>Ga0187776_10001310_pt1 | contig 12377 bp, 11 predicted proteins | sample 0216_BV02_MP12_2_FD_132426 | JGI IMG/M metagenome (GOLD analysis project Ga0187776, IMG submission 132426) | Tropical peat soil microbial communities from peatlands in Department of Meta, Colombia - 0216_BV02_MP12_20_MG | ecosystem: Environmental > Terrestrial > Soil > Wetlands > Peat | place...
GCCGGTGCCGGTCTCTCCCAGAATGCAGACGCGCGTCTCGCTGGCGGCCACCCTCTCCGCTTGCGCCATCACTTTGCGCATGGCCTCGCCCGTGAAGATGATGTCCTGTTTGCCGACGCGCTGGCGCAGCTCACGGTTCTCCTGCTCCAGACGTTTTAGCCTGAGCGCGTTCTCCACCGTGAGCAGCAGTTTGTCGGTGGAGATCGGCTTCTCCAGGAAATCGACGGCACCGAGCCGCGTGGCGCGCACCGCCATCTCGATGTGCGCCTGCCCGGACATCATCACCACTGGCGTGCTCAGACCAAGGCCACGGCAGTCCTCTAGGAACGAAAGCCCGTCTTTGCCCGGCATCACTACGTCGGAAAAGATGAGGTCGAAGCTCTGCAACCTGATGAGCTCGAGGGCGCGCGTGGTGCTGTCGCACACCACCGCCTCGTGACCGGCCAGGCGAAAGGCGCGAGAAAGCGAGGCCAGGGTGTTGGCGTCATCGTCGATGATCAGCAGGCGCGCCTTCTGCGGCGCAGGCTGTGGCTGGCTAGACATTGGCTCTCCGCACCGATTCAGTCTGCGGCAACTGCATCGGCAGTTCAATGCAAAAGGTCGAACCGCATCCCGGCTCGCTCTCCACGGTAATCTTGCCATGATGATCGCTCACCACCGACTGCACGATCGCAAGGCCGAGGCCGGAACCGTGTTGCTTGGTGGTGTAGTAGGGCGTGAACAGGCGTTCGCATTCCTCGCGCGTGAGGCCCGAGCCCGTGTCACTCACCGAGATCGTCACCACGTCGTCGCCATGGCAGGTACGCAGCGCCAGGGTACCTCCCGACGCCATGGCGTCGATGGCATTCAGCACCAGGTTCTGTAGCGCACGGTTGATCAGTTCGGGATCGGCCTGGATCACGGGAAGCTCCGGATCGAGTTCGACCTCCGCCGTGATCGGCGCGCGGCCGGCAGCGGTGAACTGCGGCTCGAGAACCTTGAGGACGTGCGCAGCCACTTCGTTCAGCCGCACCGGCTGTAGCTCGGGCGCGGGCATGCGCGCGAAGTCGCTGAAGCGCTGGACGATGACGCGCAGATTGGCTATCTCCGCCAGCAGCGTGCCCGCGCTTTCGCGAAACACTTCCTCAAACTGTGCCGGATTCTGTTCTTTGGCGCGCAGCAGGTTCTCCACCGTAATCTGCAGCGGAAACAGCGGATTCTTCAGCTCGTGGGCCAGCCGCCGCGCCAGCTCACGCCATGCCGCCACGCGTTCGGCCTGCACCAGGCGCTCGCGCTGGTCGCTCAGTTCGCGTGTCATCAAATTGAAGGCGGATGCCAGCTCGCCGAACTCGTCATTCGACGCGATCGGCACCTGAGCCCACCAGTTTCCGGCGGCGACCTCGCGGGCGGCATCGGCGAGCTGCTCGACCGGACGGGTGGCCTGCGTGGCCACCCATCCACTGAGCACGAGGCCCAGCAGCACTCCGGCCACGCCGACCAGCATCGCTACGACACGAATGTGCTTCTCCATCTGGACCACATCTCGTCGCGAGTTGCCCACCAGCAGTACGCCTAGCAGTTCCGAGTGGCGTCCCTTCAGCGGAATTCCATAGATGGCCTCGGCGCTCGCCGGATCGGCCGACCACCACACCACCTGCGAGCTCTGCTCGCCCTGCTGCTGGATCTGCTGCACCACGGGCGCGAGCTTCTCAGCGTGCGCCATCGGCCCAGAAGCGTCGGTGAGCACCTGCGGCGAGAACGCAGGTTCCGTGCTGAGATAGAGCATGGCCCGCATGCCCGCAGGCAATGACAGGGTAGAGAGGAAACTGCGGTCGAGACGCTCACCGCCTGTGATGTACAAAACCGAATTGCCCGCACGCACCTCGCGGACGGCAAGCAGGGCCAGCGCCGTGCCGTCGGGCAAATCCTCACGTTTCAGGAACGCGCTCTGCGCATTCCAATCCACAGGCGCTGTGATCCACTCTTCCTTGTAGCCAAAGCGCGCGGGCCACTGCGCCGAGGACACGATGGCTCCGTCCCGCGCGATGAGTTCCAGGAAATCGAGCTGGTGCGCCGCCGCGAGCGAGCCGGCTTCGTTGACGTAAGGCGCATAGTCCGGCGAAGAACGGCCAAGGTCGGCGGCCATGCGCAGGGTGGGGTCGCGCGCTGCGATGGCCTCGACGCGCCCGGAAACCTCGTCGCCGCGCCGGGCGAATTCCCGGCGGAACTGCGAGAGCAACTGGTTCGTTCGTTGTTCTTCCAGGCGCTCGAATGACCGGCGCATGCTGGCGGAGGCGAGGCCGGCGACCACGGCGGTCACCAGCACCACGGTTGCCGTAAACAACGCCAGCAGCTTGGCGCGGTAGCTCACGGCTTTTCCCCTTCCAGGCAGACGTCGGTGAGGCGCCAGCCTCCCTGGCGCGGCGTAACCCAGCCCCGCACGCCCGCCGCCAGCGCCCACGCCTGCTGCACATACACGATCGGGACCAGGCGGAAATCGCTGCGCAAAGCGCGGTCACTGGCATACAGGTCCTCGGGGGAATCGGCTGCCAGCGCGCTCTGGCGACTGGTCGCAGCGGAGATCGCAGCCAACGCTGCCGCCGGATCACTTGAAGCCAGCGACATACGCACCACACGCATGTCCGCGTTCGCACCGCGGGCGGTGAGGTTCTCGCCGTACGGCTGGATGTTTATACCGGCGTCTTTGGCGTTTACCGAGACACGCTCGGCGATGGCGCGGGACAGCGGATCGCTCCAGTCATAGGCGAGAGTCAGTGACGGCGCAGAGCCTAGGTCGCGCCGCAGTTGCCGGGCACGCTCCAAGCCTGTCGTCACGGAGAAAAGGAATGAATAACCGCTCACCCACTGCGGCAGTAGTCCGGCTGCGGCTTCGCCCTGCTTCTGCAACAGGGTGCTTTGGATGGCGGAGCGGTCAATAGACAAGCTGATGGCTTCGCGCAGGCCGGGCTCTTTCACCGAGGGCTTGTCGGAAAACGCCAGCGCGATCAGTTCCGCCGGCGCCGAGACCACGACCCGCTGGCCCTCCTGCTGGGCGCGCCGCATCTGGTCCACTGGGACTTCAACTACGTCCGCGCGTCCAAGTTGCAGGTCGAGCGCCTGATCGCGCTGGGAGCGACCGAATGTGATCTCAATGGAATCAAGGAACGGGCGCCCGCCCGAGTAGTCTTCATTCGCAGTCAGCACCAAGCGCTTGCCGGATTCCCAGGCGCTCACGCGGAACGGTCCGGTTCCGACGACTGCGCCAGCCTCAGTGTGCACGACGATGGAATTGCGCGCGCACGCCAGCTCGGCTAGCAGGTTGGGAATGGGATTGCTGCTCTCTATCACTACACTGTCGCCCTGCAGGCGCACGTGCCAGCTTGGATTGGAGGCGGCGAGCGCCATGACGACCAGGTGCGGGCGCATCGGCGATCCGTTGTGCAGCAAGACCCCGGAATGCAAGTGGATTAGCCAGCGCCGATAATCGGGATCGTGCTGCCAGGAAGCGGCCAGGGACGGCTGCGGCGTTCCCTGCTGGTCGAGTTCTACCAGACGATCGAACATCAGAGTGGCGAGTTGTTCCTGCGTGCTGGTAGGGAACGCAGATTGCCCGGGGTCGAGGGAAGTTGGAGCGGCGCTCAGTTCCACCCTGAGTGTTCCGCCGTAGTGCGGACGGGTTGCTGCCGCTGCTGGGTGGAGCGCCGGCAGCAGGCTAGCGGCCGCAAACAGCAGATACGCTGAACGCCTCATAGTCTCCCGTTGTCAGGTTGTGCGAAATGGCGGTTACACTGCGACCGTCAGAGGCACTCCACAGGGCAGTGATCGGTCCGGCGAACTCCAGCGCCGGCGCGGCTTCCACGGCGGCGCGACCCGCGATCTCGTAGGCTGTCAGCGCATCCGGCAGTGTGCTGTCCGTGGCACGCGTGGCCAGCACCTGCCAGCCGCTTCCACAATCGTTCGTGATGCCGGCCAGATCGCTGCCCCAGCCGTTAAATGCGGCCACCACCTCTCCCTGGGCGTTGATAAGCTTGGCGCTTCCGTCGCTGAAGGCGACGATCCAGAATCCGCGCTCGCCTTGCGAGAACATTGCCGCGGAATAGAACTGGCCTAGATCGCCGGCCTCGTTGCCGCGCGCCAACTTCACCGCTCCGGTGAAAAGGTTGCGACGGCCGCTGAAGAAGGCGTTGACTTCGGGCGAGAGCGGCCAGGGATCGTCGCTCCCCTGGCACGCGAGGTTGAGCTGCGGCTGGATCGTGCCCGCACACTGCACGCCCGGAAGATAGGCGCGGAAGCTTCCGTCGGCCTCGATCGCGAACCGGCCGCGCAGATCGCGCGGCCACGGCCGCGAATGTGTCAGGGGTGCGCTGCCCGTGAGCCGCCATTTCCTGTCCTGCACACGGTAGAGCGAGACCGAATCGCGCCCCAGCAGCAGCAGATTGCCATCTGCGGTGGACACCACGTCAAGCATCGGCTCGGGCTGAGACCACAGTAGCGTTCGCCGGAGGGCCAGTGCGGCCGGCACGCGTTCGGCCGGCGCCAGCACGGGCACTCGCACCATCACCACGTCCCAGGAATCGTCGTGACCGATCTCCGCGACCCACAGGTAGCCGGAAGTGTTCTCCGAGAGCGTGACGCGAGCCTGGTCTATCGCTCGTTCCGCTTCGACGAGACCCACGCCCCGACGACGAAGCTCCGCTTCCAGGGCACTCTGCACCTCAGCGACCCGCAATGGGGGCAGCGACGATATGTTCTTCACCGTGAGCAATAGCGACGAGTGCGCCTGCGCGTGAGCGATGATCTTCTCCGCCAGCTCGTGCGCCGGAACGCCCCACCCCTGGGCCGCAGCGGGAGTCATCAGAACCAATGCAACAAGAATTGCAAGAGAGAGGAAGAAGAACACACATTGGCTGCGGAAGGCCATCCGAAAGCGCAGATCTCTCGGGAAAACCGGATTATAGCATTCAACTTGCACGGCTCAATCTTCGCTCCCCCGCCGCGCGGATGGCGCCCGCAAGGGAGTGGGCGGACGCCATCCGCGGTTGCGCTCGCGCCGGAAGTGCGAGTTCATCGTGGTTGCACTCTCCGTGGCGGATCTTCCGGGTCGTCCTGCCGCTGCATGAGCTGCGGTATCTGCCCGCGCAGCACGTCGCTGGCGAAGAAGTACTTGCCATCAGCCGGGACCATCATGATCTGCACCTTGTCGGAGAGTCGCTCGGCGATGATCTTGTTGATCAGCAGCGGTGACTGCTTGAGCACGGCCGCCTCGCTTTGCATGCGCTCGAAGTCGGCCTTGGCGGTAACGCGGATGCGATTAGCTTCGGCATCGGCCAGCAGGTTGCGCCGCTCCAGCTCAGCCTTGCTGTCGATCACCTTGGCTTGCGCCGAAGCCTCGGCGTTCTTGATGGTGGCTTCCTTGCGGGCCTCGGACTCCAGCCGCGTCTGCTGGATTTGCTTCTCCTTCAACGGTAGTGTGTACTGCATGGCATCGGCCTCGGCCTTGGCCTGCAGCACGCGCACTTTCGCGGCGGCCTCGGCCCTCTTCTCTTCGCGGACTTTCTCGGCTTCGGCCTCGTATTCGGCGACGCGCACTTCTTTCTGTTTGATCTCCGCCTGAACGCCCATCTGGTCGTGTTCCTGCTCCTTCAAGAGGAGACTTTGAAGGCCCTTGGCATACTCCAGCGGAAGCTGGACTTCGCGTAGCATAACTTCCTTCACCACGATGCCGTCGGCGCCCAGCCTGCGGGTGATCTCGTCGGACGCGCGCTGGCGGATCTCTTCGCGCTTGGCAGCGAAGACCTCGCGCACCGTGTAGTTGGGCGCGATGCTGCGGAAGGTGCTGTCAATCACCGGTTGTACGACTTCGCTGTCAACCGCCGTAGGCAGCGTGTTGTGGATGTACACCAGCCGCGCCGCATCGAGACGGTAGCGGACGCTGACGGCCAGTCCGATCGGCAGTCCTTCCATGGCCTGGACCTTCAGGATCTCAGGCGGACCGGTCTCGCCAGCTTTTTCCTTCTTTTCCGGTTCGCCGGCGGCAGTCGTGTAGATCCTGTCGCGGACGTCATAGAGCGCTACGGAATCAACCAGCGGGATCACCAGGTGTGAGCCGGGGTAAAGCACTCCCGGCCGCGTGCCAGAAAACTCGCTGACGCGGAGACCCGCCATGCCGCTGGGAACGACTGCAATGCTCAGGCCAAGCAGCAACGGCACGAGCGACAGCACCGCCAACTGCACCACCTCCTTCCAACGCAGCGGACGCGGCAGAGGAAGCGGCAGATCGGGATTGAGTGCCAGCCGACGCCGGCATTGGACCGACAGGTAAACGTCATAGAGAATGATGGCTGCCGCAACCACCAGCATCGCGACAGCCCCCACTATCAGCAGATACTTGACGACCAGCATGTTCTCTCTCCTTCAGCCCCAGTCTTCTCCGCCGAATCAATCCTGGGGCGAACTCTTGGGGCCGGTAGCCAGCAGGCGCAGTTCGGCAACTTGCGGCTCGGGCGCGGGCCGTGGCGGGCGGCAATGAGCTGCCTTTCTCGCCAGACCGAGCACCGCCATCACCAGCAGCGGCTCGATCACCAGCGCAAGGATGAAGGTCAGCACCGTCACTGCGACTATTTCGGTAGTTATAAGTAGGCTTTCCATGGCTTTCTCCTCTTCTACATCTGTCCGCCGATAGCGGCGGTCATGGCAACCTGAGCAGTCGTGGTGCGGTAGACTCTTGACCCGAAGATTGCGGCGGTCTCGGCGTTAGCCTGCGAGCAGATCTCGACCACATCTCCCACCTGGACTTCATCGAAGAGCTGTTCCAAGTCGGCTTTCGCCATGCGGATGCAGCCATGCGAGGCAGCCTTGCCGATCGACCGGGGCTCATTTGTGCCGTGTATGCCGTAGCCTCTGCGGTCGAGTCCGATCCAGCGCGTTCCCAGGGGATTGTTTCGTCCAGGAGGGATGACCACGCCCGGGTGGTAATAGGTGGGATTACTCAGCCGGCTGACCACCGTGAACTCGCCGGTAGGACTGGGGCTGACCCGCGCCCCGACCGCAACCCTGTAGACGCGGAGGACGCGTCCGTCCTCAACCAGAGCCAGCTTGCAATCAGGAATGCTGACAATGATGCGGCGGTTGGGACGCGCCGCCGCGACTTTGTCTTGCGCAGCCGCATGGGCGATGGCGACGAGCAAAAATACGGCAAGCGAGTGAACCCTATTCCAGCTAGCTTGATTCGTCCCTCTGCCCTCGGCTCCACGTTCCATGGTGGCCCTCCGCTGACTTCGGGCTGTGCAGGTGCAAGGCGGTCGCCGGGACGCATGTGACTGAATCGCAGGGAGTTATGAGGAACCGCAGGGCAGGAAATCGTGTCAGCGAGTTGACGTTGTGGGTGCCTAGACACGCCATTACGTGCTGCCGGTTCGCCAGACCGAACGCTAGCTGGCGTCGATGGAAAGTAAATTACAAATTTTTACCCGCGTTTTACAACTCTTTACGCCGCCGGCCCGGACCACAGGATAGAGTGCGTTTCTACGCCGGAAGCGCGTAGCCGCCCTTTCGGGGCGAACTTCCGTCTCCCTGGGTTCGCCCCGGGCGGTTTACTTTCCTGGTTTGACCGAAGCCGCGTGCGGCAGGTGCATGAACCTTGACAGCAACAATGCGTTGCCCTCTTCGCCAGTCGAAGAACGCCCCACGCGCAGCTTGCTGCTGTTGATCGCGTGCATCCTCGGCATCCTGATCGGCCTGGGCGTCTTTGGATTCGTCTGCTATCTGCTGGTGCGGTAGCGTGCAACTCCGCCGTCTCGCGAAGCGAGACTACTCGCGGCGATAACGCAGCGATGCATTCAGCACTACCAGTTCCACCGCGATCAAGGGGCAAGAACGTGACCAACCGCGCAGCAGGAGTTGAAACTCCTGCCTGCGCAGTGTGCTTGCCTGAGCGTCAGCCTTCTTGAAAGACACGCTTAGAGTCGTCGCCTGAAGGATTCCTGTGCTCCGATGATAAGCCCATCAGCGGGTTCAGCCTATCGGTTCGAGATACCGGGCGGAGAGAAGCACTAAGGTGCAAATTGTCTTCCTGCTCAGCGGGGAGAAGCCCGGCCGGGTGGCTGCCGCCGTTGTACTCGGCCATTCGATTCTTCCACTTCAGGAATTCCGTGATAGTTTGCGGCTCGATGCGGACTTCAACCCGGCGCAAGCTCGCCAGCAGCAGGTTCATTTCGTAGAGCACTCCGGTGGGGGTCCGCTGATTGTGACGGCTGGCCTTCACCGCAACTTGCAGCTTCCCGGCCCTCGCTTCCAGAAGCCCCCAGTATCGCGGCAGGTCGGCGACGGAAAGCAACCCGGGAGGTGTCAGGTACCAACGCTCGCATCCCAGACCGATTGCGGGATTCTGTCGAAAAGGCTTGGTGCGGTCGGCAAGGAAGTCGGCCCGCGACAGCTTGCACTCCACCACCACGGAACGGTATGCGCCTTTCCAGCCGATGGCGTCCGGCACCTCGCCGCTAACGCAGGCCTGCTCGGACAAGATGATTCCGCAGCCGTATCGGCGCAGCCACTCCACCGCCTTCGACACAAGCTGGGCGTGGGTCATGTGACTCTTCCTTGTAGCCCAGTCCGCGACGGCAAGCTAGTGACTGGCCGCATTCGGCCTCGGGTCTGTATCATCAGAGGAGAACAATGCAAGGTGAGCAGGGATCGAAACAGCTCAATCGAGCGATGACAAAGCCTTCCGCGAACACCGGCAAGGCGGTGTTGAAGATGCCTCCCGTCGTGCTGACAGTCGGCCATTCCACGCGCCCGATCGAGGAATTCCTGCATTTGCTGGATGCGCACGCAGTGAAGCAGTTGGTGGATATCCGCAGCGTGCCCCGTTCCCGCCACAATCCGCAGTTCAACAAAGACTCGCTGCCACGGGCGCTCGAGCGCGTGGGAATCGCATACACCCACATGCCGAGCCTGGGCGGGCTTCGCCATCCGCGCAAGGGCTCTATCAACCTGGGGTGGCGGCACGCCGGGTTCCGCGGCTTTGCCGATCACATGCAGACGGCGGAATTCAAGAAAGCCCTGCAGGGCCTGCTAGCGATGGCGGAGAAACACCAGGTGGCAATTATGTGCGCCGAGGCAGTGCCGTGGCGCTGCCATCGTTCGCTGATCGCCGATGCCTTGCTGGCGTGCGGTGTGCGGGTCGAGGAGATCTCCAGCCTGACGCGGACCCGGCCGCACAAGCTTACGCCCTTCGCGCATGTACTCGGGACCGAGGTCACGTACCCGGAGCTGCTGTTCGCAAGACAGGAAAGCGCGGAAAAATCGAGCTGACCGCCGAAGAGGCACGGAGTCGCAGAGGGTTTCGGGCTACGCGCGCTTCGTGCCTCGCGGTCTCCGTGGCGAACGTCACTTCCGGCCGGCGGCGGCGACGCTCTGCGTGGGATCCGCGCCGCTCCAGGTAACGTTGGCAGTCGGTCCATAGGTCGGGGGTACAGAGCGCTCCATCATGCGCAGGTAAACGGTAAGCTGGGTGCGGTGATGGCATGTGTGCAGCACGCGCCGCCAGAAGATCCAGATGCGCTGGCGAACCACATCGAAGAAAGGCGCCTGCTCTAGCCACCACACTTCGCTCTGCTGGGCAAGGAAAGCCAGCCGCGGAACCACCAGCTCTCGCATGCGGTTGCAATAGTCGTCCGGCGTTTCGCCTTTGGGGAGCACGTCAGCCGGAGGTAGCTCGGGCGTGCCTAGGAACTCCCCGAAGAAACGGCGCTCCGAGAGCAACTGGTGCTTGAATATCTCCAGCACCGGGCGCGACCGAGGATGGGGCTTGTAGTCCATATCGGCCCCCGAGAAACATCGCCACACGGAGATCACCTTGTTGGTTTCGCTGATGTATGTGTCCAGCAGATGCTGGAAGATGGGCGCGGATGCACGCGGAACCTGGGAATCCTGGATGGCGATGTGCGAATAGTTCATCGGCATAGGGGTGCCTCAACAAACGGCGAAAATTCTACACCCCAGCCACCACGCCCTGGAGCCTACAATAATAAGGATGAACCGGAACCTCATCTTCTGGGATGTGGACACTCAGGTGGACTTTATGCTGCCGGAAGGCAAGCTGTACGTACCGGGGGCCGAGACCATCATTCCGACTCTAGCCGCGCTAACGAGCTGGGCGGCGCGGCACGAAGTGCTGGTGGTTGCCTCGACGGACGCGCACCAGCGGGATGATGAAGAGTTCAGCCTGTATCCGCCGCATTGCCTGGCCGGCACGCCGGGACAGAAGAAAATCCCGGAGACCACGCTCTCACCGCACTTCACCATACCCAACCGTCAGCAAGCGACACTTCCTGATGCTGCGCAATACCAGCAGATCGTAATCGAGAAACAAAAGTTCGATGTGTTCACCAATCCCAACACCGAGGCTTTCCTGGCGCAGCTTGGCAAGCCGGAGATCGTGCTCTACGGCGTGGTGACGGAGATATGCGTGTCCGCCGCCAGCAGAGGCCTGCTCGACCGCGGCTACCGTGTGGGGGTGGTGGAAAACGCGATTCGTCACCTGGATGAAGAGAAAGCACGCGCCTTCCTCGAAGAAGTTCACCGGCGAGGGGGCCGGGTAATGGCTGCCGAGCAATGCTTGAGCGCGGCGGCCTGACCACTGGTTAACTTCGTAGGGAACTTGTATCCTCACGCTGTTCCTCGCATCCTATAAACAGATGTGGGTCTGTCCGCCCTTGAACTGGTCTTCTAACCGCAGCCCCAGTGCTGCCCTGACAGGTACATCGCGCATGAGTTCCAAGACGGATTCTGTCTCCGCTGTTTCTGATTCGCCGACGAACGACCAACTGCAAGTGGCTAGCGCCGAACCTTCTCCAAAGGCATCCACCGCGGATCCCCTCGACCAGTTGTGCATTAACACCATCCGATTTCTGGCGGTAGATGCGGTCGAGCAGGCGCGTTCGGGACATCCCGGCATGCCCCTGGGCGCGGCGCCCATGGCCTACGTGCTGTGGGATCGTTTTCTACGCCACAATCCCCGGAACCCACGGTGGTTCAACCGCGACCGTTTCGTGCTTTCGGGCGGACACGGCTCCATGCTGCTCTACTCGCTGCTTCACCTCACCGGCTATGACCTGCCGCTCAGCGAGATCCAGCGCTTCCGCCAATGGGGCAGCAGGACGCCGGGACATCCGGAAGCTGGCATCGCGCCGGGAGTCGAGGTCACCACCGGGCCGCTGGGGCAAGGCTTCGGCATGGGTGTGGGCATGGCGCTGGCAGAAGCGCATCTGGCAGCCTGCTTCAATCGGCCCGGCTTCCCGGTTGTGAACCACTACACCTATGCCATCGTCACAGACGGCGACCTGATGGAAGGCGTGGCGTCGGAAGCCGCCTCTCTGGCCGGCACACTCAAGCTGGGCAAGCTGATCTGTCTGTACGACAGCAACCACGTCTCTCTCGAAGGCCCTACTCGTCTTGCGTTTACGGAGGATGTGCGCCGCCGGTTCCGCAGCTATGGCTGGCAGGTACTGAACGTTCGGGATGGCAACAACCTGGACGCGGTCGACGCGGCCATCCGGCTAGCGCAGGCGGATGAAGACCATCCGTCGCTGGTGGTGGTGCGTACCCACATCGGCTACGGCAGCCCAAAGCAGGATTCCTTCGAAGCCCACGGAGAGCCGCTCGGCCCTGACGCCACGCGCGCAACCAAGAAGAAGCTGGGCTGGCCCACCGAGCCGACCTACCTTGTTCCTGACGACGCGCTAGCGCATCTCGGAGCGGCCGCCGAGCGCGGAGCGCAACTGGAATCGCGGTGGAAGGAACTGTTTGAATATTATCGCCGCCAGCATCCCGATGACGCCGCGCAGTTGGAGCGAATGATCCGTGGCGACCTGCCCCAAGACTGGGTGGCGGACCTCCCATGGTTTAAGCCGGACCCGGCGGGCCTCGCCACGCGCGTCGCTTCCTCCAAAGTGATGAACGCCATCGCCAAGCGACTGCCGGAGTTGATCGGCGGCTCGGCCGACCTGAATCCCTCTACCAAGACGGTGCTGGCGGGATACGGCGATTTCGGCATCGGCAGCGATGGCGGCCGTAACGTCCACTTTGGCGTACGCGAGCATGCCATGGGCACGATCGTGAACGGCATAGCGATGCATGGCGGCCTGATCCCCTACAGCGCAACCTTCTTCGTCTTCACCGACTACATGCGGCCGTCGCTCCGGATCGCGGCGCTGATGGAGAGCCACTCCATCTTCGTGTTCACGCACGACAGTATTGGGATCGGAGAAGACGGGCCGACCCACCAGCCGGTCGAGCACCTGATGAGCCTGCGGGCGATGCCCGGCATGACGCTCGTGCGCCCGGCCGATGCCAATGAAACCACCGTCGCCTGGCGGATCGCCCTCGAGCGACGCCGA
>Ga0187776_10001311_pt1 | contig 12376 bp, 8 predicted proteins | sample 0216_BV02_MP12_2_FD_132426 | JGI IMG/M metagenome (GOLD analysis project Ga0187776, IMG submission 132426) | Tropical peat soil microbial communities from peatlands in Department of Meta, Colombia - 0216_BV02_MP12_20_MG | ecosystem: Environmental > Terrestrial > Soil > Wetlands > Peat | place...
CGCCGACCTCTACAGCACCAAGAGGCTGTTTATCTTCGCCCTGGGAACCTTCCTCGTAGGGTCCGTGCTTGCAGGCATGGTGAGGACCATGGCGGAGCTCATTCTGCTTCGCGCCATCCAGGGAGTCGGCGCCGGAGGCAACTTCGCCCTGGCCTACATTGTGGTCGCCGAAGTGTCGCAACCCTTAGAGCGCGGGAGAACCATGGGTTTCATCAGCTTTGTTTGGGGAGTATCGAGTCTTCTCGGACCACTCCTTGGAGGGCTCATCGTCACCTATCTTTCCTGGCCCTGGGTGTTCTATCTCAACATTCCGGTAGGTGCCGTTGCTATCTGGTGGGTGCTCCGATACTTCCAGGAATCCCGCCGGAAACGACCCGAAGCAACTGTCGATTACCTCGGCGCCTTTTCTCTGACCATGGCTGTGCTCGCCTTGCTCGCTGCGTGTCTTTTCAGCGGCAAGAACAGCGGAGCCTGGGGGTCGCCGGAAATCCTGGGCCTTCTCGGCCTCAGCGCCCTCGCCATTCTTCTCTTCTGTTTCGCCGAGCGCCGCGCGACGGAACCGCTCCTGTCTCTCAGCTTTTTCCGGGTACCTGGCTTCACCCTGGCCAACGGTGCCGCCTTCTTCAGTAGCTTTGCCGTGTTTTCCCTCGCGGCCTTCATCCCTCTTTTCCTGCAGGGGGCCATGGGAAAAACTCCCGCAGAACTGGGCGTTCTCATGGTTCCCCTGACCCTAGGGTGGTCAGCCGGCGCGCTCACCTGCGGCCGTTTGGTCCAACGTCTCGGAGAGAAGGCGGCCAGTGTGACAGGATCGCTTCTCATGGGCGGCGGGACGGCGCTCACCCTCACTTTCGGCGGAGCCACCGGGCTCCTCTATTTCAGCGCCGTTCTCTTCGGACTCGGCGTCGGTATGGGGTTCGTCTCTCTTTCCACCCTCCTGACCGTCCAGAACAGCCTCTCTGAAATGGACCTCGGGGTCGCCACCTCTTCGCACCAGTTTGCCCGGAACCTCGGCGGGACGGTCGGCGTGGGAGTTTGCGGGACTCTGGTGATGTATGGGATGGAACAGGCCATGGCTGCGCTCATGGATTCTCCCTTACGGGGCGACATCCCGCCCGCCCTGGCAGCCCGGCTAGCCACCGATATTCAGAACGTCCTTCGCCCCGAGCTAGCCGGCTCCCTCTCCGCTCCCGCCATGGCAGCGCTCCGAACCGCCATCGGAACCGGGGTGCATGCGGTCTTCTGGACCGCCCTATTGGTTTGCCTCATGAGCGTCATTCTCTGCATCATGCTGCCGACCGTGCGGCGCGGGGAAACTTGATCGGGTGTCGGAGCCAGCACGCTGTTGAAAAGCCTTCCCCCGGGCGAAGGAGGTGGGTGTCGAGGGAGACCGGGGGATCTGCGGACTAGATTACCCGGCCTCGTTCTATCACCTGGCAACCGACCCGTTTGCGTTGGCCAGTTCATGTTGTTCTTCCACAGCCAGGTTATCCTGATCGCCGATCTAAAGAATTGAGAGGTCTGGCTGGTTCGGACAGGAAGGCTCAGCTATGGTTCCCAAGATTGAGGAGTGTTACGCCCTGATGGATGAGTTCCGGATGTTGGAGAGCATCCGCGACCACAGCATCATGGTAGCGAGGGTCGCCGAACTCATCGGCTCGAGCCTCATCAAGGCCGGAGTGGACATCGGGCTGGAGAAAACCATCGCCGGTGCCCTGCTCCACGACATCGGCAAGACCATCTGTCTCCAACATGGCGGTGACCATGCCCAACTGGGGCGGGAGATCTGTCTTGAGCGTAAGCTGCACGAGGTTGCCGACATTGTGGGAGAGCATGTTCGCCTGCGAGATTTCCGTCCTGAGGCGAAGGTCTCGGAAAAGGAGATCGTCTACTATGCCGACAAGCGGGTAAACCACAGCGACGTAGTAACCCTTGCAGAGCGCGTGCGGTACATCCTCGACCGGTATGGCGGGAACGATGGTGAGGTCTGTCGGCGAATTCGAGCGAACTTCGCCCGGTGCAAGCTGGTGGAAGGAAAGCTTTTCGCCAGGCTCGATTATGCCCCGAAGGATATTGGTCTGATGCTCGATGGCCGAGAAACCTTCGTTACTCTTCTTCCCATCGGATGCAGGCCCGCGGGCAGATATTGATAGCCTCCTGGATCTCCCCCTCAGGGTACTTTTCACATTCGGCCACTTCGATGTAGCCCAAGATGTCATCCCGTTGGAACACTGAAGGGCACACGGTTATGCAGCCGTCGCAATCCGCGCATTCTCCCAGGTCGAGAACCGGAAATCGCGCCATATGAGCCTAGCCTCCGACGCATCTCAATTCGGGACAGCAAGGTCGAGAAATCCGGAGGGAACCTGTGTTCGTTCGCCCTGGTCTCGAGCAATTCATTAATTAGAACATGGAGAAGACAAAGGGGCGAGAGGGGCCTAGCGCGCCGGGGAGCGTCCAATCCAGCTCCGTGCATCGAGGCTCTGGCCGGTAACCTGGATATCGGGCCTCGCGAGGCACACGAACACCGGGGCGATATCGTCTGGGGTCGGGAGGCTCTAGGGGTCTTCAGCCGGGTAGGCGAGGGCGCGCATGCGGGTGCGGGTTCCACCGAGATTAACCGCATTCACTCGGATCCCCTCCGGCCGCAGTTCCTCGGCCCAGGTCTGAGCGAGTCCCTCCACGCCGAATTTGCTCACCCCATAGCTACCCCATCCGGCACGACCCCTCCGGCCCGCCCCGCTCGCGATGAACAACACCGAGGGTTTGTCCCATTTCCGTAGAAGAGGAAGGAGGGCCTGGGTGAGAAGAAAGGGGAGCGTCAGGTTGAGATGCATTACTTCATTCCACGCCTCGGGTGGGTACTATGCCAGCGGGAACCTGGGTCCGAGGCTACCGGCGCTATGAATGAGGACGTCGAGCCTTGCTAGGCGGCGGCAGGTTTCCTCCGTCAGTCTCTCCACGCCGCCGCGTTCGGCGAGATCCGCCGCCATGTACTGGTGCCGCCCCGGCGGGTGGAGGCCCGCCAGCGCCAAGCGGAGGGCTTCCTCGTCCCGTCCGTGCAGGGTCACGTTGGCGCCGTGGGCGGCGAGAGCTCGAGCTGCCCCCAGACCGATGCCGCGACTCGAGCCAGTGACCAGACAGTCTCGATGTGCCACGAGATCAGAGGCCATACCGGGTCTGCTCCACGCCGTTCAGGACACAGATCACCGATATCGGAATAGTGGAGTCGTGCGGCCATGTCAACCATCTCAAGAGAGATGGTTGACCAGAGGGAGATTTCTGTCATCAGAATTGCCCGAGCCTAAGAATCATGAACGCCTTGAAGATCATAGAAATAGCTCAGTCTGAGTTTGTGTCAATTGGGTGCCCGACAGCCTCCCGGGTGCAAGGAGTCCGCTTCTTCGGGCATGAGTCGTTTGAGGTTTGACAAGGGCATGCCTTCGCACTACAGTAATGCGAATCTCATGGAGGGGATACCGTGTTCATCTATGAGATTCGCTGTTTTTCCTGTAGGCGCGCTGTCGAACTTCTCCCCCTGAGTAACCGTAACCCGGTGGGCTTCACGTGCGCCGGTGTGAGACCGTAGAAGTGAAACAAGGGCCGGGTCTGGTAAGGCAAGTGAACAACGGGTCGAACTCCGGCACGAGATCCACTGGTTTCGCCAAGTCCTTTAGCCCCAGTGCCTCCTTTGCTATGGAGAGTCCCGGCCCGAGCCGCCGCACCGACCTCGGGGCTGTCCGCCGCTCGCCCCTTGGCCTCCGGCAACCTCTGCCGGGCAACCACACGTGATGGCGAATGTCACCCCCCTGGAGCAAGAGGCGGTACCGGCCGCCGTGAGCAGCGCCGTCGTCGCCATTATGCGGGCCATAACGGTCGCGCGCCTTTACACCGTCTCCCACGCCCTATTCCAGGAAACGACGAGAAAGCTCCACAGCGCGCTTCGCGAGGCCATAGCTGCACAGGATTTCCTCTTTCTCGGCCTAGCCAAGGAGGCGCTGTTCCTGAACGGCGTCTTCTACAGGCCGAAGGAGGCCCACCTCCAGAAATTCCTCCGACTCTTCTATCTCCTCGGCATCTCCTATCTCCTCTTCGACAGGGAGATAAGTCAGGAGGAGGTTGGATCGTTCCTTTCCTTGATCGCTGGCTCCCGACCTGGCCAAGGGACTGAGATCTCGTCCGCCCTCCCGCGGGAGAAAATAGTGCGCCTGAGTGTCGGCCTGCTTGATTACTCCGTTTTTTCCACAGCCACGAACGTGGCCGCCCGGCTTGCTCGCAGCTCCGAAGATGAAGTCATCTGGCGTCAGCTCATCCTCCAGCCCGCCTGCGCTAAGGCTCTGAACCTGGGCCCGCAACAGGTTCGGGAGCTGTTGCGCCTGTGTGACGACGTTGAGGCGCTCAAGGCGGTGATTGTTGAGCTGGATGCGCAGATAGCCTCGGGCGAACAGGGCGCCAAGGCCCGTGACCTCTTGGGCAATTTCATCCAGAACCTGGCAAGCAGCATCGAGAAGGTTGTCCCGGAAAAGAGGGAGCAGTTTGCGCGCCAGGTAGCCGCACTGATCGACCGGGTGGAGCCACGTCTGAGAAGGCACATCCTGGCCGTGATGCTGCCGGATGCCAGGAAAGAGGAAGGGGGCGCCATTCAGGAGATCTTCCGGGCGATGTCTGACACCCAAGTGGCTCAGTTTCATGTTGATATTCTGAGAGAGGAAGGTCCGGAATCTTCCAGCTTTCTGAACCTTCTCCGCTGGACGCTCGATCGCGGCCGGGAACCGAGGCTTCTCCTTGCCACCATTCAGAAGGAGATGCTCCGCGCCACGCTCCAAGGGAGCCCGGATGACCTCAAGCACTGGCAGCATCTGGAACAGCTCATCATTCAATATCACGAAGTGCGAGAGCTCGATGAGGCTTACCGCAAGGAAGTCGCGTCACTGACAACCTCGATCCAGATGAACGTGCCCATGGTGGAGGAAGAGGAAATGGAGCGCCTCCTTGCAACAGTGAACGCAGACTCCATCCAGACTGCCAGGGGTTACTTGATCATCGAGCTGGTTGCCCAGCGCAATCGTGAGCAGGGAGAGGCGACCGTCTTATCCTTGATTCGAGCGTTCGGAGAAATCCTCGCAAGCCTCCATCGGGAGAAGGACTTCCGCGGAATCGGGGAGCTGCTGCGCCAACTCTTCCTCGCCCTAGCTCGCCATCCGCACGAGGCCCCGGCTCGGGAAACCGTTGAAGCCGCGCTGACCGCCGACGAGATCCGGGAACTGCTCGATCGTCTCCTGGAAGATTGTCGCAGCTACGAGTCCAGGGAATCCGCAGCCATCGCCGCTATCTGTCAGCTCTTTCCGGAGAAAGCCGGGACGTACCTCCTTGATGTCTTTGCTGACCTGGATCGCGACGACAACCCGAAGGCCAGGTGGCTCATGACGACCCTGGGAAGTGTGGGTGCGCACCTAACGCGACCCCTGAACCGCAAACTCCAGATCGCTCCGGATTCCGCTCTCCCGCGACTTCTCGCTCTGGTGCCGCTCTGCAAAGACCAGCGCCTGTCCCACGTTCTCGGAAAACTCATGGACCATCGAGACCACGATATGCGGCTCCAGGTAGTTGAGATGATGGGGCGGCTCAAGGCGGAACGGTCAGTCCCTCGACTGGCCGAAGCAGTCCTCAAGCGATCCTGGCTCGCGAGCAAGAAGGAAAAGGAAGTGCAGGTCGCCGCGGTGCACGCCCTGGCTGAGATCGGCTCGGATGAGGCCAAGAAGGTCCTGACCCAGGTTGCACGCGAAGGCCCTTCCGACATGCAAACACTGGCGAAAGAACTCCTCCAACCTCCCAGGAAGTGACCATGCCGAACCCCGGGGAAGATGCTACGCTCCAGGTTTTCTATCGCACGCTTGTCCTTCAGATCACCGGAGGCTTGCGGGCCCTCAGCCTCTATCCGGCCCAACACCCCGAGGCAGGGAGGCAGATAAACTCCCTCTACCAACAACTGAGCCGATACCTGGAACGACGCCCGAGCCTCGCCATAATCTTTGCAGAGGGCGAGGTCGTGGTCGAAAACATCCCCTTTCCGGAACTCAGTGCGAACCTGCGCCCTCTCATTGAGCGATTCGAAACCTTGGGATTGGAGCGTCTGGTCTTCGGCCGCGGTCTTGCCTTGGATGAATTGCTCCGCTTTCTCCAACTGCTCCTCAAGTTGCTGAAGACAAAGGGTCAGGTCGAGGCGAACCTCGCCATGACTCCGCAAGACTTCCCTCATATTGTCGCTGGCAGGCTCTCTCTGGACCACGAGTCTCGCTTGAGCTTCGAGGAAGTGTCCCGAGCCTTACGGGATGTCCGTCACTTCGTCCGTACGATGACAGGCCAATTGAAAGATCTCTTTGGCGATCTCACCGTTTCCTTGAGTGAGGGCAAGGTCTCCCTGGCAAGGGAAACGGTGGCGACTCTCCACCGCATCTTGGCCGGGGGGCTCATCCCCATGAAGCTCCTCATGTGTCGGAGCAGCCCGGATCCGGACGCAAATGTGCATGCAGTAAACGTCTGTGCCCAGAGCATGGCCCTGGCCCGGCACCTCAACCTTGAGGACAAAACGGTTCTGGAGATCGGCCTGGGTGCGCTTCTGCACGACATAGGCCTTTCCCTTCCGGCACCCAGGGGACAGAAACCGACCGCCACCGTAACCCTGGATCAGAAGAAACGCCTATGGGAACATCCTCTCCGCGGCGCCGAGATTCTGCTGGCGACGCCGGGATTGCCCGATCTCGCTGCCCTCGTGGCTCTGGAGCACCACATCCACTTTGACGGCGGCGGCTATCCCAAACGGGGGGCTTCCCGTCAGTTGAACCTGGCGAGCGTCATCACCGCCGTCGCCGATATTTACGATAACTTGAGACGGAACTATCTAGGCAAGAGTCCGCTCTCCCTGACCGACGCCATTCACTGGATGGATCGGCGGGCGGGCACTGTGTTCCACCCGCTCGTCTACAAGGGCTTTAGGGCAATGATAAAGACCCTGGGGCAGGAAGAGAGATAGATCGCGGTGATAAACTTCATGGTGGTCCGCAACGCTTGACTTTTCTCCCAGGTTGGTTCTAGCTCTTCAGCACCCCGGCTCGAGGTTCTTGACTCGCCCGAGGATGCTGTGCCAGTCTGATTAACATGAGCCAACAACGCAAGCCCCGCTATGATGAACGCGGAATCCCGTTTACCGCATCGCCGAGGCCGGCGCACTACCAGAGGGGGGGAAGGGGCATGAAGTTTGGAAGGGGGTTTCCCCTGGCATGGCTTGTGCTGTGGATGATTTGTGGCATTGGTTGCGCCACACCTTTCGTGGCTTCGAAAGCCTCTCAGGATGCCCTCGGGGAAAAACCGGTTCTTGCTCCAGACACACTCAAAGATATCCGCGTGGTCAACCGGGATGTTCATCTGATCTTTACCCTTTCCGACTCGACCTGGAGGACATATACCGCGCTCGAGGCCACCGACCCCTTTCGGGTGATCGTCGCTCTCCCCAATACGACCACCGAGAATGTGCCCACGCCGTTAGTTGTTGGCAACGAGATCATCAACAGGATTGAAACCGCGCTGGTCGCCTCCCAGCCTCAGCCTTATACCAGGGTTGTAATCGAGCTGAAGCACGAGACCACGTACCGAATCGAGCGAGTGGGGCAGGAGATCGTGGCGAGCTTCGATCCAGCCCCCGGAGCGCTCGATGCATCCTCATCCGAGGCCGAGTCCGCGTCGTCACCGGGCGCTGCGAACAAACCGCACGAGCGCAGTGATAGACCTGAAAAGAACTCGCCCTCACCTGCGCCGGCAGAGCCCACGAGACTTCCCTCAGGCGATCAGGGGGCGCAGGCTCTGCCTCCGGCTCGGACTCTTGTCGCTATCGAGCAACGGCCGGCTAGTGAGGGGGTCGAGTTCCGCATCGTCACCGACGGGAGTCTCGCCAAGTACGACGCCTTTCACCTCACCGATCCACCCCGCGTCGTGGTCGATCTCTTCGGGCTGGGAAGCAGTCAGATGAAGGGCGAGATACCTCTGGGCGGTTCTCTGGTGAAGAAGGTTCGAGTCGGCTTCCACGCGGGCAAGGTGCGGGTGGTCTTCGACTTGATTCCCCCTCGGGGGGTAGCGTACCGGGCGGCGGCTGAGGGTGATCATCTGGTGGTGACATTCAAGCCGGGGTCCGGGTTTCCCTCCCGCTAAGGCTTCGATCTACGCTTTTGCGGCAGGCTGAAACCCCCTCCGCCCACAATCATTTCTTGCCACGCCCTCCAAACTCGGGTCCTGGTCGAGGCCAGAACGCGTCCGGTCGTCCGCTCGCATCGCATCTCCGCCCGAAAACGTCGTGGAACTTCACCGCACCGCCCATACCGTCGAAGCTCTCCTTCCTGTTCCTCGCTCTACAAGTTAGGCTTCAGAAAAGAGCAAGCCCATTTTTTCGCTGTCTCGCCGACAAGAAGCGAAGAGACTGCCGGAGACATTGGCCACGAGGAGGGAGTCATGAGCCGAGAGGAATTTCTTGTTCAGGAGCGTGAACGGATGGCGAAGAGAAGCACCATTACCATAGTGAGCGTCAAGGTTCTTCCATGGCTGGAGGGGTTTTCGAGCATACCTGATGACGTGGCCGAGACGGCAGGAGCGATCCTCGCAAGAGCCGAGCATGACGGGAACATTCGTGGCTGGCGCGTGTACGCCTTCGCCGATGATTTCCACATCCAGGTCAACACCTTTGGCCTCGGTCTTCATCACGCCGCAACGCACCGCCTTGCCTTCCAGGCGTCACTGGAGGGCCTCCGGCGGGCGGCGCAGAGGGGGTACTTCGGGCCGGAAAAAGGCAGGGACTTCTTCCGCCTTTCGCCCGAGGCTCAGCTCAAAGCCCTGCAGGTTCGTCCTCTGGAATTTCCATTCACCGAGCGGAAGTCGGAGCCTATCCTCATCGCCAAACTCATCAATGGTGGAGTTGGCGGGTTCAACCGCATGCTCTTCAACCTCTTCTTTCACCACGACAAGGGCTCGCATCAACGGCTGGACGGCACCCGCTTTCTTGCCGTCGTGGAGCGCGTTGGGGACCTCATGACAGGAAAGGGAAAGAGGCGGGTCTTCAGCTTCGGCGACCGACCGGAGGAGGAAACGCTTATCCTGCTGTACCCGTTCCTGAAGGAACCCTTGGAAGTCCGGCGGGACCAGATGGGTGACCCGAGCGAGCTTCTCTCCCTCGTCGCCAATCCTGCCGAGTGGGTGCTGAGCGCCCTCTTCGCCGTCCGCGGTCGCTTTGCCTCCGCAGGCGGACGTCTCCAGGAAACCCGTCACGAGCCGGTCGCGGTGGTGTCCGTGGAGGGAGCCCTAGCCGGAGTCGCCGCGGACAGCCCGGTCGTTGTCCTTCGCCTTCAGAGCGGCGTGCCCGCCGTGGGCGAGGCGCACCTGAACCTCGGGGCGGACTTCGCTTACACCGTGGGCGGTCCGGGAGGAGGGTACCACGTAGGGGTCATGCCGGTGACCATGGGACAGGCGCGCATGCGGAGCGACGAGTCGGGAACGGCGAGACTCATCGCCTACACCTATCAGTCGTACGGCAACGGCCGCATTCCGCCGGAGCACGACGTCATTGACCTGTACGGGCAGGACACGGTGCAGACGGAGTGGCTCCAGGAGGAGGCCCGTGAGTTCATCGTCATCATGGAACAGCACGGAGATTTTCAACCCCGACTCACGGCGGAAGAGGCGGAGCGTCGGGCCCGTAGCTGCGCCGAGCGCCTGGGGCGCCTGTTCGAGCCCATTCCCGCCGTGGACCAGGGAGAAAGCGATCCTCTGGTCGCTCGGGCCAACGAGCGCTCGCGAGGCGAGACACTCTCTGATATCAAAGCGGACGGGGGCGGCAAGGTGGGGCACACGACGCCACCCACCCTCTTTGTCCCGGTGGCGCAGGCAAGTCTCATGGAGGCTCAAGAAAAAGGCCTCATCCGGGACTTCCAGGTCTTTGCCGTGGGTGACGACCTCTATCTCCTAATGTACCATGGCCGGGGCGCGGACGCGAATGATGTTCACCTCCTTGCCTTCCGGACCTTCTGGCGCCAGGTGTGGGTCATAGAGAGCATTGGCTACAAACCCTACGGGCTTGCCCAGGACCTCCAGATCGGCCCGGCCACCAGGGGAAAAAGGGTGGATGACCTCGCCGAGCCGAGTGAGCGCTTCATAAGTCTGCTGGTCGAGACGTTGCCCGAGCCGGAGCGCTCCCAGGCGGCGAAAATCCATGCGGCCCGCCAGTCGTGGATGCAAGGCCGCGGAGCGCTGGAAGTGACCAGGCCTTTTGCCGGCAATGTGACCGGCCAGGGGCCGGGGTTTGCGGAGCTGCCCCTTGCGCAGACGAGGCGGGTGGGACTCCTCGCCGCAGACAAGTGCGGGCCGGGGGCCTTCAACATCCCGGTGCACCATGGCGTGGGCGAGGCGCTCACCCGGGAGCGGTTCCGGGACCGGTTCGGCGAGAGCGTGGCCTATGAGATCTTCGACGTTCACAACTACACGCGCATTTTCCTCGACGGCCGAGCCCATCGGGAGGACATCCAAACGCTCCTCGGGGCGACAAACCTCTTCAATGTGAAGCGCCTCTGGTCCCTCCCTCAAACCGTGTCCCAACGGGAGCCAGTGAAGGCCGCGGTTCACTCCATCCTCCTCGCCGCGTCCACGGAGAAGCTTGCCCTCATTGCAGGCGGGGAGTACGTGGGAAAGGACGACCCGGTTCTCCTCGGAGTGGATGAGGTGGTCTCGCCCATGTTCGAGTACATGAAGGCCGGCTTCTACATGACCCAAGGCGATGAACGGGGATCGCACTACATGATGCTCGTGCCGAAGCCCCTCCGGGAATCGGTGGCCACCGTTCGGAGCCGGGGTCTCCAGGTGGGGCTCGCGGTGACCCTCAGCGCTGACCGCATTGCCGAGGTGCACGACGTCTACGCTAGGCCGGGATATCGTGAAGCGCGGATCCGAATCGACAAAGCCAATGCCCGAATCTGGCGGGCCCAGGGCTCGGAGTTCACGCCGGTGGGTGTGGGAGCCCGGGATGTGGAGCCGGCTTATCCGCTCATGAAGGTGCTCAATTGGATCACCGGGGAAGACTCCACCTACGCACTCCACGTGGTGAGCGGCATCCAGGAACTCTACCTGCAGGTTGTTCAGGCCGGCGGGTGATCTCTCGGAAGGGACAAGGATGAGGATACACCATCGCCGACGGGGTGAGGGTGTAACGAAAGTATTTCAACTTTTTGCAAAATATACTAATATGGCTGAAAGGGTCCCAGGTAAACAAGCGGTGGGGCCAGTCCGCATAAGCAGCGGGCCAGGGACCTTCAGACATGGCGCAGGCGCATGTTCGAGACGTGGGTGGCACCTTCTGGGTGGGGTAGATCGTCCTTCCGCAGGTTCAATCCTGCCCTCCACTTCCGGCAACATCGCCAGGCGGTCAACGGCGCTGCCCAGCAGATTGGCTCTCAGTGGCGGCTGCACTCGAATCCTGTGAGGGACAACAGCTATGAGCAATTACTATCTTGTGGTCCAGGAGGGTCTCCTCAGGGAAACGATCTTTCCCGTAAGCGATCAAGTGAGCATCGGACGGGACGCCGGAAACGACATCGAGATCTCCGACCCATCGGTTTCCAAGCAGCACGCCCTTGTGTATCTCGCGGAAGGCGAGCCTGTGGTGAGGGACCTCGCCAGCCTGAACGGCACCTTCGTGAACGGGGAGCAGGTCGGCAAGTCCGTGCTGCGAAGCGGAGAGACGATCAGGGTCGGAAATACCACCATCAGGTTCATTCAGAAGGGAGAGACGCGACGGAAGCTTGACGAGGCGGAGCCCCGGGAGTTCAAGGGAGGGAGAATGGCCCCGGAAGTGGTCGAACGTAGTGAATTACCGCCGTCCCGGAGAATACTGGAAGCCATCTCCCGTGTGCCTCTCTCCGCCAATTTCAGCCAGGAGCAGGTCATGTATCTGGCTCAGACGGCCAACCTGTCCCTTTTTGAAGCGGGGAGAACGATCGCGCGCCAGGGAGATGGGCGAAAAGTGCTCTACGTCATTCTGGAGGGAAAACTCCGGGCGTTGATGCACGACAATCACGGAAACGAGATCTTGATTTTTTTCCTGGGAGAGAATCAGGCCTTCGATGAAGTCTCATTCCTTGGAGGGCTCCCTTGCTCAATGACGGTGACGGCGGAAGAGGAGACCCTGATCTGTGAGCTGAATTACGACGCGGTGCGGGAGATGGTTGAGAACTCGCTGGCGCTCAAGAGCATGCTCGAGGAGTACTCCCGAAAGCTGGTGAAAGAGTGGGAGGCCAAGAAAGCGGCGGCGGGCGTGACCGAGCGCGACAGGGCCCCGCGTTTGAAG
>Ga0187776_10001312_pt1 | contig 12370 bp, 11 predicted proteins | sample 0216_BV02_MP12_2_FD_132426 | JGI IMG/M metagenome (GOLD analysis project Ga0187776, IMG submission 132426) | Tropical peat soil microbial communities from peatlands in Department of Meta, Colombia - 0216_BV02_MP12_20_MG | ecosystem: Environmental > Terrestrial > Soil > Wetlands > Peat | place...
ACTCCAGGTGATGCTCGATGAGCAGCTCGACCACCGCCTCCGCGTCCCCGGCCGCGGCGGCGTACTCGACCGCGTCCTCCAGAAGCCCTGCCGCGCGACACCACGTCGCCGCACGGCGGCGCAGCTGCGCCGCTTGCTCGTGCCCGAGCTCGAGCCAGAGGACCTCGGCGAACAGCTGGTGATAGCGGTACCACTCCCCGCCCGCGTTCAGGGTCACCAAGAACATGTTCGAGCGCGCCAGCTCTGCGAGGACCGCGGCCGAGTCCTCGCGATCGAGGACCGCGTCGCACAGCTCAGGGGTGAACCGTCTCAGGACCGAGCTGCGGACCAAGAAGTCCCTCGTGTCTGGCGCGAGCGCCGCCAGAACCTCGTCTGTCAAGTAGTCGGCGACGTGGCGAGCGCTACCGGCGAACGCCCGCACTCGCTCGTCGGGCTCGTCCAGATCGCGAAGCCATAACGAGCGCTCTATTCGTCGCTCCCGTACGCGGTCCTCTGCAATCGCCGCCGTGCGCTGCCGCCGTCGGGTAGCGCCTCCGCTAGGGCGTGCTGTTGAGAGTCGATCGAACCCCGCAGCCACACGCTCCGGGAACGCCGAGGCCCCAGAACTGACGCGCTGCGCGGCCTGTCCTGGTTGTCACCCGCATCGGGGGATGGCCGCTTGGGTCAGGCGTGAGACGGTCTCCGGGCTCTTCGCGAGCTCTGACACGGAGGCGAGCCTGAGCAGACCGTCCGCGCGCGGAGTCGGACAGCAATGACCACAGGCAAGGCAAGTGGGCTAGCACAGCAGTCGCCTCACCGCGGAAGGGTGATGAGCCGGTTGGCGCAGGTGTTCGAGCTCAACCCTCAAGGGATCAACTGGGGGCGAGGGGTGATGGTCCTGGACGTCGCGCTGGTCCCGCTTGTGATCTTGTTGGCGATGGGGGAGGAGCAGTACTTGCTCAGCGCGGTGTTCGGCGCGCTGTTCGCGTGTGTGGCCGACCCCGGAGGCTCCTACGGGGAACGCCGCGCATGGCCGTGTTCGGCCTGGTCGGCGCGGCAATGACGGCGCTTGGGTTTGGGATCGCCACGAGCGGCTGGGGGTGGCTGGTGGTCGCGGCGTTCGTGGGCACGCTGCTGGCGGGGTTGGCGGTCAAATTCGGGCTGCACAGGTTCGCTGTGGCGATGCTCCTCAACCTCTGGTTCATCGTCGCTCTGGTCCTAGGGCCGAACCACCACCAGGCGCACGTCATGAGTCACACCTGGGGTCAGGTGCTCGCGTGGGTCGGGGGGACGGCGCTGTGGATCGCTTTGACGTTTATTGCGTGGTTAATACAGGGGCGCAACGACCGGCCACAGCCGATCGCGGAGCTTCCCGGTGACACCTCGCCGAGAGAGCTGACCCCTCCGCTGATCGCGTTTGCGGTCCTTCGCGCTCTCGGCATCGCCGGTGCGACCGCAATTGCGTTTGGCGCGGGCCTGTCCCACGCCAATTGGACGACGATCGCGGCCCTGGTCGCGATGAAGCCGAGCCTAGATCAGACGACGCTCGTGGCCGAGCAGCGCCTGGCCGGCGCGCTCATCGGCGCAATCACGGCTAGCCTGGCCCGGCGGCAATCCTCGCGCGGGCGTTGGCGGCCGTCTACATTGACCGGATGCGCGGGCGGATGGCAATCGCCGGAGCGTCGGCGGGCGGCGCCGTGTTGACTGGGCTAGTGCTGGGTTTGGTGAATGCCGGCGGGAGCATTCCCCGGCGTAGCCCTTCTGCGGTCATGCCGGCTCGTGTGGCCTACGTGCACGATCCCACAAGGGAGCGGTTCACGGCGCGGGCCTCGCGGTGTCGCGGCGGCCCTCCGCCGCTGCCCGAGCACCCGATTCGCCATCGCCAGTGGCTGACCGGGGTCGTGATCACCGAGTACTACCCGGCGCCGGAGCGCTGGTTCGTCGGCCGCCGCGTGTCGGCTCCCGGGCTCGCCGGTAGATACGCGGTGGATTGGTTGTACTCGGCGCGCGGGATCGCGATGGAGGGCGATGGGGTTGACCGCCGGGACCGATCGCGTCCACATCGCCGAGCTGGGCACGACGGGCTGGGTCAATGCAATCGGGCGCCCGACCCTTCCGGTGTGCCTGGGGCAATGGACCGTTGGTCCACCCGCGTGGCTGCGTGGTGGCTGGCGCAACGCAGGCGGGGACGTGACGTTCCCGCTTGCCCGCGGGGGCTGGTCAAACGGTCGCGGAGTCCGCCTCCTTCCGTATGGCGGTGTCGCGTTCGCCGCTGGCCCGTCGCTGCCGCTGCGGTACTACCACAGCATCGCGGTTGATCCCAGGTTGATCCCGCTCGGGAGCCGGGTGTACATCCCCGCCTACCGTCACCTCGGCGACGGCTGGTTCGTCGCGCAGGACACGGGCGGAGCGATCAAGGGCCGTCACGTCGATGTCTACCGACCGGCGCCCTCCAATCCCGCCGACGAAGGACGCTACCTCACCAGCCAGCGGATTCTTGTCATTCCGCCGAGCTGACGTCCCGCCGCTACAGCTAGCGTTCGCGCGTTCCGCTGAAGGCGAGCGGGAGGGGCGAAAGGCCGAATTGACCGTTGCGCGTGGGCGAATCCCGCGAGCGCGCCCTGGCGCCGATCCGGCCCAGTCGGGACCAACGCAACGTCGGCAACGCGGTCGCGCACGGTCGCAGACGGGAGGATGGAAGCCTTCGTCCGGATCATGTACCGGAACCGAGCGTCCGGAACGGTGGCCCGCGGACTCGGCTTCCGCGGCGCGTTGCGGGTGAGTCGGTGGCAGCTCGATATCCGTTCCGATGAATGAAGCGTTCGGCTTGCCGGGGCGGTTAGGCCGATGCAAGCGGCTGCGGGTCGGGCAGCTGATCGTCGACGGCGAGCTTGGGTCACCCGGCCGTGCGGGAAACGGCGTTTGAACTTGCGGTCAGCCGAACCATGGGTCGGGGGCTGGCTCTCTACCGCTGGCGCCGCATTGTCGTGATTCTCGCTGGTCAGCGGATCACGACCGGAGAGGAACAATGAGCCTGGACCTGCACGCGCTCGAGACGAGCTTCGATCTTGTCGCCCCGCGGCGCGAGGAGTTGATGGATGAGATCTATGCGCGACTGTTCGCGGCGGTTCCGGCGGTGCGGCCGCTCTTTGCCGCCACCGACCTGCGTCGCCAGAAGGCGATGCTGCTGGGCACGCTTGTCCTACTGCGCATATCGCTGCGCGACCTCGACGCGATCGTTCCAACCCTCCGCAAACTCGGCGCCCGGCACGTGGCGTACGGGGCACGGCCGGAGCATTATCCGGTTGTCGGCGAGGCGCCGATCGCGGCGATGGCGACGATCGCCGGCCCCGCTTGGGAATCCGAGCACGAGTCCGCTTGGCACGAGGCGTTCGCGGTAGTCGCTGGAGCGATGCTCGAGGGCGCGGAGGCAGAGATGTTGCAGGTCGCCGCGTAGCAGCAAGGTCCATCCGTGCCTTCGCGATCGGCGAGTCGCCGAGCGTGCTTGCAACCGGCGGAGAGCACAACCGCCTGGAATCTGAGTGAACCTGACGTGGTTTCTCGGCTCCACGCTACGCCGTGACGGCGATGGCGTCGTCGCGGAGGTGGGTCGCAACATGAGCGACGTATAGCGCGGCGGGGATTCCTTCGAGATCTGGCACGCGGACGCACCACGGGATGGCCTCGGCACCCGGGAGGGGATATTCCAGGACCACCTCGGCGAACAGGGCGAGATCGGCCCCGTTGATAGCCGACTTGTCGTGGGGTCGCCGGTTGGTGCGGAACTCGTGTCGGGCAAACACGGCGTGAGCCGCTCCCGCGGCGTCGGCGAGCGTTGCTGCCCATGCCGTGAGCAGTTGGTAGCGCGCCCCGCAACCTTTGGGTCGTCTTTCGTGAGACGACAAAGGCACGACATCCGCTTCACTCGGAAGTTGCGTCCTTTGTCAGCAAGGCAACATTCGGCGCGCTGGCTCGGTGCTGGACAGTGGACCCTCAAACCGAATCGCGTCTAAGTCTGCTTAGAAGCGGCGATCGGCAACATCAACCGCGTCTAACGCGCACTAGAACCCGGGCACGTAGCGGGATGAAGGCAGGTCCGGCAGAAGAGCGGCGCGGTCATAGCCCCGGACCTCTCGCCCCAGTGAGCGACAGCTCGCGGTCGAGGCTCGGACCCGCCTGCTGGTGCTCGTGGGCTGGACGGATCGCCGAGCCTACGGGTTACCGGCGCATCAGGTTATGGAAGTGGGAGGCCGCTGAATCCAACGTCGAAGGCCTCGATGTCGGCGAGTCCGTTGAAGAAGGCGCCATTCGTTAGGTAGAGCGTCGTAGAGCCTGCCGTCGTCTCAAACGCGGGCTGGGTCGGGTACGCCAGTCCGTCCGAGCGGCCCGCGAGCGTGGTCAGGGAGGCATCGGGCAGATTCAACCGGTAGAGGCGGTTGGTGTCGTTGACGACTAGTGAGAACGGCGGCTGTGCGCACCGAGCCGTTTGGCGCCAGCGCGAGCCGCACAATCCGACCCTGGTCGGCCACGGCTACATATAGATGGCTGCCAGCCGCGTCGAAGGCGATGCCGTTGGCGCCGATGTGCTTTTCCGGAGCCAGCAGAGGGTTCTGATACCAAGCCGCCGAGAGCGTGGTGTTCGTGCCGGTCGGCAGCAAGCGCCAGATCGCGCCGAGATCGCTGTCGGACACGTACAGGTACTTGCCATGGAAGGCGAGTCCGTTAGGGAAGCTTCCTGCTGCCAACGTCAGCACGCGAGTAAATGAACCGCCGCCCGGCGGGATCATGAACACCCCGGGCGCTGGATCTGACGCGAACGTCGCCGCCGCCACGTACAGATTGCCAAGCTTGTCGAGAGCAAGGCCGGTCCGCAGCCCGCTGCCTGTCGGCAACCCGGACGCATACCGTGTCTGCGACCCATCCGCGGTTACCCGCACCACCTCGCCAGCGAAGCCGAGGTAGACGTAGAGGTCACCTGCGCGCACCGCGAGTGACTCTGGGAACGAGCCGGTCGGGAATACAACGATTGGTTGCGGCGGGTTCGGCCCGCCGGCCTGGGCGCTTGCGGCACCGGCAATTGCCACGGCCAGAATCACCACGCCGGCTACAGGCCACAAGCATGCCGTCTCATTTCGATTACCCCTTGTCGGCGGGCGCGAACCTGCGCCTGCTTCATGCTGCTGACCTATGTTGTCCGCGCCGGTTCTCGGACGATCCGTGGAATGGCGCGCCTGGAACCGGCGGACTACAGACGCGAGCGAACCGGCGCCCGCATCACCCGGCCAGCGTCGGCGATCCAGCAACCGCCGCTCGGCTCGGAGCAGAAGTCGGCGAAGCCCTGGTCGAGTTGTGCTACGGACGCCGGCAGCAGCAACGTCGACGTGCGGCTCGCTCTTGGTCGTGGCCGTCGCCGAAGACCTGCAATTTCCATGCGTACGGGGCAGACTGCGGTTCGAGGCAACTGCGGTCTCGGCCAACGGCGCGCTCGCCGCCTGCGAGTTCGCCGACTTCCTTCCGGACATCGCCGAGAACCGGATCCTGTGCGCGGGCCTCGAGCTGCTCGCGACCCAGCGCCTCTTTCCCGGCCTCCGGCTAAGCGGCGCGCCAAGGGCGACACCGCCAGCCGGACCGGTCGATCAGTAGCCGCCTGCGCCTGCACCACCGGAATATGCGATTAGCAGCACGATCGCGGCGGTGATCAGAATCGCGAGAACAAGGCCCACGATTAGTCGGCGGTTGTGGATCAGGTTCTGCATCGGTTCCACCTCCCATGGTCGAAAGGAGAGCCTTCGCATATTCGGACGCCTTCGGGCGACCATCCTTCCGAGGACGGCCACATCGGGCTCGTCACCGAACGAGTTCCGGGGTCACGACGGCGTCGCGCGGCGGGTCGACCGACAGCATCCCGCAGCCCCGGCGATGCGCGACGCCACCGACGACGACGGCGTCGACATCGAACCTGAATCCGAGCGGCTGCACGGACCGACGGTACGCCGATCGCTCGGGCGTGAACAGTGGGTAGGAACACGAGCTTGCCTATCGGGTGGTGACCTTCGGTCATGAACTTGTGTCCGGCGTCGCTTCACGTCGTGCTCGATGCCGAGCGCCTCGAGGTGGTGAGAGAGCCGTTCGGCGTGGGTCCGCCCGAGCATCTTGTCCTTACCACCGTAGGAGCCGACGATCGCACACGCGCCGTGAAGCTTGGACTCCTCCTTCGGTACCTCGCCGTAGTTGACGGCGGCAGCGCGGACACCCGGTCGTCCTCCGGCGATGTACGCGAGCGCGAAACCCCCGCCCATGCAGAAGCCGATCACCCCGATCCGGTCGCCGTCGAGGTCGTCCTGCTCGGTCAGCCATGCGCGCGTCGCTTCGATGTCGACGTTCACCTTGCCGCGGGACGCGTCGATCATCTTGCGCGCCACGCAGATGGGACGGAGTCCACGGCCACTGAAGAGGTCGGGCATCACCGCAACGTAGCCATGCCGTGCGAAGTCATCGCAGACGGCTCGCATCTCCGGCTGATCGCCGAACACCTCGTGGATCACGACAACGCCTGGATGCGGACCCACAACTTCGGGCCGCGCAACAGCGCCCCTCAAGCGCCTCCCGCCGCGGGCCTCGATCTCGGCATCCAGGGCCATCGGCCCGATCCTGTCACCCCGAGCCGCCTCGGGCGAACTACGTAGCGGCTCTTCGCAATACGGGAGATCCTCAAGCGTCGGCTTGCCCACGGAGAGATCTCCATCGAGGAATACAGGCGACTACTCGAAACGCTTGACGAAGCACCGCCCGATCGCTCAATGGCCGCGTAGACCGCCCCCGCTTTGGGATCAGTCGGGGAAGCCGCTGCTGGAGAGCCTTGGGGATCCTTAGTGGTCGAGCTACCGCTGGGTCGAGGCGAGCTACTTCCAGAGCCAGCGCCAGAGGAAGCCGCTCGTCGAGCAGATGGGCGGCCCAATCATTCCCGCGGCCGGCCTACGGCTCAACCCGGATGATCGGGCCGCTCGAACGTGGAAGCATCGTCCTCGAGAACAGCAGGAGGAGGAAGCAGATGAAAGCTCTGGTGGCATACGCAAGCAAGAACGGATCCACTGCGGAGATCGCGCAGGCGATCGCGGAGGAGCTGCGCAGCCACGGCCTCGAGGCTGACTGTCTGGAGGCCGGCGAGGTGCGCGACCTTGAGCCCTACGGCGCGGTCGTGTTGGGAAGCGCGGTGTACATGAAGCGTTGGCGCCCGTCGGCGCGCCGCTTTCTGCGCCGCCATCGAGCCGCGCTCTCGGGGCTTCCGTGGTGGGTGTTCAACTCGGGCCCAGTGGGGAAGCCGAGTGACGACCCCAAGGCTGCCGAGTGGGCAGCGCCGCCCAAGGTGATGGCCAGGGTGGAGGCATCGGGAGCTCGCGAGCACGCCGTGTTCGGGGGCCGGCTCCCGCTCAGGCCTAGGAACTTCGTCGAGCGGGCGATGGTTAAGAACACGCCGAAGGAGTTTGCCGACCGGCGCGACTGGGAGGAGATTCGCCGATGGGCCGCCGGCATCGCCTCAGAGCTCGGCCAGCGGGGTGATGTGAGCGCCGTCGCTTGACCCTCGCCGCCGCTTGGCCTCGCTCGCGGGCTTGGCTACTTCCACAACCAGGCGTGGCCGACCACCGCGGGCGCTTGCGCGGACGTGGCCTAAATGTCGACTCCCTGGACGGCGTGGCCGACAAGCTCACCTACCCGCTCGGGTGGCGCCTGCTCGATCCCCTCGGTGCTTGAGCGCCCCACAGACTGGGGCTCAGTCCGCGGCGGCGGGTTCGCACGCGGCGGCCGCCGAGAGCTGCTCCCGAGGATCTACGGAACCTATCCACCCAGCCGTCCGCGTCGGGCACATCCACCTGCGGGTCGCCGACCTCGACAGCGCAATCGCGTTCTATCGCGACGTCCTCGGCTTCAACGTGACCGCCGATGGCCGCGAAGCCGGGATCGACGCCGCCTTCCTCCCGGCAGGCGACTACCACCACCACATCGGCGTAAACACGTGTGGAGAGCGCCTGGGCCGCGCGGACAGCGGTGGCCAGCCGGCGGACTCCCTCTTCGATGCGCTGCTCGGCGAGTAGCGAGAACGAGAGGCGCAGGCCCGTGAGCCCGTCGCCTCGACGGTGATCGCGCCGCCGGGGGTAAAGGAGACCTCCTGGCGAAAGGCCGGTGAGAGCAGTAGGCGCTCATCGAGCGGTCGTCGAAAGGTGTGAGCGTTCGCCTTCGTGAGCAAGCCGACTGGCGCGCCCGTGCCGAACGTCGACGCGGGCGTCGACACTCCGCCGAGCTGCTCGCGTCAGCGACCCGCCAGAGAGGCTCCCAACGCACGACAACCGCGCGGGCGAGAACTGGGCGCCGCTGGTGGCAATCGTCCGCCGCGGTCCGCCCGTGACCGTGTGCCGGGCACCCGTGCGCCCAAGAGTTTCGCTGAACGCGTGACGCACTCGTGACGGCACCTGCGCCTACCACGCACACAGGCAAATCGACCTGGCCAAGGCTGATCGAAATGCCCTAGATTCGCACTCTCGCGGCCGCCGCCGCATCTTGTCAAGAGCCGCCGCGACCGCCGCACGCTGGCCGCCGCTTCGGTCTAACCCGACAGCGTTGACCGACGGAACGTCACCGCGACGGTGCTAGCCGATGCCAGTGTCGTGAGCAAGCAGCCGCGAGTTTGAACGCACCAGTCCGGTCCGACGGCTCACGTCCGACCGGCTGGCCTATCCCTTCGCCCAGACTTTAGCGGTGCGGCTGAGCGTTCCGCGCGATCGCTCTTTGTGGTCGAAGGGCCTCGACCCGTGCGATCGGATTGGCGACGACGGGATGGCCGCAGGAAGTAAGCCAACCGCCGACTTCAGTGCGTCGTCCGAGTCTCGAGTTTGGCGAGTGCAGCGCCCCAGCCGCCGATCGCGCGTATGGCCTCCTTACAAGCGGGCGCGGACATCGGCTACCGCAAAGCCAGACACGGAAGGAGGTGCGTGGCCGGGGGTGTGTCGAGCCGCGCCTACACTGCCGAGAGTGTCCGACGTAATCGTCGAGCACGGAGTCATCCGCTCGCGCTACAGCTCGACCACCTCGGTCGACGAGGCTCTCGTTAATGCGGCGGGGGCAGATTGTGTCGCCTGGATCGGAGCTCTCGAGCCGTCGCCGGACGACGTGGCCGCCGTCGCACGACGGCTAGGGCTGAGCGAGCGTCTCACGGCCGAGATCAGGCAGCGCCGCCAGTGGCCGCGCGTCCCGCGGGCTCAGATCACGGTACTAGGGAGTGGGGTTCATGTTGTGATGGTGGGGTCCGATATCGACGGAGCCGATGGTCCCCGGCCGATGCGTGCGCTTGAGGTTCTCGCAACCCCCGACTGCGTGGCGGTGTTCGCGTCGGGCATGCCCGAGCAGATGCAGCCGCCAGCGATCCGGAAGCGCTTGGAACCGTCGCTCGTGCGCGCCTCCACGCTGAACGGCGGGTTCGTGTTCGGTCTGGTCATCGAGCAGGTGCTCGACTGGTACGAGGAACTGCTCGACGAGATCGAGGACGAGGTGATCCGGGTCGCAAACGAGGTGTTCGTTAGGCGCAGTGACGACCAGCTCAAGAGGATCTATGCACTGTCCCGTGCCGTGCACGCGAGGGCGGTCGCGGTACAGCCCCTCCTGTACGAGTGGGACGAACTCGCGCCGAGCATGGGCGTCAACGTCGAGGTCTCGCTCGCGAGGCAGCTGCGATCCGGGGTCGCCTACCTGACCCGACGCCTCGAGCGCATCGACGCGCTGCTGTCCTCAGCGCAGCAGGTGTATTTCAGCCTTACTCAGGGCGACGCGAACCGGTTGATCGAGCAGCAGGCAGGCGTGACTCGCAAGCTGTCCGGGTACGCGCTGCTGATAGCGATCCCCACAATCGTGTTCTCGCTCTACGGTACGAACTTCCATCACGTGCCGCTGATCGGGAAGTCCTGGGGCTACTGGGTAATGCTGGGCGTGACCGTGCTCATCGGTTTGTTCGCCTGGTGGCGATTGCGAAAGGCCGGCTGGATCTGAGGGTTAGTCCAAAGACAACCTGTGGCCCGCTTCGGTCGGCCACGCGGTAGGTATCGGCAGGATGCTCAATCGCGGCGATCGTTCAGCTCCGAGCGAACGTCATCACAAAGGCTCGGCGCCGTCTCGCATTTCGGCGAAGCAAGCCTTCGAACTACCCCGCGACGAGGCGAGCCGGTCGCCTGAACCGTCTACGTCAATAGAGCGCCCAGTACCGAATTCGCCGAGCACTTGGAGAAGCTTGTCGAGGAAGGTAACCCGGTTGGCCGCCGCGGCACTCTCAAACCTTTAGGCCGAAGTTGCGGGTGAAGGTCGTCGGGGTCGCGCCGCGCTGCGGGTGTTTGGGGTCGTTGGGGGCTGTCTGGCTCTTGGCTACGTGATCTGGGGGACGCGCTCGGTGATCAGCGTGAGCGCGCGGGCTTGTAGTTCGGTTGGTTCGGTGAGCTGGTCGAAGGTCGCGTCGGTGCCGTTGATGCGGATCGTGTTGCGGGTGCGGTTCTCGAGCTCTTCGAGCAGGCTGTCGAGCGTGTGGCAGGGCTCGCGGCTGGCGGTCCGCCTGCGCCCGGCTTTGCGGGTCGGCTGGCGCGAGCGGGTGGCCTTGGCGACGGGGTCGGTGCTTGAGGCGGGGTGCTCGTCTTGGAAGAGCAGCTCGGCCCACGCCTGGCGCAGGTGCCAGACGAGGTAGTAGGCGAGCGTGCAGATCAGCAGGTGGGCGCGGACGCGGTCCTCGAGGCGGTGGCCGATCGGGCGGACCTCGAGCGGGCCCTTGAGGCCGCGGAAGCCCTTCTCGGCTTCCTTGAGCTGCTTGTAGGCGCGCACCATCCCGGCGGCGGCGAGCTCTTCGGGGTCGATCCGTCCGGCGCGGATCACGTAGATCCCGTCGAGTTCGGCCTCCTGGGCGATCTGCTCTTCCTTGCGCTCATACGTGAAGCCGTCGTCGGCGATCTCGATCTGGAAGTGCTTTTTGACCTTGTAGCGGTTCCAGATCGCGCCGACCGCCAGCGCGATCTGTGCGCTCCCGGCGAGCGTGCCGGCCTGCACGCGGCGCTTGATCTCGGCCAGGTCACGCTCGGTTGAGGCGAGCAGCTCCGCTCGCGTGCGGGCGCGCTGCTCGGCCACCAGCGGGTTGCGGCAAACCACCAGCCGCTGGCTGGGATACAGCTTCTCGCAGGCGATCTCGGCCAGGTTCAGCTCGTCGAAGATCGACAGCTGCAGCGCCCCCTCCTTGACCAGCTTGCGGATCTGCGGCGCCTTCAGCGCGGTGATGAATCCAAACTCCGCGGTGCCTTGCAAGAGCTGCACGTTGTCGTTGGTGCCGATCCCCCGGTCGCACACGACGATCACCCGGTGAAGCCCGAACCGCCGCTCGATCTTCTGAACCTGCGAGGGGAGCGTCTTGTCGTCCTTCAGCGACCCCTCGAACGCCTCGACCGCCACCGGCCGCCCGTCCGGGTCGCAGAGCAGCCCGTACTCGACCTGCATCCGCCCGCGCTTGCCACCCCCGTGCGGGTAGCCGAAATGCGCCAGCGGGCAGGTGCGCCCCTCAAAGTATGAGGAGGACACGTCATACAAAGCCAGCTCGCCGTTGCGCAGGTGCCGGCGCGCGAGCCGCTGCTCGATCCGCCCCTGGCGCTCAAGCAGCCAGTCCATCGCCGCATACAGGTCGTCGTGACAGGCGCCCGAAACGCCGAGCTCCTGCCCCAGCGTCGAGGCCGAAAGCGAGCGGGTGCAGGCCAGCTTCGAGCCCGGCTTCAGCACCCGCCCGACGATCATCGCCACGCACAGCTCGCGCTCGGGCGAGGGCTCACGGTCAAGCAGCCTCGGCAGCCCAAGCCGCCTAGCGGCCTCCAGCACCGCCTCCACGTGACCATGCTTGCGCGAGCGCACAATCCGAAACGCCTCGCCCGCGGGCACAAGCCGAACGCCCTTGAGCGCCAGCGCCAGCGCCTCGATCGCCTCCACCGGCAGCCGCGAGACGTTGGCGATCGTCTCATGGCGCACCCGCCGGCCCTCCCGGATCGAGCGGCGAACCAGGTGCGAGACGTACTCCCGCCCCCCATGACGACGGCTGATCTTGGCCACATGCATGCCTCCGAAAATGCGCGCCATGCCCAACATCATCGCACAACCAGCGGACGGGATCAATCAATATTCTTGGCTACATCCCACGCCAAAGAAAAGGCCGCGATCCCAACAACCACAAGGGATCACGACCGATCAGACCCGCGTATCTAGCCGCAACTTCGGTTTAGGTACGCCGCCGGCGGTGATCGCGGAGATGAAGTCCGCACCGTACTGCCTCCACATGCGGGCGTTCCCTCCGACGCTCTCCTAATGATCAGGCAGCAGTCGGCGG
>Ga0187776_10001313_pt1 | contig 12367 bp, 11 predicted proteins | sample 0216_BV02_MP12_2_FD_132426 | JGI IMG/M metagenome (GOLD analysis project Ga0187776, IMG submission 132426) | Tropical peat soil microbial communities from peatlands in Department of Meta, Colombia - 0216_BV02_MP12_20_MG | ecosystem: Environmental > Terrestrial > Soil > Wetlands > Peat | place...
AAAAGCCCCCGGAGGTACCGACCGAGGAAGTTCATGAGGACATTCGAATTGTGACCGGTCCCTACCCTGGCTACGAACAGAAATTACCCGTTTCCGATGCTCTTTCAGGGGGAATAGTCGAAGCGGAGGCGGCAAAACCTACAGCTGCGGAGTGGATTCCGTGGGGCGGGTTTTGGGTCCGGTTCATGGCTATGGTAACGGATTCGGTGATTCTCATGCTCCTGATGGCCATCTTTGTGGTTCTCGGTTTCTTGAGCTTGTCCATGGGAGTTACGGGGGATCGGGAGATTCCAATCCTCCGGCAGGTCCTGATTGTCCTTCCCATTATTCTGCCTTTGGGATTGGCTTTGATGCTGTGCTACTTCACCTTTTTCCATGGAACCTGGGGCCAAACGATCGGCAAGATGATCTTCGGATTACGGGTGGTGAGGACCAATGGTTATCCCCTGACCTTTTCCCGCGCTTTCGCGCGGGCCTTGGCTTATTTCCTGTCGGCGATTCCCTTTTTCCTGGGGTTCTTCTGGGTGGCCTTGGACTCGGACAAGCGCTCCTGGCATGATGCGTTCACCGACACCATGGTGATCCGGCGACATTAGAAAACATGAAATGGGGATTGCGGAAGGAGAGGTAAACAAGAAGAGAAAAAATGAAATGAGGATCAGTGGAAGGGAAAAACGGAGGACAAAAAAACGCTTGACTCTTGGGTTTGGGGAATTATAATTAGCTTCTGGAAGTTGGTTCTTTACTTCCAATACCGACGATTCGGATGCCGAGATAGCTCAGTCGGTAGAGCAGCGGACTGAAAATCCGCGTGTCCCCAGTTCGATTCTGGGTCTCGGCACCAATAAAACCAAGGGGTTAAAGAGGCAATATCAATTCTCTTAACCCCTTTTTTATTGCCTTATGTGTGACTCATGGCTGAAACTTGGGTAACATGCTCAAAAACTTTCATCGCCTCACGCTCAGCTGCCGCGATGGAGTCCAGGTAAATTTCCGTCGTTGTCCAGGTAGGTCTGTATTTTATCTCTTGAGATTTGGGCGGCACTCAAATCCTTCCACTCTTTGACCCATCTGCGGGCGAGGTAGACATGGTCTCCGTAGTGCCGTTCCGACCTGTATGCCTTCACGCGATCCAGCCGCCTGTTGACCAGCTCCAAGAAGGCCATGTCGGTTGGGGTCTCCACTGCCGCAGTCGTAATTGTTTCCTGTACCGGCGCAGGGTTTTCCAACTCCTCCTTTCTTTTTGCTGCGGCCTGTTTGGCCTCGTTTTTCGTTTTGAACCAGGCTCCGGTGTACCTGGTTCCCTTCAGGATGAAGTCGTACCTCCATCCCTGTCAATAAGGGAGGCTATTTCAAAGATGGCCGAAGCAATCCGTGACTGGCATTATTGGGTAGAGCGTGCTTACCAGTATGCCTAATTTTCTTTTTCCTGGCTTGGAAGCTCCTTACGGTCTGAGAGAATTATTCAAGCAGGGGCCATCTTTGACTCTGCAAATGACTCTTGGGTGAGGCAATGAAGAGAAAGAAGAATTTCCTAAAACCGGGGAATGTGATCATCGACACTTCGCCAGAGATAAAGATGTCGGAGCTTATTGGAGAATATGCTTTTGACTACATCAACATGGGCAAGAGCACCAAGGAACGCCAAACTTATCTGAACGGGGCGATGCAATGCATGGAATATTGTCGTCATACACGAAGGGTCCCGGGAAGCAGCGATCCGCCGCGCGGTAGAGGGGTACAAGAGATTCAATCCAGGGGTTGCAGATGTGGATATTTTTGAGCAGAATCTCCGAACCCTTATTCGCAAGAAACTGTACATGTTTCCCAATATTAAAAAGCTCATTGTTGATGCGGTGATCGAACCCATTACCGAGGCCAGATACCGCATTCATGTTGTTTCGACCTATGGCCGGGACCTCCTCAAACGATATTTGGGTGGGGGGTCTTCAAAATAAAAACCCATAGGGAAAATAGGGAACCCTAGCCTCCGTCTATTCTCCGGAATTATTTTCAATATCGAAAAGAAATATGGCCTGGCTCCCGTATCCGAAACCTTTAAATACTCCACCCCAACTCCTTTCTTTTGGGACAATATTGAGCTCGAAACCTTGAACGGCTCGAGTCCCGGGGAGCTTTGCGCTCCCGACTTTTTCATGCATCTCCGGGTTTGCTCGAGGGCATGCGTTTACGTTTCTGAAAATATTCTCTAATTATTTCGTTCGAATAAACGAACGTATCCTAAATTAGGTAGACCTTAAATTAGGTGGTTGACAGCCTCCGTTGAAAAGTGTAGATTCGCTTTCACACTTCTTAAAAAATTGGGGAGGTTTTGTGGAGGGCTCTGGCCTCTCTTCTCCAATCTACCAGTGGTTTATGCCGAACCTATGTCGCCAATAATTATGCTTATACCGGATAGGGCGGGGTATGAAAAAGATCCTTTACGTTGATTTGGATGGGGTGCTGGTTGATTTTGAATCGGCCCTTCCTCATTTCTCTCCCAGAACTTTGAAGAGGTTTAAAGGGCATCTTGATGAGGTTCCCAAGATCTTCTCAAGGATGGCTCCGGTTCCGGGTGCGCTTGAGTCTTTTGCCCGGCTTTCCAAGCATTTTGATACCTATGTCCTTTCGACTGCTCCTTGGGACAATCCTTCTGCTTGGTCTGATAAGCTGGAGTGGGTAAAGAAATACCTTGGGAACCGGGCTTATAAGCGCCTGATCTTGACTCACCATAAGAATCTGAACCGTGGGGATTTTTTGGTTGATGATCGGAAGAAGAATGGGGCTCGGGATTTTTGTGGAGAGCTCATTTTATTCGGTTCGAAGCGGTTTCCGGACTGGCAGGCTGTAGTGAATTACTTGTTAAGATTCGCCTAGTGGAAAAACATTATTCTTTATAGCGCGTGCATATTTGACCTAGCCGCTCCCCTTTCCTTAAACTGAGCAATAGTAAACAGATTTTATTGAAGACCTAGCGTTCCTTAGGAGTATGAATAAGACAGGAAGGAGGGTGTATGAAAACACCAATGCCCATGCTTAAACACTCGCTTGTCATGGCCATATCTTTGGTTATTGGGGCGGCTGCACCAGGTAGCGCTGCAGAATCCGGCGCAAGGCATGATGATTTCTACACCATCGGGGAGATGAACAAGGCCTCGATCGTCATGCTCCAGGAAAAGGGGATCGTTCCTAAACCGCTAGCGGCCAAGATTGCCAAAGGGATCGCCGAGGTAATCGCGGAGGGAGATCAACCCGGAGCTAAAAGGCCGAACGATTACTTAATTGTCGAGGCCAGACTCACCGCGCTGGCAGGGCCGGATGCTTCGAGAGTCCACTCGGGACGCAGTCGTCAGGATATGCTGTCGACGACGGAGCGTATGAAACTGCGGGAAGGACTGCTTAACATATTCGAAAGCCTGAACAGTTCGCGTGACAAACTTCAGACACTGGCAAGCAAGCACATCGAAACAATCATCCCCGCCTATACCCACGGCGTCCAGGCGCAACCGACGACACTCGCCCACTACCTACTCGCGCTGGCCGCATCCCTAGAACGTGACGGGGAGCGTCTCCGCCAGGCATACACACGCATCAATCTCAGCCCGCTAGGCGCTGCCGCCCTAGGAACGTCTAGTTTTGCCATTGATCGGGCACGGCTAGCGGCCCTCCTCGGGTTCGACGGAATTGTTGAGAACTCCTACGATGCCAATCATGTTTCCCCGGCTGAGACGAACACGGAGTTCGCCAGTGCCCTCGCCATATCGGCTCTGGCAATCGGGCACTTCGTCCAGGACATCCAGACCCAGTACCACAACCCTCTCCCTTGGTTTACTTTGCAGGAAGGCCGCTTGACGGGCATTAGCAGCATCATGCCACAGAAACGTAATCCTATGGCTCTCGAAAGGGTCCGTACGCTGTGCAGCATGGTCATCGGCGACGCCCAAACCACGTTCTTCATGGCGCATAACTCGACGACCGGCATGTTTGATTATCGGTTCGCGGCACAGACTCTTCAAGCGGCGGAAAAGGCGTCGAGTATGTACAAGCTGTTCGGAGATCTTCTAGACAACCTGGTAATCAACCGCGATCGGGCACTCGCAGAGGTGGAGGCTGACTACTCCACAATGACCGAAGTCGCCGACATATTGCAGAGGGAAGCGAACGTACCTTTCCGCATCGGTCATCACTTCGCCTCGGAGTTGACGAACTATGGTCGCGCCCGGGGCAAGAGACCGACCGAAATCCCGTATGAAGAAGCAGTGCGCATCTATAAAGAGGTGGCTGGTGAGAAGCTGCCACTAACTGAGTCGCGTTTCAGGGAGTCGATGAGCCCTCAATACATGGTATTCGGAAGTCGTGGGCGCGGCGGGCCGCAAAGCGAGGAAGTAACCCGTATGCTTGCCGATCATCGCCAGCGCCTTGGCGCGGATGGCGAATGGGTGAAAGAGAGACGAACCAGGCTGGAGGATGCTTCGGCGACGCTGCAACGGGAATTTACGCAGCTGGCCTCGACAGCATCCAACTAATCACCGCAGAGAACAGCGAAGCCGGGAGTAATGGGGATAGGGGGAAAAGAGGTTTCCATAGGTCTGCGATTGAAAGGCGTTTCTGATATTATATGCGTTAGTTATCAAAACTATGCAAACTAGAAGACTATTCGGCGATGCCTCTCTTCGCTATTACGTCTTGCTCTTGCCAATGAAGTCGTGCAGCTACATCAGCAACAATCTCACGGTCCACGCAGTCAGCTTGAAGTAGTTCGACGACTCATCTCCCTATGTCTGGTGAGCCGCCTGCCAATGGATCCCGGATTGTTACCAGCGACATTCCTTACCCCTATCAACTGTTTGTGCTCAACGAATTAATTAGCGAACCGAGCTCCCGCCGACCTTCATGCGCTTTCAAGCCTTGTCCAGAAATCCGGTAATCACACAGAAAGACTGTGCCAATAACCCCAATTTTCTCAATAATCAAAAATTTTCTGCAACTCCTCAGGATTTTTGGTTTTGGTTAAAGCCAGCATGAGGAGGATGCGAGCTTTCTGTGGGCTGAGATTATCTGCGAGCACGCAGCCAATCTGTTTCAGGGTTACCCCTCGGCCCTTGGCGGCGTAAAGCGGAATTATCCTCCCCGTGTAGACACGCGAACTGATGACTACCGGAATCCCCCGGTCGCGGGCTTCCTTGACAGCCTCAAAAGCGGTCTGGCTTACATGGCCTAGGCCAGTTCCCGCAATCACTAAACCATCCAATCCACCTTGGCTTAATAGGCCCCGAATCACCCGGCCATCATTCCCCGCATAATGGAGCACGATCTCCACCCTTCCCAGCTTTGCCTCGGGACTCAGCGAGATTGTCTGCCTCCGCAATGGAGCACGGTAAAATCGTACCTTTTCCAAATCGGCGACGCCAAGCTGCCCGAACTCAAGGGTTTTGAAGGTTTCTCCCTCTATTGTATTGGTCTTGGTAACCTCCCGGGCGGCATTAATCTGCCCGTTCATCACGATCATTGCTCCTTTGCCCAAGGCCTCAGGAGATCCCGCTACGCGGATTGCGTTGAGGATATTGCGCGGTCCGTCAGAATCAGGCATAGAGGCTGCACGCTGCGCTCCAACCAAGACAACCGGCTTCTGACTGGTCACCGTTAAGTCCATGAAATAGGCGGTCTCCTCGAGGGTGTCGGTGCCATGGGTGATTACAACCCCAGCCACGTTCGGGTCAGCCAACACCTCATTGGTCCGTCTGGAAATCTTAATCCAAACCTCCGGGCTCATATCAGCACTGCCGACATTACAAATGTCTTCCACCTCGATACGCGCTATCTTTTTGATTTCGGGTACAGCCTCCAGGAGGTCTTCGCCCTTCAGTGCCGGGACGAGTCCACCCTTGACGGGATCGTATTTTGAGGCAATGGTTCCACCGGTGGAAAAAACCTTGACCAAAGGGAGTGACTCAGCGGCGCTGGCGGCCATAGGGAGATAACCCAACATGGTGGCCCAAAAAAAGAGCAGCATTATTTCTCTCGCAGTAAGCATGTTCCCGCCTCCTTCATTAATGAGGATGGTAAAAGATCCTTCCCAATAATTTGCATTATAAGAATTAAGGGTTTGTCCGTCAATGAAAGAGGGATCGCCATCTTTTGAATCGACCCAAGCAAATTCCTTCCTCATGCTTTTTCGTTTTCAATATCTCCACTCGTGGCAATCAGGTAGGTCTCATAAGCCTTTGGATGAAGTTAGCAGGAAATCCCGGTAGGGGAGAACCGTACGCCGGGTTTGACGAGGCGGGGACTGGAAACGGGCCTTGGGATACCGCGCCAGTCCTCGACCCTACCCGTGAGGGCGTAGGGGTGGAACTCCCCCGCGCCACTCGACTCTTTGTTGAAATTAGGAGGGTCCAAAAAGCTTTGATATGCAGCAAACCATATCAAAACTATTTCTAATCCCCTAGAAGCGATGGATTCCCCCTTTTTCTTTGTCATTCACAGAGGTTTTAACACACTCATTCTTGAAACCCACAAAAGGTTCCAGGGCAGGCGCGGTACGGGTTAAATGCCTTCTCGTAGGCAAAGGGTTGATAAAACACTCACGGAGTAAAGAAGATGACTATTTTACAAAAAGACCACCCTCCAGATATTGGGCATTCCCATGGCTGGCTTTAAGTTCAAGATCTTGAATGATGACTCTTCCTCTCTGGATTACGGTAATGCACCTTCCCAGGCAATTCCTTCCTTCGAATAGGCTATAGTTGGCATTGGAGTGCTGATTCCCCGCCTCAATCGTCCATCTCCATTCTGGGTCAAACACAGCAATATCAGCATCCGATCCGACTTGGATCGTTCCTTTCTTGGGATAGAGGCCAAAAATTTTGGCCGGTCTCTCGCTCATGATCTGCACAAGCCTGCAAAGGGTTATCCTGCCTTGATTCACCCCTTCGTGATAAAGAACGGGTAGCGTGGTCTCAACCCCAGGGGCACCAAAGGGAACATCGAAGATGCTTTCTCCATGCGCCGCTTTCATCCCTGGGGTATATGGAGCATGGTCACTGCCGATCGTATCGATCAGACCTTCTCCAACAGCGCCCCATAGGGCATCGATATCTTGCCGCTCTCTCAAGGGAGGGGCAATTTTGGCCAGGGGCCCTCGCGTGACCATCTCCCGGTCGGTAAGGGTGAGGTATTGGGCGCAGGTCTCCGCATAGACCCGCTCATCCTTGAGCAACCGGAGAGGTCCCATTGACTCTTTTGCACTGAGGTGAACGAGATAGAGTGAACACCCTGCTACCTTAGCAAGCGAAATAGCTCGGTAAACAGCTTCGGCTTCCAATGCCTTTGGTCTTGTCTTTGAAAAGAACTGGGGGGAAACCTCTCCTCTGGAAATGGATCTATTTTCTAAATAGTCAATCGCAACCCCATTCTCGGGGTGTACCATAGCTAAGCAACCGTGGTCTGATAAAACCTCCATGGCGGCCAATAACCGATCCTCATGAAACATTAGACCCCTTCTGGGATAGGCCATGAACATCTTAAAAGAAGTGACCCCCATCTTCATGCACTCGGGAATGAGGCGGCTGAAATCGTCATCGCTTGAAAGTTCTGCGTGAAATCCAAAATCGAGGAACGATTTACTGAATCCCTCCTCTCGAAAGTACTTAAGGGTATCGATGAGGTTCGATTCCCCTCCCTTTCTGATAAAAGGGATCAGTGTGGTAACCCCTCCGAAGGCAGCGGAGAGGGATAGGGAATCGAAATCATCCACATAGGCGGGATGAAGGTGTGCGTCAATCATTCCAGGCAGTATCAGTTTTCCAGAGGCATCAATCACTCTCGCTGAAAGAGAGGAAGCTCCCTTCGCTATTCCTTGGATCACCCCTCCCCGGATAAAGATATCCCCTGATGTAAACCCGTTCGCATGAACAATGATCCCCCCTTTTATCACAAGATCGAATTCTTCAATCCTTTCCATCCTATTCCGTCCCTCTCAATCATTAGTCTGTTGCGAATAGAGTTGTGCGCATAGATGTCACAATATTCCTAATACCATCTTTTGAGGCCTATTCGTAAGGGCCCGAGAGCATTTTTGAAAATCTCAACTTATTGAAATTTAAACACTGAATATTGGAATTTATTCGGAATTTGAAATTCTGATTTGGAATTTCGGCTCCCAAAAGTCATTTGGTTCCGGCCCTGCCGGGTTAGGGTCCCAACCCAACATCTTATGAGGCTATTTCAGACCGAGATAGGCCTTTTTCGCATGGGAATCGGCCAATATTTCCCGACCCGTTCCACTCATAACGATCCTCCCGTTCTCCAAAATGTAGCCTCTGTTGGATAACTTAAGACTCTGAGACACATTCTGTTCCACCAGCAGGATCGCCGTTCCTCTTCGATTTATCTCTTCCACAAGACTGAAAATTTGTTTCACAATCAGAGGAGCCAAGCCTAACGAAGGCTCATCCAGGATTAAGAGCTTAGGTTGCAACATGAGTGCTCGGCCAATGGCTAGCATCTGCTGCTCGCCCCCGCTGAGGCTTCCGGCAACCTGGTTTTTTCTGTCCTCCAGAATCGGAAAAAGCTCCATGACCCGCCTCAGGCTTCCTTCCCTGTTTCGTTTGGGCTCGGGGAGATAAGATCCCATGATGAGATTTTCGATCACACTCATTGAGGGGAAAAGCTTGCGACCTTCTGGAACCTGCACGAGCCCACGTTCAGCGATCTGATGAGGAGAGAGCGAATGGATCTGCTGCCCCATGAAGAGAAGGCTCCCGCTCTTCGGCTTTAAGAAACCACTGATCGTCCTCACCAGCGTTGTTTTGCCGGCACCATTGGCCCCTACGATAGAAACGATTTCACGCTCCTTAACCTCCAGAGATACCTTTTTTAGAATCTGTAAGTCTCCGTAGGTGACATCGATTTCCTCAACTGTCAGCAATGACGTACTCCTCTCCGAGATAAGCTTCAACGACTTTCTGATCTCTCCCGATCTCCTCGGGCGTACCTTCAGCAATTTTTTGGCCATAATTCAGCACGGCAATCCTGTCGGAGAGGGTCATGACGGCCTGAAGAATGTGTTCGATAATCAAAATCGTGATGCCCATATCCCGGATCCGCCGAAGTAACTCGCCCATCTCCTCAACCTCGGTGGGGGTCAAACCGGCCATGGGTTCGTCAAGCATCAGAAGTTTCGGTTGAGTTGCCAGGCTGCGGGCAAGCTCGAGGCGCCGCCTCTCTGGAATGGTGAGGTTCTTGCCATTGACATTCTTCTTATTTAATAAGTGGGTCAACGAAAGCACTTCATCAGTGATCCGAGCCGCCGTAGAAACACTCGACGCCTGATTCAAGGCTCCTATTATGACATTCTCGTAAGCGCTGACGTCCGCAAAAGGCCTCGCAATCTGAAAGGTGCGTGCAATGCCCCGCTTGCAAATCTCATGAGGTTTCAGCTTCGAAATCTCTTCCTCCCTGAATCGGATGCTCCCTTCAGTCAATCGCAATGCCCCTGAGATGAGATTGAACAGAGTCGTTTTCCCAGAGCCATTCGGCCCAATCAGGCCGAAAATTTCACCCTGATTGATTTCGAGATTCACTTCTTTAACCGCCTGCAATCCCCCAAAGCTTTTGGATAGCTTCGATAATTTTAAGAGTCCCATACTCCCTCTCGCCTTCTTCTGGGCGCCCACTCCCTCCATCTTTCCAGCAAACGAAATACGATCTTCAGCTTCCCGTTTCCCGGATCGAGGCTTTTTTCCGTATCCAGGGCAGCAAACCCACCAGTTTACGCCCCAACCCGATCATCCCGGTCGGCAGAAAAAGAATCACCAGGAGCAAGGAAAGCCCCCAGATGATCCGGCTGATCACCCCCACCGCTGTACCGCCGAAGGGGAGTCCCCTGAGATACTCACCGAGGAGGCTGAAGAATGCCCATCCTATGACGGGTCCGAACAGGGTCCCGCTTCCGCCAACTAGGGTCCCAACCTGCATGGTAATGAGTGGATCCATACTCAAGACGCATGCGGGGGAGATGTAAAGATAGAACTGCGCATAAAATGTGCCGCCTAAGGCCGTGAGAAACGCGCTGAGCGCCATGACGATCACCTTGGACTTACTCGAGTTCACCCCCAGGGATTCGGCAACGTCTTCATCCTCCCGGATGGCCACCATATAATATCCCAGGCGAGACCGCTCAAGACAATAGGTGATTAACAGACTGATCACCAGGAGCCCGCAAATGACCCAATAATAGGGAGCGCGCGCCATAAAAAAGAAATTCTGTGGTTTGTTCTGCAAGGTAAGCCAAATTCCAGTTGAAGCATTCACGTAATCCCAGGTCATGAAGAGCGCTTGGAGCAAAAAGCCGAATGCCAGGGTGGCTACGGCGAAGAACATACCCTTGACGCGATACCGGTAACAGACAAAGGTGATGAAGGACCCGAAAACCGCAGCAATTATTCCACCCACGAACATGCCAACCCAGGGCGTAATCTCATATTTTATGAACAGAATCGTGGAGGTATAGGCACCCAGACCCAAAAAGGCTTGGTGGCCAAGGCTAAAGAGGCCGGCGTATCCCGCTGCCAGGTTCCAGCAGACACAGATGTAAGCCCCGTAGAGGGCGCCGATCAGAACCGTAAGGTGATAGTCACTCTTAACGAAGAGAGGAGCAGAGAACAACGCCATTACAAAGAGAATGAAGATTGCCCTTTTCAAGGACGGCGTAGAAAAAAACATGGCCCTACTCCGATATCCTTTTAAGGAAGCCCTCGGGCTTCATTGCAAGCATGATGATCAAAATGACGAAGACAGCGGCAATGGCAATCGCGGGAGACCAAAGGGCGGAAACGATCCCTTCGACCATCCCAATGATTAACCCTCCGAGAAGAGCCCCTCCAACACTCCCCATTCCCCCAATGATCACGATGACAAAGGTTTTAATCACGATATCTAAGCCGCCGCTAGGGGAAGCCACCGCAAATGGCATCACCACTGCCCCTGAGAACCCAGCCAGCACTGATCCAATCCCAAAGGCGATGAGATACGTTCGATGAACATCAATGCCTAAACCCCAGGCCCCTTCGATATCATCGGCGCAAGCCCGAACCGCTCGACCAAAATCCGTTTTATGGAGTAAGAGATAAAACAACCCTATGACGCACAGGGATGTGGCTGCGGCGACCATTCTCGCAATACCGATTCGGATGCTCCCGACGACAATCGCGCTTGTGGTGTAGGGAACGGTGACTGTTCGATATTGGGAACCGAAGATCAAGGTGATGACGTTCTCCATGACAATCAGCAAGCCAATCGTGGCAATGACATGAGCGGATAAGGGCTGTTGCATTATGGGTCTGATGACGAGATAAAAAACGATAAGGCCAAAAACAAACATGGAAGGAATAACCACGAGGAGGGAAAGGAAAGGATCCCAGAGATAGTTCATAAAGACAAAAATGGTGAGATACATGCCCATGACGACAAAAGTCCCGTGAGCAAAATTGACCACCTTCATGACACCTAAAACCAAGGTGAATCCAATGGCAAAAAAGGCATAAACACAGCCCATCAGTATGCCTGTCATCAGCCCTTGGATCAATGTCGTCATTACCCTGGTCTCCTATCTGCTTCCATTCTCATCCACATGCTGTTTTTCGACAAGGACCGTTGCCACGTTGCGGACATCCTTCCATTCACCCGTCTCGCTAATGAGGGAGTGAGAAGAAGAAAAAAAAGAGCCACTTCCGGGCTCAGAGTGGGCGGCACCCTATATTGTGGTGCCCCCCAAAGGATACTAAGAATACTGGTTTTGTCTTAGATCTTTTAATAACATCGAGCGAATGCGCCAATAGAACTCTTACATTCCTTTTGTGCACCCCCTTAAAATAGCCTTTTTTCATCGCCCTAAATAGCGAGATACTCAACCTACATCCGGAAGAGTGCTTAACGAGAACAAGGCTGAATCTGTCGTCGCTCGATCGGGCTCCTGAAAAACGCCCGCCCGCGGCGTCATACGGCCCCCTCATTGTCTCGGAGACGCGGCAACAAGTCGCTCCTCCTCATTCGTCGCGACGCCGCCCCTCATCCTACCCCTGTATCAAGTCCGGGGCAGGCTCATTGCGGCGTACCAGCGTACAGAAAGGAGAACTGCGTTCCCTACGAAGGATTCTGCCCGCCTGCGCGATCTACCTACGTTCGCCGAAGCGCGGGCTTCGCGCAGGCGGGAGCCTCTTCGGCGAAGGGAGGAGCATTTTTGATCAGCCAAGATAAATTGACTTTTTCCGCAAACTGCTAGTGTCGCGTCCCCCAAGTTCAGGGAATAAATTTACCAGGAGGGGGGCGGAGAAACGATGCGCGCCGCCAAGATCGGCCGGGAAAT
>Ga0187776_10001314_pt1 | contig 12364 bp, 10 predicted proteins | sample 0216_BV02_MP12_2_FD_132426 | JGI IMG/M metagenome (GOLD analysis project Ga0187776, IMG submission 132426) | Tropical peat soil microbial communities from peatlands in Department of Meta, Colombia - 0216_BV02_MP12_20_MG | ecosystem: Environmental > Terrestrial > Soil > Wetlands > Peat | place...
CCTCCCAGGAAATCGAAATAGACGCGAATCAGACCGTAAATCGCGGTCTTGATCATGACCCCGGACATCAGGGCCGAGACATGGGACGGAGCCGCCGGATGGGCATAGGGAAGCCAGACATGGAGCGGCACGATGCCGGCCTTCGTCCCGAACCCGATCAGGGCCGCCGCAAAGGCCAGCGTCCGGAATCCCTCCGGAAGCGGCGCCGCCGGGTGTCGGAAGGCCTCGAAGGAAAAACTTCCGGCCTGTTGGTAGAAAATGAGGTAGGTCACGATGATGAAGGCGGTCCCGATGTGGGTCATGATCAGGTAGAAAAACCCGGCGTACCGAGTCTCGGATTTTTCGTGCTCGGTGACGACCAGGAAGTACGAGACCAGCGACATGATCTCCCAGACGATTAAAAAGAAAAACCCGTCGTCCGCCAAAACCACGAGCGTCATCGAAAGGAGAAACGCATTGTAGAGACCGCCGAGGACGCCGATGGAACGACGGCCTTCGAACTCCCGCACGTACCCCATCGCAAACTGGGAGACCGACAATCCGGCCAATGAAATGATCAGAACGAAAAAGGAGGCGAGAGGGTCCACGCGAACCTGGAAGGCCAATAGCGGAAGGTTGGACGGGACCGAAAAGGTTACGGGTTCATGAGCCCAAAGGCCCGCCAGGCCAAGCACAACGCCGGCGGATGAAGCGGCCACGGCCGCTCCGTGAGCTACAAGATTCTGGAGATGGGCGTTCCGGAAAAAAGCGAAGGGAAGGAAAATTCCTATTCCATACAGGATGACGACGCTCAAAAAGGCCCAATGAATAACCCAAGACAGGTCAAACGACAATGAACATCTCCTTGCATTTCATAGACCCATGATAAAAATTAGGATCAGATCCGGCATGAGCCACACGACAGCTTACCAAATAATGCATCATGATGCAAATAGTTATTTGTTGCATTTAAAAAGCTCTTCGTGTAGCCTCATGAGGCAATGAGAAAGCACAAAGATCTCCTTGCCGTTCTGCGCCACAACCGCCAGCGTGTTACCCCGGCACGCCGAATTCTGATTCAGTTCTTCATCGACAACCATGCACGGTCCCTTCCGCTTCCCGAGATCCAGGCGCATCTTCAAGATCGGCTCCCGGGAATCAGCCGGTCAAGCATCTACCGAAATCTTGAGATGCTGAAGGCGCTCAGCATCATACAAGAGCTGCGTGTCGCCCGCAAAGGGCGTCGCTATCAGTTTGTATTTGAGCGTCCGGTACACCACTTCATTATCTGCAAGGCCTGCGGCAGAGTCATCAAAGGGAAGCGCCGCTTTTTCGAACAGGTCGAGCGCGCCCTTCAGGATATCCACGATTTCAAAAAGGCGAACCTGTCGGTCACCTTTTACGGGTTCTGCGGCCGCTGCCGGGCCGGCTGAAGCGTCGATAGATCCCCACGGGCTGGGTCGGGCGGATTTACTCGGCGATCGGGAGGGGGCGACGCGAGCCCCTATAAAAGCCCGTCGATCTCCCGGTTCATATTCTTGATAAAAACCCACCACTGTGTTAATTTAAAAGCCCTGACAAACCGCGCAATCAAAGAGTTTTTATGACGAAAGAGATGACTTCAGAGCACCCCGAAGCCTACAATCCGCAAGCGATCGAACCGGCCTGGCAGCAGCGGTGGGAGGCGGGAAAAGCCTTTCGCGTCACGAAAGATCCGAATCGAGCGAAATACTATTGTCTCGTGATGTTTCCCTACCCGTCCGGCCGGATCCATATGGGCCATGTCCGCAATTACGTCATCGGTGATGTCGTCGCACGATACAAAAGCATGCGCGGCGACAACGTTCTGCACCCAATGGGCTGGGACGCCTTTGGTCTCCCAGCCGAGAACGCCGCGATCGAACGGGGCGTTCATCCCTCGAAATGGACAAAAGAAAACATCGCCTACATGCGCACGCAGCTCAAACGGTTGGGCCTCTCCTACGACTGGGAGCGCGAAGTGGCGACCTGCGATCCGGACTATTACAAATGGAACCAGTGGTTTTTTCTTAAAATGTATGAGCGCGGGCTGGCCTACAAAAAAAAGTCTTCAGTCAACTGGTGTCCGTCATGCGAGACGGTCCTGGCCAACGAGCAGGTGATCGACGGGGCCTGCTGGCGGTGCGGCAGCATCGTCGTTCCGAAAGAACTGGAGCAGTGGTTCTTCAAGATCACGGCCTACGCCGAGGAGTTGCTTTCGGAATGCGACCGTTTGACCGGATGGCCGGAACGGGTCCTGACGATGCAGCGGAACTGGATCGGAAAGAGCGTTGGCGTCGAAGTGGGCTTCCCGCTTTCGTCCGATTCCGGGAAAGCGATCCGGATTTTCACGACCCGGCAGGACACGCTGTTCGGGGCGACCTTCGTGACGCTCGCGCCGGAACATCCGATGGTCGAGGAAATCCTCCGAGGGAAAAAGGAAGCGGCCGCCGTCCGAACGTTCGTGGAGCGGATCAAGAAACAGGACAAGACAGTCCGCACGGCCGAAGACATCGAGAAAGAAGGAATCTTCACCGGCGCCTACGCGATCAACCCGATGACGAAGGAACGTATCCCGATCTGGATCGGCAATTTCGTCCTCATGGAATACGGCACCGGCGCGATCATGTGTGTCCCCGCCCATGACCAACGCGACTTCGAGTTTGCGAAAAAATACGGGATCCCCGTACGGGTCGTGATCCAGAACCCGGAGGGCACCCTCCGTTCGGAAAATCTGACGGCGGCCTATGTCGAAGAGGCCGGACGACTCGTCGAGTCCGGGAAATTCTCCGGCTTGTCCCCCCACGAGGCGCGGGAGAAGATCGCGGACTTTATCGAATCCGAAAAACTGGGCTCCCGAAAGATCAATTACAAACTCCGCGACTGGGGCGTCTCACGGCAGCGGTACTGGGGCACGCCGATCCCGATCGTCTATTGCAAAGCATGCGGAACGGTCCCGGTTCCCTACGATGCCCTGCCCGTCATGCTGCCGCAGGACGTTGCCTTTACGGGAAAGGGCGGCTCCCCGCTTGCAACGGACAAAAACTTTCTGAACGTGAAATGCCCGAAATGCAGAGGCTCCGGACGTCGGGAAACCGACACGATGGACACCTTTGTCGATTCCTCGTGGTACTTCTTCCGGTATCTGTCGCCCCGACTCGATTCGGCCCCGTTCCAACGTCCCGAAGCCGACTACTGGATGCCGGTGGACCAATACATCGGTGGAATTGAGCATGCGGTGCTTCATCTGCTCTACGCCCGTTTCTTCACCAAAGTCATTCGCGACCTGGGACTCGTGAATGTGAATGAACCCTTCACGAACCTCCTGACGCAGGGAATGGTCTGCATGGAGACCTACCGCTGCGAGGAGCACGGCTGGTTGTTTCCCGGAGAGGTGGTTCGCTCCGAAAAAGACGGCGGACGCTGCCCGCACTGCGGCCGGCCGGTCGTTCGGGGCCGCGTCGAGAAGATGTCCAAATCCAAAAAGAACATCGTCGACCCCGAGCAACTCATCGCAAAATACGGCGCGGACACGGCCAGGCTGTTTTCCCTTTTCGCCGCGCCCCCGGAGAAAGACCTTGAATGGAACGACGCGGGTGTCGAAGGCGCCTCACGGTTCTTAAACCGCCTCTGGCGGTTGGCCGCGAAGCGTTCGGAATCCGATCGGGCCGGAGCCGCAGTGAAGTCCCGGGACGATGGATCGAAACGAGTCGCGACGCTGCGACGCGCGACGCACCAGACGATCCGGAAAGTCACGGAGGATCTGGACCAAAACTTCCAGTTCAACACGGCCATCGCCGCCCTGATGGAGTTATATAACACGATCACCGAATGGGAACGCGAAGGCGATGCGGCGGGGGACCCGGACGCGATGGACGAGGCGATCCGGACGCTCGTCATCCTGATCTGCCCGTTTGCGCCGCATATCGCCGAAGAACTCTGGAAACGACTGGGCCGAACGGATAGCATCTTCCGGCAGCCGTGGCCGAAATGGAACGAGGCCTATCTGAAAACCGACGAGGTCACGGTCGTGATCCAGATCAACGGAAAGCTCCGAAGCCAAATCCGTGTCCCGGCCGATCTTGATGATGAGACCGTCCGGAACCGGGCATTGACCGACGGAAAGATTATGGACTGGATGAAGGGACAATCCCCGAAGAAGGTGATTTACGTCAAAGGAAAATTGGTGAACATCGTCCTATGAAATATTTATTATTTTCCCTCACCCCTTACGCATTACTCCTCACAGTTCTCGCCGGCTGTGGCTACCACCTGTCCGGAAGCAACCGACTTCCGTCCGATATCGAGACGGTCGCCGTTCCGGTTTTTCACAATAATACCTTCGAGCCCACGCTGGAGAACACCGTGACCGCCGCCGTGAAACAAGAGTTTTTGACCACCAGCCGTCTGAAGGTCGTGAACGACCCGGATCAGGCCGATCTCGTTGTGAAGGGAACGATCGTCTCTTACGGTCTCACGCCGCTTTCGTTCGACAGCAGCCGGACCGTGGTCCTGGAGTACCGGGTTCATATCCGGGCCGCGGTCTCGGTCGAAGCCCCCCGCACACAGAAGGTCTTCTGGAAAGACCCCGGAATGGAAGCGGTTGCAGAATATCTCGTCAACCCCGACACAGCCGCGAACCGGGTGGCGGAGGACCACGCGATCGCGGAGGCCAGCAAGCAGTTTGCCGAAAACGTCGTCCACCGTGTCCTGGAGGGATTCTGATGCCCCCCCGTCCCGGCGTGCAGAGCTATCATGACTTCATCTACGCGCTGGAACACGGAAACGTCGCCCCGGTCTATCTCCTGACCGGAGAGGAAGAATTCCTGATCCAGGCCGCGTTGGACCGGCTGGTTCCCGCCGTCGTCGATCCCGCCACGAAGGATTTCAATTATACCGTTATGGACGGGGAATCGTCTTCGGTCGATGTCATCCTGACGGCCGTGGAAAGCCTCCCGGCCTTTGCCGAGCGGCGACTGGTCGTGCTCAAAAACGCCGATCAGCTCCCGACCGGCGAAGCCAACCGTCTCGTGGCCTATCTCAAAAACCCTTCCCCGACCACTTGTTTCGTCTGCGTCGCGCCGAAGTTCGATGCGCGGCGGTCGTTTTTTCAAGCGTTAAAAACACAAGCCACCGTCATGGACGCACGGCGTCTCTCGGATGTCCAGGTCACGGCCTGGCTCAACGCACAGGCGAAATCCCTGGGCCGCGCCATCTCGAAGGATGCGGTTCTTTTTTTGAAGGAACGGGTCGGACGCGATCTCTTTCCGCTTCAGAACGAACTGACGAAGGCCGTCCTCGGCAGCGACAATCCAAAGACGATCGAGCTGGAAGATGTTCAGCGGGCCTGCAGCGCCTCGGGCGAGGTCTCGGTCTACGATCTGTTAGGCGCCCTGGCCCGGCGTCACCTGGAGTCCTCAATTCGGACGCTGATGCGCCTATTTGACGAAGGCGAACCGCCGTTGAAGATCTTATCCACGGTCGGATACCGGTTTCGCCTGGTCTGGAAAGTGAAACGCGCGATGCAGGCCGGCCATTCCGACGCAGCCCTGATGCGGATGTTCGGACTGGGTCAATGGGTCGCGCCAGCCGTGATCGCCGCCGCCAAGGCCTACCCGGAAAAGGATCTGCGCTGGGCCTTTCAGCGTTTTATCGAAACGGACGCCGGCCTCAAAGGAGGCGCGCTGTCCCCTAAACTACTCTTGGAGTTGCTGGTCTTCGACCTGTGTTCCGGAAAGCAGAAAGGGCTACGCCGATTTCTGAGTCGTCAACCCCTTCTTTACCTTTGAGGTCAGGCGGGAAATCTTCCGGGAAGCGGTGTTCCGGTTCAGGACGCCTTTCGTAACGGCGCGGTCGAAGGCCGAGGTGGCCTTGTCCAAAAGGGCCTTCGCCTCATCCAGTTTTTTAGCTGCCATTGCGGCGTTCATCTTTTTGACGAGCGTTTTCAATGAGGACACCACGAGCTGGTTTCGGGTGTGGCGCTTTTTTGCTTTTCGTGCCTGTTTGATCGCGGACGCGTGTTCGGCCATTTAAACTCCTTACCGTGTAAATTATTTTGTGTTCGGTTTAATCCAAATTGATGATTTTTATCACGAGGGCCTTGTGATTGTCAAGGAGTTTATCCGGAATCGTAGGGTCGACGCATGCGTCGACCCTACAGAATGAACCTCATTTGACCCAAGAACGCCGACAGATCGCCAAGGCGGCCGGAGTGATCGGGCTGGCCACCTTCTCCAGCCGGATCATGGGCTTTGTCCGGGACATGATCCTGGCCCGGCTTTTTGGGGCCGGCATGGCGGCCGATGCTTTCTTCGTGGCCTACCGCATTCCCAACATGCTCCGCGAGCTGTTCGCGGAGGGCTCCATGTCGGCGGCCTTCATCCCCGTCTTTACCGAATATCTCGGCAAACGGACAAAGGAAGAAGCCCGCGAGCTGGCCTCGGCCGTTTTCACGGTCTTGCTGACAACCGTGGCCGTGATCTGCCTCCTTTCCATCCTCGCCGCTCCCTGGATCGTCCGGGCCATCGCGCCTGGATTCGCAAACGAGCCGGGCAAGTTCGACCTGACCATGATGTTGAGTCGGTTCATGTTTCCCTATCTCCTGTTCATCAGCCTGGCCGCGCTCACGATGGGCATGCTCAACTCGCTGCGGGCCTTCGCCGTGCCGGCCTTCTCGCCCGTGATGTTCAACGTCTGCATCATCTCGGCTGCGTTGTGGTTGTCGCCTCATCTTACCGAGCCGATCTTCGGCGTGGCGATCGGCGTCGTGGCCGGCGGGGCGGTGCAGTTCTTCATGCAGCTCCCCAGCCTCCGAAGACACCGGATGATGATCGGCTTTCGATTCGATCCTTTTCATCCGGGGGTGAAGCGGATCGGACGGCTGATCCTTCCGGCGATGGTCGGGTTGTCCGTAACACAGGTGAACATCCTGGTGAACACACTGCTGGCCTCTTACCTTCCCGAAGGCAGCCAGACGTACCTGTTTTATGGAATGCGGCTCGTCCTCTTTCCGTTGGGAATCTTCGGCGTCGCCCTCGGGACCGCCATCCTTCCCACGATGGCCAAGCAGACCTCCGACGGGGAGATCCATGAATTGAAGAAGACGCTCTCATTCGGGCTGAGGCTGGTTCTCTTCATCATCATTCCGGCCATGATCGGACTGATGACCCTCCGTATTCCGATCATCCATCTTTTTTTCCAACATGGTCGGTTCACATCCCAGGCAACGCTCGGTACGGCCGCCGCCTTGCTGTTTTATTGCGTCGGTCTGCCGGCCTTCGCGGGGATTCGGATCGTGGTGGCCGCCTTTTATTCGTTGCAGGACACAAAAACACCCGTCAAGGTCGCGGTGGCCGCAATGGTCGCCAATATTGTACTGTGCCTGCTGCTGATGCGGCCGTTGTTGCATGGCGGGCTGGCCTTGGCGACTTCCTTGGCGGCCGTCTTAAATTTCGGCCTATTGATCCGGATCCTGGACCGCCGCCTCCACGGCATCGAATGGCCCGTGATTCTTCGCTCGGTCGGGAATACGATCGCGGCCACGGTCCCGGTCGGCCTGATCGGATGGATCGTCGGCCGCCAGGAGATTTGGTCCTTTCCCGGCGACTGGGCGGCAAAGGCCGTCTGGCTTTCCGGCGGCATCGGCCTGTCGATCTTGAGTTACATCATGGCCAACCGGCTCCTGCGATCCGAGGAGCAGACCTTCCTTTGGGACATGGTTAAGACCAAGATCGGAAAGAAAGCGGTCCAGCCGTTATGAAGGCCTTGATTCAACGGGTGCTGGAGGGGCAGGTCAGCGTGGAGGGAGAGGTCGTCGGCCGGATCGGTCCGGGGCTGGTCGTGCTGCTCGGCGTATCCAAAGAGGACGGCGAGCGGGATGCCGACCGGCTGGCCGAGCGGATTCTTACCTACCGGATCTTTGATGACGAGGCCGGCCGGATGAACCGCTCGATTCAAGAGGTCGGCGGACAGATCCTGGCCGTCTCCCAATTCACGCTGGTGGCCGACGTCGCAAAAGGAACCCGGCCCAGTTTCACTCCGGCGGCGAGTCCGGCTCTGGCCGAAAAATTATACCGACGGTTTGTTGATCGACTGATCGCCGCCGGCCTGACGGTCGAAACCGGCCGCTTCGGGGCCCGGATGATCGTCTCGTTCCACAACGACGGCCCCGTGACGTTTCTGTTGGAGAGTTGAGCTGTTTGATCTTGGCCTCCGATTCGGTTATAGTGACCTTATGTTAAGAGCCGTAATTTTCGATTGCGACGGCGTGATCGTGAACAGCGAGCCGCATCACCTTACGGCTTTTCGGGAGGTGTTGTCGCACGAAGGGATCGGTCTGTCCACCGAGGATTACTATTCCAAGTATCTCGCGATGGACGACAAGGGGTGTTTCGAAGCCGTACTGCATTCCCACAATCGTCCGGTCGACGACAAAATCCTAAAGAGCCTGATCGTCCGGAAGATGGAGGCGTACCGTCGACTTTCTCAGCAGGAGTTGATCCTCTATCCTGGCGTCGTGGAACTGGTGAACAAACTCAAAGACCGGTACAAGCTCGCAATCGCCTCGGGCGCGTTTCGTGGCGAAGTGAAGTTTGCGCTGGATAAAGGCGGGATGCAAGGGGCGTTTCCGGTCCTCGTGACGGCTCAGGATGTCCGAAACGGCAAACCGCACCCGGAGGCGTTCCAGACCGCGATGGCACAGATCAATCGAACCGAGCCGGTCCCTTCCCCGCCGATCCGGCCGGAGGAATGCCTTGTGATTGAGGACTCGTTGCACGGCATCGAAGGCGCTCATGCCGCCGGAATGAAATGCCTCGCGGTGACCAATTCCTACCCGAAAGAAAAACTCACCCACGCGGAGAGGGTCGTCGAGAGTCTCGAAGGGATTCGGCCTGAAGATCTCGAAAAACTTTTCTAACTGTCCCGTCAATCATCGCTGCCGTATGTCCGGCCCTGCGCGATTCTCGTCACGGCATTGCGGATCCGCCGTGCGCGCGTCTCGGGCCGCTTCGCCGACTCGATCCAGCGGATAAATTCTCTCTTGTGGGTAAAGGACAGCTTCTCAAAAAGGGACCGGGCGGTCTTGTTTTGAGAGAGCGCCGTTTTTAGATCGCGGGGAACTTGGAGGGTTCGAACATCGGTGTCTTTCTGAAGAACGACCTCGACCGGCCGGCCCTCCCGGATCTTGGCCCCTTCCCACATCTCTTTATTGACCATCATAAAATGCTGGCCTTCACCCATCGGGAAGAGGGAACTGCGGAAGGGAAAGCCGTTGAGGGTGCCTTTGACCGGAACACGGGCCGGGGTTCCGAAGACCTCCTCGACCGAGAACGGCATACGGAAAACGGTCCAGGCGTCGCCCTCGCCCATCGATTCGAGACGGGTCTTGAACACCTGAACTCCCGGACGGGACTTGACTTTGCGCTTTGAAACCGTCATCGAAGGTGATCTCGCCGCGGACACGCTGCCATTTACTCGCAGATCGCTCCTTGAGCGGCGGACCGGACGTACCGGGCGTACTTTGCGAGGGCCCCGTGCGTGTATTTGGGTCGGGGCGGCTTCCACTTTTTGAGCCGCTGGCGAATCTCTTTCGCCGTCAGCTCGATGTCGATTCGGCGTCGGGTCGCGTCGATGCGGATGATGTCCCCGTTTTTCACGACCGCGATCGGCCCGCCCACGGCCGCTTCGGGCGCCACATGGCCGGCCATCAATCCATGCGTGGCGCCGGAGAAACGCCCATCCGTCAGCAGCGCCACCGAATCGCCCAGTCCCTCCCCGACCAGCGCGGCCGTCAATGCGAGCATCTCCCGCATCCCGGGCCCGCCCTTCGGCCCTTCGTATCGGATCACGACGACATCCCCGGCCTTGATCCGCCGGGCTTTCACCGAAGCGAAGGCGTCCTCCTCACGATTAAACACCTTGGCCGGCCCCTGATGCTTCAGATTCTTCACCCCGGCGACTTTCACGACGCACCCTTCGGGCGCAAGGTTGCCCTTCAAAATTACGATCGCACCGGTGGGATTGATCGGCGACTTCACGGGATGAACCACATCCTGCTGGGTTGGAAATACAACATCTTTTAGATTTTCTTTCACCGTTCTTCCGGTCACGGTCATCGCGTCTCCATGGAGCAAACCGGCATTCAAAAGTTCCTTCATCACGACCGGGATCCCGCCGATGCGGTCCAGATCGACCATGACATAGCGTCCGCCGGGCTTCATATCGGCGATATGCGGCGTCCTGCGGCTGATTCGATCGTAATCCTCGATCTTCAGCTTCACGCCGGCTTCATGGGCGATCGCCAGAAGATGCAGGACGGAATTCGTCGAGCCGCCGATCGCGACGCAGACCGCGATCGCGTTCTCGAGCGACTTTCGCATGATGATATCGCGGGGTTTGATTCCCATCTTGAGTAAATTGAGGACGGCCTTCCCGCTCTCGAAACAGACCTGGATCCGCCTCTCGTCAACCGCCGGGACCGACGCGCTGCCCGGGAGCGACATGCCCAAGGCCTCGATCGCCGAGGCCATCGTGTTGGCCGTGAACATGCCGGCGCAGGAGCCTTCTCCGGGACAGGCCGCATTCTCCAGGGTCTTCAGTTCGTTCGATGAGATCTTGCCCATGGTGTAGGCCCCGACCGCTTCGAAAACGTCCTGGATCGTGACGTCCTTGCCGTGAAACGTTCCGGGCATGATCGTACCGCCATAGATAAAGACCGAGGGAATGTTCAGCCGCGCACTGGCCATCACCATCCCCGGCAGGCTTTTGTCGCAACCGGCGATCGTGACGAGGCCGTCGAACCGCTGGGCGAAGGCCACCAGCTCGACCGAATCCGCAATCGCCTCCCGGGTCATGAGCGAGGCCTTCATGCCCTCGTGCCCCATGGCGATGCCGTCGCTGACGGCGATCGTCCCGTATTCGATCGGCATCCCACCCGCTTCGCGAACGCCTTCCTTGGCATGCTGGGCCAGGCGGTTCAAGTGAATGTTGCACGGCGTCACTTCGTTCCAGGAGCTGGCGACGCCGATATGCGGCCGGGCCAGTTGTTCATCGGAAAACCCCATCGCATGAAACATCGCCCGGTGGGGCGACCGCTCGGGCCCTTCCATCACATCGCGGCTTCGGGGTTTCAACTTGCTTGTCTCATTCGAGCCCATATTCGACTCCTCCCGGGCGTTCAAAGAAACCGTAGAATACGGGAGCTTATTTTAAGAGAAACACGGTAGATTTGCAACGAAAAGATGGAGATCGGGAGGGGAATCCATAACGGAAGGGTTTGCTTTCACGAGGTCGGCTTGTTATACTCCGCGCTGGAAATACGCTTTCGTTTCACTCGACGGGGTATTCTTCGAGATTCGATTTAGACGACACGGTGGTTTGTCATGACGGCGCTTCTCTACGGCATTTTCTTTCTCTCGGGGGCTTCCGCCCTTATCTTTGAAACGCTCTGGTTCCACCAGGCGGGATTGGCGTTTGGAAACAGCGTTTGGGCATCGAGCCTCGTCCTCTCGGGCTTCATGGGCGGGCTGGCGCTGGGCAACGCGCTGGCGGCACAGCACGGAGGCCGCCTTCGCGGTCCGATTCGTGTTTACGCAATCGCCGAGGTCGCCATCGGGTTGACGGGGGTGGGGCTCGTTTATCTGTTTCCGATCCTCGGGGCGGCGCTCGCGCCCTGGCTCGGCCCGCTTCTGGATCACCCCTGGCTCCTGAACCCGATTCGGCTCTTCATGGCCTTTATCCTGCTTCTGATCCCGACCACGGCCATGGGAATCACGCTGCCCCTCCTCACAAAGGCTCTCACCGGCTCGGCGGAGAATTTTGGCCGGGTGCTGGGCCGGCTGTATGGATGGAACACCGTGGGAGCGGTCGTCGGGGTGGTCGTGGGTGAAACGGAACTGATCCGCATCTTCGGTGTGCGCGGCACGGCGCTCGCCGCCGGGGCGCTGAATCTGGTTGCCGCCGTCGCGGCCGGATGGCTTGCGACACGAATCCCCGGTCGGTTCCCGGCCCCCGAGCCCATGGATCGGCAAGCGCTCCGTTTAGGTAAAGGGAGGAGTTGGCTCATCGCCGCATTTCTCTCGGGATTCTGCCTCCTCGCCTTGGAGGTCGTCTGGTTCCGCTTCCTGCTCCTATTTATATTAGGCCATACGGTCGCGTTTGCGTTGATGTTGGGGATTGTACTGGCGGGCATTGCGCTAGGGGGGTTGGCCGGTTCCTATATCCTGCATCTTCGTCCCGATGCTCATCGATTCAGCACGCCGGTCGCCTTCTCGGCATATCCCATCATCGCCACCAGCGCGCCCAGGATCACCATCGTCGTCGAGGCAAAGAACTGGGAGCTGCGGTTGAGCGTGCGCATCACGTTGAC
>Ga0187776_10001315_pt1 | contig 12364 bp, 12 predicted proteins | sample 0216_BV02_MP12_2_FD_132426 | JGI IMG/M metagenome (GOLD analysis project Ga0187776, IMG submission 132426) | Tropical peat soil microbial communities from peatlands in Department of Meta, Colombia - 0216_BV02_MP12_20_MG | ecosystem: Environmental > Terrestrial > Soil > Wetlands > Peat | place...
CATCGGATTTACCTTCCGCTTTCTCAAGAAACTTGAAGTAAACCTCCTCTACTTCTTCCGGCACCTCGTCCCGCTGGAACTGCTTCGCCCAGTCTTCCGCGGCCCTCTGAGCCGCTTCGCGTCCATGAAAATCGGCCACAATCCGCCGCGCCAGCTCTTTCTTGTACTGCATTGGGTTCATAGCTCCGCTTGCGGCCTGCGCCTGCATCTTCTCGATCTCAGCGGTGCTCACATCGGTCAGCAGCTCGTAATAGCGCCACATCAGCTGGTCGGAAATGGACATCACCTTGCCGTACATCTCCAGCGGCGGCTCGGTGATGCCAATGTAGTTGTCGTACGACTTCGACATCTTCTGCACGCCGTCGGTGCCCTCAAGCAGCGGCATGGTGAGCACGATCTGTGACGGCTGGCCGTACTCGCGCTGCAGCTGGCGCCCCATCAGCAGATTGAATTTCTGATCGCTGCCGCCCAGCTCCACGTCGGCCTTGAGTGCAACCGAGTCGTAGCCCTGGAAAATTGCGTACAGCAGCTCATGCAGTGAAATCGGTTTTTCTTCCTGGAAGCGCTTGTGGAAGTCCTCGCGCTCCAGCATCTGCGAAACCGTGAACTTGGCGGCGAGCCGCACAAAGTCCTCAAATCCGATATTGAAGAGCCACTCGCTGTTGAAGCGAACCTCGGTCTTTTGGGGATCGAGGATCTTGAACACCTGCGCCTTGTAGGTTTCGGCGTTGGCGTTGATCTTGTCACGGGATAACGGAGGCCGGGTAGTGTTGCGGCCGGTGGGATCGCCGATCAGACCGGTGCCATCGCCGATCAGAAAAATGGCGGTGTGGCCCATATCCTGAAAGTGTTTGAGCTTGCGGATGAGCACGGTGTGGCCGACGTGCAGGTCGGGAGCGGTGGGATCGAACCCAGCCTTTACCCGCAGGGGTTGGCCGCTGCTGCGCGATTTTTCCAGCCGCTCCCGGAGCTCGTCTTCACGAATAATTTCCGTGGCGCCCTTCTTCAGGTAGGCGAGTTGCTCATCGACGGGAGGGAATTGGGCCATTGCGCACGATTATAGCGGGAGCAATTAGGAGACAGCAGTCAGCACTCAGCAGCCAGCAATTGGCAATTAGCAGTTAGCATTTAGGAAAACACGCACCGCCCAGGGCAACGGATCAAGGCGTATCGGGTGGTGAGGCGTTCGCGAGCCTCGTGATCCTTTGTCTCCTTTCTGGTTAGGTTCTTCCCGTAGATCCGAAGCCGCCTCCATTGCGCAGAGATTCTGCTAATTCATTCACCACTTCCACTTCACTGGTCAGCACGGGATAGGGGATGAGATTGGCAATCTTGTCCCCCCTATGGATCTGTGCCGCCTCTTCTCCCAGGTTCTCCATAACAACGCGAATCTCGCCGCGGTAACCGGCATCAATCACCCCGGCGGTGCAGATGATCCGGCGCGCTGCCAGAGAAGACTTGTCGCGGATCAGCGCGCCCACTGGCCTGCCATCGATTAGGTCGAATTCGATGGAGATGCCGGTGGGAACGATGGCCGAGCCCCGTCCAGGAATGCCGACCGACTCCGATGCAAAGAGATCGTAGCCCAGGTCTTCGCCGGGGTGCGCGATAGCAGGAGGCCTGGCGGTCGCGGTCAACAGCTTCACTTTAAGCATGCCGCGAGGATATCAGGAGCTGGGGTGAGCTTGCGGCAGGAATGAATCGACTGATCGGGGAGTTTGACTTGCAGTCTGAAACTACAATGTGGGACTTAATTCTGCGATCAGGGCAGCAATTCTCCTTTTCGAGGGCAGTGTTCGTGCAAACCCAAGAGATTGAAAAATGGATTCGGGGCGACAACCCACCTTCGATTATGCATTCGGCACGCACTGCAATAGCAGGCGTCCTCTCCTTCCTGGCCGCCCGGTTGTTCCATATGCAGGAAGCCTACTGGGCTCCGATTGCAACTTTCATCGTCATGCAATCGACCCTGGGAGCTGCGCTGCCTGTTTCGGTGGAGCGCCTCGTTGGAACAGTCCTGGGTGCGTTTGCCGGCGGACTGGCGGCTGCTTATTGGCCCGGAAATATTCTGGTTTTCGGCATAGGCGTGTTCACGCTCGGGCTCGTTTGCCAACTGCTGCGCATAGTGAGAGCCGCCTACCGGTATGCCGGCATCACTCTAGTTATAGTCATGCTCGTGCCACGTGTACATGCCCCCTGGCTCATTGCCTTCCATCGCTTCATAGAGGTCTCGATTGGCCTGGTCATGGGTTTGGTAGTAACAGCAGTGTGGCCGGAACGGGATGCAAGCACGAAAAGCTAACTCGCAAGCCGCGGGAACCACCGCTCGGTGCTGACTCACCAAAGGGGAACCACCGGGAAGGTACCGCCGAGTTCGCTTTCTTGACATCTTCCACTTGCATCGCGGTCGGAATCGGGGAAAACTGAAGAGTTGGCAACCGAAAACCCAATTTTGGGCATTCGGATGGGTAGAATTGCCCCATTACTCACGATAACCATCAGCACGACCTTGCATAGTTGCTGGACCTAATCAGATGGACAGTTTTGGTTACATTCCCTATGCCGTGGCCGGAATTGCAGTGGTGGCCTTCGTCGCCGCCTACTTTGGGTACCGGCGGCGGAAGACTCCCGAACAACTGGAAAGAGAGCGCCGCTACAGGCTCAACGCCGTTGGCCGCATAACAGACGGCACAGTTATCGATGCCTGCGAACTGGCTGCCAACGGCAAAGGCGGTCCGGTTCAGGTTTTGATTTACCAGTACGACGTTGCTGGCGTGCAGTATGAAGCTTCTCAGGACGTCACCTACATAAGGCAGCTGGTAGATATCCACACCTGCAAAGTAGGGCTGCAGGCGTCGGTGAAGTATGACCCGCAAAACCCAGGGGATTCCATCGTGGTCTCTGAATCCTGGTCTGGCCTGCATAGCGGCACCAAGTGGAACCGCAAAAGCGGGATTACCTCCGCCCCGTAGTCGCGTCTAATCTTCTAAATGTTTGTAACGGATGAGCTTGCCGGACATCTCATCAATTGAACCGGGGTCCGAGAGGGCTTTAATTCGGGGTTGTTAGAATAACTTCAATGTCAGGTGCACCTCTTCCCATAGCTGCCTTCGTGGCAGGGCTGTTGTCCTTTCTGTCGCCGTGCGTGCTGCCGCTGGTGCCCGGGTACGTGTCGCTGATCTCGGGAGCCAGTATTGAGAACCTGAGCACCCGGGAAGAGAGAGTGCTGCGCACGGTGATGCTGAACTCCCTGATGTTTATCGTGGGGTTCAGCCTGGTGTTCATCGCGCTGGGGGCGGTTGCCTCTTCGCTCGGGCAGCTTACCCACCGCTTTTATCCTCTGCTGACGCGGGTCGCAGGAATCATCATCATTATTTTTGGTCTGCACCTCACCGGCATTTGGAAAATCAAGGCTTTCTATGCCGATAAGCGGATGCATGGCGTTCAGGGCAGCAGTTCGGCCTGGGGATCCTTCCTGGTGGGATTTGCCTTTGCCTTCGGCTGGACGCCGTGCATCGGGCCGATCCTGGCTACCATACTGGCGATTGCCGCCAGCGAGGATACGGTGCTCAAGGGAGTGATGCTGCTGGCGGTGTATTCTGCCGGACTTGCTGTGCCATTTCTGCTGACATCGCTCGGGGTTGACCTTTTTCTCGCCTTCTATGGCAGGTTCCGGCGCCATTTGCACACCGTTGAGGTAGTAAGCGGGGTGTTATTGATTGCCATCGGGGTATTAATCCTGACACGGCATCTGACCATGCTCTCGGGTTACCTGGCGTTCTTGAATCGCTTTGCGCTTTAATCGAGGAGTCTTTCTGTGAATCGCAATGTTTTGGTTTTTATCGTCGTGGCGATAGTAGTTACCGGCATGCTCGTGGCGGGGAAATATCTGGCTAAACCGCGTGAGGGCTCTTCAGGCGCCTTGGGAGCGCAGGATCCCAAGGGCGTGTTGGCGCCCGATTTCCAGCTCGCCAGTGTGGATGGCAAGCAGGTGAAGCTCTCTGAGTATCGTGGCAAAGCGGTACTGCTTAACTTCTGGGCGACCTGGTGTCCGCCGTGCAAAATTGAGATCCCCTGGTTCGTGGAGCTGCAGCAGCAGTACGCCCCCGAAGGCCTGCAGGTGATCGGCGTCGCCATGGACGACGGCGATAGTCGCGATAAGGTCGGCAAGATGGTTCAGGAATTGAAGATGAATTACCCCGTGCTGTTGGGCAACGACCACGTGGCGGATCTCTACGGCGGGGTAGAAGGGTTGCCGCTGACGTTCTACATCGGCCGCGATGGGAAGATTGTCAAGCGAGTGGCCGGACTGGCTGGGCATCGTGAAGTGGTGGAGAACATTCAGGCTGCATTGAAGCAGGGGCAAAGCACAGGAAGCGCTGACAATCGTCCTCAGAGGGCCCAGGTCGGAACTGCGGTGGCCGGAGGCCAATGAACAGAGTCTCGCAGAAGAGAAATCGCTCCCGGGCGGGCTTAATTCCCGCCTTTCTTTGTCTGATGGCCCTGGCCGTCCCCAGTTGGACTCAGGACCCTGCCATTCCCACCGGACAGCCAAAAGTCACGCTGGCCCCCATCAAGACCATCAACGTTGTCCAGGGGCGTTCGTCGCCGCTGCAAATCAGCTTTCGAGTGTTGCCCGGCTATCACATCAATTCCAACAAGCCCACCTCACAGCTTCTGATCCCCACGGCACTCCATCTGGATCTGCCCACCGACGTCTCAGTGGGCAAGCTCACCTACCCTGAAGGCCACATTCAGACCTTTCCCTTTGCTCCCGACGAGAAGCTCAGTGTCTATGCCGGTAATTTTGAGATTACAGGGCTGGTGAATGCGGCACAGTCCACCCCCAAGGGTCACTATCGCGTGCACGGCCAGCTGAAATATCAAGCCTGTGATAACCGCGTTTGTTACCCGCCAGGAGTGGTGCCGGTGACGTTTGACGTGCTGGTGGGGACCGGCAAGGTGAAGACCGTCCGCAAGAATCCCGGACAGAGTCCGCACGTACACCAATAGATCAATTAGCACGCAGCATTCAGCGATCCGTCGAGACCTGTACCTTTCGGCCCTCCTTGCATTCCAGCGGAGAACTCTGCTTCCCCGCAGGGTCGCCCGTTCGGACATGTCCAAAAGGGTTCTTTCAGCGCGCGGATAGTGGCATTGAAGGCGAGGCGGGCGATTGACGTGGCCAGCCGATGCCCCTATAGTTCTGAGCACTGCCGCGTTTATAGATGCTTGAGGTCTGTGGTTGTGTAGCGTTTCAACGCGGCGGGGCGGTGCGCGCCAGTTCGTTCCCACAGCTTTCCCGACCGGGCTGTCAAGCTCCGCGCAGTGCATGGCTTCTTCCCTCCCCTGAAGTGGCAGAGTTGCGGCTTCCCATGGACTCCGTGCTAGTAGCCATCGTAGTTCCGGGCATTACGGCCCTGCTGCTGTTGCTGGTGTTCAGCTACCTCTACCAGCAAAGCCGGGAGTCTTTTTTCCGCGCCTGGCAAATAGGCTGGGCCCTGTTCTGTGTGTACTACGCCATCCTGACCTGGCAAGCGGTCTTCACTTATCCCATCGGAGGGCTCTTCTTCCTCACTGAGTTGTGTCAAGCCGGAGTCGCGCTGGCCATCTTCATTTCCGCCCGCATGACCGATGGCGAGCGCTACCAGTTCCGCTGGTATGACGGGGCATTGGCCGGTGCTGCGATCGCGGTTGCCTCATACGGAACTTGGGTATTCGCATATTACCGTGGACCAAACCAGCCGATCACGCCGATGATGTTGCGCCTGGGCTTGCATCTGCTAATCGCTGTTCTGCTCCTGTTTTCCGCCGTCAAGTTCTTCCGCGTGGGGCGTCAGCGGGATGCCATCGGTTTTCAGGTGCTGGGATTCGCCTTGGCGGTATGGGCTCTCCTCATGTGGTCCCAGCAGTTCCACCGCGGGCTCCTTGGCTGGCTGGGAGATGTCGGGAACTTTCTTGGGCCGATGCCTCAGATGCTCATGGGCATCGCCATGGTGATTGTGCTGTTCGAGGGCGAGCGCAGGAAGGTTCAGGAGAATGCCCTTTTTTTCTCCACCCTCGACGTGGATAATCGTGCCCTGGCCGGGGCAGGCGAGCTGATCTCCGGTTTCCATAAGCTGCTGGAACGGCTCTGCCGCGTGCTGAAAGTCGAGCAAGCGGCTATCTGTACGGCAGAGACTTGGCGAAGCACACTGCCCACAGTGGCACAGGGATTCCCCCCGGGCTTGATGCCGGCATTGGACTCTAGCGGCGCCGATGAATACCTGATCGATCTGGCTTATCGCCGCGGTGGCCTGGTCACTCTCCGCGGCCTGCCCGGTGCGAAGGAGCCGATGCCTGCCGGCCAGCCCGGTCGTTTTGCTCGGCTCAAGGAAGTCGCCGTACAGTATGCGGTGGCCAACATCACGGCAGTCAGCCTGCAAACCCGCGACAAGAACTTCGGCATCCTGCTCTTCCTTCATCGCGAGCGCGAAACCTTTGGACCCTCCCAGCTCCGGCTTCTGACCGGCCTGGCCAACCAGATCGCGATGACCCTGGAGAACCATGTCGCCATCCAGGAGACGCAGCGCAAAACCCGCGAATACGAACTCCTGACCCAGATGGGGCAGGTGATCAGCTCGCGGCTGAACTCGGATGAAGTCTTGCTGGCCATCCACAAAGAAATCGGCCTCCTCGTGGACACCGACACCTTCTACGTTGCTTTTCTGCTAGCAGACGATCTGAGCTTCGAACTGGAGGTCGAGCAAGGCGAGGTCCTCCCCAAGCGCACCCGCAAGGCTGCCAACGGTCTGAGTGAATACGTGATCCGCACCAGTCAGCCGTTACTGGTCAAATCCGGCATGGAGGAGGTACGAGCGCGCATCGGAGCGACTCACCTTCCTGGGCGGCCGCCCCAGTCCTTCTGTGGGGTGCCGATTTTTATGGGCGGCAAATCGGTCGGTGTGATGGCGGCCATGAATTACGATCACGAGTTCGTTTATTCGGAGCGCGACGTCGAACTGATGCAGACCGCAGCCGGCCAGGTGGCAGTCGCGGTGGAAAATGCCCGTCTATTTGAAGAGCAGCAGCGCCGCGCCCGCTATCTGGGATTCCTCAATAGCGTCTCTCAAACCGCGATCTCCAGTGAAGACGCCGAACAAATGCTGGCCCAAATTGTGGCCGAAATTCAGAAGAATTTCCTGCTCGACTACATCGGCATCGGCATGCTGGATTACGCGACCAAGGAAATCGAAATTAAGGCAGAAGCAGGAACGGCCAAGATGGCCCTGGGACGCCGCGTGCCCCTGGGCGTTGGCATCATGGGCCGGGTAGCGCGCACCAACGAGATGGTGCAGGTCCAGGGCGAGGATGAGGGCCACGTGCTCAGCATCCTGGCGGATGCAAAGTCGGTGCTGTGCCTGCCACTGACCTATGGCGAGACCCTGCTCGGGGTCCTGGAAGTAGAGAGCAAGCGCGAGAACGCTTTTGGCGAGCAGGATGTCCTGATCCTGCGCACCCTGGCGGACTTGCTGGCCACCGCGCTTCACAACGCCTTTGTGTTCCAGAAACTACAGCAGCAGTCGATCACCGACGGCCTCACCGGCATCAAGACGCGTCGCTTCTTCCTCGAGAGTGTAACCGCGGAATGGAAACGCGCCTCCCGCTCCGGACGGCCCTTCTCGGTCGTGATGGTCGATCTGGACAAATTCAAAGACGTGAACGACACCATGGGCCATTTGGAAGGTGATCTTGTCCTGGCTCGCGTCGGCCGATTACTCGAACAGAAATGCCGCCAGTCCAACGTCGTTGCCCGCTATGGCGGCGACGAGTTCGTCATCCTCATGCCGGAAACCGGGATCGAGCAGGCGCAAATCCTTTCCGAGCGCCTGCGCCTCTGGATCGCCACTGATCCCATGTTGAACGAGCGCCACATTACCGGCAGCTTTGGCGTTGCCAGCTTCCCGCTGCATGGATCGACGGTAGAAGACATCGTGCGCGTCTCCGATGCGGGAATGTACGTCTCCAAGCACGCCGGCGGCAATCGCGTCTCGACCGCAGAGGAATTCAAAGAAGGCGAAACCATCGCGGTACAGCGGCAACTGGTGGCCTCGTATATCGAGGGCTTCCTGCAGCGTGAGCACATGGGACCGGAGTCCGCCGACGAACTGGTGGCCACCCTGCGCAAGATGTGCAGCGGCCTGCAGGACGATCCCGAGCCGATGAAGGAAGCCATCCTCGCGCTTACCCGCGCCGCTGAAGCCCGCGAAGTTTATGGCACCGGCCATGGCCAGGATGTCGCCAGATATGTTGAGGCCGTGGGGCGTGAAATCGGTATGGGGCCGGAGGAACTGCTGGATCTCTCCTACGCGACCCTGGTTCACGATGTAGGCAAAATCGTGATTCCGGAGAGAATGCTATGCAAGCCGAGCTCTCTGACTGAGGATGAGTACTACATCGTGAAAATGCATTCCACCGTATCGGCCGAGATCGTGGGCTGCATCCCGGGAGGCGAGCGAATCCAGCAACTGGTGAAGCATCATCACGAACGCTGGGATGGCAGCGGCTATCCCGACGGCCTGCGGGGCGAGGAGATCCCGCTGGGATCACGCATCATCGCGGTTGCCGACGCCTACATGAGCATGGTCAGGGACCGTCCCTTTGGCCAGCCCCGAACCGCACCCGAAGCAATCGACGAGCTGCAACGAGGAAGCGGAACCCAGTTTGATCCTCACATCGTGTCGGTGTTCCTGAATCTGCTGCAGGGCGAACAGATGACCCGGCGTGCAGCGAACTTGCATAGGATGTGAATCCCGCCACAGATTCCACGGATTAGCACGGATCAGAAGAACTCTAGAAAAAAGAAACCACCAAAACATCCAAAAATAAAAATCCGACAGCCCGTCAGAACTTAAGTTCTTCAATCCGTGAGCATCCGTGAAACCCGTGGCGAGCTCTTCCTATAATGAGACCCAAAGACTAGACGGGTTTTCATGGAGCTAGCAATTACAGCTTCAACTCGCTTCCCTTCCTGCAGCATTATCCGAACGCGAGCGATCAAATGCCTCTGAAACACGGAGACGTGACCGCGAAAGTTATACGTGTCTTCTACGACGTATATAACGAGCTGGGGCATGGTTTTCTGGAGTCGGTATACCAGCAATCGATGGCCATAGCCCTGACCGAGGTTGGGCTGGAGGTCCAGTGCCAGGTGCCAATACCTGTATGGTTCCGGGGCCACAGGATCGGAGACTTCCGCTCCGACATAGTGGTTGAGCGATCAGTGCTGCTGGAACTGAAAGCTGCCAAAGCACTTGATCCGGCACATCAGGCACAGTTGCTGCATTACTTGCGCGCCACCGAGATCGAAATTGGGCTGCTGCTCAGCTTCGGATTGCGCCCTCAGTTCCTTCGATTGTTATTCGATAATGACCGGAAGAAGACGCGTGAACATGTGTGCGTTGCGGCTGAGGGATTCTAGGTCGATCAAGACCAGCCACGGCACTGTCACGAAAAACACAAAAGAAAACCGATAAGTGAATTCTCGACCACGCGTCAGAACTTAAGTTTTTCAATCCGTGGAAATCCGTGAAATCCGTGGCCATTCCACTTCACGCATTTTCTAATAACACCACCACCTGTGCGATGGCCGCATTCTCCGTTCCGGTCCCTTCTGGAGTCTTCGCTTTGACGCTCACCCGCGATGTCTCAATGCCCAGCAATCGCGCAACACTTTCCTGAATTTCGCGTGCGTGCGGGCCGATTCTTGGCTGAGCAAGAATCAGCGTCGAGTCCATATTGGCAATGCGGTAGCCGGCGATGCGAATCTGCTTGAGCGCTTCGGTCACGAACACCGCAGAGTTTGCTCCTTTCCAACGCGGATCAGACGGCGGAAAGAATGCCCCGATATCCCCGGCGGCAACCGCCCCCAGCAGCGCATCGGTGAGAGCGTGTAGTAGCACATCGCCGTCGGAGTGCCCGGCAAGCCCCTGCGGATGCGGAATGTCAACCCCACCGATCTTGAGAGGAATACCAGGCTGGAATTCGTGGGAATCGTAGCCGCAGCCGATCCTCATCGGCTAAACCTTGGCCACGGATTGGCACGGATTTTCACGGATTGTTCCCCGGCTCTCTAACCCGCCAGAGGCCGGCGTGTCTCCAATGACAGGTAAAACTCCGCCAGTTCGAGATCAGACGGAGTCGTGATCTTCAGGTTACGGGCCGATCCCATGACTACGGCGACCTGGTGCCCGGAGCGCTCGACCAGTGAAGACTCGTCGGTTCCCGTGAATCCGTCGCGGGTGGCTTCGTGGAATGCGTCGCGGATGACGTGATAGCGAAATCCCTGCGGCGTCTGCACCAGCACAATGTGCTCGCGCGGAATCGTGGTGTTGACCACAGCGCCCTCGGCGGTACGATCGACCTGCTTGACGGTGTCCACGGCGGGAACCGCGGCAATCGCCGCGCCATGTCGCGCGGCAGCTTCGATCACACTCTGGATGATCTCGGAATCGACAAACGGGCGCACGGCATCGTGCACCAGGATAATGTCTTCGGGCGCAGCCTTTATGGCCTCCAGCGCGTTGGCGACCGACTGTTGGCGGTGCTCGCCGCCTTCAACCAGGTGAACCGGCTTGCGCAGCTTTTCCTGATCGAGGCGGGTGCGGAAACCCGGGATCTCGGATTTGCGCAGGGCAACGTAGATCTCATCTACCTTGGGCACGGCGGCGAACTTGCGAAGCGTGAGGATGACGATGGGAGCGCCACCCAGTTCAGCGAACTGCTTCAAGGTGGCGGCGGACGGCTTGGCGGTGCGCCCCGTGGTCGCGGCTCCAGCCATGCGGGTCCCCAGCCCGGCCGCGGGAATGATGACGAACACTCTCATAACTGCCTTCCGTTAAACAGCCTGCGAAAAGGGCAAATAGTATACAGGCGGAAAACGGCGGGGCTCAAACCGGGCGTCCGGCAGGTGGGCGGAAGACGCGGACAGCTGAGAGGGTCACGATCCCGGTGATCATCGCCAGCGAGCCGAGACAGAGCAGGCACCAGGTGGCAAGTACGCGAGCCTCAATGTAGGTCAGATAGAGGCAAAAACCCAATCCCACCAGGGCAGCGGCGAATAAAAACCAGGAGGCTGCACGGTTACGCAGGACGGACAAAACGATCAAGAGCGTATAACCGACCAGGCCGATGAGCGAAACCGGCACTCCCAGAAAAACCGAATAGATGCTCTGGTTGACCATGTCGCAATTGAAGGTTTCCCCGATATCGCAGAAGGAATCCCCACTGGGCTTGTAATGGAGATGGAGCGTGTATGCCGAAAGCGCCACGCCTATGAGGGCCAGAGCGCAGATGACCCATGTGAAGCGAGGCCTGATAGTCGTGGCAGGAGCTAGGTCTGCGACACCGGTCATGGCAGCGTGCAACCTGTCTTGGAGCTGAGATCCTTCAACTGCAGCAGGCCTTCTTTGTGCTCGCCATCAGAGAAGATCCAGGTAGGTGTTTTCTTAATGCCGAGATCCTTGCACTGCTGGGTTTCGCCACGCGAGCCTGGAATCCCACACTCTACATAGGGGACGAAGCGGAAGGAATCGCCAAAGAGATCCTTCTGGTCCTTGCAGTGCGTGCACCAGAACAGACCGTACATGGTGGCCTTTTTCTGGGACAGGCACTGGGCAAACTTATCCAGATTTGCAGGTTTGTCGGCGGCCCGGGAAGTGAGGCCGGTGAGCAGGCAGGTAAGCAAAACGAAAACTACGCTTCGGATTCGAGTCATCGGTGTCCTGTGCGAAATGGAATGCCGTATGCATAGGATAGCGTGCGGCGTGCATCGGCTGCACCTATTTGACGGGGAGGAAAAACGTTAGTTACCTCCAAAGAGATTGGCCGGGCAAGCGGAATTTCCTCTTGCGAAATGAGTGGCATACCTCGCTCAAGACCAAATTGGCCCTCACCGGCGAAATGACATTTTTTCTCCATTTTTTTAACAAATTGTTAAAACTCTGATGCTTTAATCAGTCCGCTTTGCTTCAAGGGCCGTCTACGTTCTTGCCCAGGTAAAAAGCCTTCGCGTCCTTCTGTCCCCCGCTGAGCATGCGCTCCAGTTCGGATCGGAAGGGGTAAGTACCAGACGAAGCCGGGCACAAACATTCAGAGACGGTCAACGGAAGGATAGCTCCCAGTTCGGCAAATTCTTTCAGGAGAGGCTTATGACTCGCTTCCCGCGCCGCACACCCTCGTCTGCGCTAATTCTCGTTCTCCTTCTTACTATTCTGCCCCTCATGGCTTTCGCTCAAACCACCACTGAGGGCGCGATCAGCGGTACCGTGTCAGATACCACTGGCGCCGTCGTGTCGGATGCCTCCGTAGTGGTACGCAACAACGC
>Ga0187776_10001316_pt1 | contig 12359 bp, 13 predicted proteins | sample 0216_BV02_MP12_2_FD_132426 | JGI IMG/M metagenome (GOLD analysis project Ga0187776, IMG submission 132426) | Tropical peat soil microbial communities from peatlands in Department of Meta, Colombia - 0216_BV02_MP12_20_MG | ecosystem: Environmental > Terrestrial > Soil > Wetlands > Peat | place...
CGCGCCCACGCTCGTGGCCGAGGCTAACAGCCGCGTGAAGCTCACTCCGGACGGAGAGCGCGCCCGCCTGACAGCGCGGCTCGACCGCCTGTTGGATGACCTCGCGCAGGTGACCGGAGTAGTCCAGGGCATGGAACGGGATCAGGCGGCGCAGCGAATGACCCTGCTGAAATACAACGGCGACGGCGGCAACATGACCACCAACCTCTTGCAGGATCTCAACGGGGAAGCAAACGGCCTCCGCGCGGAGATCACCAGGGTTTCGGACGAAGCCTATCGAGCGGGTGTCCCCGCGTCGAAGCTGCCGTAATCAGCGAACCTTGATTTCCACGAACGAGGCCTTGGTGTGCCCGGCCGCATCCTCGATCGTGAGCTGATACTTCGTCGTCTTTTGGGGAGTCACGTCGAAACAGCGGCTCGCGGAAGGCCAGACTTCTGCGGCGGGCAGCTCCAGCCGCACGGCATTCGCATTCGAAACCCCGTAGCAGAGGGTGGACGCTTTCCCGCGCCGAACCTCATTCGGCGTCGCGTAGAAATTCAGTATCCCAAACTCGAATCCGCCCAGCGTCTCATACGTTCGCGCGGCGCCCTCGCGCTTTTTGGCACTATGCGCCTCGGCAGCGCGTGCAGCCGCCTCGCGCCGGTCGCTGGACCGCGAGTGCAAAATCCAGCCCGCAAGGGCTACCAAGACCAATATCACGGCAGTTGAGATCAGCAGGTAATTGCGGAACCATCTCCGCGGTTTCGATTCCGATTCTTCCGGCATAAGGCAATCGCAGCGGTTTCGCTTCCGCCCTAAGGCTTCACACTTGCAATACGATTTTCCCGAACTGCTCGCGGTGCTCGAGCCGCGCGTGCGCCTCGGCGCATCGCCCGAGCGGCATGACTTTGTCGATCACCGGCTTGAGCAGCCCGCGGCTCACCAGTTCCAGCACGTCGTAAAGCTCCGACTTGTAACCCATGAACGAACCGAGAATGGAAAGATGCCGCGTGAAGAGGTAGCGGATGTCCACTTCTCCTTCCCAGCCGGTGGTCGCGCCGCATGTCACCAGCCGCCCGCCCGGCGCCAGGCTATGGATGCTCTGATCCCAGGTCGCCTCACCCACATGCTCGATCACCACATCGACACCTCGATAGTTCGTGAATTTTTTCACTTCCTTGGCGAAGTCGCGCTTCGAATGCAGGACGGCCTCGTCCGCGCCCAGCTCTTTCGCCTTTTGTAGTTTGAATTCCGAACCGGCCGTGGCGATCACGCGCGCGCCGGTCACTTTCGCGATCTGGATCGCCGCGCTGCCCACGCCGCTTCCCGCCGCGAGAACCAGCACCGTCTCCGCCGGCTTCAATTGCGCGCGGTTGATGAGCATGTGCCACGCCGTCAAAAAAGTCAGCGGAACGGCCGCCGCTTCTTCAAACGAAAGATGCGCAGGAATCGGAACGACATTGATCGCGGGAGCTTTCACGTATTCCGCGCACCCTCCGTCCACCAGGTACCCGAAGAGCGTATAGTGCCGGCAGAAATTGTCGCGGCCGGCCACGCATTGCCAGCACTCTCCGCAGGAAATTCCCGGCTGGAGCAGCACTCGCTCCCCGACCCGAACATGCGACACCCGTTCTCCAACCCTGACGACTTCCCCGGAATATCGCTGCCGGGAATGTGCGGCAGCGGAATGGCTACGCCCGGAAGCCCTTTGCGCACCCAGAGGTCCAGATGGTTCAGCGCGCAGGCGTGCACGCGCACCAGCACTTCATTCGACGACACGTGGGGGTCGGGCACTTCGATGTGCCGAAGTACTCCCGGTCCTCCGTGCTCAGAAAACACAATGGCATTCATAATATCGCCTCCCGATATATATCCATTTTCAAGTTAGCACGCGGCAGCGAAGCTGTCCAGAAACTGGTACCAGCCATCTTCGCACAAGGTTCCTTATTTGACACCGGAGAAGACGCGCCGTAGGCTATTTGCAGGCGGCGATTCTGGATGGACCTCTTCGAAGAAATCGTGCGCATGAGGCGGGCGGGCCGGCGCGGCGCGCTGGCCACCATCGTCCACACCAACGGCTCTATCCCCAGCTACGAAAGCTCGCGCATGCTCGTGCGCGACGACGGCACGATTGCCGGCACCGTCGGCGGCGGCTGCGTTGAGGCCGAAGTGTGGGCCGCGGCCAAAGAAGTCATCGACAGCGAGCAGCCGCGCAAAATGACCTTTAACCTGAACAACGAAGCCGGCTACGATTCCGGCCTGATCTGCGGCGGAACGCTAGAGATTTTTGTCGAGCCGATTCTCCCCGTCTCGATGCTCTATCTCTTCGGCGGCGGGCACGTTTCCACGGCGGTGTCTCGCGTCGCGCACCAGTCCGGCTTCGGAATCGGGATCGTGGACGACCGCGAAGCTTTTGCCAACACGGAACGCTTTCCGATGGCTTCGGAAATTTTCACCGCTTATGACGGGGCGTTCGAAAAAATCCGTCCCAGTGCGTCCACGTATCTGGTGATCGTCACGCGCGGCCACAAAGAAGACATGCGTGTGCTCGATTGGGCCGTGGGCACCGAAGCGCGCTACATCGGCATGATCGGCAGCAGACGCAAAGTTATTTCCGTTTACAAGGCGCTTGAAAAGGAAGGGCATACGCTCGAAAAATTCGAGCGCGTCCACGCCCCCATCGGGCTCGAAATCGGCGCCCTCACGCCGGAAGAAATCGCCGTCAGCATCGTCGCCGAATTGATCGCCGTCCGACGCAACAGCCCAGCCGCCACGCGGAAATCCATCGTGCTCTCGGATATCCGCGCGCTCCAAGACGATTGAAGCAAAAATGCTCGCCGCCGCGATCCTCGCCGCAGGCGAATCTCGCCGCATGGGAGAACCCAAGGCCTTGCTTCCCTACCGCGGCGCGACCTTCCTCGAGCATCTGCTGGGTGTCACCCGTCATCCGCGGATCGGCGTCCTCCGCGTCGTTCTCGGTGCGCACGCCACCGACATCTGCGCGAAGGTCCGTCTCGATCCAGCAATGGTTGTCGTCAACCCCGATTGGCCGAAAGGCCAGCTCTCTTCGATTCATTGCGCGATTCGGAGTCTTCCCACCGGAGCCACCGAAGGTCTTCTCATCTGCCCGGTAGACCACCCCATGGTATCCGCGGATCTCATCGGTCAGCTGATCGCTGCCTTCGATTCGAGCGCGAAATTGATCGCCATCCCCGTTTATCACGGTCGTCGTGGCCACCCCGTGCTTTTTCGTGCCGTGCTCTACGAAGAACTCCTCGCCGCATCGCCGGACGTCGGCGCCCGCCAGGTCGTTTGGGCACACGCGGACTCTCTTGCGGAGATTCCGACTGAAGAAGAGGGCGCTGTCTTGAACTTGAATGATCCCGAGACGCTTCGTAAAGCAATCGGCGGCGCCACCTAATTCGGCCGCCGTTCAGTCCAATTTCAACGAGAGGTCTTTCACTGCATCCGCGGCAAGTTGCGCGGCATGAAACGTGGCTGGCGGTAATCCGCCGAGCGACGCAGAAATTTGCTCAGGCGTGATCGCGCCCGCCTCACGCGGCGTCTTGCCATCCAGCAGTTCCGTCAGAACGGAGCTCGCGGCGATGGACGCCACGCACCCCTGCGTCTTGAACCGTGCCGCTACAATCCGCCCGCCTTCCACGCGCACGGAAAGCTGCAATATATCGCCACAGACCGGATTCTTAGCCTCCACGGAGACAGTCGCGTCCGGCAATGACCCGGCGTTCCGAGGGTTGCGAAAGTGATCGAGAATTGTCTCATTGAACATTCCGCAAATTATAAGGGGTTCCGGAGCCCAGCGTAAACGCACTGGTATTTTTGACAGTTGCCTCAATTCAGAGTCGTCGTCAAAATTGGGCGTGGTTGCATGAACTTAAATGGTTATTCGAAGGCACACAAAGGTTGAGCATGGCTCGCGAAACCTTCGCCTTTTATTTATATTCCGTTGACAGAATTCGGTCTGCGAATATACTTTTGAGCTGTCCAAGCCGAGCTTTCCCGGTCGGGCGCGGGAAAGCCGTCAAATAACTCGCCTGCAGTCATTTTCAGGAGATAAGCTAATGCGAAGATTCGCAAAACTGATGGGCCTGCTTGTGATAGCCGGGCTCTTTGCGGGCGCCAGCTACGCACAGGACGGAAAACTGAAAGTTAAGGTCACGCCGAGCCAGGCGTACGTGTACATCGACGGGAAACCCGCCAATCACGAAGGCAGCAGGACCATTTCGCTGCCGGCGGGCAAGCACACTCTGGAAGTGGCCAACTACGGCTACGCGGTTTCCAAGCAGGACGTCACAATCGAAGCAGGAAAAACCACCGACGTGAACGTCACCTTGCAATCCTCCGGCGGGCCCGTCAACGGCCCGTGGGGCCGCGTCTATCTGGGCGGCGGTCCGATCCATTCGGCGGTGACCTCCAACGGCACGAAGCCCGGCTATCACGTCGGGCACGCGGATGAATTCGACAACGATTTCATTTGGAAGCAGGAGCTGATCCTTCCCGTCGGCAAACACCACCTCACCGTCCGTCAGGGCGACAAAGTGATCTGGGAAGGGGACGTGGATGTTCAGGCGAACAAAAGAGTCTCAATTAATATGGGCCAAAACACGCAGAAAGTGACCGAGTGGCCGCGCGGCGCAAAGCTGAAGGATCTGCCCCGCTTCAAGGCCGGCATCGCCAGCGCAACGGTCGCCGTCGCTCCCGTCACCGGCAGCTTCAGCGCTTCGCCTACCCAGATCAATTGCAGCCAGCCTTCCACTCTCACCTGGCAGTCCGCCGAAACCGTGGACGCCAACATCTCCAATGTCGGTCCTGTCGCCACGAGCGGCACGCAAACCGTTTCTCCGCGCGCGACCACGACCTATGACTTCACGGCTACTGGCCCCGGCGGCACGGTCAAGGGCAGCAGCACGATTAATGTGAACACCAAGGTGGACCTAAATGTCACTGCCACCCCTCCCGAAATGAAATATCGCCAGATCGGTGACAAAGTCATTACCAACGACACCGGCACCCTGACCTGGACTACTTCCAATGCCGATTCCGTGACACTGGATGGCAACAAAGTGGATCTTAACGGCAGCCAGACCGTCTCCGCCAAGCCGGCCGACACTTCTGCAGTTCCAGAAGGCGGCGCACCACGGACCGGCGATGAAGCACAGACCCATACGCTGAACGCCACGAACGTCTGTGGCGGCTCTGGTTCGCAAACTGCACAAGTGCACGTGGTTTATTCCGTGGAGCCGATCGCCACCGTATTGCTCCGAAGCATCTTTTACCCGACAGACTACCCAGATAAGCGTCACCCGCAAGTCGGCCTCGTCAAGAGCCAGCAACTCGAGCTCGCCACGGTCGCGGCCGGCTTCAAGAAATATCTCGAATACGATGGCGACGCGAAGCTTTCGGTTGAAGCGTTTGCCGATATCCGCGGCGGCAAGAGCTACAACCAGGATTTGAGCGAGCGCCGTGTCGAGCGCATCAAGCAGTATTTGGTTGAGCAGGGCGTCCCGGCGGATAAAGTGCAGACCGCCGCATACGGCAAAGAGCGCCCGCTCGATAAGAAAGTCGTGAAGGGCCTCGAAGAAACGAACCCCAATGCGCCGCCGAAGGCCCGCCTCCGAAATGTTCAGGCGGACTGGCTGGCTTACAACCGCCGCGCGGACATCGTCCTGATGCCCTCCGGAAAGAAGTCGGCCCAGTTCTTCCCGCACAACGCCGACGATTCCGGGATCATCTGGCAGGTGCCGAAGCCGGCGCTCACGAAAGTCGAAAAGGCACAATAAGAAATTTCCAACCTCCTAACGCGCCGGGGAGCAATGCTCTCCGGCGCGTTTTTTGTTTCGGCTCGATATAATTCATTCGGTATGCCCGTTCCCTCCATCCGAAAGCCCGCACAACGCATCGTCTCTCTGGCTCCCAACGCCACTTCAATCCTTCTCGAGACGGGGGCTGGCCGCCAACTCGTCGGCGTCAGCAAGTGGTGCAAGGACGTCGCACGCGTTGGGCGCCGCCCGCAGGTTGGCGATTGCTGGAAACTCGATATCCGCGAAGTAATGCGCCTCCGCCCGACGCTCCTCATCGGCTCGGTCCCCTTTGCGCCTCAGACCGTCGAAGAAATCCTCAAGCAGCCCGTGGCGTTCCTTGCTCTCAATCCCCGCTCCCTCGCGGATATCTACTCAGACATTCGGACTCTCGGACGCGTTGCCGGGCGCGCATCCTCCGCGGAATCCTTGATCGCCAAAATGCGCCGCATAGTCAATCAGGTTGCAAAACGCGCCGATCGTCTGTCATGCCGACCCCGCGTCTATTGTGAAGCATGGCCAAATCCGCGCATCAGTTCCCCGCCCTGGGTCGCCGAACTCGTCGAATTGGCCGGCGGGCGCATGGTCCTTCCGCCCGGCGCGCGTGTCACCGATGAACAAGTCGCCCGCGCCAAGCCGGACATCATCGTCCTCGCCTGGGCCGCCACCGGCGATCGTGCGAAGCCCTCGAAAGCCCTGCGCAACCGTGTCTGGAAAGATGTTCCCGCCGTGCGAAATCGCTCCGTCTTCGTGATCCGTGATGAACTTCTCAACACCCCCGGCCCTCCACTCATGCAAGGTGTCCAAGAACTTTTCCGGCTCTTTCACGCGGCCGTGCGCGATCCGAAAGCCTCGCCATGATTCATGTCGTCGCCGCCCTGATCGAATCCGATGGCAAACTCCTCGCCTGCCAGCGCCGCACTGGCGATTCTTTCGAGCTGCTGTGGGAGTTCCCGGGCGGCAAAATCAAGCCGGGCGAATCCCCCGAAGCTGCCCTCGCGCGTGAACTGCTCGAAGAACTCGGCGTCAAGGCGCGCATCGGCCGGGAGGTTTACCGCACGCTCCACCAATACTCCGAGCTGCGCGAACCCATCGATCTGACCTTCTTCACCGCCCAGGTGGACCCCGCCCATGTCCGCAACCTCGTCTTCGAGCGCCTCGAATGGCGCACACCGGAAAACCTCGCCGAGCTCGACTTCCTCCCTGCTGACAGTGAGCTCGTCGCCCGACTCTCCTCAGGAGAACTCCGCCTGGGTTAACGCGCCGAATCCGCTCCCAAACCACGCGAACCCGCCCGCCAATTCGTGTTATAGTTTTTCTGACCAAAATTCGACGAGCGAGCAACGCTCACAGGAGTACGAATGGCATCGAAAACGAATCGGGCGGTCATGGAGCCCGAAACGGAGAGGGCGAGCCACTCCCCTGATCTTCTTCTCGGTCTTTACCGCATGCTCGTGAAGTGCCGGATGTGCGATGAAAAGGCGCGCATCCTTTTCCGCCAGGGCAAATACAAAGGAAACTTCTACTCCGGGGTCGGCCAGGAGGCCGCCGAAGTCGGCACCGCCTATACCCTGCGCAAGGGCGACTGGATTGCCCCCTCCCACCGCGACTGGACCGCGAACATCATCAAAGGCGCGCCTCTGAAATACTGCTTCGCGCAGCTTTTCGCCAAAACCACCAGCCCCGACCGCGGCCGCTCCTCTCCGGCGCACATGGGCTTTCCCGAACTCCACGTCATTACGCCCGCCAGCAGCATCGCCGGCCAGCTCAACGTCGGCACGGGCGTCGCGCTCGGCATCAAGAAGCTGCATCAGGATTCCGTGGTTGTCGCCTACTGTGGGGATGGCGCCACGAGCTTCGGCGGTTTCCACGAAGCCTGCAATTTCGCCGGCGTTCATCGTCTGCCGATCATTTACGTCGTGCAAAATAATTTGTGGGCCGAATCCGTGCCGCTCCGCCTCCAAACCGCGCTCACAAATCTATCCGATCGCGCCAAGGCCTACGGTTTCCCGGGCTACCCGCTCGACGGCAACGACGTCCTCGCCGTATATGACGCCGCACAAACTGCCATCGCCCGCGCCCGCGCCGGCGAAGGCCCCACTTTGCTCGAGTGCAAGACTTATAGATGGTACGGCCACTCCGAAATCGATCCCGCGAAGTACCGCGTGAAAGAAGAAGTCGAGCAGTGGAAAAAGCGTGATCCCGTGGCCACATTCGAAAAGAAACTGATGGACCGCAAGCTGCTTTCAGAGGAATCGAAAAAAGAAATCGTTGCCGAAACCACCAAGGAAATTAACGAAGCGGTCGAGTTCGCCGACCAAAGCCCCTATCCCGACGGCTCCGAACTCTGGGACAACATCTGGGCGTAATCTAATAAGGATCCGAAACCGAAAATGGCCCGCACCCTCACAATGATTCAGGCAATCAACGAAGCCCTCTCGCAGGAGATGACCCGCGACGACCGCGTCTTCATCCTCGGCGAAGACATCGGCCTCTCCGGCGGCGTCTTCAAAGTCACCGACGGCCTGCTCGACAAATTCGGCGAAGACCGTGTCCTCGACACGCCCCTTGCCGAAGGCATCATCATCGCCGCGGCCATCGGCGCTTCGATGATGGGCCTGCGCCCCGTGCCGGAAATTCAGTTCGCCGACTTCATCACGCCCGCCGTCGAGCAAATCATCCAGCAGGCGTCCAAGCTGCGTTACCGCAGCGCGGGCGGCTACTCCTGCCCCATCACGATTCGCATCTGCTGCGGCGCCGGAGGCGGTAGCGGCCTTTACCACTCGCAGGAAAACGCCTCCTGGTTCGTCCACGAGCCCGGCCTGAAAGTCGTCATGCCCTCAACCGCTTACGATGCCAAAGGCCTCCTGGCCTCCGCCATTCGCGATCCCAATCCAGTTCTCTTCTTCGAGCACAAATCGCTTTATCGCCAGGCCAAAGGCGACGTCCCCGAAGACGATTACACCGTGCCCATCGGCCCCGCCGCCGTCCGCCGCGAAGGCCGCGACCTCACCATCCTCACCTACGGCTACATGACTCCCATGTCTCTCGATGCCGCCGATCAAATGTCCAAGCGTGGCACCGACGCCGAAGTCGTGGAGCTGCGCACTCTCGCGCCCCTCGACAAAGAGACCATCCTCAAGTCCGTGCGCAAGACCAATAAGGTCCTCATCGTCCACGAAGACAAAAAAACGATGGGCCTCGGGGCCGAAGTTTCCGCCATTATTAGCGAAGAAGCCTTCGAAGATCTCGACGGCCCCATCCTCCGCGTCACCGGCCCCGATGTCCCCGCCATTCCCTTCTCGCCCAATCTCGACAAGGCCTGGCAGGTGGACACCTCCAAAATCATCGCCGGCATCGAAAAACTCGCCGCCTACTGATTGCATTTTTTTCTTCTCCACCTTGTCGCGGCGGTTTGCTCGACATTCGGAACGTCGGTCCGCGTCACAGCGCAATGTATGTGGCGAGTGCCTTTTTCGATGTCTCCCGGGTCCGAGGGCTCGCCAGCTGACCTCTGAGCAACTAAACTTGTTCCTGGACGACGACCCCAGGCACTTGGGTGCAACTCCCTCATTGCGGCAGCGGGAATTGACTCCAAAACGAGGCGGATTATGACCGACATCCGATACTCGATTTCCATCGACACGCCAAGAGAACGGGCCTTTCCACGCGTCGCGTCCGGCAGCGGTGCGATCGGCCCCCTCTTTCCTAGGGACGGCAAAACATCTTGACGGACGTTCTCAAAAATCTCTTCGAACAGCATTTCCATTCAGCGGTCCGACGAGTGCAACCGCTGCAAGGCCCGCTTGGCGCTTCGGGGCGAAAGATCATTCGGCTTACCGGCGAAGAATGCAGCGCGATTGGAGTTCTATATAACGTCCGTGAAGAAAACGCCTGCTTCCTCGAATTTTCCAGGCATTTTCGCAGGCATGGTTTGCCGGTGCCGGAGATTTACATAGAAGATCTGAGCCACGGGGCGTATCTGGAAGAAGATCTCGGCGATACCACGCTGTTTGAATTTCTCTCGACCCATCGAAGTGGGCCAAGCATTTCTTCGCAGGCGGTGGAAGCATACCGAAAAGTCGTAGCCCTATTGCCCCGCTTTCAGATCGAAGCGGGCCGCGATTTGAATTACGGCGTCTGCTATCCGCGCCCCGTATTCGATGCGCAGTCCATCGCCTGGGACCTGAATTATTTCAAGTACTACTTTCTCAAGCTTGCCGGAATTCCCTTCCATGAACAATCTCTGGAAGACGATTTCACTCACTTGACAAAGTTTTTGTTGACCGCGAATGCCGATTACTTTCTCTACCGGGATTTTCAATCCCGCAACATCATGTTGCGCGACGGCCATCCATTTTTTTTGGATTATCAGGGCGGGCGAAAAGGCGCGCTTCAATATGACATCGCCTCTCTTTTGTACGACGCCAAGGCCGACCTCCCGCCCGACCTACGCCAACAATTGCTCGATGAATACTTGGACCGGCTTGGGGATTTTATCCGGGTTGACCGCGCAGCCTTCATGCGCCACTACTATGCCTATGTTTATGTCCGCATCATGCAGGCGTTAGGGGCATACGGGTTTCGGGGCTTTTATGAGCGCAAGACTCATTTTCTGCAAAGCGTACCGTACGCCCTGAAGAATCTGCGCTGGCTGCTTCAGCACGCCGAGCTGCCCATCGCGCTGCCGACGCTCATCGATGCGTTCACTAATATCGTGGCGTCGGAAAAACTGCAAGGCCCGGCCTCCAAAGAACAGATTCTGACGGTGCGAATCTTCAGTTTTTCATTCGGCCGCGGGGTGCCGAGGGACGAGACCGGGCACGGCGGCGGGTTCGTGTTCGATGCCCGCTGCATACCCAACCCTGGCCGTGAGGAAAAATTCAAGCCTCTTACAGGCAAAGACAGCGCGGTGATCGAATATCTCAACCAGCAGGAAAGCGCGCATCAGTTTTTGGACAGCGCCATTTCCCTGGTGGATGCCAGCGTCAACGCGTATCAGCGCCGGGGGTTCACCAGCCTGACTGTGTCGTTCGGCTGCACGGGCGGGCAACACCGCTCAGTCTATTTCGCGGAGCGTTTGGCGAAGCATCTGACCGGCAGGACCGGAGTCGAAGTGGTTGTGCGACATCTCGAGTTAGAGAATCTGTGCCAATGAAAGCGATGATCCTGGCCGCCGGCCTCGGCACGCGATTGCGGCCGCTCACGGACACGCGTCCCAAAGCCCTTGTGGAAGTTGCCGGCCGCACGATGCTGGAGATCACCATCTTGCGTTTGCGGGATTGCGGGGTTCGGGAGGTGATCATCAATGTGCACCACTTCGCGGACATGATTCTCGGCTTCCTGAAAAAGAACGATAACTTCGGCATGCGCATCGAAATTTCCCGCGAGGAGATTTTGCTCGACACGGGGGGCGCCCTGAAAAAGGCTGCCTATTTTTTCCTGGAGGATCCGAACGGGATCGATAGCCCATTCATTTTCCACAATGTTGACGTCATCAGCTCCATCGATCTCCGCCGCATGCTGCAATTTCACACGGAAAATCGAGCTCTCGCCACCCTCGCTGTGCAGGACCGGAAAACATCTCGATACCTGCTGTTCGACGAGGACCTCCAGCTCTGCGGCCGCCGATCTGCTCCCGATCAGAAGGACGAATCCGTTCGGCCATCCCAGCGGGTCCAGACGCTCGCATTTTCCGGTATCCATGTCATTTCGCCGCGCCTTTTTGCCATGATGAGTGAAGAAGGCAATTTCTCCATCATCAACGCCTATTTACGCCTGGCTGCCCGCGGAGAAAAAATCCTCGCGTTTTGTGCCGATGAATATTATTGGCGTGATCTGGGTAGCCCGAAGAATTTGATACAAGCTGCGCTGGACGTGAAACAAGGACTTATACCCTGAATCTCCTCGGTTCCCCTCTGAAATTTCTGATGGCTCTGTTGATTTCCTCTTGCTTGGTCCGTCCCTCGGCACGTTTTTGCCGCAACACACCAACACTTGCCATCCTGAGCGGAGGGTCCCGACGCGTTTTTCCGCGGAAATGGTGCCTTTCCGATTTCCGCATCGGGACGCCAAGAAGGGCTCCCAGGTCGACCTGGAACGGAGCCGCCCAAGCCCCCGGCAAGAGGAGCTTGGGAGATCTGGCGAGCCCGGGAGATCAGTCGGTCATCCAGCATAGTGGTTATGCGCACCCAGTGTCGATCAATCTTGCGAGAACTACGGAATCTTTGCCCATCTCTTCCTTTATTTCCTTCGCTTCCTTTAGGTCCTTAACTTCCTCGGCATCCCTATTCTTCCCTCGTGCCGGCCACCACAATTTCGCGTGATGCCCGTCACAGCCGGAAACCCTTTGAAAAGACTACCCTATCGTGTGGTGCGGGCTGCCTTTCCTCTCAGTTCAGCTTCGGGGTCCGCACAAACAGAATCGAGGCTGCCATGCCTATTGCCTGGACGTCCCGCTTTGCCTTGCGTACCAAGACCATCAAAAGCTCTCGCATCCGCGAGCTCTTGAAGATCACCCAGCAGCCGGAAGTGATTTCCTTCGCCGGCGGCCTTCCTGC
>Ga0187776_10001317_pt1 | contig 12353 bp, 9 predicted proteins | sample 0216_BV02_MP12_2_FD_132426 | JGI IMG/M metagenome (GOLD analysis project Ga0187776, IMG submission 132426) | Tropical peat soil microbial communities from peatlands in Department of Meta, Colombia - 0216_BV02_MP12_20_MG | ecosystem: Environmental > Terrestrial > Soil > Wetlands > Peat | place...
GACGGTCTACGAGGGGCTGAAGGCTCTCGCGTTTCTGGCTGACATGGACCTGTACATCACCCCGACGAATAATCTGGCCGATGTTGTGCTACCCGCGGCCCTCGGGCCCTTCGAGCGGGGCAAGGACAAGATCCTCGAACCGCTTTTCGAGCGTTGGCCTGACGAGAAGTTTTACTTCCAACTGGGCAGGCGTCTCGACCGCCGCTGGTGGCCCTGGGAAGACGAGAATGACTGGTACGTGTGGCAAGACCGCGTCCGGACGGAAAACAACCGCAAGGCCCAAGCCGCCGGATTCGCCATCGAACGAGGCGAACCCGCACCGCCGCTCGACTACTACAAGACCGTGGATCCCTCGACCCGGAAGGCCGTCGGCTTTCCCACGCCCACGGGCAGGATCGAGATCTACTCGGTCATCGCTGAACAGCACGGGTTCGATCCTCTGCCCACCTACACCGAGCCTGCGCAGAGCCCGTTGGGCCCTCTCGCACGGCAATTCCCGCTAGTGCTCACTACCGGGGCTCGCCTTCCGGTCTTTTATCACTCACAGCACCGAAACAATCCGTTGCAGCGCGAACTTTTCCCCCATCCCCAGGCGGAGATCAACCCTGAAACGGCCGCAAAATTGGGCATCGGAAACGGCGACTGGATCTGGATAGAGACCGGGACGGGCAAGATCCGCATGCTAGCCAGGGTGACCAGCGGCATTCTCCCGGGCGTAGTTTCGATGGCGCACGGCTGGTGGCAGGGATGCCGCGAACTGGGCCTGGCGGGCTACGGTTGGGACGGCGCCAATGCCAACCTACTAGTCGCGAGCGACCAGCACGATCCTGCTTTGGGCGTTCCAGCGGCGCGCTCGCAGCTCTGCAAGGTGTACAAGGCGGACAAGCCGCCGTATGTGTGGGAGCCACCTTATTACGGCACCACGGAGCCGAAGCGCTACCAGGGGCCGGAGCTTTATCCCGAAAAGCCTCCGCGAAGGGAGGTATGACACGCCATGAAACAGTTGGCCATCGTGACCGACCTGGACCGCTGCACCGGGTGCCAGGCGTGCAGCATCGCCTGCAAGATGGAGAACGGTGTGTCCCTGGGCGCATTTTGGACGCGGGTGCACGAAGTGGGACCCACCGGCAGGTTCCCTGAGCTGCAGATGTATTTCCTGCCCGTGGCCTGCCAGCACTGTGAACGTCCGGCATGCGTGAAGGTGTGTCCAACCGGGGCTTCCTACAAGCGCAGTGACGGCATCGTGCTGATCGACAGCGAGAAGTGCATCGGCTGCCAGGCTTGCCAAAAGGCGTGCCCGTACGGAGTGCGCATTTTCGATTCCGCGGCCAGAAAGGTGGGAAAATGCACGCTGTGCGCCCACCTGGTGGACCAGGGCGATCTGCCGGCCTGCGTCAAGACGTGCACCACTCGGGCACGGCTTTTCGGCGACCTCAATGATCCTGCAAGCGAAGTTGCGAAGAAGGTGCGCGAGGCCGAAGGACACGTCTACACCTTGCTTGCCGCCGAAGGAACCCGACCTTCGGCGCGCTACATCCTGCGGCGCCAGAAGTGGTGGGGGCGAGGATGAATGAATTCACGGATCTGACGGCGAACGAACTTGCAACCTTGATGCGGAATCGTGCCAGCATGTACGTGTTGCTTGCACGCCTCTATCGGCAGGAACCCGACGACGTGCTGATCGAGCAATTGGGTGCTATGGATACCTCCGACCAGGGCACACCGGAGATCATGGCGGGCTTAGCCAAATTGAAAATCTGCACTGCCATGCGCGCCGACTGCGACCTCACCGAATTGGCTATCGAGTTTGCAAGAATCTTTCTGGGTACAGGAGGACAAGATTCTGCATTCCCCTACGAGTCCGTCTATACAAGCCCGGAGCGGCTGATGATGCAGGAGGCCCGCGATGACGTGTTGCTGCAGTACCGGCGGGAAGGGCTCGACCGGGCGACACGGTTTCACGAGCCGGAAGACCACATCTCCCTGGAGTTCGAATTCATGGCATATCTGTGCCAGCAAGCCGCACTGGCGTTCGAGAACCAGGACGGCGCTGCCGCAAGCTACCACTTCGAAAAGCAAAAGAACTTTCTGGAGCAGCATCTCCTGCGCTGGGTGCCTGAATTCTGCCACGACGTCACGCGCCTGGGACGAATGGAGTTCTACAAAGCCGCAGCCAAGATCACTGCTGACTTTCTTCTTATGGAAGGGGAGGTCATCGCAGGGAATGTGGCGCATCGCGACGAAGTTCAAACATAGGCGTGCGGCAGTTCGGGCCGCGCTTTGTTCTGATAGCCCAAGGCTCGCGGACGCATTTGCCGCTCAGACAGGCGTGGCCGAAAATCCCACATGCCGAGATGCGGGCATTGCAGGGCGGACAGCCAGCCGCCGCGAAGAGCGTTCCGTAGCACAGTGGGTCCCGGCCGACGGATCAGAAGCGTACCGCAGGTAGGACAGTGAGTGTTGTCGTACGCATGACCGGAAATCGGCTCACATCATTTCGTGATTCTAATCACTGCGGCCGCTGCTGCATGGCCGTAATCGATGCTCCCAGAAGTTCAGAGAGATACCGGCCGACGTCCTCCGATTCTGAGCTGCGCTAACGGTTTGATCGAGGGGCGCGCGTGTGTGCCACACGCCTAAATCCGCGTGACCAGCGAAAGTTCCTTCAGGGCCACCTCACGGACTCCGGGGATGTTCTCGACCAAGCTGCGGATTTTTCTCACCTGGGCGGGCGTGTCAATCGCGCCCTTGATGAAGATGGACCCGGCCTGGGCTGCAATCTCGAACTCCAGGTCGCTAGTATCGGGGTTCATCGCCAGGTTAGCTTTCACGCGACTCTCCAGCGCGAGATTGTCGAGATCGGCCTGCGTTTCCGGCGTACTCTGGAAACAACCTGATTCGGCCAGCCGGCAGAGGACGTCGCACGCTTCGACCAGCGTCATCTGCTCGAGGTTGAGCACCAGGTCGTACAGCGACGCGTCCGTCCAATCCACGCCGTAGAGAAAGCGCGTCCATTTGCGGCGTTCCTCATCCTTGCGTTCGATGTAGGCGATCGCCTCTTTGCGTCTGTACTGACAGCGGTATTCCACCATGGCGACGCGAAACTCCATCGGGGCAATGATGCGCGCGCGGAGCACGTGTTGACCCTTGCCGAGCAGCAGATGGCCGGCGAGGCCGGTGTAGATGGCGTTGCCGCCGCGGACTTCCTCCCTCAGAGCCGCTTGGATAAAGGCAAGGTAAAGGTACTTGGTGTGTTGCGATTGGCCAAAGAAGCTGGGGGGCTTCTCGATGGCGGTGCGCAGGTCTTCCTGCGAAACGCCCCATTGCGCTGCCTTGCTGATTACCTGATCCCGGTGAACGCAACGATAGCCGAGCCGGCGCGACACCGCTTCGGCCAGCATCCTGCCGCCGCTGTACGATCCTTGGGAAATGGTGATGATGGCCATGGCCGCCTCCTTCGCCCGCACACCGGGGCACGACGAGTTCGGATATCACATTGCGGGCGGGAATGCGGTGATGGACCTCACCCGTGCGCGTGAGAATGAGCGTACCGGCGGCGCGCACCAGCCCGGGTCAGGACTGGCCCGCCTGGTGTGAACAAATTCCTTGCGCAATAGATCGTGTAGCGATATATTATCGGCATAGTGTGGGGGTCGGTCTGAACTGTGGCCTCAACTCCGTAAGGCTGTCCTGAGACCCTTCAGGTCCGTCTTCTCGGCACGGGACAACGTCCCACTACAGTGGGAGGTCACCATGGATTTCAACCCCGACGTGGCGGCGGAATCCAAGTCGAATGGCTGGAACCGCAAGCAGTGGGTCAGCCTCATTCCCTACGGCATTAATCAGGAACATCCGAACGCCTACCGCGACATCCTCCAGGCCATGTGGGACAACCGCGACCAGCTCGGCTATGCCTGGCGCATTCTGCGCGACGGCTGCTGCGACGGCTGCTCGCTCGGCACCACTGGCCTGCACGACTGGACAATGAGAGGCGTTCACCTGTGCAACGTCCGCCTGCAATTGCTGCGCTTCAACACCGCTCCGGCCATGGATTACCACTTGCTGGAAGACGTTGGGCTGCTGCGTGACCAGACCGAAAGGCAATTGCGCAAGCTAGGTCGCCTGCCGGTGCCGATGGTCCGCCACAAGGGCAATAAGGGCTTCCACCGCGTCTCCTGGGACGAGGCTATCAGCATCGTGGCTGACGGCCTGCGCGGCGCCGATCCCAGGCGCATTGGCTGGTACATGACTTCGCGCGGCCTGACGAACGAGGCCTACTATGCGCACCAGAAGGTCGCGCGCTTCATCGGTACCAACCACGTGGATACCAGCGCGCGTATCTGTCACGCTCCTTCGACAGCAGGCCTGAGCGCGACCGTGGGCTGCGCGGCTACCACCTGTTCGTATTCCGACTGGGTAGGCGCGGACCTCGTCGTGCTGGTGGGCACGAATCTCGCCAACAACCAGCCAGTCGCGACCAAGTACCTGCACTATGCGAAGAAGGCAGGGACCAAGATCTTTCTCGTCAACCCCTACATCGAACCGGGCTTGGAGCGTTACTGGGTTCCCTCAGTGGTGGAAAGCGCGCTGTTCGGCACCAAGCTTGCCGATGATGTCTTCCAAATCCACCCGGGCGGGGACATCGCCTTTTTTCACGGCGTGCTCAAGCACCTGATCGAGAACGACTGGCTGGATCGCCAGTTCATCAACGCCCGCACCGTCGGCTGGCCGGACGTCGAGGCCAAAGTCAGGAGCCTGTCTTGGGAGACCCTGAAGCGTAGCGCCGGCCAGACGCGCGCCGACATGTATCGTTTTGCCGAGGCCTTCGGCAAGGCGCGGCACGCGATCATTACATGGAGCATGGGCATCACCCAGCACGCCTACGGCAGCGACAACGTGCGCGCCATCGTCAACCTGCAACTCGCCAAGGGCAACGTGGGACGTCCGCACACCGGACTGATGCCCATGCGCGGCCACAGCGGGGTGCAAGGCGGGGCCGAGATGGGCGGCATGCCCGGCGCGTACGTGATGGGCTTCCCCGCCAACGCGGAGAATGCCAAGAAGTTCGCCTCGCCACAGATGTGGGGATTTGAGCCGCCATCGTGGAAGGGGCTGAGCGCCGCCCATATGATCCTGGCCGCCGAACGCGGCGAAATTGACGCCCTCTGGCAGACTGGCGGCAATTTTAAGCAGACCCTGCCGGAACCCGAATTGGTGGAACGCGCCTTGGGCAGCATCAGGCTACGCATCCACCAGGACATCGTGGCTAATCCCACCATGTTCGTTGAACCCTCCGACACCGTGGTCCTGCTGCCCTCGCGCACTCGCTACGAACAGCGCGGCGGAGGCACCGAGACCAGCACCGAGCGCCGCATCATCTACAGCCCAGAGATTCCCGGCCCGCGTCCAGGCGAAGCCAGGGATGAGTGGGAAATTCCTGTACTCGTCGCCCGCAAACTCGATGCCGCTCGCGCGGCTGTGATCTTCCCCTGGAAGGACACGCAGGACATCCGCGACGAGATCGATCGCGTCTGTCCCACGTATAGGGGAATCGCCAACATGCGCAAGAAGGGCGACAGCTTCCAGTATGGGGGACGGCACCTGCTCGCTGACAGGTTCCTCACGCCCGATGGCAAAGGCCACTTTACCGCCGTAAATCTGCCCGAGGAACGCGTGCCGGAAGGACGCTTCTTCCTGGCCACGCGCCGCGGCAAGCAGTTCAACAGCATCCTGCTCGACGACACCGACCCACTGACCGGTGCGCGCCGCGACGACATCATCATGTCGGCTGAGGACGCCGAGCGGCTCGGATTGCGGCAGGGCGACGCCATCACCCTGCGCAGCGAGCTAGGCGAATTCCAGGGGCGCGTGCGAATTGACCGCATCAAGCCGGGATGCCTTGAGGCCCACTGGCCCGAGGCGAACGCCATCATTCCGGCGGGCCGCCTCGATCCCAGTGGTGTGCCCGACTATAACGCCACCGTCGACGTGGTAGGCGGGCGGTGCCTGGCGGCCGAACCAGAAATCACGCGCGAGGTCGCCGCCGACTAGGAGCAACGTGCTCAAACGATCGCGCAGCATCGACCTGACGCAGGTCTCGGAGTGGCAGGAGGGCGACCTGCGCCGCTTCCAGGACTACCTGGTCGCCGAGGAGCCGCTGGAGATCCGCGTCGGCGGAGCGCCGTTGACCGTCACCATGCGGACTCCCGGCCACGATCTGGAGCTCGCCGCCGGGTTTCTGTTCACCGAAGGCCTCATCCGGAAGCGTGAGCAGGTCGCCTCGCTCACCGAGGGCACTGCGGAGCGGCCGGAAGCAGCTGGCAACCTCGTCCAAGTGGAGCTTGCCGGGACGGAGTTCGAGCGCGAGCGCATGCAGCGCAACTTCTTCGCGGCTTCGAGCTGCGGCATCTGTGGCAAGGCTTCCATCGACGCCGTCCGCGTGCGCGGCATTCCGCCTCCGAACCCTGAGTTCAACTTTGACCCTGACCTGCTCTGCACTTTGCCGGACAAACTTCGAGCCGCGCAGACCATCTTTGGAAGGACCGGGGGCTTGCATGCCGCTGGCTTGTTCAACGCGGGAGGAGAGCTGATTGCGGTGCGTGAGGACGTGGGACGCCATAACGCGGTGGACAAGATCGTGGGCTGGGCCTTGCTAGAAGGTCGGCTGCCGCTTGCGCAATGTGCGCTTATGGTGAGCGGCCGCGGCGGCTTCGAGATCATCCAGAAGGCCCTCGTGGCGGGAATTCCGCTGGTAGCGTCGGTTTCGGCGCCTTCGGGATTGGCGGTACGCCTGGCACGCGAACTGGGACTCACGCTGGTGGGCTTCCTGCGTGGGCGGCGGTTCCTTATCTATTCGGGAGAACAGCGTCTGGCACCGGCGCGCGTTACCGCGGGAGTGGGGCCGTGAGAAACAGAGTCTTGGCAACACACAGTGACTGCGGCGGCCGGTCTGCCGGCCGTCAAAAGGAGAACGACTATGGCATCGGAACGTCTGCCGAATCGGTGGGGGATTGCGGTAGCGGCCGTGATCATGCAGATCTGCCTGGGCGCAGTCTATGGCTGGAGCGTCTTCAAGATCCCGCTCATGCGCACCCAGCATTGGTCGGAAACCCAGGTGCAGTTGAATTTCACGCTGGCGATTCTGTTCCTCGGGGTGGGCACCATCATTGGCGGGCTGTGGCAGGACCGCAAAGGACCGCGCGTGGTGGCCTCAGTCGCCGGACTGGTTTATGGCGCCGGTTACCTGCTGGCGGCCATGTTCACCACCCAGCACAGTCTTAACGGACTGTACTTCGCCTATGGCATCTTGACCGGCTTGGGCATGGGCATGGGCTACATTTGCCCGGTCGCGACGCTGGTCAAGTGGTTCCCGGAACGCCGTGGACTGATGACTGGCGTAGCGGTGTGCGGGTACGGCGCGGGCGCGCTGGTGATGAGCCCGATCGCTGCGCGGCTCATCATCTCGCAGGGCGTGCCCTACACCTTCGCGGGACTGGGCATTGTGTACATGGTCCTGGTGGTGGCAGCGGCGCAGTTCTACGCCAATCCGCCAGCAGGATGGAGACCTGCAGGCTGGGAGCCGCGTTCGCCTGTCGCCAAGGCGGCGACCACGTATGACTACAGCGTGAAGGAAGCGATGGGCACGTGGCAGTTCTGGCTGCTGTGGGCCATGCTCTTCCTCAACGTTTCTGCCGGGATCATGATCATCAGCCAGGCTTCGCCCATGGCGCAGCAGATGGTTGGAATGACCGCCATTGCCGCTGCCAGCATGGTGGGGCTGATCTCCATCTTCAACGGCCTGGGACGCGTCTTCTGGGCGTGGGTCTCGGACCACATCGGACGCGCGCGCGTCTACTTCCTGCTCTACCTGATCCAGGTGGTGATCTTCTTCGCTCTGCCGCACATCCGCGACCTCACGCTATTCAGCATCTGCTTCGCGGTCATCGGGCTGTGCTACGGCGGCGGCTTCGGCACCATGCCGTCGTTCACCGCCGACTTCTTTGGGGCGAAGTTCATGGGCGGGGTCTACGGCATCATCCTGCTGGCCTGGGGTGCGGCCGCGATCCCTTCGCCCATCATGATCGCGCGCCTGCATCAGGCAACCGGCAGGTTCGACACTTCGATCTATGTGGTCGCGGTCGTGCTGGCGTGCTCGCTGGTGCTGCCGCTGATCGCCAAACGTCCACGAGCTAAGGACGCCGCACAACGCAGCCCGATACGCGCGGCGGCCTAAGACAAACCCTCCCCCAACAGGCGTGTCACGAGCACGATACACCTCTCCCATGCCGCCAGCACCCAGCGGCGAGACGATTTCATAGGGGCCAAGTTTGGCACCGGGGGCAAGGGTCATCAGTGCGGCAGATTATATTGAATGACCTTCGGAAGCTCACACACGCAGCTTCATCGGAGCGAATGCTTCTTTGTCATCCCTTCAAACTGATGCTGAGGCGAACCTATGGTTGTTTCACAATTCGAAGCCCACCCGCGTTGCCTTCGGCACATTCTGGACGGATGGTCGGCAAACCGGAAACTATGCGGTTGTTGGTGAAAAATCGCCTTGCCACTAACTGAACACTTCCAGGTGCAAGAAATTCTTTAGCACTAACTGGCCTGGCTCCAAGCGCCTCAAAAGCACGTCTCGATGGATAGATCTCGCAGGGATTACCTGTTGCCCTCGAATCCCTCGTTGTAGCCAACTCCCCATCCTCTGCGGAACTCCTCATTCCCCTGTTTATAGGCCTTGTACTGGGCCGGTTGATACTTGCGGCCTGTGTGTCGGTCGTTGCGGCCGTACTCCAGACCTTCCCTGTAGCCTCTGCGGTAATCTTCGTTGGCCTCGCCATACCCACGAGCCCTGTCATGATCGTGGTAGCCCCTATCCTGCGCCCAAGCGCCTCCACAGAGTCCTGCGCCGAGGGCAAGTACAAACGCCAGCTTTTTCCAGGAATTCATAACGTCTCCTTGTGCTGTGAGGTCTTGCAACGACTGAATAACGGGTCACAAGGAACACCGAACATTCTGTTGAATTGTAACTTATCCGGGCCTGCTGGCACCAAAGACCGCCGCGAGCAAGCCGCGTGGCACCGCCTAGCCCTGCCAGTTGCAGCGCCCTTCTCGGGTACTCTGGTAGCCCAGTACAACGATGCGGAGTGAGGCGACGTGTCAAATTGCACAAGCTAAGCGCGGGATCATTTCCCGAAATGGGCAATTTTTCTGCTGCTCGTCACTGACTTCTGCACGCCTGTAGAGCGATGATTTCATGTGAAGGCGCACCGCCGCGATTGACCAAGGCTCGTTGGAAGGAATCGTGTCCCCCAGTGGTCTTCCAGGGCCGTGACATTTGAATGTCAAACTCAGCTGTGCGCCTTCTGTTTGCCCACGTGCAGCCGACTCCTGTTGTCCCGGAAACGCCCCGGCGAGCAACGTCGGGGCCAAAATCAGGGGGTCTTCAGTCTTATCCAACAACCTGTTGGAAGAGGACAAGATTCACGCTGGCTGCTTTCCAGAGTTCTTTCCGGAGCGTCCGGAGAAGGTGTTGGAAATCGCCGATATTCTTCGCATGTGGTTATCTGGCAGAGCGAAAACCATCAAGGAAGCGGAACGTCTGGTCAGGAGGCACAAGAAAGCGGCATAACGAATGTCCGTTAGTTGTAGCCGTAGCTCGTATCGCCTGTCGCGTTCCGCTTCAGGCACCGAGCGCACAGGCTTCTGGGGTCCGGTTTCATTGCCTTGCGTTCAAGCAGCTTTGAGCCCAGCTCTTACATCTTGGACGTAGAGGATGGTCTTTTCTATCCGCTCCAGAGAATCGGATGCGAACCATTGCGGGTGTGCGATTACCTCTTCCCGCGACCGGTATAGATTTTGCAGAACGTAATCGACAGGATGCATAGACGCTCCCGACCTACTGTCCATTCGCATTCGTTGCCTTACTGTTCCATCATTGCCCCATCACGGGATGCCGAGCGCGTCAGCAATTGGCCTCCCCAGTCCTGCTGCACGGGAGGTAGAGAGAGGGCTGAGGTTCTTGCGCGCTCGGCCAGTGGAAGGTTAGGTTTGCGCAAGCGAGCGCTTGTCAAGGAGATGTAAGAAACTTGTCGTTTTTTGCACTGCTCCGCCTACCGCGCATCACCCGCCGTGCTGTCGCGCGGCAGCGAGCACACAGGTTTCTGGGAGTGCGGGCTGCGCGGGGGCCAATGCAGGCTCTAGCGGCCTCGGATTCTCCACGGCATGGGAAAGGAGGGCCGGGGGCCTCTCTACAGCGCAGGCTGCAGAACGAACGCGCCTGAATCAGGATGCCGGTTACGCCGAGCGGCGCCGCCAGCGGCGGCTTGCGTCAGGTCCGAGCTGACGCCCTAGCCGCAAGCCACGGCCGGTTATTGCTTCTTGCCGCCGTTCCCGGCGTCTCCCGAGCGGAAGTGCTCGCCCAGGATTTTGGCGACAGAATCCAGGTCCTGTGCGAGAGCAAGACGCCAGCGTCCGACGGCGCGGTGCGCCGAGTCGTCCATCGCCTTTTCAAAATTCTGCAGGGTCTCCGACGTGGTGTTTCTCGCTGACGCGGAGACCGAGGCTTCGGTCTCCTCCTGGATGTTCTTCAAGCGGGCCGTGGCCTCATCGAGTTGCTGCCCAATGTGCCTGGCACTACGCGCTGCCAGGTCTTCAAGAAGGGAATTGGCAGCGCTCTCCAGTTGCGTGCGCGCCCCGGAGACGATTTCGGTGGACATGCGCACCAGGCGGGTGTGCAAACCAGACTCTAGATGCTGGGTGGTTTCCTGCAGCTCCGCGATGCGGCGGCCCAGTTCGGCGAGTTGCGTCTCCAGGCGGGATGACTCCGCGGCAGCCGCTGCCTGGGCGGCTTCCAGCTCGCGGCGATGCGCCAACTGTTCCGCTTCCAAGCGGTGCAGCAGGTTTTGCAGCAACCCGTCACCCTGCTGCGCGAGACCGGCGCCTGCGGCCGACGCCTGCTGCTCGAACTCCTGGCTGGCTGCCCGCAGGTGCTGGCGCAGTTCGTCCGCAGTCTGCGCAGAGAGAGCCGTCGTACGCTGCTCCAAGGCTTGGACCTGGTCGCGAGTCCAGTTGCGAAACTCCTCCTGAGCTTCGGTGATCTTCAGCTCAATGGTGGATTGCGCCGCCCCCAGCACTCGTTCCGCCTGCTCGCGCGTCAGGCGCAGAGCCTGTGTTCCCAGGTCCTCCCGCAGGCGCATCCACAACTTCTCTTCAACCTCTGGGGGGATATACGACAGCGAGACCTCAAATCGGTTCTGATGTTTTTGCTTGTCCAGCCGTTCTCGCAGCTCCGTCAGGGCAGCGCGCAACGGCTCAACCTGTTCCGCGACCAACCCGCGCAACATGGGCATTCTTGGCAGGGAAGCTGGGTTGTTGCCGGGAGCCGGCCCGGGCGGCGCGCTGGTCATGTCCGTCAACTGTAACCAATCGCCCGGGCAGGAGCTTAGCCCCCAGAAGTTTCCCGGGGAATCAAGTTTCGCCCCCACTTTCCAGCCCGCCTGATTGGCGCCGTTGGGATGGCAGTCCACCACGTGAGCAGTGGTCTGCCGTCCATTGTTGAAACGGAATTGCAGCGGCATGCCGGCTTCGAGCCTGATGGGCGAGCGCATCGCGCAGCCGTGGGCGCTGACTACCAGCGTTTCGCAAACTTCAAGGAACTGCGCCGCGGGCTCTAGGCTGGTGATGGTGACCGGCATGCTTATCGGCACACGCGAACTGCGCCGCGAAGTGGCTCGTGGGTTCTGAGTATGCATCGGTGTCCCTTGTAGTGACGAATGCGTGCTCGCAGGCTGATGGGCGAAGCTTATGGCCGTGATGCTCTAGGTTAACCTCAATCTGTCCTCCGGATGTCACCCAGAAGTATCGTTGTGAGCGTGCAATGGGACACCGGGAGGGCTGCGCCCATTGGTAACCGGCTCCCGCCACCAGGAGGGCCTTCACACGGAGCAGGCAGGCTGCGTGCACCAGGTACTCTTATTACGACCAAAGCCTAATGGCGAGCGGAGGCGTTGGACCATATACGTGGAGCATCAGCAGGGGCACTCTGCCTTCCGGGCTCGATCTGACAGCGAGCAGCGGCGAGATCTCGGGAATTCCCAACACGGCTGGGACGTCGAATTTCACGGTCACGGACGCCGAGACCCAGGCCGCTTCGGTCAGCCAAGGGTTCAGCATCACCATTAACGCGCTGGCCGGGTGCGCTACGTCCAACAACAACTACGGCAAGAGCGCGACGTTCAGAATCTTCTCTCACTACTGCGCTTGACGGAGTCGCTGATTACAATCGCCTCAGCCACTTCCCTCATTGATTTGCGCGCCTGGCGGCTCTGTCGCTGCAAGGCGCGATAGGC
>Ga0187776_10001318_pt1 | contig 12353 bp, 13 predicted proteins | sample 0216_BV02_MP12_2_FD_132426 | JGI IMG/M metagenome (GOLD analysis project Ga0187776, IMG submission 132426) | Tropical peat soil microbial communities from peatlands in Department of Meta, Colombia - 0216_BV02_MP12_20_MG | ecosystem: Environmental > Terrestrial > Soil > Wetlands > Peat | place...
ATTTGTGCACAATCCATTCAAATTGTGGCGTCGCATCCATCGACTCACGCTGCACCAAACGCGGATAATTCGGATGCGCGGCCAGGAAATCGAAGTAGCCATTCACCCAGCGCAACAGCCGGTTTTTTGGGGTCATGCTCTTGGGCAGGGGAGCAAACATCACTTCGCTGAGCTGCCCAAGAAGATTTTCGAGCACGGCGCGGTGCAATCGCCGCTTGCTCCCGAAGTAGTAGTAGAGCATCGCCTTGTTGGCTTGCGCCGCTGCTGCGATTTCGTCGGTGCGGGCTCCGGCAAGCCCGTGCTCGGCAAAATGAGACTCGGCCGCGACCAGGATGCGCCGCGCCGTCTCCGGATTTTCGGATTTTCTCCGTCCCCGTTTCATGTTTTTCACTCAGAGCAGGCACGACTCGTGCCAGCCGCGTGCCTCCAGACGGTGGCCGCCGCGAGGACAATTATCTAACTAACCAGTTAGTTTAATATTGTTGATGCGGAATGTCAACCGGTTGCGATCAAAGCAGGATCAGGTTTCCAGGGCGCCGCCAGCGCCGGCCGGCAGCTCAATGGAGTACTTCGTTCGCGCCTTTTCGCGGTGGAGTTCCAAGGCCAGCTCAATCAAGCGGTCAATCAGCGCCGAGTAGGGAAGCCCCGAGGCCTCCCACATCTTGGGGTACATGCTGATGGAGGTGAAGCCGGGGATGGTGTTGAGTTCGTTGACGAAAATCTTGTTGGTGCGCCGCTCCAGGAAAAAATCGCACCGCGCCATGCCCGCGCCGTCAATCGCGCGGAAGGCCCGTACGGCGTAGTCCTGAAACGTGGTGACCTGCGTTTTGGTAAGCGGCGCGGGGATCACAAGCTGCGTACCCCCTTCGAGATATTTGGCTGTGTAGTCGTAATACTCGCGATGCGGAATGATTTCACCGGGGATTGAAGCGCGCACATCTTCATTGCCAAGCACAGAAACTTCAATTTCCCGGCCGTTCACGCCGCGCTCCACGATAATTTTCAGACCGAACTCCGCCGCCAGGTCCATCGCCGCGGAAATCTCATGAGCCGCTTTCACCCGGGTCATGCCGACGGACGATCCCAGAGTCGCCGGTTTCACGAAGACCGGAAACTTGAATTTCTTCTTGATCTCGCGGAGGACCTCCGCGCGGTCGCGTTCCCATTCGGCGCGACGGACAGCCAGAAATGGAACGATGGGAAGTCCCGCCTGTTGGAACAGCCGCTTTTGGACGTCTTTGTCCATTCCCACAGCTGAACCCAGTACGCCCGCTCCCACGTAAGGCAATCCAGCGAGTTCGAGCAAGCCCTGCACCGTGCCGTCTTCGCCAAACGTTCCGTGCAACACGGGAAACACGACGTCCACCATCACGCTTGGTTGCCCGCTTCCTGGACCGACAGCGACCAGTGCTGCGGCGCTCGGATCCGCCGGCAAAATCACCCGCTCGCCCGACTTCAATACCTCCGGGAGCATTTTCACAGCGCCTGTTCCAACCAGCCACCGTCCATCTTTCGTGATGCCGATGGGCACGGCCTCGTATTTTTCAGGGTCCAGAGCGCGAATCACGGAGGCGGCTGAAGCAAGGGAGACCTCATGCTCGCCGGATCGCCCGCCAAAGAGCACTCCAATTCGAAGCCTTTTCTTCGCGTTCATAGGTGTGTCGCACCGCGCCGGGTCAAGGTGGTCTCACTCATCACAGTATTTTCTTTCCCAATCCGGACTGGATAAGCTCCACACCGAGAATCGCCGTTGTATTGTGCAAATCGATCACCGGATTAATCTCAACCACTTCGAAGGAAACCATGCTCTTGCTGTCCGCGATCATCTCCAAAGCCAGATGCGCCTCGCGATACGTTACGCCTCCGCGCACCGGCGTTCCCACCCCAGGTGCGTCGGTCGGATCCACGAAATCCATGTCCAGGCTGACGGCGATTCCGGCCGTGTCGTCGGTGGCAAAACGCAGCGCTTCGGCCATCACTTCGCGCATGCCGCGCTCGTCGATGTCGCGCATAGTAAACACATGGACGCCCGACTCCTTCACCAGCTTGCGCTCCTTGGAATCGAGGTCGCGGATGCCCACCAATGAAACGCTCCGCGGTTCGACCATTGGCTTGAGGCCACCGAGCTCAGTAAGTTCCGGGGGACCGTATCCCATGATCGAAGCGAGCGGCATTCCGTGAACGTTGCCCGAGGGGGAAGATTCCGGCGTGTTCATGTCGCCGTGAGCATCCAGCCAGATCAATCCGATGCGCTTCGATTTTTTGTGGAAGTGCGCGGCTGCGCCGGCAGTCGTCCCCACCGCAATGGAATGGTCTCCGCCCAGCACGAGCGGCACAAGGTCCTCGTCGAGCGTCTTGCGGACCATTTCTGCCAGCCCTTTGCATGTTTCGGAAATTTCTTCCAGGTACTTCGCGTGTTTTTCCCCGTAGGGCTGTTCTTCCGGCTGACGGACGGAGACATTGCCGATATCTTCGACCTGCCGGCCGAGTTGTTTCAAACGCACCTGCAATCCGCCGACACGCAGCGCCGAGGGCCCCATATCCACGCCGCGGCGGCTGGCGCCCAGATCCATCGGCACACCGATGATGCGTATTTTTTCCGGCATTTGAAGCAGTCTTTCTCGACCCCGGGCCGCGGTGGGGCTCCTAAGGATAGACGCGGTACAACATCCGGGGGAAGGGGATGACCTCTCGAATGTGCTCAGTCCCGCAAATCCAAGCAACGGTGCGTTCGAGTCCAAGCCCAAAGCCTGAATGAGGCACGCTTCCATAGCGGCGCAAGTCGAGATACCACTCGAACGGCTCTTGCGGCAAACTGTGCTGTCTCAGCCGTTCGATCAGCGTTTCATAACTTGAAAGGCGCTCTCCTCCGCCGATGATTTCTCCGTAGCCTTCCGGCGCAATCATGTCGAAACTCAGCGACAGCTCCGGACGGCTCGCGTCCGTAGCCATATAGAAGGCCTTCATGGCGGTGGGGTAGCGATGAACAACCACCGGTTTGCCGAACTCTTTCGAGATGATGGTCTCTTCATCGCCGCCGAAATCGTCGCCCCACTTGGCGGGATTTCCGGCCTTCTGCAGCACTTGGATCGCTTCGTCATAGCTGATCCGAGGAAACGGCGGCGCAATCCGCTGCAGATCTGCGACGTCGCGTTGCAGCAAGGCAAGCTCCGCGGCGCGATTCTTTACCACCGACTGGACGATTGCGGTGACCAGTCCCTCGGCAAGCAGCATGATTTGTTCCAGGTGCGTGTACGCCGCTTCCGGCTCGAGCATCCAGAACTCGGTCAGGTGCCGCCGCGTTTTCGATTTCTCCGCGCGAAACGTCGGGCCAAATGAATACACTTTGCCGAGTGCCGCGGCAGTGGCTTCGAGATAAAGCTGCCCGGACTGCGTCAGGTAAGCCTTTTGTTCATCAATGTAGTCGACCTCGAACAGTGTCGTCGTTCCCTCGCAAGCGGCTGGCGTGAAAATGGGCGCATCGGTGAGCGTGTAGCCCTGACTGTCAAGATAGTTGCGTCCGGCGCGCTCGGCCTCGGCGCGAATCCGCAGGATGGCTGCTTGCCGCGGCGTGCGAATCCAGAGGTGGCGCCGATCAAGCAGAAAATCCACGCCGTGCTCTTTCAGTTGAATCGGATAGGGCAGCGACTCCGGCACTTTCTGCACTACTTCGATCCCGCTGATGTGGATTTCATATCCGCCGGGAGCGCGCGGCTCGGCCTGAATTTTCCCGGTTACAATAACGCTCGATTCCTGGGTGAGCCCCCTCAGAGTTTCAAAGGCGGTAGCGTTTTCTTTTTGCGAAACCACTCCCTGAATGATCCCGGTTCCGTCCCGGAAAATGGGGAAGAGCAGCTTGCCGGATTCGCGCAGGTTGTACAGCCAGCCGCGGATCTTGACGGTGCGGCCGGCGTACTGTCCGGCATGGTCGATCGTCACGTCTGGCGCTGCGGCTTGAACTTCCTCGGTCATGGTCTTATCCGTTGTGTGTTCCTCACGGGGCCATCATGACTTGGTGGCGCGACCGCGCTTGCTCTCGAAGATTTTTTCGAGCTTATCGAAAACCTCGCTCACCTGATCCAGCGCCGGCTTGCCGCCACCCTGCTCCTTCAATTCCAGCACGATGGCAGGAGCGAGGGGTGCGGCTGCAAGCCCGCCGAGCGCTGCTTCCCAATCGATCTCGCCTTCGAAGGGGAGCAAGTGCTCGTCCTTCTCGCCGTGATTGTCGTGAACATGACTTGTTGCGATTCGGTCGCGCATGATCTCGAGCGCAGGTTCCACTCCCGTGTCCATGTGCGCGTGGCCGGTATCAAGACAGAGCCGCACGTCGTGGAGATGAGTCTCGGCGATGAATTGCTGCAGCGACGAGGGCGAACCCAGCTCGCTTAGCGTGTTTTCGAGCGCAATCGTAACGCCACGAGCCTTAGCAAACACGGTGAGATGTTCGAGCGAGCTGAAAGCTGCGTCCATATTGCGTGGGTCGGCGGACTGCCGCCCGTGCCCCACATGCTGCACCAGAAACCGGAATGGAATTCGCTCGGCCACTTCGAGCGCGCGTTTCACCTCGTCCACCGCATCGAGCCTACGGATTCGTTCCGTGTCCGAGATCGAAATGGGCACGCCACTTTCGCGCCCTGGTGTCAGATCACGTTCCGTGGGCGAGTGCAATGAGTGCAATTCCAGTTGGTATTCATCAAGCAAGCCGCTCAGCTCGCGCACCCGTTCCGGCGCCCGATAGCTGAAGTGTTGCGGCGCACAAAATAGTTCAATCGCAGGGATACCCGTATGCGCGATCTCTCCCAGCAGCGACGCCGAGAGCGGCTGGTTGACATACCGGTACGTGGAGAGAACACGTTGCATTCCGCCCCCAGTGTGAAAGTGATTTCGGCCCCTGATGCAGAACTACAATGGTCAATGGAAATTGCTCGCGCGTCAATAGCTCGCGACTGCGCCATGGCGGCGCGGATCGGGCGCGCCCAGTCGCTCGCCTGTTATGGGGTCGATTCCAATCGCTTCCACTTGGCCAAGCCAAACACGCTTTTCCTCGATAGTGAAACCCTGTTTTTCCAGCCGCTCGGCGACGTCATCGGGAAAATTCGGCTCCAGGACCACCTCGTCCGGGAGCCACTGATGATGGAATCGCGGTGCGTTGATGGCCGCCTGGGCGTCCATGCCCAGCCGCATCCAATTGAGGATCGAGAGCAACGTCGCCGAGATGATGCGCGGTCCTCCCGGTGATCCGGTGACGAAACTCAGTTTTCCGTCTCGCAACAGAATCGTCGGCATCATGGAACTGAGCGGGCGCTTGTCCGGGCCGATGGTGTTGGCGTCGGATTGAATCAGGCCGAACATGTTCGGCGAACCGGGACGCACGGTGAAGTCATCCATTTCGTCATTCAGAAGGAAGCCGCCGGAAGTCGTCACGCCGGAACCAAAGTTGTCGTTCAGCGTGTAGGTGTTAGCCACCGCATTGCCCGCGGCATCCACGACTGAAAAGTGCGTTGTGTGTCCACCGCGCAAGGCCTCAGCGCGCGCGATTGCTTCCGCTGAATTGCTTTGTCGCGCTGGCTGCTGGCTCGCCACTTGCGTACATCCTGTTGTGGAAGCGCCCTGCTGCTTCTCATAGGCGGCGGGATTCCCTGCGCGAACCTTCTTGCTGGAGGATGCCGTTGCTGGATCAATCGCACGACGCAGCGCATCGGCGTAACAAGGGGAAGTGAGTCCGCGCACGGGGATCGCAGCGAAGTCGGGGTCGGCGAGAAATGAAGCGCGATCCGCGAATACCCGCCTCATCGCCTCGATAACCCAGTGCACTGATTGCGCGTCGTCCCAGGACTTCAATTGGATTGGAGCCAGTATGTTCAGGGCTTCAATCGCAGCTACACCACCAGAGCTCGGCGGCGGACTGGTGACCAACTCCCAATCGTGACCGTTTAATTTGTAACTTGCAGTGAGTGGCTCGCGGATCTTTGCCTGATAGTGCGCGAGGTCATCAAGCGAAATCAAGCCGCCTTCGCGGAGCACTTCTTTGGCCAGGTCGCGCGCTATCTGGCCTCGGTAGAACTCCGCCGGACCGTTTCTCGCAATCCGCCGGAGCGTAGCGGCTAATTCAGGTTGCTTGAAAATTTCTCCCGGCTCGTAATATGAACCCTGCTTCAAGAAAATCCGGCGGCTGTTCGCAAACCGCCCGAGCACGGAGCCTGATTCACTCAGCAACTCAGATAATCTCTCGCTGACCGGAAATCCTTTGTCTGCAAGCTCGATCGCGGGATCCATGACATCAGCCAGCTTCATCGTTCCATACAGTTTTAGGGCGAGAGCGAGGCCCGCGACTGTTCCCGGCACAGCCGCAGATCGGTAGCCCACCACCGATGCTTCAGGCTCCAGCTCGCCATCCGGCGTGAGGTACATGTCGCGCGAAGCCGCCGCAGGCGCCACTTCGCGGTAGTCCACGAATTTCGCTTGGCCGTTTGCCAGCCGCACCAGCATGAACCCGCCGCCGCCGATATTCCCGGCTTCGGGCTCCACCACAGCCAGCGCAAATGCCACAGCTACCGCGGCATCCACGGCATTGCCGCCTCTTTTTAGGATTTCAATGCCCACTTCCGACGCCCGCTTTTCGTCGCTCACTACCATGCCCTTGGAGGCGCGTGCGGGTGAGGCAGGCCAATCCTTATGGACAGAATCTGGCGCAGATTCGAATTCTCGCGGCTCCTGCGCCTGCACCCTAGAACACAAGAAGGTCGCGGGAGTAAGAATCAGGAAGGCACCAATCAAGCAGGATTGCCACGCTTTTCTCATGTTCGATTCGACTCTATGAAAATCCCAGCGAAGCGTCAAGCCGCGCACCGGTCCACCAAATTACCAATTCCGTACAATATTTCTGGTGCCTGCACGTCATTATGATTGGATGGGCGAGGCGCTGAATGCGAGTTGGATGAGAGCCGAACAGGACCAGCGAATCACCGAGGCGGTCGAACGCGAACGCGGCCGCCTCTGGAATTTCATCCGGCGGCGTGTGCGGGACGATGCGGACGCGGAAGACATCCTGCAAGAGGTCTTCTTCGAGCTCATCGAAGCGTATCGCTCCATGAAACCGGTGGAGCAGGTGGGCGCTTGGCTGTTCCGCGTGGCTCGCAATCGGATCATCGACTTATTCCGGAAGAGACGCCCGGAGCGTCTCGAAAGCGAACTGGTCGCCGCTGTGGATTCCGAGCCACGGACGCTGGAAGATTTGCTTCCCTCGCCGGATGCAGGTCCGGAAGCCGAGTATGCGCGCCGGGTACTGCTCGATGAATTTGACGCGGCCCTGGACGAGCTCCCGGAGGAGCAGCGCGACGTGTTCGTGGCTCATGAATTGGAGGGCCGAAGCTTCGAACAGATTGCCGCGGAGACCGGCGTGGGCGTCAACACGCTGCTTTCCCGCAAGCACTATGCGGTGATTCATTTGCGCAATCGTCTCCGGCAGATTCATGACGAATTCATGAAGTAGCGAAGATTGGAGGAGGAAAGAAGTGCGAGCCAAGAGAGTTTTAAGAATTGTTGGTTTGGTGGTATTGATCGCGATTGCCCTCACTTTCGCAGTAAAAGGGCTGTGGAATTGGCTCATGCCCGCGCTGTTCGGGTTACACGCCATCAACTTTTGGCAGGCGCTCGGTTTGCTGCTGTTGAGCAAAATTCTCTTTGCAGGATTCCGCGGTGGACCGGGCGGTCCAATGCACTGGCGGCGCCGCATGATGGAGCGCTGGGAGCAAATGACACCGGAGGAACGGGAAAAATTCCGCAAGGGCATGCGAGGCGGGTGCGGGCCATTTGCACCGCCAGTGGACCCGCCGAAGTCGTGATAAGTTTGCTGAGGTGTGTGCATTTCAGCAAAGAAGCAAGGAAAGGCACAAAGGAGAGAAGAAATGAGAACGAAGACCATCATTGCCGCTGCTGTCGCAATTCTACTGATCGGCGGAGGACTCGCAGTCGCGCGCGCCCACGCAATTCATAATGCATCGGGATTTCGACATGGGCGCGGCTTCGAGCGTGGCCTCGCCATCCTCGCCTGGAAACTCGATCTGAACGACGCCCAGCGCGCCCAGTTGAAGTCCATGTGCAATACCGAACGGGCAACTGTGCAGCCAATGGTCCAGCAACTGGCCGCAGAACAGAATCAGATGTTTGTTGCTACTCAGAAAGGCGCCTACGATGAGGCCAAAGTGAAGGCGATTGCGGACCAGCAGGCTCAAGCGATCGCGCAGCTTCTAGTCGAAAAAGAGCGCTTCATCTCGCAGGTCTATAACAACGTGCTCACTCCTGGACAGCGCATCAAAGCAGATGCCATGCGCCAGGAATGGCAACAGCGCATCACTCTGCACTTGCAGGAGAATTTCGCGTCGCAATCCGACAGCGCAAAGTAGCGCGCGGAGCGGGCGCGGCTGCCATGAGCGGTCGCGCCCGGATCGGACTTAATCGGCGGCAATGCCAATCAGCAGCAGAGCGATGATTGCGCCAAGAAGGAGCGCGAGCCCAAGCCACAAGCCGATATGCGAAGGCTTGCGCATCAAACCCTGTGGCGGAACAGCTGCTCCTTCGTCGTCGAGCAAGTCGACCCCGACAATCTTGTCAGGAGGACGAGTGCCGCGGCCGGATGCGGGTTGCGCCTGAGGCTCGGAAGGAAATTCAGTGAGCTCGGAAGGCATCGTGTCGATGCTACACCGGCGATGGACAAGCAGCAAGCGGACGATCAGCGGGCCAGGTAGATGACGAAGGCGGAGGCCACGATCGCTCCCATCAGCGCTGCTGCCGCCAGCCAGCGCGACGAGCGCTCGCTTCGCGGGCGAAGCCGCCGCATATTCATGATGGGCTCGCTCAACGCGACCGGCTCATGTTTTTTCGCCGGCCCGGTGATATCGATGACGCCGCGTGCCATGAAAAAAGCCTAGCGTGGAACGCGACCCGATTTTTTCAAAATCCCGCGCAGCGTGCGAATCCACTAATGTCAATTTCGCTAGTTGCGCATCGCCTTCGCCGCCGTCACACAGAGCCGCAGTTTCTCGATCGCCTCCTCCGTCGTGCGCGTTTTTAGTCCGCAATCCGGATCAATCCAGATCTGATCTTTCGGCAAAATTTCCAGCGCCTTCTCGACGCGCCCGCGGACGGTGGACTCCGGCTCCATCGCGTGCGTGTGCACGTCCACCACTCCGAAGCTGATGTCCTTCGTGAATGGATGCGCGCGAAGCACTTCGAGCAAGCTCAAATCATTGTTGGACATTTCCAAATCAAAATTATCCACGGCCAAATCCAGCATCCCCGGATAAATGCGCTCGAACGCGCCGTAGCAGGCGTGCGTAATGAAGTAGGCGTCGAGCCCATTGGTGGTCGCGTTCATCGCCTCGATCGCGACGGGCAATTCTTCCGGTCGCACCGAAAGCGCCGGCTCGTCAATCTGAATAATCTTGCAGCCGGCGGCAATCAGCGCTTCCACTTCCTTGCGAATCACTTCGGCGAGCGCCAGCGCCGTCGCCCGCCGGGCCGGATAGTGTTCGTTGAAGCTCCAATCCATGATGGTGTAGCTGCCGGTCAACATGCCCTTCACCGGTTTTTTCGTCAGGCTCTGCGCGTACTTCCACCATTCCACCGTCACCGGCCCGGGCCATTCGACGGCGCCGGTGATGATCGGCTTGTGGTAGTAGCGATTTCCGTAGCTGCGCACCAGGCCGCCCTGCGTAAATCCCGGCAGGCGCTCCGCAAAATAAGCCACCATGTCGCCGCGGTACATCTCGCCGTCCACCAGCACGTCCACGCCTAGTTTTTCCTGCGTCTCGATCCAGAATTTCGTGGCCTTGCGCTCGAGCTCGCGGAGCTTCTCGGCGTCGAGTTCGCCCTTGGCGAATTCGGCGCGCGCTTTGGCCAGATAGTCGGGCTTCGGAAAGCTGCCGACAGACGTTGTCGGAAATTCCGGCAGCCTCAATCCCAGTGCGGCGAGTTTTTCGCGGCTCATTGCGTCGGCCCCTTCAAGGCTTTCAGCGCTTCGCCAACTTTCGCGAGCAGTTCGAGCTTTGCGAAGGCCCGGTCGCGCGGCAAATATTCGAGTCCGGAGGAAGGGCCGAGATACGCGCGGCCGCCTTCGATTTTCGGAAGCAGGCGTTCCACCTGCCAGGCGATCACGTCGGCATCCTCGAGCCGCGTGTTGCGCGCGTCCACCAGCCCAAGCCCCAGCGGCTTCGGCGAACCGGCCGAAGCGATCAAGTCCGCGAGTTTTGGGTCGTAGGTAAAATCCAGACCAACAATGTCTGCCGGCAGATTCACCAGCTTTTCGTAGAGCGCCGTGCAATCGTGAAAGTAAAAATACAGCGCGACTTCAAGATCCCGTCCTGATTCCCTCACCCTGTCGCGAGCCTCGATAAGCGGCGCGAGCGCTTTTTCGAAGATCTCCCAGTCCTCGGGAAATCTGATCGCGGCGGGCTCGTCCACTTGAATCAGCTCCGCTCCCGCTTCGGCGAGCGCAGTGAGTTCCGCGGCGAGCGCCTCCGCATAGGCCATCGCCCGCATCTCGCGCGAAGCAAGCGAGCCCGGCTCGCCGTTTCCCGGATGCTCGGCATGTGAAAATTTCGCGAGCGTGTAGGGCCCGGTCAGCACCGGCTTAATGGCGAGCTTGCCCGCTTTGTCGCCGGGAGTAGGCAGATGTCCCAATGCGTTGCGCGCGAAGCTGTATTCGCCGACGACTAGCGGTCCGCGGCGGACCGGCTTGCGCGTGAGCACCGGCTGGCGAAAATAAAAATTCGTGTCGAAAAATCGCAGCAGCCCGCCGATCTTCACGTTCTCCATCTTGCCGGCAAGATGCGAAATCGGGTCGTACCAGCGGATCTGGCCGTCGGTGACGATGTCGAGCCCGGCCTTCAATTGATCCGCAATGGCCCGGCGGGTCAGCTCGTTTTCGGCGTCCAGCATGTCGGCTGTAGTCCGCTCGCCGCGATCCAGCGCCGCGATGGTCCGCCGGAGGACCTGCAAATCGGGGGCATCCCCGACGCGGGGGTAGCTGCCGGTGCTGGAAAGATAGAGCCCGGGTGCGGGGGCAGTCATCCGGCCGTCTCCTGGGACCGAAAATCGAGCGGATTCCTGGAATTGAAACTCTCGAATTTGTAACGATTAGACATACCCTCGACCCTTTGTTTTCTTACAGTTACGGTCAGTTCTGATTTCGACTTGTAACGATTAGAATTGCGTCCTTCTGGGTCTTTTTCGGCTTCTGGTTTGACTCCAAAATTCCGATCGGAAGCCGCGGCGAGAGCCGGTGGGTAAGCGTATGAGTTCCCGGCCCAACGATTCCCGAAATATCGTTTTTCGCTCATGGCTTGCGCTTCCATGCCTCATCGTAGGTAGGGACGGCGACAATTGCAAGGGTACCTTGCGGTGGTGTTTGGCTCAGTCGGGCGAGGAGAGGATCGCAAATTCAGGCGTGAGGAGCACGGCGTTGCCTGCGGGAGAAATCGTCGAGGCGAAGCGGTTGAATTGAATCGCCACTTTCGTGCCGGCGCCCGGCAGCACGTGGAAAAGCCCGCAGTTTATTTCTGCCGGTCCGATGTGGAAAAATGAGGAGCCGTCCTTCAGCACCAACGCATGCGCGTTTCCGTCCGGCGTCACTGCGCTGCCCATGGCCGCGTCCATCGGGGCCAGTCGCAGCCGAACCTGTCGATAGGCACCCACAGGAATCGCGTTGCTGCCGATCGATCCTGTTGCGCTTGCGTCGCCTGCACTCGAGAGCAAATCGATCTTCCGCGGTTCGCTCGCGAGAGCCGGCGCAAGCTCCTCCCAGCCGGGCGCATCATCGGCGGCGTTGGCATCAACGTTCGCCTCAATCCCTCGCAAGCTCACAAACAAGTGCGTCAGGTTCGGCGCCATCGGCCCTGGGGACGCGTCCATCGAAGCAGTTGCGATTTGCACGGTTACATTTCCCATGTTCGTGTTTAGCGGACAGCCGGTGTTTATTCCCACGCTTCCCGTGCCGTTGCCATTGTTGATCACGCCCTGGATGCAGTAATCGACGCCGCAGTCGGTAAGTGGAATGGTGAGAATCGCGATGGTGCAGCCGAGTGCGCACACAGGAACAGCTTGGCGGAGAAGGCTTGAAGGAAACCGAATGCACTGAGGAAAACGCATGGCCCGAACTCGCTGCCTGAAGTATCTGCTCTCGCTCGCGCGGCGTCAAGAAAAGCAAGGGAGAACAAAATACGAAGCCAATTTTCGGCTTGAGAGAGATCCTACTCGCTGCGCAAAACGATGATGGGGTCGGTGGCCATGGCGCGGCGGGCGGGGAGGCAGCAGGCAAGCAGGGCGACGGCAACAAGCAGCACGGTGACAAGGCA
>Ga0187776_10001319_pt1 | contig 12349 bp, 11 predicted proteins | sample 0216_BV02_MP12_2_FD_132426 | JGI IMG/M metagenome (GOLD analysis project Ga0187776, IMG submission 132426) | Tropical peat soil microbial communities from peatlands in Department of Meta, Colombia - 0216_BV02_MP12_20_MG | ecosystem: Environmental > Terrestrial > Soil > Wetlands > Peat | place...
ATCCGGATCCGGTGGTTCCTCCTTCCCAGACTGCCTATGGCGTGAACCTGAGCGATCCCAATTTCCCGTCAAACGGAAAGATCCCCAATCAGAAATCCATGTTTCAGCCGCGTATCGGCTTTGCCTGGGACGTGCGCAACAATCAGAAGTCCGTACTGCGGGCGAGCTGGGGTTTCTACAACGCCAGCCAGAACATGCTGACTCAAGTTGGCGCCATCACCACCAACGGAGTGCAGCAGTATGAGATCGTAGCCGGATCGGTGTTCAATACCGCCGGCGGCGCTCCGCCCACTTGGCCCAACACCTCCGTGATACCGCCCGTACCTCCGGGATCGTTCCCCTTCCAGCCGGGAGTTACGGTGTTCGACCGTCACTACAAGAATCCGAGAATTTCCACCTTCAACGCAGGATATGAGCAGCAGTTCGGGCAGAATTGGAGCGCCTATCTCGATTTTACCTGGTCGCAAGCGGTTTACCTGACGCGCTTCGTCAATCCCAACACCGGCTCCACCGTGACGGTTCCTTTGAACGGTGACACCGTCAACTACTCCGGCCCGATTCCGTTCAACAATCTGGGCACCTTAACCGACACGCAGAGTTCGGCACACTCCCTCTATCGCGGCGGGACCATCGGCGTGCGCAAACGTTTCAGTTCGCGTTTCCAGATGGAAGCCAACTATGTTCTCTCGGAAGACGTGGATGACGACTCCAACGAGCGCGATCCCTTCACCTTCCGCTACTTCAACCGCTTTGACTTCCGCAAGGACTACTCGTTCTCCGATCGTGACGAGCGCCACAAGTTCAACTTCTACAGCTACGCTACCCTCCCCTGGGGCCTTCTGTTGAACATCCGTATGCAGGCGCACTCCGCCCAGCCCATCACCGATAACGCTCTGGGAACCGGCACCGGCGCTCCCTGCAGTTCCAACAACTCCCTGACCCGCGTGGTGAACGGCAACGACTGCGGCCGCAACCACCTGCGCAAGGACAACGCTTACTTCACCTTCGACTGGCGCGCTACCCGGCCATTCCACTTCGGTGATCGCTACGCGTTGATCCCCATGGTCGAGATGTTCAACAGCTTCAACAACAAGAACAACGTGAATCCGCTGGTGACGCCGGGGCTGTTCAACTTTGACGGTTTCCTGCGTGAAGGCGTGGGCGACCCGATGCAGGTGCAGCTGGCGCTCAGGTTCACCTTCTAGATAATTCGTGAACCGTCATCGATCCCGCCGGCCAAGTCAACCGGCGGGATTTTTTTTGCGCTGAGTGCTTTCCTACAGCGGCCCTTGTGTCGGATTGATGCGAATTTCCTCGACTGTGGTGTTGGGCGGTAGCAGCACGGCGTTTAAGACCGCGGCGGCGACATCGCGTGGCGACACCATCTTCTCCCTCGGGGCTTCAGGCCAGATCGCTTGCCAGATGTCGGTGTCCGTTGCTCCCGGCAACAGGGCCATGACGCGGATTTGCCGCGCGCGTACCTCTTCGCGCAAGGCGTCAGTGAATCCTAGGGCCCCGTGCTTGGCCGCCGTGTAGGCGGAGAACTTCGGAAACACGTGATAGCCGGACATCGAGATGTTGTTGATGACGATGGCTCCCGAGCCCATCAGCGGCAGCGCCGCCCGCGTGCAGAGAAACAGGCTAGTCAGATCGGTGTCGACGACCTCCCTCCACACCTTCGGCTCCAGGCGCTCGATTTCGATGGGCGCTTGGGAAATGCCGGCGTTGTTCACCAGGATATCGATCCGTTCAAAACCCTGGCGCACTCGGGCAAACAAGTTCTCGACGGATTTCTCCTGGCGAACGTCGCACTCGATGGCAGCGATCTCGGAAACCTGGGAGGAAAGCTCATTCACTGCGCGGCGCAGATTGGCAGCCGAGCGTGCCGCCAGGACCAGGTTGCATCCCTCGGCGGCGAAAGCCTGGGCGATGGCGTAGCCGATCCCCCGGCTGCCGCCGGTGATCACCGCCGTCTTCCCTCCCAGGCGGCCAGAAGCGGGGGTTCTCGTCATCACGCGCTCGGTCAGTTGCCGTTGCCGGTTCGGTTACGGATCAGCGCCAGGAACTCTTCGCGGGTCTCCCGCTCGTCGCGGAAGCATCCCAGCATGGAGGAGGTCACGGCCTGCGAGTGCTGCTTCTCCACGCCGCGCATCATCATGCACAGGTGGCGGGCCTCGACCACCACACCCACGCCCTGCGGTTGGATCACATTCATGATCGTCTCGGCGATCTGCGTGGTCAGCCGCTCCTGCACTTGCAGGCGCCGGGCAAAGATGTCCACCAGCCGCGGCAGCTTGCTCAGCCCAATCACCTTGCCGTTGGGAATGTAGGCGACGTGAACCTTGCCGAAGAAGGGCAGCAGGTGATGTTCACACAGGCTGAACATCTCGATGTCTTTCACGATCACCATCTCGTCGTAGTTGACGGTGAACAGCGCGCCGTTGAGCAGTTGCTCCGGATCCTCGTTGTAGCCGCGGGTCAGATATTCGAGCGCTCGCTGCACGCGCTCAGGCGTGCGCCTGAGCCCTTCGCGCGAGGGATCCTCCCCCAAGCGGGCGATCATTTCGTGGACAAGGTCGGGGAAGGTGGCCTCGTTCAGGGCTGGGCTATCGACCATCGGCTTGGCTGTGGACATTTTCCTCATGCTAGTGGCGGACATCGCCGCCCCCGTATTCAAATGAATTCATCATGGTTTCTTCCAGCCTCACGTTCTCTACCTGCGCCAGGACGAAATTCTGCCGCAGCAAGTCATAAATCTGAACGCACAGATTCTCGGTGGTAGGTATTTCGCGGGCGAACTCCGGCAGGCAATTCAGATTGGAGTGGTCGAAGCGTTCCAGCACTTCCCTCTCGACCACGCCATCCAGATCCTCCAGGTTGCACACCATCCCGGTCCGGCCATCGACCTGGCCGCTGACCGTCACCTCAAGCGCGTAGTTGTGCCCGTGCCCGTAGGGGTTGTTGCACTTGCCGTAGGTGGCGCGGTTCTCCCGCTCGCTCATGCTTTCATTGTGCAGCCGGTGCGCGGCGGAAAAGCGGTAGCGTCTTGTGAGGTAAGCCTTCATTCTTCTCCGTAGAAGTCCACGAACAGATCGGGCGTCTCGAATACCCGCACGCGATGCAGGCTGGCCACTTTCAGTTTCGGCGCCACCCGCTTCCAGATCGCGATCGCGATATTCTCGGTCGTGGGGATCTGATTCTTGAACTCCGGCACCTCCAGGTTCAAATGGCGGTGATCGAAGGCCTCCAGCACCTCCCGGTGCAAAACGTCCTTTAATTGCTTCAGGTCCAGCACAAAACCGGTGCGCGGATCGACCTCGCCTTTAACCGTCACCTCCAGGACGTAGTTGTGACCGTGCCCGTGGGGGTTGTTGCACTTGCCGAAGACGGCGCGATTCTCCTCCGCCGAAAGGGTCGGATTATGATATACGTGCGACGCCGAAAATTCCGCCTTGCGAGTTAGATACACCGTTTTCTTCATTTCTTACTTGCGGCTCACCCCCGCCCGGCGGTCGCCGCCGGCGACCGCGTCTCGGGAGGGCAATAGACTCTTCCCTTCCACACAATCTGGCCTCTCTTGTAATGGAGTCGAGAGCGCGCCAGAAGTAGCACAAAAAATGGCAGCCCTAGGGGCGCGAGCAGAGACTTCAGCAATCCAAAGTGAGCCTTCGCGATTCGCAGAAAAAAGTTCAAGGCCACCCACAGCCCAACGCCTGCGCCTGCTGCCAGCATGACGCCGGATTCACGCCGCAAGCCCAGCGCCACCAGCGCCGGCGCGGCGACCAGGCCCGCAAATTCCAACGACCTAAGCGCGGCCAGGCGCAGCGGATGCGGAAACAGCGCCGCCAGGTTCTTGGTCCATCCCTCCCACATCTGCGGGAAGCTGCGATACATGCGCGTGGAAACCGCATCGGCCGCGTAGCGAAAGCGGAGCCTCCTGCCGGATGCCTTCACCGCCCTGGCCAGCTCCACGTCTTCCAGCAGCGTGGACGCGACTCCCGCATGGCCATGCACCGCGTTGTAAGCCTCGCGCGAGATCAGCAGATACTGTCCGTTGGCGGCGGCTGCGCTGGAAGCGGGATCGCTCACATCCTTCGGCCGATACGTCCGCCGCAGCTCCGCGAATATCACCGGCATCAGAATGCGCTCCCAGAAGCTGTGCACTTCCTGCCGCGGCGAATAGGAGAGCAGGTCCGCTCCCGGCTCCGCCGCTTCCGCCAGAGCGCGCCGCAACGAGCCGGGACGATGCTCGGTGTCCGCATCGGTGAAGAGCAGCCATTCTCCCTGGGCGTGTTGCGCTCCTGTCCACAGTGCATTCGACTTTCCGCTCCAGCCAGGAGGGAGAGGGCCGGCATCGACGAGCCGAACCTGGGGAAAGCTGCTCGCAATCTGCGCGGTCGTGTCGGTGGAACCGTCGTTCACCACCAGGATCTCGAACTCCACGCCCTGCTGGCTGACGAGCGAAGCCAGGCAGCGTCCCAGGCAGCACTCTTCGTTGCGCGCCGGCACGATGACGGAAACCCTGGGCACGCGTGAAGCGAGGCCGCTTATTCCGTCAGCTCTCATATCCGAACTTGATATTATAAATTCGTGATGCGGCGAATCCTTCTGTTGGCGCTGATTTTGGCGCTGGGCGGCTGTTACAGTGGCTCCAGGCCCGCCCGCATCGGAAGGGACGCCCCCGACTTCGTCATTCAGGATGGCTCGCAGAAACTGGCCCTGCACGACTTCAAGGGCCAGGTGGTGGTGCTCAACTTCTGGGCCACCTGGTGTCCGCCTTGCGTGGAAGAGATGCCTTCGCTGGTCAGCATGCAGTCGCGTCTCAGGAATCAGGGCGTCACCGTGCTGGCGGTGAGCGTCGACGCCGACCAGAAGGCCTACGAGAAATTCCTGCGCGACCACAACGTGACCCTGACCGCGATCCGCGACGCCCGGCAGGAATCCAATACTCTCTACGGTTCCTACAAATTTCCCGAGACCTACATCATCGACCGCAAGGGCGTGCTGCGGCGCAAGTTCATCGGTCCGGTGGACTGGACCTCGCCCGACATCGTGCAGTACCTGACCACCCTCTAGAGTTCCACCTTCCTCAGCCGCAGCGAATTCGTGATCACCGAAACCGAGCTGAAGCTCATCGCCGCTGCCGCAATCACCGGGCTCAGCAGCACTCCAAACCAGGGATAGAGCACCCCGGCGGCGATGGGCACGCCGATCGAGTTGTACACGAAGGCGAAGAAGAGGTTCTGCTTGATGTTGCGCATGGTGGCCTGGCTCAAACGGCGAGCGCGCACGATGCCCCTCAGGTCGCCGCGAACCAGGGTGATGCCGCCGGCCTCAATCGCCACATCCGTTCCCGTTCCCATGGCGATTCCCACGTCGGCCTGCGCCAGCGCCGGCGCGTCATTCACCCCATCTCCCGCCATTGCCACCAGGTGCTTCTGTGCCTGGTAGCGCTTCACTACTTCCGACTTGGTTGCGGGAAGCACTTCGGCTTCAAACTCGCTGATCCCCAGTTGCCGCGCCACGGCCTGCGCGGTCACGCGGTTATCGCCGGTCAACATCACCGGCTGAATGCCATCCTGCTTGAGCGCCTGGATGGCGTCTGCGGTAGAAGGCTTCACCGGATCAGATACTCCCAGCAGGCCCCAGAATTTTCCTTCCACGGCCGCATAGATCACCGTTTGCCCTGCCTGGCGAAGCTGCTCCGCGCGCTGCCGCGCGCTCTCGTCAATTGCCACCTTCACCTTCGCCAGCAACGACTCACTCCCCGCCGCCACTTCTCTGCCCTCCACCGAGCCGGTGACGCCCATGCCGGTAACGGATTGAAAATTGCTCACCTCCTTAAGCCCGATTGCGTTGGCTTTGGCCGCTCCGACGATGGCCGCCGAAATCGGGTGTTCGCTTCCGCGCTCCAGGCTCGCAACCTCTCTCACCAGCTCGATCTCCTCGACTCCGGGACCGGGAGTGACAGTGGTCAGCTCGGGCTTGCCCTGCGTGAGCGTCCCCGTTTTATCGATTACCAGCACGTCGACTTTCTGCATCACCTCAAGCGCTTCCGCGTTCTTGATGAGCACGCCGGCTGTCGCACCGCGCCCTGTGCCCACCATGATGGCGATCGGAGTGGCCAATCCCAGCGCGCAAGGACAGGCAATGATCAGCACGGCCACGGAATTTACCAGCGCGTACGCATAGCGTGGCTCAGGGCCCAGCAAGCCCCACACAATGGCAGTGATGGCGGCCACCGCAACCACTACGGGCACGAACACCGCAGACACGCGGTCGGCCAGCCGCTGGATGGGCGCGCGGCTGCGCTGAGCTTCGGAAACCATGCGCACGATTTGCGCCAGAAGCGTCTGGCTGCCCACTCTCTCCGCCCGCATCACGAACGAACCCGTGCCGTTGACCGTCCCACCGACCACCTTGGCGCCTACGCTCTTCTCCACCGGGACCGGTTCACCCGTCATCATGGATTCATCCACGAAGCTGGAGCCCTCGAGCAGAACGCCGTCCACCGGCACGCGCTCGCCGGGGCGCACACGTAGCCGATCTCCCGGCTGTACCTGGTCGAGGCCAACGTCGCGCTCGCCATCCGCCGCAATCAGGCGCGCAGTTTTGGGAGAGAGGTTCAGCAGGGCGCGAATCGCGCTGCTGGTCTGGCTGCGTGCGCGCAGCTCCAGCACCTGCCCCAACAGCACCAGCACGGTGATCGCGGCCGCGGCTTCAAAGTAAACCTCCGGGCCGCCATGCATGCCCTGCGCTGAGCTGGGAAAGATCTGCGGCGCAATCGTCGCCAGCAGGCTGTATCCGTAGGCGGCGCCGACTCCCATGCCGATCAGCGTGAACATGTTGGCGCTGCGATTGCGAATTGAAGTCCAGAAGCGCTCGAAGAATGGCCAGCCGCACCACAGCACCACCGGCGTGGCCAGGATCAGCTCAACCCACCGCTTGGCCGAGGACGAAATCTCCGGGAGCAAGCCGGGAATCATGCCCCCCATGGCCAGGATCAGCAGCGGGAGGGTGAAGACTACGCCGATCCAGAAGCGACGTGTCATGTCGCGCAGCTCGGGATTCTCCTCCTCCGCCGCGCTCACCGTCCGCGGCTCCAGCGCCATGCCGCAGATGGGACAGTTGCCGGGCGCGTCGCGGACGATCTCCGGATGCATGGGGCAGGTCCACTGTGTTTTGCCGGGAACCACAGTGGGCTCGCGTTCCAAGGCCATTCCACACTTCGGGCAGGGCCCGGGACGGTCCTGCCGGACCTCCGGATCCATGGGGCAGATGTAGATCTGCTGCACTGGCGCAGGACTTGATGCAACGGTGGACGTTGCTGGCCTCGAAGCCGGCAGGCTCTTCAGATCGGGCGAAGGCTTGGGCGCCCCCTCGCCCAGTACAGCCAGGCCGGACATGCCTGGTCCTGAAATCTGCGTCAGGCCGGCAGAATGGTGCAAGCTGGCCGGGGGTCTCGTTGACCCCAGATAGCGGTCGGGGTTGTTCTTGAACCTCTCCGCGCATCCGGCACAGCAGAAGTAATAGGTACTGCCGTTGTGCTCGACCTTGGGAGGAGATTTACCCGGGTCCACGGTCATTCCGCAGACAGGATCCTTAAAAGCGGTCATGGTTCGTTCTGCACCCATCGCTCGCGCCCAAAATAACAGACTACGCCTCGGCTTTTGCCCCTGTCATCTGCGACGCCTGAACCGCCCACCTCCGTTTCGTCCAACCCGGAATCGGGGACGGTGAGGCAAGCGGAACCAGATCAGCCGGACTATGCCGGATCGCGGCCGGTATGTTAGTGTCGCATCCGGACGGCCAATTCCGGCGGACATTCCACCACCACGAGGACCGCATGACTCACCTTGATGTCTGTTTTCGCTACCGCCGGCAACCCGGGATCGAGCAGATGCGGGCCATCGATAGCATGCGCGAGGTGTACGGGATCCGCCGCATCGCCTTCAACGAGCAGGAAAAGACGGTGAGCGTCGAGTACGACGCCTCCCGCCTCAGCGAGGCAGTTGTGGCCGGACTATTGCGCCACGCCGGCCTGGACATCGAACAGAAAGTCGCCCTCGCTTAACGACGAAGCGGCGTCTGGTAGGCTGGGGTTTTCAGGCAGGAGACGGTGCCAGAAGAGGGTTCGAGCCGGCTGGAACTGGAATTCTGAGGAAATGCAAAAGGGGCACTCTGGAAAACCTCTGGCCGAAGTTCCCTCTAGAGAGCGCCCCTTTGCGCGCCACTTCGTCTGCCATGACAGAAAGCAACCGCTTTGCCACCTCTGTCCCATTGAAAACAAAGATCTTGCATCCCACCACGCGCGCGGGAACGGGTAGGAACTACCTCCCGGCTGGAAAGATTTACTTCGCCTGGGATGAATTTCCCGGGTACTTCCCAAAGTGAGGTTACCGATGCGCTGCCGGCTCTTCAATCCCGCTCCCCGGGTCAGAGCTGCGGAGCCTGGAGCGCCGCCACTTGCCCGCCGCGTTTCACCCATCACGCCCCGCCCTATCGCTCCGAACGCGGAGCGACTAGACGGGGCAAAGTCGATTGCGAGCTGAACAGATTGTCCGTCCTGAGCGGCCTCTAGGCCGTAGCCGCGGCCCGCATCTGCTCCATGCGCTGCTGCATCTGCCGGGTCAGGTGAGGCACGATGCCTAACTGCCGCTCGATCAGCATCAGCTGCGCGCGATGATGCATCTCGTGCTCCTTGGCGCCCAGCAGACGCTCGAATCGCGTCTTGACGGTCTGCCCGTCGGGCTCGGTCACCCCTTCTGCCAGGAATTCGGGGGTGAGGGTCTCCAGCCACGAGGCAAAATTCTCGCCTTCCGTCCGCAGCAATTCCAGGATCTCGGCCTTGGACCGCGGCTTGGCCTCCTCAGCCTGAAACTGCTCGAGCCTGCCTACGAAGTTGAAGCCCTGCAGCGTGGTGATCCGCTTCTTATGTAATTCCTCCCACAGCCGGGTGGCGAGCCCTACGTGGGTCAGCATCCCTCCCACGGAGCGACACTCCGGCGCAGCGACAAAGCCGTACTTCGACTCGGGTATGTCTTCCGCAACCTTGATCGTGTTATTGCGCACCGTACGAAACGCGTTTGCCAGTTCCTTTCCGCCGTAACAAGAAGTCATCTGCTCACCTCACTGGGTTGTCTTTCCGCCCGGCCCGGTCCCATGGCCGAGGCGAGGCGCGTTTCCAGGAGAAAGGCGGCTCGCTGCCTGATCGGGGTGGGGGAAGATGGAATCTTCGGCAACAGATTCAGCGAACCCGTGCTGGGATTCACGGGATTTCGCCGGGAGGACAACCATAGGAATCGGACACGGAGGCTCCTCGAGCTCCTCCGTGTCCTCCATAGGTTCAGTCTTTTCCTGCCGGCGTCGTGACGCGCTCGGCGAACGTAATCACGTACCCGTCCGGATCCTGGATCGCGAACTCGCGCATCCCGTACCATTGGGTCCGGAGTGGCATGACCACCTGCACGCGCGACGCGATTCGCGCGTGCAGCGCGTCCACACCCTCGATCTCGATGAACATCGTGTTGCCGCCGCCCAAGGCCAGGCCGGCCATCTGTGGGCTCTCCTTGGTCACTGTCGAGCGGTCGTTGAGGAAGATCTCCACCGGGCCGCTGGTTACCGACGCAAACACCAACGGCGATTGCTCGGGGACGGTGATGCCCCGCACAAAGCCGAGGACACCTTCGTAGAAGCCCAGGCTTCCCTCGACATTGGAAACAATCAGGTTGGGAGTGAGTTTCGTTGCTGACAGCTTGTGTAGGCTCATAGGCACACCTTTCGTGTGCTCGCAGATAAGCCTACATCCACACGTCCGGCGAGTTTCGGTCGCACAGGTAGGGCCAACTTGCCGCCACGAAGGCGAACGGATCAATAACGCTGGCCCGCTAGGTACGGCCGCAAGGATAGCACATTATTGCGTGCCATTGGTCGTCCCCCTGCCATGACTGTTGATAGCGTGATGATTGAGACTAGTCGAGCTGGATTACTTGTCATCGGAAGATCTATCATCCCTGGAGACGATTCCACGACCCACTTCTGGCTCAAGACGCATCTCACAGTGCCTTCCGATAGTGCACGCAGCGGTCCACAACCTCGTATCCCAACGCCTCGTGCACACGTTGCGATACTTGATTGTCGATCCATGCATCCGAAGCCATTTCAACGCATCCCTGGCTGCGTGCCCAGTCTTCTGCCGCCCCCAGGAGCCTCCTCCCTATCCCCTGCTGTCGGTAGCCTTCTGCAACGTACCAACCCTCGATATAGCCCACCGGGCGCGCTGGGTTGCAGCCGTCCGCGTGTGAGCGCAAGTCTACTTCCAGAAAGCCAACTATGCTCCGATCACTCGTCTCCGCGACCAGCGTGATGAGCGGCATCGTCAGAGGAGCGTTGCCTTCGAAAATCGCCGTGAGTTCTCGGGCGTGTTCTTCGGCGGAAGACTTCGGCCACAGCTCCGTCCGCAATCGCACGAGACCGTCGCGATCAGACGGCCGAGCGAGCCTGATGCGAGCATCTGACACGCTGCTCATGGTGCCGGATCTGCGATGTATGACCGTGACGGCGCCTTCACGAAGACGCGACTACGACGTGCCACCCGCGCAGCGCGCGCTACGGCGACTTCGCCCTCTTGGCGCAGATTGTCAAGCCAGAGAAAACTGTCAAAACATGCAGGCGTCGAGCGTTAATCGTAGCATGGCCGATCGCGTTGATCGGAGCAGCGATTCATCAGGACGGAAAGCAAAAGGCACCCGCAACGGGTGCCCGCAAGCCATTAGTTTCATGGCGCGCCCTGAGAGACGACTTTAGAACTCTAGTCCACCTGGGGTGCCTCAGCTTCCCCACATGCTAGGGAGCCGCGAGTCCTAGGAGTGGGCGCGGCCCATTTGACAAAGTCCTTCGTCCCGGATCGATGCGTCCGCTTGACAGCTCAATTCGCCGGGCGTATGGTCAGCGCCGGGGGTTGGATGGCTAGAGCCCTGTCCGCATTTTTCCAGGAGGAGTCGCCCCCCATGATTCCTCAACCAGCCTTGCGGGAATTCAGGAAGTCTCTTCGTGGCCAATCTTTCTGCTCCGGTGAGCCGGGCTACGACCAAGCGCGCACCGTCCACAACGCGATGATTGATCGCCGTCCTGCCATCATTGTCCGCTGCTCCGGTGCCGCGGACGTGGTGGATTGCGTACGCTTCGCTCGCGAGCACGACATCCTCGTCTCCGTTCGGGGCGGAGGCCACAGCCTCGCGGGGAAGGCGGTTTGTGACGACGGCCTGATGATTGACCTGTCGGGTATGAAAGGCATACGCGTCAATCCTGCGAGGCGCACGGCGCGTGCTCAGGTGGGCCTCATCCTTCGCGAGTTTGACCGCGAGACGCAAGCCTTTGGCCTGGCCACGACTCTGGGCGTGGTTCCAACCACCGGCATCTCTGGCCTGACTCTGGGCGGCGGTTTTGGTCACCTGATGGGCAAGTATGGCCTGGCGCTCGACAATCTGATAAGCGTGGACATCGTCACCGCCGATGGCCGTCTGCTCACCGCCAGCGCGCAGGAGAATCCAGACCTCTTTTGGGGAGTGCGCGGCAGCAATGGAAATCTGGGCGTGGTGACCTCCCTGGAGTACCGCTTGCATGAGGTGAGCAGAGTATTTGGCGGCGGAGTGTTCTATCCCATCACCAAAACGAAAGAGATATTGCGCTTCTGCCGGGAGTTAGCGGAGACGCTTCCCGACGAGATCGTGATCCAGGGGGGCGCAGTCCCCAGTCCTGCAGGTGAAAGGTCTTTTGCGGTCGCTGCATGCTATTGTGGGCCATCGCTCACGGAAGGTGAGAGGACTCTGACTCCACTTCGAAAGTTAGGCAAGCCCTTAGCGGAAATTCTTGCCCCCATGAGCTATCTCGAAATCCAGGGCATGTTCGAACCCTGGTTTCCGCCGGGACGGTACGCGTACGTCAAATCAAACTTCCTGCAGTCGCTGAGCGATGAAGCAATTGAGGTTATGGCTGGGTATTCCGGCAAGAGCCCATCACCGCACAGCTTTGCGCCGTTCTTCGAACACTGGCACGGCGCGGTGAGCCGCGTGGGCGTGTCCGATACCGCTTTTCCTCACCGCCAGCATTCCTGGAATATCTTTGCCTGGTCGGTGTGGCAGAACCCTTCTGATTCCGAAACAAACATCCAGTGGACGAGGGAATGCTGGCAGGCGATGCAGCCGTTTCTCGTTTCCGGCTCCTATGTCAACTACATCGCCGATGAGGGCGAAGCATCTGCCCGTGCCGCCTACGGCCCCAATTATGACCGACTGGTTGCATTGAAGAACAAGTACGATCCGACGAACTTCTTCCGCATGAACCACAA
>Ga0187776_10001321_pt1 | contig 12344 bp, 13 predicted proteins | sample 0216_BV02_MP12_2_FD_132426 | JGI IMG/M metagenome (GOLD analysis project Ga0187776, IMG submission 132426) | Tropical peat soil microbial communities from peatlands in Department of Meta, Colombia - 0216_BV02_MP12_20_MG | ecosystem: Environmental > Terrestrial > Soil > Wetlands > Peat | place...
CCGGTCACCAAGAAAGGTTGAGTTAGCGTTTCTTGATTAACGCCTCGCGCGCAAATGCGCGTGACCAAAACGTGACCGGCATCCGACAACGCGAGGCAATTTCAGGCATTTTCTGTCACAACCGCGCGGGCCGGATGCGCCTAAGTTGTTGAAAGGTAAATGACTAAAATTCTTTTAGTCGGCTCATAATGCTGAGGTCGGCGGTTCGATTCCGCCCCTAGCCACCATCAATTTTCCCCTACTTAATAGTTTTTCCCTCCGGCTGCGCATGAACGCCGGTTTATTTGCTTGCTGCGTTTCTCATTTATTTCGCGCAGCCCCTTCGCTTCGAGGGGCGAATGCCTTGCCAAACACCTAGTTTTGGCCGGGTAAATGTTGACTGAATTACTAAGCGACGCGTAAAATTAACATAGTGTTTTAGTCAACTATTATCCCCGGGGGCTGGCCCGAGGAAGCGAGGGTCAACATGGCAGCAGCGCCTGAGCTCGATACGCTGATCCGGCAGGAATACAAGCAGGGTTTTGTCACCGATCTCGATGCGGACACGGTTCCGCCGGGCTTGGGCGAGGACATCATCCGGCTGATCTCGGCCAAGAAGAACGAGCCCGAGTTCATGCTCGAGTGGCGGCTCAAGGCCTATCGCCAGTGGCTCACGATGTCGCCGCCGCATTGGGCGCATGTGCGCCACGAGCCGATCGACTATCAGTCGATTGTCTATTATTCCGCGCCCCGGAGCCAGAAGAACCGGCCCAAAAGCCTCGCCGAAATCGACCCCAGGCTGCTCGAAACCTACGAGAAGCTCGGCATTCCCCTGAAGGAGCGCGAGGCGCTCGCGGGAGTAGCGGTGGACGCGGTATTCGACAGCGTTTCGGTCGCGACCACGTTCAAGGAAAAACTCGCCAGCCTGGGCATCATCTTCTGCGCGTTTTCCGAAGCCGTCGAGAAACACCCGGATCTGGTCCGTAAATATCTCGGCAGCGTGGTGCCGTATAGCGACAACTTCTACGCCACGCTCAATTCCGCGGTGTTCAGCGACGGCACTTTCGTTTACGTGCCGCCGGGCATGCGCTGCCCGATGGAGCTGTCAACCTACTTCCGCATCAACACCGCCAAAACTGGCCAGTTCGAGCGTACCCTGATCATCGCCGACGAAGATTCCTACGTCAGTTATCTCGAAGGCTGCTCGGCGCCGATGCGCGACGAGAACCAGCTGCATGCCGCGGTCGTGGAGCTGGTCGCGCTCAAGAACGCCAAGATCAAGTACTCGACGGTGCAGAACTGGTACCCGGGCGATGAACATGGTCGCGGCGGCATCTACAACTTCGTCACCAAGCGCGGCGCCTGCCGCGGCGACCATTCGGAAATCTCCTGGACCCAGGTCGAGACCGGTTCGGCGATCACATGGAAATACCCGAGCGTGATTCTGCAGGGCGACAATTCGGTCGGCCGGTTCTACTCGGTGGCGGTGACCAATCACTTCCAACAGGCCGATACCGGAACCAAGATGATCCACATCGGCAGGAGCACCAAAAGCACGATAATCTCCAAAGGCATCTCGGCCGGGCGCGGCAGCAATGCCTATCGCGGTCTGGTCAAGATCCTGAAAGGGGCCGAAGGCGCGCGCAATTACACCCAATGCGATTCGCTCCTGATGGGCGATAAATGCGCGGCCCATACTTTCCCTTACATCGAAGTAAAGAACCCCACGGCCATCGCCGAGCATGAGGCCACGACCTCCAGGATCAGTGACGATCAGCTGTTCTACCTGCGTACCCGCGGCCTTACCGAGGAGGACGCCGTCAGCATGATCGTCAACGGTTTTTGCAAGGAAGTGTTCAAGGAACTGCCGATGGAGTTCGCGGTCGAGGCGCAGAAACTTCTTGCCGTGAGCCTCGAAGGCGCGGTTGGGTGAGGCGGAGAAGTCGCGGATGCACTTAACGTGCATCCGCACCGCCGAACGCCTGCACACGGAGGTGCAGGCTGGGGTCTAGTAGGGCGAGGAAGTCTCGCCAGGGATGGCGGGCAATGCAGAACTTAGAGTGGAGGTGTATCGTGCTGTCGATCACGAATCTCAAGGTCAACGTCGAACGCAAACCAATCCTCACGGGGATTGCAATCGAGGTGAAGCCCGGTGAAGTGCACGCCATCATGGGGCCCAACGGCTCGGGTAAGAGCACGCTGGCCCAGGTATTGGCGGGCCGCGAGCAGTTCGAAGTGGTGGAAGGTCAGGTGCGTTATCTCGATCAGGACCTGCTGGCGCTTAAACCCGAGGAACGGGCGCGCCGCGGGATTTTCCTCGCTTTCCAGTATCCGGTGGAGATTCCGGGGGTGAGCAATATTTACCTGCTGAAGAGCGCGCTCAACGCGGTGCGTCAGGCGCGCGGCGAGCCGGAGCTGGACGCCATGGACTTCCTCGACATCGTCAAGGACAAAATGAAGCTCATGGAGATGCCCGAGGAGTTCCTGTATCGCGCCGTGAACGAGGGCTTTTCCGGCGGCGAGAAAAAGCGCAACGAAATCCTGCAGCTGGCCTTGCTGGAACCGCGCCTCGCGATCCTGGACGAGACCGATTCCGGCCTCGACATTGACGCACTGAAGGTCGTGGCCAACGGCGTCAACAGCCTGCGCTCGCCGGAACGTTCGTTCATCGTGGTCACCCACTATCAGCGTTTGCTCGACTACATCACCCCGGACCGCGTGCACGTGCTTGCCGGCGGGCGCATCGTGAAGTCGGGCGGGCGGGAACTGGCGCTCGAGCTGGAAGAGCGCGGTTACGGCTGGATTGAAAACCGGGAAGGAGCGAGCGCATGAGCCCGGTGAGCGACGTTCGCCTCGGATATCTTGAGGATTTTCATCGCCTCGCAAGCGCACTGCCCGGCGCCGGCGTGCCATGGTTGCGTGAGCGGCGCACCGAAGCGATCGAGCGCTTCATGGAGCAGGGTTTCCCCACGCTCAAAGACGAGGACTGGAAGTATACCGATGTGCGACCGATCGCCGCACGCCGGCCTTCTCCAGCCGCCGGCGATGTGCGTCTCGATCCGCGCGCGATCGTGCCGTTTGCCTGGAGCGGGCACCAGCTCGTCTTCGTCGACGGCCGCTATGCGCCGGCGCTGTCCAATCCCGGCGGCCTGCCGGGCGGGGTGCGTCTCCTGAGCTTGGCCGCGGCCGTGGCCGAGGAACCGCAAATGCTCGAACCGTGGCTGGGACGAGAAGCGGTTGCCGCGCGTCATGGGTTTGAAGCCCTCAACGCCGCGTTCATGCGGGATGGCGCCGTAGTGTGGATAGGGCGCGGCGTGGCGCTCGAGGCACCAATCCATCTGCTGTTCCTGGCCAGCGGTGCGCCCGAATCGGCGGTGTATTGGCGCAACGTGATCACGGCCGAAACCGGCAGCCGGGCGACCGTGATTGAAACCTACGCCTCGCCCGACGGCGCGGCGCATCTGACGAATGCCATTACCGACGTGTCCCTGGAGCCTAGCGCGTCGCTCGAACACTACCGGCTCGGGCGTGAGAGCGACACGGCCTATCATATCGGCGGCACACACGCCCACCTGGCGCGCGACAGTCGCTATGCCTCGCATGCCGTGACGCTAGGCGCCCGTCTGGCGCGACACGAGCTCGACGCCGTGCTCGATGCCGAAGGCGCCGAATGCCTGCTCAACGGTTTCTATGCAACGCGTGGACAACAGCACGTGGACAATCACACGCGCATCGAGCACCGCGCGCCGTACGGCAGCAGCCGCGAGTGGTACAAAGGCGTGCTGGACGACCGCTCGCGCGCCGTGTTCAGCGGGCGCATCATGGTGCATCCGCAGGCGCAGCGCACGGACGCCGAGCAGGCCAATCATCATCTATTGCTGTCGCGGGAGGCCGAGGCCGACAGCCGCCCGCAGCTCGAGATCTACGCCAACGACGTCAAGTGCGCGCACGGCGCGACCACAGGCCATCTCGACGAGGACGCGCTGTTCTACCTGCGCAGCCGCGGGCTGGACGAGATGCACGCGCGCGGACTGCTGGTCTACGCCTTTGCGGCGGATGTACTGGCGCGCATGCGCCTCGCGCCATTGCGCCAGGCGCTGGAGCAACAGCTCGCCGGCCGCCTGCTCGCCGGCGAAGCGGTCGAGGGACTGCTGACATGAACAACATCCGCGCGCTCTACGAGGAAGTGATCCTCGATCATAACCGCCGCCCGCGTAACTTTCAGAAGCACCCGCCGGGCGCGGACCATCATGGGCATGGTTTCAACCCCGTGTGCAACGACGAATTCCAGGTGCATCTCAGCATCGAGGACGGCGTGATCCGGGACATCGGCTTCGAAGGCGCGGGGTGCGCGATCTCGACCGCCTCGGCGTCGATCATGACCGAGGCCGTAAAGGGCAAGTGCGTCGAAGAGGCCGAACGCCTTATTCACGGCGTGCAGGATATGTTGACCAAGGACGGCGCGGGCGACAAGCTCGGCAAGGTCGCGATACTGGCGGGCGTGCGCGAATACCCGATGCGTGTGAAGTGCGCTACCCTGGCGTGGCACGTGCTGCACGCCGCGCTCGAAAACCGCCCGGACACGGTCACGACCGAAAACCCGTCGTACGTGGCGCCGGCTGGATGCGCCCTGCCGGCGACGGAGGAAGAACATGACATCGACGATGCCGAAGGACAATCCGGCACTCACGCATCCCGATGAGCTCAAGCCGCGCCTGATCGAGGCGCTGCGCACGATCCGCGACCCCGAGCTGCCGCTCAATATTTACGACCTCGGGTTGATTTACGCACTCGAGGTGTACGAGGGTGGACGCGTGCGCATCCTGATGACACTCACCACGCCTGGTTGCCCGGTGGCGCAGGAATTCCCGTCCTCGGTCGAATCGGTCCTGCGCCGGGTACCCGGTGTGACTGACGTGAAAGTTGAATTGGTCTGGGAGCCGCCTTGGAGCCCGGAACATCTCTCCGAGGCGCACCGGCTCGCCCTCGGGTTGGTTTAAAGAGATGGTGATGTCGACGTGGGTCGTGGTGGCGCGGGTCGAGGAAATCCCGACCGACGGTTTCAAGGTGGTGAACGTGGACGGCACGATGGTGGCACTGTTTAACCTGCATGGCGCGTACCACGCCATCGACGATGTATGCACGCATGACGGCGGTTCGCTGTCCGGCGGCAAGGTGCAGGGCGAGGAAATCGTCTGTCCGCGCCACGGCGCGCGCTTTCATATCAAGAACGGCGCGGTTACCGCGCCACCGGCGTACGAGCCGCTGCACGTATTTCCCGTGCGGGTGCGCGACGGGCTGATCGAGGTCCGCGACGACCGCTGGGACTGAGGCGCGGTATTGGTGCACTCCTTGCTCGCCTCGCTTTTCCTGCTCCGCTCGAATGCCTTTACCGCGGCTTCTACGAGAAAGCCCGCCTAGCGGACGCGATCGTGCTCACCCGCATCGATGAAATCACTACCCATGCCATGCCGGCACCGTCACTATTTTAAGGAGGAACGGCTAGCGATTGGAGGCCGCAAGGACTCAGCAATCCCTCCTCCGACCGAGCCCGGGCGTGTTTTACCGCTGAAAAAACCGGATTTTAGTGAATTATACCCGCCTGCGCCCTGCTACCCCGCCTCTTTAGGGCGAAACGCTTGGTACCGGCGGCGGGTGCACCCCGGTCACCGGTCATCACCGGCTCACCGCCGCATATCGGGCCCGGCTTGTGGGTTTCCCCACCCTCACCAAGACTCTGTCCTTAAGGGACGATCTGCGGGTAGAAGGGAATGACGGGCCGGAGGCCCCTCTCGCAGACTTAATCCTGAGGAGGGTGTGCACCATGTTGAAACTTAGCTTCTGGATTGGTATGCCGTCGATAATCACTTATTTGGCTTCGACGTATTCGCAACTCTTGGAAAACATTTTTTATATCTTCGTACTGTCGGCAGCCGCGCTATTGGTGGCGATCCTGTCGCAAATCAACGAAAAGGCCAATCCCTAAGGGTTTATCGACGATCCTCCGGACGCGGGTGGCGCAAGCCACCCGCGTTTTTTATGCGTTCACGGACTTGGCTGGCAATTTCCCCTCTGCGACGGTAGATTTACTGCTGCTTCGGTACGATTCCTGACATGCCCGGCAAGCTGCACATCAAAACCTTCGGTTGCCAGATGAACGAGTACGACTCCGCCCGTATGGCGGACGCGCTCGCCGCCAGCCATGGGCTGACGACCACCGATGATCCGGCCCAGGCCGACGTGCTCCTGCTTAACACCTGCTCGATCCGCGAAAAAGCGCAAGAGAAGGTGTTCTCGCAGCTCGGGCTGTGGCGGGAACTCAAGGCGCAGCGACCGGACATTATTATAGGTGTCGGCGGTTGTGTCGCCGCCCAGGAGGGTCGGCACATCATCCGCCGGGCGCCCTGCGTGGACCTGGTTTTCGGCCCGCAGACGCTGCATCGCCTGCCGCAGATGCTGGACGGAGTACGGGCTACGCGCCGCCCTGCGGTCGACATATCTTTCCCCGAAATCGAGAAATTCGACCGTTTGCCGGAGCCCGTGGCCTCCGGCGTGCGTGCCTACGTTTCGATCATGGAAGGCTGCAGCAAATACTGCAGCTTCTGCGTGGTTCCCTACACGCGCGGCGAGGAATTCAGCCGGCCCTTCGATGACGTGCTCGCGGAAGTGGTGCATCTTTCCGAAAATGGCGTGCGCGAGGTGATCCTGCTGGGACAGAACGTAAATGCGTACCGCGGTGTCATGCATGGCGGAGAGTTCGCCGATCTGGCGCTGGTCATCCGCTACATTGCCGAGATCGACGGCATCGGTCGTATCCGTTTCACCACCTCGCACCCGCAGGTGTTCGGTGACCGGCTGATCGCCGCCTTCGCCGAGGTGCCCAAGCTCGCCGGTCATCTGCACCTTCCGGTTCAAAGCGGTTCCGACCGCATCCTCGCGCTCATGAAGCGCGGACACACCGCGCTCGAATACAAATCCAAGATCCGGAAACTGCGCGCGGCGCGGCCGGATGTCAGCGTCACGACCGATTTTATCGTCGGTTTTCCAGGCGAGACCGAAACCGATTTCGCCGCGAGCCTCAATCTCATGGACGAAGCGGGATTCGACACCTCGTTCAGTTTCCTCTACAGCGCGCGTCCCGGCACCCCGGCAGCGGAGCTACGCGACGACACGCCGCGCGAGATAAAAGAAGCGCGCCTGATGCGCCTGCAAAGCCGCAATCTCGAAATGGCCGCCGCGATCAGTCGCGGCATGGTGGGCACGGTGCAGCGGATTCTGGTCGAAGGACCGGCGCGCAAGTCGGCGAGTCAAATGTGCGGGCGCACGGAAAACAACCGCGTGGTGAATTTTGATGTACAGGGATGTACGAATGCCGCGAGCGCAGGACGCGCAGGAGCGGTCGACGCCGCGGAACCGGGTTTGATCGGGCGCTTTGTCGACGTGGAAATCACCGAGGCGCTGACAAATTCACTGCGCGGGCGGCTGGTTACGGCAAATTCCGCGCGCCGTGCTTGATTTGCGTCCGGTTATCCTTATTAATTATGATTATCTCTCCAGCCGGAGCTCGCCGCGCGATTGAAACCTAAACCCAAGCATATCGAATTCAGCTTCACCCCCGCCGACAACCGGCGTCTCGCCAGCCTGTGCGGTAGCCACGACGAGCACCTCAAGCAGATCGAAGAATACCTGGGCGTTGAGATCGCCAATCGCGGAAATGTCTTTCGCATCACCGGACTGGCGGAGGAAAGCCAGGCCGCCTCACAATTGCTGAGAGAGCTTTACGATGCGACCGAGGGCAACGAGGCGCTCACCCTGGCGGGAGTGCACGTCGCCTTGCAGAAACTCGCGTTGCGCGTGCCGGAAGGCGCTGACGACGACCGGGAAACCACGCTGCGCACGCCCAAGCGCATCGTACGTGGCCGCGGTCCGCGCCAGCGCCAATACGTCCGCAACATCCTCACGCACGACATCAATTTCGGCATCGGCCCGGCCGGCACCGGAAAGACTTACCTGGCGGTCGCGTGCGCCGTCGAGGCGCTCGAAACCAACCGGGTGCAACGCCTGCTGCTGGTGCGGCCGGTGGTCGAGGCCGGCGAGCGACTCGGGTTCCTGCCCGGCGATCTGGAACAGAAAATTGACCCGTATCTGCGGCCGCTGTACGACGCTTTGCACGAAATGCTCGGTTTCGAGAAGGTTGCGCGGCTCCTGGAAAAACACATCATCGAACTGGCGCCACTCGCCTACATGCGCGGGCGCACGCTCAACGAGTCCTTCATCATCCTCGACGAAGCGCAGAACACCACCGCGGAACAGATGAAAATGTTTCTTACGCGCATCGGTTTCGGTACCACCGCGGTCATCACCGGGGATATCACCCAGATTGACCTTCGCCGCACGCAGTTGTCGGGACTGAAGCAGGCCATGGAGATCCTGCACGATGTCGAGGGCATCACCTTTACCCACTTCACGCCGCAGGACGTGGTCCGGCATGCGCTGGTGCAGAAGATCGTCGAAGCCTACGAGAAACGCGAGAAGACCGGCGACGAGCCGCGTTCCCGCGCGAGATGAAGCTGACGTTAAGCGTGCAGTATACGGTGGCCCCCGAAGGTCTGCCTGCGAGGTCCACCTTGGCCCGCTGGTCGCGTGTTGCGCTCCGGGGTTGGCGACGTCAGCGCGCCACCCTGGGCTTGCGCATCGTCGGCAACCGCGAATCCGCGGCGCTTAACTACCGGTTTCGCCGCCGGAAGTATCCGACGAATGTGCTGTCGTTCGAGTTCGAGGCGCCGCCCGGGACGCGCAGCGATCATCTGGGTGATCTCGTCATTTGCGCGCCAGTGGTGCGGCGGGAGGCGCGAGGACAGAACAAACCCGTACGCGCGCATTGGGCGCATATGGTGGTTCACGGTATACTTCACTTGCGCGGTTACGATCACCGCAATCGTCGGGATGCCGCGGCAATGGAAAACATGGAGACCCGCATTCTCAAGGAACTCGGTTTCGCCAACCCCTACGCCTCATGAATACGCAGAACGAAGAGAAACCCGACGCCTCTGATGAGCCCGCTGTTGCGCCGCGCTCGCTGCTGGACCGATTGAGCCATGCGTTGCTCGGCGAGCCGGGCACGCGCGAAGACCTGATCGAGGTCCTGCGAACGGCCGCCAATCGCGACGTGCTCGACCGGGATTCGCTCGACATGATCGAGGGCGTGCTCCAGGTCTCGGAAATGAAGGTGCGCGATATCATGGTGCCGCGCTCCCAGATAGACGTGGTGGACAAGAACAGCCCGCCCGAGAGTTACCTCCCGATGGTGATCGAATCCGGACACTCGCGCTTTCCCATGGTGGACGGGGACAAGGACAAGATTGTCGGCATCCTGCTGGCGAAGGACCTGCTGCGTTACCTGTTCCTGGACAAGAAAAAACGGGCGCACTTCAACATCCACGACATGCTGCGACCGGCGGTGTTCGTGCCCGAAAGCAAGCGACTGAACGTGCTGTTGCGCGAGTTTCGCACCAGCCGCAATCACATGGCGATCGTGGTCGACGAGTACGGCGGGGTCGCAGGCCTGGTGACCATCGAGGATGTGCTCGAACAGATCGTCGGCGAAATCTCGGATGAATACGACATCGACGACGACGTCATGATAATGCCGCGAGAGGGAGGCGAATACGTGGTCAAGGCGCTGGTGACCATTGCCGACTTCAACATGCGCCTCGACACCCGCTTCGAGTCCGACGATATCGAAACCATCGGTGGACTGGTCATGAACCGCCTGGGACATGTGCCACGCCGGGGTGAGAAACTCGAACTCGATGGACTGCGGTTCGAGGTGCTGCGCGCCGACAGCCGCCGTGTCTATCTGCTGAAAGTGAGCCCGGTTGGACAGCAAAGCCGGCAAAAAACCAAGTAGTAGTATCCGTTCCCTTCCGCCGGCCGCGGCCGATATCGCGGCGTTCGCGGCCGGCTTGCTGTTGCCGCTGGCGTTTTCTCCGTTTGATCTGTTTCCGCTTGCCGTTGTCTCGCCCGCGCTGCTGTTTCTGCTGTGGCGCGATGTCTCCCCGGGGCGCGCCGCCTATCGCGGGCTAATTTTCGGCTTGGGTCTGTTCGGTCTCGGCGTGTCGTGGGTGTATGTCAGTATGCACGAATACGGCAATATGCCCACGCCGTTGGCTGCGTTCGCCACGGTTCTGTTCGTCGCCGGGCTGTCCGCCTATTTCGCCTTGTTCGGGTGGTGTCAGGCGCGCTTTTTTCGCGCGCGCGGTCGGCGCCACCTTTTGTTGACGCTGCCGGCGCTGTGGGTGCTGTTCGAATGGTTGCGTGGCTGGTTGCTCACCGGTTTCCCGTGGCTCGATCTCGGCTACAGCCAGGTGGGCGGCCCGCTTGCGGGCTACGCGTCGTGGCTGGGAGTGTATGGCGTGAGTTACTTCTGCGCACTGAGCGCCGGCCTGCTCGCCTACAGCGCGACTGAACCGAAGAACATTCTCAAATATGCCTTGCCGTGTTTCGCGCTGGTGTGGATCGGAGGCTGGGTGGCGGGCAAGGTTGAATGGGTGCAACCAGTGAACCATCCGTTGCGCGTCGCGTTGATACAGGGCGACGTGCCGCTCGCCGACAAATGGCGCCCCGACAATCGCCAAGCAATCGTCGCCCGATACCTCGCGTTGAGCGCCGAGGCGCCCCAGTCGGACCTGATAGTGTGGCCCGAAGCTGCCATACCGGCGTATCTGGACGAGATCGATCCGGAATTCTTTGCGCGTTTGCGACGCATCGGTGAGGCGCCCAAAGCGGATTTCCTCATCGGCGTCGTCGAACGCGACCGGGACAAACATCGCTATTACAACAGCGTTATCAGCATCGGTTCTCATTCCGGTGTTTACCGCAAACATCATCTCGTGCCATTCGGAGAATATCCGCCACTGGAACCTTTGTTCGGCTGGCTCATGCAAAGTTTGCAGATCCCGATGTCGGATTTCAGCGCCGGACCGTCCGACCAGCCGCCGCTGAGCGCGGCGGGACAGAAAATTGGCGTGTCGATCTGTTATGAAGACGCGTTCGGCGAAGAAGTCATTCACGCGCTGCCCCAGGCAACTCTGCTTGTGAACGTGAGCGAAGACGCCTGGTACGGCGATTCACTGGCGCCGCACCAGCGGGTGCAGATGGCGCGCATGCGCGCGATCGAGGCGGGACGACCGATGTTGCGCGCCGCCAATACCGGGCCGTCGGTCGTGATCGATGACCGGGGCCGCGTCATTGCTCGGTCACCCGAATTTCAGAGGTACGTCCTGACCGCCGTGGCTCAACCGATGCAGGGAGCGACGCCTTATGTGCGATTTGGCAACCTGACGGTGATTCTGTTCCTGGCCGCAATGGCCGTCGCCAGTCTGGTGATCCGGCGCCCCTCGTAGGTTTGATGTTCCGCGCCCGCAGGTGCTGTTTCGGAGCTTTCCTCCGGCGCGGGCGCTTGCCGCGCAGGCCAGCTTGCCTGTCCCAGGTAATCGGCCCGACAACACCGCGGTAATTCCTGCGCCAACACAGCTGCGAAATCATGAAGAAATACTGTTTCACCTGGCCGTTGCCGGCGAAGCAGGTCGAAGCCTTGCTGAAAAACGGAACCCGCCTCGCCGGTTGATCGGTATCGGGAACGACACCGTAGCGTCTTGCCCGGGCTGCCGGGCGCCGCTTCCCGATGATATGATGTGTCGCCCGCCCGGAGCGGAATCCCGTCACTTTCTTCAAAGGAAGAAACATGAAGCATCTCGTCTTGCTGTTGTCGCTGCTTATCCCCCTGTCCAGTGTCGCTGCCGACAAGCTGCCGATCGGTTACGTGGACGTCCACCGAGTGTTGCTGGAAAGCAAGGTGGGCAAGAAAAACAAGGCCGAACTCGACAAGCTCATCCAGGACAGAAAATCCACCATCTCCCAGGAGGAGAAAAAGCTCGACGCCATGCAGCAGGCCTTTCAGAAGGATCAGTTGGTGATGACGCAGGAGCAGAAGCAGGAAAAGCAGAAAGAATTCCAGGCCAAGGTGGAGGCTTATCAAAAGATGATAAAAGCCGCCGAACAAGAAGTCAGCAGCAAGGACAGCGAATACGCCAACAAATCGCTGACGGATATCAAAGCCATCGTCGCGAACCTCGCCAAGGAGCGAAAGCTGAGCATGATTTTCGGGACGCCGGAATCGGGCCTGTTGTACGCCGATCCGGATATGGATCTGACCCAGCAGGTCATCGAGCGCTACGACGCGAAGGCGAAGTAGTTCTCGCGTGGCGGGTGTCCGTCGTCCCGGGCGCCGAGGGGTCGATGCCATTGCGGAAAATCCGATGCCGTAGGCGGACCCTGGATAATCCGTTATTCTACGCGCCAAC
>Ga0187776_10001322_pt1 | contig 12342 bp, 8 predicted proteins | sample 0216_BV02_MP12_2_FD_132426 | JGI IMG/M metagenome (GOLD analysis project Ga0187776, IMG submission 132426) | Tropical peat soil microbial communities from peatlands in Department of Meta, Colombia - 0216_BV02_MP12_20_MG | ecosystem: Environmental > Terrestrial > Soil > Wetlands > Peat | place...
AGGTCGCCGCGGCCGGCCGGGCCCTGCGACGCTATGGATCCCAGGGCGAGCAGCGGGCGGCGTTGCTCGCCCTCCTCTTCGCCGAGCGCGAGTCGTTGCTGAAGGCGCGCCGGGCGACGCCGCTGCTCCTCCTCGACGACGTGATGAGCGAGCTCGACCCCGACAGGCGCGACCGTCTCGTTGCCCGTCTCGAAGGCGGCGGTCAGGCTCTGATCACAGCCGCCGACGAGGCCTCGTTGCCGGCCGCCGCTCGGGCCGCGGCGACCCGGATGCCGCTTCCGCCGGCGTTGGCGGCGGCCGCGTGACCCGCCGCCCCGCCCCCCGTCCGGCGGCCACGGCGCTGCGGGCAGCGCTCGAGCGGGCAGCGCCGCAGACGCCACTGGCCGGAGTGCAGGCGGCGTGGGGCGAGGCGGCGGGCGAGCGGATCGCGGCAGTCGCCACCCCGCTTTCGGAACGCGACGGGGAGGTCGTCATCGCGTGTAGCGATTCCGTCTGGGCGCAGGAGTTGGATCTTATGCAGGAGCAGTTGCTGCAGCGACTTCGCGAGCGCCTTGGGGAGGACGCTCCGAGCCGTCTTCGGTTCAGTGTCCGAGACGAGTGAAAGTACACATATTTTATGGAGATTTGCAGGTATTTTGTTTATGCCCAAACAGCCGCCGACGGGTCCGAGCTGGTATCCTTATGTCAACTCGATGTTCCGCCCCGACCGCGTGCGGCGAGAGCCACGGCGGCCGGGGTTTTCCATGAGAGCGGGAAGGAATTAATTGCCTGACAAGACGAAGACGGCCGCGGCGAAAAAGGGCGACGCGAACTCTTACGGGGCCAAGGACATAACGGTCCTCGAGGGCCTGGAGGCGGTGCGCAAGCGGCCCGGCATGTACATCGGCTCGACCGGCCCGCGCGGCCTTCACCACCTCGTCTACGAGATCGTCGACAACTCGGTCGACGAGGCGCTGGCGGGGCACTGCGACGAGGCGCGGGTCGTCCTGCACCCCGACAACAGCTGCACGGTCACCGACAACGGCCGTGGCATCCCGGTCGACGAACTGAAGAAAGAGAAACGGCCCGCGGCCGAGGTCGTGCTGACCACCCTGCACGCCGGCGGCAAGTTCGGCGACGGCGGCGGCTACAAGGTCTCGGGTGGCCTGCACGGCGTCGGCGTCTCCGTGGTCAACGCCCTCTCCGAGCGCCTGCAGCTGGAGATCAGCCGCGACGGCGCGGTCTGGACGCAGGAGTACGAGCGCGGCAAGCCGCGGGCGCCGCTCGCCAACGGGGCGCCGACCGATTCGACCGGGACGTCGATCACCTTCCAGCCCGACGACGAGATCTTCGACGAGCTCGAGTTCGACTACGCGACTCTCGCCGAGCGCCTGCGCGAGACGGCGTTCCTCACCCGCGGCCTGAAGATCGAGCTGGTCGACGAGCGCGCCGCGGGTCAGCGCGACACCTTTCACTACGAGGGCGGGATCGTCGACTTCGTCGCCCACCTCAACGAGAACAAGGACGCGCTGCACCGCAAGACCGTCTACTTCGAGGGCGAGACCGAGGACGGCCAGGTCGAGGTGGCGATGCAGTGGAACTCCTCCTACCAGGAGTCGGTCTTCAGCTTCGCCAACAACATCAACACGCACGAGGGCGGCTCGCACCTCTCCGGCTTCCGCGCGGCGCTGACGCGGACGATCAACGCCTACGCCCGCGGCAAGGGCCTGCTCAAGGAGAAGGACGAGAACCTGACCGGCGACGACGTGCGCGAGGGACTGACGGCGGTGATCTCGGTCAAGCTCGCCGACCCGCAGTTCGAGGGCCAGACCAAGACCAAGCTCGGCAACCCGCCGATCGAGGGGCTGGTCAAGGAGACGGTCAACCGCAAGCTAGGCGAGTTCTTCGAGGAGAACCCGAGCGAGGCGAAACGGATCGTCGGCAAGGCCGTCGACGCCGCCCGCGCCCGGCAGGCGGCGCGCAAGGCGCGCGACCTGACCCGGCGCAAGTCGGCGCTGGAGAACTCGACGCTGCCCGGCAAGCTCGCCGACTGCACGGTCCGCGACCCGGCCCTGGCCGAGATCTTCATCGTCGAGGGCGACTCAGCGGGCGGCTCGGCGAAGCAGGGCCGCGATCGCAACACGCAGGCGGTGCTGCCCCTGCGCGGCAAGATCATCAACGTCGAGAAGGCGCGGATCGACAAGGTCCTCTCCAACCAGGAGATCCAGGCGCTGATCACCGCGGTCGGCACCGGCGTCCGCGAGGAGTTCGACATCGAAGAGGCGCGCTACCACAAGGTCGTGCTGATGACCGACGCCGACGTCGACGGCGCCCACATCCGCACCCTCGTGCTGACCTTCCTCTACCGCGAGATGCCGGAGCTGATCGAGGCCGGCTACGTCTACATCGCCAAGCCGCCGCTCTACAAGCTGAAAAGCGGCAAAAAGGAGGCGTACGTCGAGAAGGAGTCCGAGCTCGAGGAGCTGCTGCTGCGCGACAAGCTCGAGCAGATGGAGGTCGTCGACGCGACCGGCGCTTCGCACAAGCTGACGAGCACGCGCTGGCAGCGCTTCAACCGCCGGCTCAAGGAGCACGAGGGATGGGCCGACTCGCTGCAGGCCGATTTCGGCCACGAGCTGGTCCGTTTCCTCGGAGAGTCCCAGATCCTCGACCAAGGAGCGGCGTCGCTCGACGCGGTGAAGAAGCTGATCGCCGCCGGCTCCGACGAGGCGGAGCCCTTCGAGACGGAGATCGCGACCGACTTGGGCGACGGAATCGTCGTGCGCGCGGTGCAGCGCCGCGACGGGCTCGCCCGCAGCTTCGAGCTGAGCGGTGACCTCTTCCAGTCGAACGACTACCGCCGACTGGTGGACTCCCATGCGGAGCTCCTCCAACAGGTGGGCAGGCCGCCCTTCCGGGTGAGGCTCGCGGACAAAGAGCGCGAGGCCGACTCCTTCGCCGAGCTGCGCCGCGCGGTGATGGACCTCGCCCGGCATGGCGTCAAATTGCAGCGCTTCAAGGGCCTCGGCGAGATGAACGCCGAACAGCTGCGCGAGACGACGATGGACCCGACTACGCGAACGCTCGAGCGGGTGCGGATCGACGACGCCGCGCTGGCGGAGAAGATCTTCACCGACCTGATGGGGGACAGGGTGGAGCCGCGCAAGGCGTTCATCGAAAAACACGCAAAAGAGGTCCGGTTCCTTGACGTATAGGAGCGTGGTCTAGATGGAGGCCGGAGACATCCTCGGCGGCGGGCGGATCGAGGAGCGCGAGCTGACGACCGAGATGCGCTCGTCGTACCTCGACTACGCGATGAGCGTGATCGTCGGCCGGGCGCTGCCCGACGTGCGCGACGGCCTCAAGCCGGTCCACCGCCGGGTGCTCTACGCGATGCACGACCTCGCCCTGCAGCCGAACCGTCCCTACCGCAAGTCGGCTTTCATCGTCGGCGAGGTGATGGGCAAGTACCACCCGCACGGCGACTCCGCGATCTACGACACGCTGGCCCGGATGGCGCAGGACTTCTCGCTGCGCTACCCGCTCGTCGACGGCCAGGGCAACTTCGGCTCGATCGACGACGACCCGCCAGCCGCGATGAGGTACTGCGTCAGCGGCGACACGCGCATTGCGACGCCGGGGGGCACGGTGCGGATCGATTCGATCGTCTCCGACGCGGAGTCCAACTCCGACAACGAGATCGAGATCGACGTGCTCGACCGCCTCGGGCGACCGGTCCGAGCCTCGCGGCTCTTTCACTCTGGCAGCCATCCGACGCTGCGCCTTCGCACGAAGCAGGGTCACGAGCTGACCGGCACGCACAACCATCCCGTTCTTTGCCTGGTCGACATGGCGGGCGTCCCCCTGCTGCTTTGGAAGCTGCTCGAGGAGCTCGAGCCGGGCGATCGGGTTCTCATCTCCCGAGCGGCCCAGCCAGCTGACGAGACGCTTTCGGAAAGGGAGGAGGCGCTTGCGCTGCTCGCCGGCGCTTTCGTCTCGGAGGGCTGGATCGGACCGAAACGCGCTGGCTTCAACAATGTCGACGAGGACTTCTTCGACCGAGTTGTTGCCGCCTACGACCTGGTGGTCGGCGGCCGCCGCTACGTGACGGAACGGACGATCGCCTCCGGCAGCCTGCTACACGAGCTCGACATCCAGAACCTCACACGACTCCGGGAAAGCCCGCTCGGCGAGCTGGCCGGCCTCGCGCGGGACAAGCGAGTTCCGGAGTTCGTCTGGCGATCGGGCGCGGCTTTCAAGCGAGCTTTCCTGCGCGCGCTATTCACCGACGACGGATCGTGTTCGCGCCTGCCTAGGAAGGCGATCCAGGTCTCCTACTCCACCTTCAGCTCACAGTTGGCGCACGACGTGCAGCTCCTGCTCCTGGAGGCGGGCGCCGTCTCGCGCATCTGCCGCTACGAGAAGGGCGAGTTCAAGGTCGTGATCAGCAATCGCCGAGACGCCCGGATCTTCTCCGCGAACGTCGGGTTCCTGGGCGCCAAGCAGCAAAAGCTCGAAGCGGCGCTAGCCACCATTCCGTTGTCGAGCCGAGCATTGAGTCACGACCACGTCCCATTCATGGCCGACTACATTCGCTCCGAGAACGGGTCTCAGTGGGGCGACCGGGATTGGTTGCAGCGACACAACGTCGACCGGATCGAACGCTGGGAGCAGGGTGGCGCCGCGATCCTGGATCGCATCGCATCGCCAGAGGTCAGGGACGTTGTCGCGCCTTTGGTTACCGGCGACTATTTCTACGCTGAGGTCGACTCCGTAGCCGATGCCGGTGTCCAGCCGGTGTACTCGGTGCGGGTCGATACGGAAGACCACTCCTTCCTCACCAATGGCTTCGTCAGCCACAACACCGAGGCGCGGCTCGCCCGCCTTTCGACCGAGCTGCTGCGAGACATCGAGGCCGACACGGTCGAGTGGGGCCCGAACTACGACGAGGAAGAGCGGGAACCGCTGGCGCTGCCGGCCCGCTTCCCCAACCTGCTGGTCAACGGCGCCGCCGGGATCGCGGTGGGGATGGCGACGAACATCCCGCCGCACAACCTGAGCGAGTCGATCGGGGCGGTCAAGGCCTACATCGCCAACCCGGGCATCGACCTGGCTGGGCTCATGGAGCACGTGAAAGGGCCCGACTTTCCCGGCGGCGGCGTGATGAGCGCGGAAGGGATCCGCGACGCATACGCCTCCGGCCGCGCCTCGGTGCGGGTTCGCGCCCGGGCGCATGTCGAGCCGCTCAAAGGCGGCCGCGAGGCGATCGTCGTCACCGAGCTGCCGTTCATGGTCAAGAAGGGCGGCGACGGGGGCCTGATCACGAAGATCGCCGACCTCGTCCGCGACAAGAAGATCACCGGCATCTCCGACCTGCGCGACGAGTCGGACCGCTCGGGCATGCGCCTCGTGATCGAGACCAAGCGCGGCGGAGACCCGCCCGAGGTGGTGCTCAACCAGCTCTACAAGCGGACGCCGATGCAGAGCACCTTCGGCATCAACATGGTGGCGCTGGTCGACGGCGTGCCGCGGACGCTGAGCCTGAAGGAGCTGGTCGAGCATTACGTCGGGCACCAGCGCGAGGTCGTCATCCGCCGCACCCAGCACGAGCTGCGCCAGGCCGAGGCCAGAGCGCACATCCTCGAGGGGCTGTTGATCGCGCTCGACAACCTCGACGCCGTGATCGAGCTGATCCGCGCCTCCGCCGACACGGACGCGGCGAAGACGGGGCTGATCGAGCGCTTCGAGCTCTCGGCCGAGCAGGCGCAGGCGATCCTCGACATGCGCCTGGCGCGGCTCACCGCGCTCGAGTCCGACAAAGTGCGCGAGGAGCACGGCGAGCTGGTCCAGCGGATTGCCGAGCTGCGCGGGATCCTCGGCGACCCGGCCCGGATCGACGCCGTGATCGTCGAAGAGCTGGACGAGGTCGAGAAGCGCTACGGCGACGAGCGACGTACCGAGATCGCCCATTTCGAGGGCGACATGAACATCGAGGACATGATCGCCGACCAGCAGATGGTGATCTCGATCACCCACTCGGGCTACGCCAAGCGATTGCCGCTGGCCACCTACCGGCAGCAGCGCCGCGGCGGCCGGGGCGTGATGGGGATGGACCTGAAGGAGGACGACTACATCGAGCACCTGCACATCTGCTCGACCCACGACTTCCTGCTCTTCTTCACCAACCGCGGCAAGGTCTACCGGCTCAAGGTCTACGAGCTGCCCGAGGGCTCGCGCACCTCGAAGGGGAGGGCGCTGGTCAACGTGCTGCCGCTGCGCGACGGCGAGAAGGTGACCGCGGTGATCCCGACCCGGGACTTCAGCGAGAACAAGTACCTGGTCTTCGCCACCGCCGACGGACTGGTCAAGAAGACCGAGTTCAAGGCCTACAACACGCCGATTCGCGCCGACGGGATCATCGCGATCAAGATCCGCGACGGCGACGAGCTGGTGCAGGTGCGGCTCACCTCGGGCGACGACGACATCCTGCTCGTCTCCAAGTCCGGCCACGCGTCGCGCTTCTCCGAGGAGGCGGTGCGGCCGATGGGCCGCGACACGAGCGGCGTCAAGGGGATGAACGTCTCGGCCAAGGTCGACGGCAAGCCGAACCGGGTGCTGGCGATGGACGTCGCCCGCGACGACTCCGAGCTCTTCGTCGTCACCGAAAACGGCTACGGCAAGCGCACCTCGGTCTCCGAGTACCCGCGCAAGGGCCGCGGCACCAAGGGCGTGCTGACGGCGAAGCTGACGGCGAAGAAGGGCGGCCTCGCCGGCGCCCTGATCGTCCGCGAGCACCAGGACCTGCTCTTCATCTCCCAGAACGGGATGGTCCAGCGCACCCAGGCCGGCGGCATCTCTCAGATGGGCCGCGCCACGCAGGGCGTCCGCGTCATGAACATGAAGGACGACGACTGCGTCTCGGCGGTGGCGCTGGTGGTCGACGAAGAATCGGACGACTCCGGCGAAGAGAGCGGGCAGGAGCAGTTGGCGGAGGGGTAGAGGGTGTGGGTGCCTCTCGCCCGGACAAAAGCCGGCCTAATTAGGCCGGCTTTTTGAGTATCCGCCCGTTCGAGAGGCACCCACACCCTCTCCACCGGCGGTTTCTCCTGCCCGCTCTCCCCGCCCGAGCGCTCGAAGCTTGTGGAAACCCAGCGCCACCGCCGAGCCTGGTGCGCGAGCTGTTTTCGATTCGCTGCGGGGTTGTGAGGGATGGTTGGGAGGTCTTGCCGATTCCTCGCGAAGCGGCCCCCGGCAAGGTGGTTCTAAGCCGGCGTAGCCGGCTCTGTGTTGCGCCGCCGCAAGGCGGCGCTATGGGAATCGGCAAGACCTCCCAACCATCCCGCCTGGCTAAGCCGCAGCGGGTAGGTACTGCTGCCAGGCTTCGGGGATCTGGGGGCTCGCGACCTGGATGAAGACGTTGGGCCCGGGCGCCTTGGGGGTCGTGCGAGGGTGCATCTGGATCTCTCGGGGCAGGCGGTTGCCCTTGCGGCGGTTGCAGGCGGCGCAGGCGGCGACGATGTTCTCCCAGACGGATTGGCCGCCCCGGCTGCGGGGGATGACGTGGTCAACGGTGAGGCCGGATTTGCGCGAGCCGCAGTACTGGCAGGTCCAGGAGTCGCGGGCGAGGACGGCGCGGCGGGTGATCTTGCGCCGGTGCGCTTCGCGGGGGATGCGCACGTAGTTGACGAGGCGGATCACGTCGGGCCGCTCCATCGTCATGTGCTCGGAGTGGATCGCCCCCTCGCGCCGCTCGAGCAGCTCGGCCTTTTCCTTCAAGAGCAGCACGGCGGCTCGTCTCAGCGTGCAAACGTTGATCGGCTCATACGTTGCGTTGAGTACGAGTACCCGTGCCATGCTGCTCGGGAATTCTACGCAGGCCGTTCCCGGGGCTCACGACACGGGGTAGCTGCCCAGGATTCGGACCGAGGCGGCCTTGGCTCTCAAAGCTTCTATGGCATCGGCGACAGACGGGTCCGACGTCCTGCCCTCGAGGTCGCAGAAGAACATGTAGCGGCCCAGTTCGGAGCGCAGCGGGCGGGACTCGATGCGGGTGAGGTTGACGTCGCGGGAGGAGAACTCCTGCAGCGCCTCGACCAGCGCTCCGGGGTGGTCCTCGCCGAGCTCGGAGAAGACCAGGGAGGTCTTCCAGGCGTTTCCCGTGCCTGGGGCGGTCCCGGCGGGGGCGATCCAGACGAAGCGGGTGACGTTGTTGGGCTCGTCCTCGATGCCCTCGCGCAGGATCGCGCAGCCGTAGAGCTCGGCCGCCGAGCGAGCGCCGATCGCCGCCCAGGGCCGCCCCGCCTCGCTGACCAGGCGCACGGCCTCCGCGGTGCTGCTCACGGCGCGCCGCTCGGCCCGGGGGAGGTTCTCGCGCAGGAAGCGGGCGCACTGGGCCAGTGGCTGGGGATGGGAGAGCACCGCCTCGACCCGCTCCGGCTCGAGCTCCTCGCGCGCGATCAGCATCGCTCGCACGGCGAAGTCGTGCTCGCCGACGATCGTCACCGAGGCGGCCTCGAAGGCGAGGGTGTCGAGGGTGCTGCGCACCGAGCCCTCGATCGAGTTCTCGAAGGGGACGAGCGCGCGCTCGGCCTCGCCGCGCTCGACCGCGAGGATCGCGTCGCCGATCGTCGCCGTGCGCAGCGGCTCGAAGTCGCCGCGCCCGCCGAGCGCCTCGGCCAGGGCGTCCTCGGTGAAGGTCCCGGCCGGTCCCAAGTAGGCGATCCGCATCGTCGGCGCCCGCTATTCGAAGACGACCGTGTAGCTGGCTTTGTTGTTTTCGGAGACCAGCTCTCCGGGCACCGTGGCGACGTCGACTTCGAGGGTCGCTTCGCCTTTCGGCGCCGGCGTCAGCGGAATCGAGACCGTTTCGGATTCCCCGGCGCCGATGGTTTCGATGGTGCCCTGCAGCGTGGTGCCGCCGTTGACGGTGACCGAGACGCTGATGCCGTTCTCGGTCGATCCGCCCTGGTTCTGCACTTCCACTTCGACTTCGGGGGTTCCTTCGCCGATCACGCCGGTGGTCGATTCGGCGACCAGTTCGGTGCCGTTGACGCTGGTGGAGATCAGGCCGAGCCCGTGGACGCCGGGGGTCGCGGGGCCGCTGGCGCCGCTGACCGAGCCGAGCGCCGCCGCGACGGTCGCTTCGTCGAGCCATTTGGTCCCTTCGGGGACGAAGACGCTCGCCGGCACGTCGCTGCCCTCGATGCCGTTCGAGGCGAGCACGCCGTCGATCTCCGGGCGGACGACTTCGGCGTAGACGACGTCGCTGCCCATCAGCGTCTGCATTTCCTTGGCGATCTTCGCCGTCGCCTTCTGCGCCCCGACGTCGCCGAGCGCGGTGCTCATCTGTTCGGCGATTTCGTCCATCGCGTCGCTGCGCAGCTTGTAGACCAGCTCGAGCGCGCTCTGGGCGTCGCCCATGTCGCCGGGGGCGCTGAGGCCGTCGACGCGGCTGGCGTAGCCGTCCATCGCGCCGCGTTCGGCTTCGACCTGGGTGACGAACTCGGTGACCGAGAGGTTCCCGGGGTTGGCAAGCTTGCCGAAGAACGACTTGCTCGTGTGTTCCGTCTCGGTGGCGATCTCCGAGACGTTACGGGCGTAGTCGCTGAGCGCCCGGTGCGCCCGCGCGTCGAGACAGCCCTTGACGCCGAGCACGATCAGGATCACGAGCAGCAGCCCGCCGCCGAGGGCGAGGCCGCGCCGCAGCATGATCTGCTGGCGCTGGGGGCGACGTGGCCGCCGCGCGCGCCGTGCGGCCCTGTTGGCTGCCGAATTCTCCAAGAAGCAGGCAGTATGTCGCAGGAGGAAGCGGATTAGCGGCGAAGTCCGCAAACGGCTTGGTCGGCTCACTCGTGCTCAACCGCTTCCTGATCGAGCGTCGCATCGGCAGCGGCGGCTTCGGCACGGTCTACGAGGCCTGGGACGGCCGCCTCGAGCGGCCGGTGGCGGTGAAGGCGATCGAGTCGGGCCCGGCGCGTGGATCGGGCCGCGTGCTGCGCGAGGCGCAGGCGGCGGCGCGCCTCAACCACCCCGGGATCGTCACGCTCTACGAGATGGGCGAGGAGGACGGCAACGCCCTCCTGGTCACCGAGCTGGTCGAGGGCGAGACGCTCGCCGAGCTGAGCCGGAACGGGGCGCTGAGCGACCGCGACGTCGGCGAGATCGGGGCCGACCTCTGCGAGGCGCTCGCCCACGCCCACGCGCGCTCCGTGGTGCACCGCGACATCAAGCCGCAGAACGTGCTCGTCACCGAGGAGGGCGAGCCGCGGGCCAAGCTGATGGACTTCGGCGTCGCCCGCCTCACCGATGCCACCGCCCTGACCGCGCCGGGGGACGTGGTCGGCACGCTTGCCTACATGGCCCCCGAGCAGGCCGAGGGCCGGGCGGCGGGGCCGGAGGCCGACGTCTATTCGCTGGCGCTGATGCTCTACGAGTGCTGGAGCGGCGAGCACCCGAACCGCCGCGCGACGCCGGCGGCGACCGCGCGCGCGATCGGAGCCCGGCCGCGCTCGCTGCGGCGCCTGCGCCCCGACCTGCCGCGCGAGCTCTGCGACACGCTCGATGCCTGCCTGCAGGCACGGCCCGGCCGGCGGCCCTCGCTGGAGGAGCTCGGCGAGACGATCGAGGACTCGCTGGACCTGCTCGCGAGCCAACCGCCGCGGCCCGGCCGCTCGCTGCCGCTGCGCTTCGGCGCGATCGCCGCCGCGGTCGCCCTCGGCGCCTGGCTCGCCGCCGGTCACGGCATCCTCCTACCGTAGGATTTTCCGAGCCGTAGTCGGTCACCCGAGCGCCTCCCGCGCTCGCGAAAAGGAGCCCAAGATCAGCGTCCTGCGCAACCTCGAGAGTCGGATCGAAGGCCTCGTCGAGGGCGTCTTCAGCCGCGCCTTCAGCTCGGAGGTGCAACCGGTCGAGCTCGCCCGCAAGCTGGCGAAGGAGATGGACGCGCACAAGACGGCCGGCGTGGCCAGGGTCTACGTGCCGAACGAGTACACGGTCTTCCTCTCGAGCCGGGACCGGGCCAAGCTCGAGGGGTACGAGCGCTCGCTGGAGCAGGAGCTCTCCGGCTACCTGCTCGAGCACGCGCGCCGCCGCGACTACGACCTGCTGACCCGGCCGGCGGTCGAGTTCAAGACCGACGAGCGGCTGCGCCTGGGCGAGTTCGGCATCCAGACGCGCCTCGTCAAGCCCCCCGCCCACGAGGGCGAGAGCGCCAGCCAGGGCGAGGAGGGCCACACGATGGTCTACTCGGCGGTGCGCGAGCGCCCGGCCGAGCCGCAGCGCCCGGCCGTCGCCACGCGCGCGGTCGTCGGCCTCGCCGACCGCCGCTACGTGCTCGAGGGCCCGCGGGCGACGATCGGGCGCTCGAAGTCAGCCGAGTGCGTGCTCGGCGATCCCAACGTCTCCCGCCGCCACGCCGAGCTGCGCCGCTCGCAGACCGGGGACTGGACGATCGCCGACCTCGGCTCGACCAACGGGGTCAAGGTCAACGGCAGGCGCGTGGCCTCGACCCGGCTGAGCCCGGGCGACCAGGTCACGCTGGGAACGACCACCTTCGTCTTCGACATCGAGCAGTAACGGTCAGAGCGCGTGGACTACGCCCCGATTTCGGTCGCTCTCAAGTTCGGCTTCCTCGCCGTCCTCTACGTCTTCCTGCTCTGGATCGCGCGCAGCGCGCTCAAGGACCTGCGGCGCACGGTGGCGCCCGCCGCCGACGCCACCGGCTTCCACCAGGTGCCCGGGGCAGCGCCGCGGCCGGCCGGCCCCGACCTCTGGCTGGTGGTCGAGCGCGGCGGCGGCCTCGCCCCCGGCGAGCGCTTCGACCTGATCGGCGGGCTCTCGATCGGCCGCTCGGCGGAGGCCGACGTGCAGATCGACGACCGCTACGCCTCCGGCGTGCACGCGAGGATCTTCAGCCGGGGCGGCCGCACCTACGTCGAGGACATGAACTCGACCAACGGCACCCTGCTCAACGACGCGGCCCTGCGGGTCGAGGCGGAGCTGATCGACGGTGACGTCGTGCGCATCGGCGACACTGAATTCAGGTACGAGAGCGGGACCGAGCATGCGTAGCGGCGGTGCATATCTGACTCTTCCGCCGCGGAGCATGCGCGAGGCCAGGGGTGGTGGCTGATGCTGAGGATCGACGACCAGGCCTTCCGCACCGACACCGGGCGCCAGCGCAACGCCAACGAGGACTCCTTCTTCGTTCGCGCGCCGATCTTCGTCGTCGCCGACGGGATGGGCGGCGCCCAGGCCGGGGAGGTCGCCTCCAAGGCGGCCGCCGACGCCTTCGACGTCGACCTGCCCGACGGGCCGCCCGAGCAGGTGCTGCGCGAGACGATCGAGCTGGCCAACCGCACGATC
>Ga0187776_10001323_pt1 | contig 12329 bp, 14 predicted proteins | sample 0216_BV02_MP12_2_FD_132426 | JGI IMG/M metagenome (GOLD analysis project Ga0187776, IMG submission 132426) | Tropical peat soil microbial communities from peatlands in Department of Meta, Colombia - 0216_BV02_MP12_20_MG | ecosystem: Environmental > Terrestrial > Soil > Wetlands > Peat | place...
CTTCCGCCACTGCCGGAGCCGGTGCCCGAGCCGCCGGATCCCGAGCCGCCCGATCCCGCGCCGCCCGAACCCGAGCCGCTCGATCCTCCGCCTCCCTGGCCACCGCCTGAGGTGCCGCCCGACGTTGTGCCGGACCCGTCGCCGGAGCCGGAGCCGGCGGCTGACCCGCCGCCGCTCGAGCCGCCACCTGACGAGGTCGCCGTGCCGCCGCCGCCCGACCCGCCGCCCGAGCCGCCACCTGCCGGCGCGGTCGTCGCGCCGCCGCCGCCCGAGCCGCCCTTGGACCCACCGCCGCCCGAGCCGCCCTTGGACCCACCGCCGCCCGAGCCGCCAGGCGCCCCGCCGGCCGGCGGCCCGCCCGAGCGTCCTGGGCCACCACCTGACCCACCGCCCCCGCCCGAGTTGCCGGATGGCGCCGCGTGGCCGGTGACCAGCGCGTGAGCTGAAGAGCCTCCGCCGACGGCGACGCTCGCCGCCACGGCGACCCCCGTCGCCGACGCGCGCCCCCGCCGCCCGGTCGAACGCGCGCCGCGGCTGTGCCGGGCTCGAGCGGGGGCGACGGGGCCGGTTCTGGGCCCGAGCGGGATCGGCTGAACGCCGGCCTGGAGGAGTGGGACCGGCCGGGCCGAGCCCACCCGGTAGGACGCCGGCGATACGCGGACCCAAGGCCCAACCGCGATCGCGGCGAGCGTCGTGATCATGGCCGCGCTGGCAACCGTGGCCGCGGGCGGACCGATCCCGAGCGCAGGCGGCCTTCCGCCGATGGATGCCACCGCCCGGACCGGGGAGATCGCCAGCAACGTCCAGAAGACGGCGGTGCGCTTGCCCGAGTAGCACTTGAGGAACGCGCGCACGACGGTCGGGTCGAGCTGGGTCCCGGACAACTCGGCAATCAGCGCCAGTGCCTGCTTGTGCGAGGTCGCCGGCCGATAGGGACGGGCCGATGTCAGCGCATCGAACGTGTCGGCCACAGCGATGATGCGAGCGCCGAGCGGTGCCTCGTCGCCCACCAGTCCGGATGGATAGCCCCCACCGTCGAATCTCTCGTGGTGGTGGCGGACCATCGCGACGATGTCGGGGTCGCCCAGGCAAGCGACGATCCACGCCCCTTCATCGGCGTGGCGCTTTGTCAGCTCGAACTCCTCGGGCGTCAGCTTGCTCGGCTTATTGAGCACCTCCCTCGGAATGCAGAGCTTGCCGATGTCGTGAAGCGTGGCGGCCGTCTGCACCTTCGCCGCCTCCTCCCGCGGAAGTCGCAGTCTGCGCGCGATCAGCTCCGTGTGCAGAGCCACGCGCCGCGAATGCCCGTCCGTGTACGGGTCCTGCGCGTCCAGCGCAGAGGCCAGCTCCTCGAGCTCGCGGGTCGTCCGGGCGACGTCGGACGTCGGGCGTCGGACTCGTCCCTGGGGGCCCGTCAGGCCCAACACGCGGACCGCCTTCGTGGCACGGTGCTCCGCACGCAGCCGACGCAGCCATCCCCAGAGCAACACCTCGCTGAACATCACGTCCCCCGGGCGGCGCCTGCGCTTCCAGTAGGCGTTTCCAACCAGCGATGCGATCAACGACAGAGCCACGCCGAGCGCGAGGCACGCCCAATACGAGGTGACCACGTCCGCCAGGTACAACCACCAGACGACGGCGACCGGGAGGACCACCACCGCCAGCGTGGCAAGCGCAACCTGCGGTAGATACCGCGTTGACTGGGAAGTCGCGTGTTCGCTCACCGTATCCAGTGTCGCCGGTGCCGCAGTGCCCCGTAGGAGCCAGCGGACCCGCCGGCAGCCTCCGAGCGAATGATGGCACCGCGTGCAAGCAAACCGAACGCCGCTGAAGCGGCGCGAGGCCGAGATCGGAGGGCGCGATGTCGGCTGGTTGACGGCCTCCGGTTGCTCGGCCGTAGTGGACCGGAAAGCCACCAAACTGTGCGAGCAACTGTCATGCACGACGCCGAGGCGGTCCTGAGCGTGCCACCGCCCGTCAACAAAGGAGACGACGATGCAGATCACCCGAAATTCGCTTGAGACCAATGTAGGGCCGGGCGACTGGTTCACCGGCACCGTCTACATCGACCCCGTCGCCACCGCCGCGGATCCGTCCCGTGCTGCGGCCAGCATGGTGCACTTCACGCCCGGCGCCCGCACCGCCTGGCATACCCACCCGTACGGTCAGACCATCTACGTCACCGAGGGCATCGGGCGCTGCCAGCGCCGCGGCGGCCCGGTCGAGAAGATCCGCCCCGGCGACCGCGTCTACTTCGAGCCCGGCGAGCACCACTGGCACGGCGCCGCTCCCAACCGCTTCATGACCCATCTCGCGATCCAGGAGGTCGACGAAACAGGAAGCCTGGTGACGTGGGGGGAGCAAGTCACGGACGAGGAGTACCGCGCCGCGCCTGAGGCCGACGAATAAGCCTGCAGCGACCGAGCGCACGACGGTGTCGCATCGCAGCGGGACGCGCCTCGCCGGCTGAGTTGGCGGCGGTTGGAAGGATCCGGGCGGGCGGGGCGTCTTCTCCCACATGGAGCGAAGTCATCAGACGTCTGCCGTCGATGCTACCCGTGGTGCTCCAGCCGTCCACATCCGGCCGCTCGGGGCCGGAGATCGCGACGGGCTCGCCGCGCTGTTCGCGCGCCTGAGCCCGGACTCCCGGTACCGGCGCTTCATGAGCCCCAAGCCGCGACTCAGCGACGGCGAGCTGACGTACCTCACCGATATCGATCACGTCCGCCACGAGGCACTGGCGGCGGTCGACCGCGGCGACGAATCCATCGTCGGGGTGGCTCGGTACGTGCAGTGCTCGGACCTCGCGGATGCAGCCGACGTGGCCATCGAGGTCGCCGATGACGTGCAAGGGAGGGGCATCGGACGGGTCCTGGCGCAGGCGCTCGTTCAGCGCGCGCATGAGAACGGAGTCGGGGTCCTGCGCGCGACCGTGCTGTGGGAGAACCGCGCCGCCCGCGCGCTCGTGCGCCGGCTCGGGTTCCGGGCGCGCGGCAGCCAGGGAGCCGAGATCGAACTCGAGCTCTTACTGCCCGGCGGGTCGGAAGCGTGAGCGTGCTCGCCGCCGGAATGATCCTGGGGTGCGGGGCAGCCCTGCTTCTGCCCGGCTTACGGGCAACCCGAGCGCATCATCGGCGCCGAAGGCTCGGCCGCCACCACGCGCCGACGTTCGTGTTCGCAGATCTCGTGGGCTACACGTCGCTGACGGAGGAGTTCGGCGACCGCGCCGGCGCGCTGGTGGCAAGGAAATTCAAAGAGGCGATCTCGACGCTCGGACACGAGCACGGGGCGCTGCGGCTGAAGTTCATGGGCGACGGCGTGATGATCTGCGCGCCGGATGCAACGCAGGCGGTGGTGTTGGCCGCGCGGGCCGTCAGTGAGTTGGGCGGGCGGCCGGACCTGCTGCCGGTACGCGTCGGGGCGCATACGGGCCCCGCAGTCCTCGACGGCGACGATTGGTTCGGCGGCGCCGTGAATCTCGCGGCTCGGCTGGCTCAGACGGCACGGCCGAACGAGGCTCTGGTGAGCCAGGCGACGCGCGCGGCCCTGGCTGAGGAACACGCTCGCTGGTTGAGCGGGCACCGCGAAGTGCGTCTCCGCGGGATCCTCAACCCGGTGGCTGTGTGGCGACTGACTGATCGGGCAGCCACGAATGGCACGGGGCGGTCGGGCGCGTCTGGAGCGCGTGTGACCGTGAACTGCGCCGGCATTCGCGCCTGTGAAGATTTAGTCAGGGATGAACGCACGCAGGCGTCCTTCGCTGGTCGAGCAGGTTCGCGAGAGCCTGCTCGCGGAATTGAGCTCGGGCAAGCTGCCACCCGGAGCGAAGCTCCCGAACGAAACCGAGCTGGCGGAGCGCTTCACGGTCAGCCGCTCGACCATTCGTGAAGCCGTCGGCAGCCTGATGGACGCTGGGTACCTCTCGCGCCGACACGGCTCGGGAACCTTCGTCACCGCCCTCCCTCGGACGCTGCACCCGCTCGAGACGACGGTGAGCTACACGGGGATGATCCGCGCCTCGGGACACCAGCCCTCGGAAACGGTCGTCAGCAAGGAGGTGCGCGACCCATCCCAGACCGAGCGCGAGGTACTGGGACTCGCCGCCGATGAATCCGTGATCGAGATCGAACGGGTCCGTCTAGCCGACCGCCGCCCGGTGATCTACTCCCGCGACCGCATCCCGGTCGCGCTGCTTGGCGAAGCGTCGGAACAGACGCTCGACAGCTCGCTATACGAGCTGCTGGCGGCGGCCGGTCACCCCGTCGCGAGCGCGAGCGCGCAAATCACCCCCACGGTTGCCGACGCGAGGCTCGCGAGGCTGCTCGAGGTCAAGCGTGGCACCCCGCTGCTGCGCATCGATCAGGTCGACTACGACGAGCGTGGCCGCACCGTGATGCTGTCCGCCGAGTGGCACGTGGCCGACGTATTCGACCTCATCGTCAACCGTCGCGCCTCACCATCCAGCGACTAGCACGGAGCGGCCCCCTCTCGCCTCATTCTTAGGGCGATCCGACCGGCTTCCTACAGCCTGAGTGCACCTTGCTTGGTGAACCCGGGTCGACCCGGACGACCGAAAGGATGGATCCATTGTTCCTCCAAGTGAAGAAGGTACTCGCCGGCGTCGCGGCGCTCTCCGCGCTCGCGCTCGGCGGCTCGGCGCTCGCCAGCGCCGCGACGTCGCACAACGCGGCGACCAGCAGTCAGAGCAGATCGGCCGCACCCGCGCCGCCGGCCTTCAACGGTCCCGCGCCCGGCACCGCGGCGCACGAGGACGCCGAGAAGGCGGTGACGGGCGCAGCGGCCGCCAAGGCCCAGGCCGCCGCGGTGAAGTTCGTCGGAAGCGGCACCGCCGGTGCTGTCACGACCGACTACGCGGGCACCGGTTACGAGACGACCGTCACGAAGCCCGACGGCAGCAAGGTCGAGGTACACCTCGACAGCTCGTTCACCGTCTTCCAAGGCCCGCGCGGCCACGGCGGCGCGCCGCCCGGTCCGGGGGCGCCGGCCGCTCGGTACGGAGGATGACCGCCACGAGGCGCTGGCGGCCTACGTCGTCAGCGCCTCGGCGCGCGCGATCGGCCGCTTGCCCCAGCGGCTGCGCGTCGCGAAGTCGAGCAGCCTTCCCAGGTACGACGACAACGGCGAGGGAGCGATCACGCGCAGGTCGGCGAAGACGTCGAGCGAGATCCCATGGCCACCGGCCGCCTCCGCGCGCCGCGTGACCTCGTCGAAGCGGAAGATCGCCACCCGCCGCACTCCCGCGATCCGGCTGACCCCTTCGGCCAGGCGGGAGTAGAACCGCTCCCTGTCGAGATCGACCCCGCCCGCCGACAGCACCTCGACGAGCAGCTCGATCGCGTCGCGCGCCGACGGCAGCGTCCCGACGGCCTGGTCATCTGCTGGTCCCATAGATCAGTGATCTCCGGGACCCCGCCCTAGTTACACACACGCGGGCTTCATCCCCCCGGTCGGGGGGATGCGTCCGCCGTGGCCTCGAGCACCTCCGGCGTGAGCTCGTCGAGCGAGCCGAGCGTCACCGCCGCGAGCCCGAGCGCATCCTCCGACGGCGGGAACCTTCGGTTGGGCAGTGCGACGACGAGCATCCCGGCGGCGGCGGCCGCGCGCAACCCGTTGCTGGAGTCCTCGACCGCGGCGCATCGGGTTGGCGCCGCGCCCAGTTTCTCGGCCGCGGCGAGGTAGATGTCGGGAGCCGGCTTGCCGTGCGCAACCTCCTCGCCCGACACCGTGGCCGCGAAGCTGTCCGCTAGTCCGCTCGCGGCGAGGACGGCGTCGATCACCTCGCGGTTGGCCGAGGAAGCCAGCCCCAGCGGCCAGCGCGCCGCCAGGCGCCTGACGGCGTCGACGGCTCCCCGGAGCAGCGGCAGCCCGTCGGCGTAGCCGGCGAGCAGCCGCTCGACGACGCGATGGTTGATCTGCTCGGGCGCCAGCGGAACCCCCAGTTCGTCGTGGAGATAGCGCGACCATTCCGGCGCGCTCATGCCCATCATCGCGCTGGTCGCGTCGGCTCGCCACTGACCACCCGTCTCGGCCACAACCGCCCGCCGGGCGTCGTCCCATGCCTGCTCCGAGTCGATCAGGACGCCGTCGAGGTCGAAGCACACCGCCTCAAGTTCGCTGTGTCGGGTGTCTGCGCCCACCGGCAGGTAGCGATACCACACACGATCCCTCACCGGTCTGACACGGGTGTACGATCGGGCCGTGTCACACGACGACGCGCTTGTCGACGAAGTCGCCAACGAGCTGGCAACGTGGCCCGGGGTTCGGATCGAGCGGCGCGCCGACGGCGCCGCGCTCGTGCGCTATGAGCACAACGAGCTGGGGGTGCTGTATCCGGATCGTGGGGTGGCCGAGCTGCCGGTTCCCGATCGCGAGCACGACGTTCTGATCGAGCACGGCGACGCCGAGCCGGACCCCGACTCTGGCGGAGTGAGCCATGGGATCCACGGCCCGTCCGACGTGACGGAGGTGCTCGAGCTGTTCGACCGCCGGTATCGCGACGTGCGGGGTCAAGACGATCCGTACAGCTCCGAGGATCCCGGGTACGGGATCGGCCCTCTGGACCAGCTCGACGAGAACGGATAGGCCTCCGCCGATCGGGATGGCGGTCATCGCAATCGCCGATGTGTATGGGATCGAAGGTCGGCGCGACGAGCTCGCGGCACTGCTCGGCCGATTCGAGGCCCAGGCAGCGGCGCAACCGGGGTGCCGCGAGCTGACCGTCTACTCGACCGAGGGAGCCGTCCGTCCCGTCGACTCTCGCCCGATGGACCCCCGCGACGCGGACTGACCGCTGCTGGCGCGTGCGGTTCCGGGCGCCACTTGTCGAGGACGGGCCGGCAGTCGTCGGCGTGCTACGCGCGCGGCAGCGCGCGGACCTCGGAGCTTCGGCCTACCGGCTCGCCGACCTCGAGGACGAGTGGCGGTCGCCCGACTTCGACCTCACCCGCGACGCGCTCGTCGTGGAGGGCGACGAGCACGAGATCGTCGGCTAAGGCGCGGTTCGTCTTTTCGGCGCGTTGATCGTCGTCGCGCCCGATCACGAAGGTCGCGGGATCGGCAGCGGCCTGCTCGAGTGGGCCGAGCGGCGCGAGCGCGAGCTCGGCCGGACCTGTCACCGCCAATGGGTCGCGGCGGGCGATCAAAGCGCCGAGGCCCTGCTCCGCCGCGCCGGCTACACGCGCGTGCGCAGCTACTGGCGCATGGTGCGTGAGCTCGTTGACGAGCCCGCGCCCGCCCCGCTTCCAGGGCTCACGCTGCGGCCCCCGGAGGTCGATCGAGACGCCGAGGCGCTGCACGCTCTCGACGCCGCGAGCTTCGCCGCCACCGCCGATTACCGGCCGGAGTCATTTGAGGAGTTCCGCGCCGAGCATCTGCTCGCCCACGACCTCGACCCCGCGCTCAGCGCCGTCGCTGAGGACGGAGAGCGGATCGTCGGATTCCTGCTCGCGCGAAACCGGCCGGACGAGGGAGTCGGCTTCATCGACCTCCTCGCGGTCGCTCCCGACCGCCAGCGTCAGGGCCTCGGCGCCATGCTCCTGCGGACTGCGTTCGCCGCTTGCGCCGCGTCCGGCTTGCGCGAGGCGCAGCTCGGCGTAGCCTCGGACAATCCACGCGCGCTATCGCTGTATGAGCGGGTTGGGATGAGCCCGAGATTCAGGTCTGACATCTATGAACGCCCGGTCCTGCGGAGCTGAGGTAAGTTGAGCGGTCCAATTGTTGGAGAGACGAAACATCTGATAATGTCCGATTCGTGAGTGGCAATCCCGCAATCGAGGTCGAGAAGCTCGTCCGCGAGTTCCGCAAGGGACCTCGCGCCGTCGACGGGATCGATCTCACAGTCTCCCCCGGCGAGATCTACGGCTTCCTGGGCCCGAACGGTGCGGGCAAGTCGACCACCGTGCTGATGCTGACGACGCTGCTCCCGCCAACCAGCGGGCGCGCGTCTGTCGGCGGCTTCGACGTCGTCCGCCAAGGCGCCGAGGTGCGCGCTTCGATCGGCGCGGCGCTCCAGGAGGCCGCGCTCGACGCGATCCTCACCGGCCGCGAGCACCTGATGCTGCAGACGACGCTCCAGGGCATCCCCAAGGCCGAGCGCGGGCGGCAAACGGACGCGCTGCTCGAGCGGGTGGGCCTGACCGAGGCGGCGGACCGCCGCGTCGGCGGATACTCCGGCGGGATGAAGCGCCGGCTCGACCTGGCGCTTGCGCTGGTGCACCGCCCTCCGATCCTGTTCCTGGACGAGCCGACCACGGGCCTCGACCCGCAGAGCCGCAGCGCGCTGTGGGAGGAGGTCGCGCGGCTCGCCCACGACGAGGGGATCACCGTGTTCCTGACGACCCAGTACCTCGAGGAGGCCGACGCGCTCGCCGACCGGGTGGGGATCATCGACCGCGGGCGGATCGTCGCCGAGGGCACCCCCGCCGAGCTGAAGGCTGAGATCGGGAGCCCGAGCGTCGAGGTCACACCGGTCGACCTCGACGCCAGCGACCGGCTCGCGCAGCTGCTCGACCGGTTCGGGGAGCTGCGCCGCAACGGCCGGGGCAACGTGACCGTGCAGCTGCCGGGTGGCGAGGCCCAGCTCGCGGAGGTGGTGAGGGCGCTCGACCAGGCCGGACTCCACGTGGAGCTGCTGCAGCTCCATCAGCCCTCGCTCGACGACGTGTTCCTGGCGAAGACCGGCCACAAGCTCGAGGGCGCGGGCGAGGGCGAGGCCGAAGCGCCGGCCGGCGGCGGGCGCCGCGGAAGGAGGCGCCGTGGCCGTTGACGTGGCCCTCGGTCCGATCGCCGCGCAGCGGTCGACCGCGCCCGGGGTGGTCGAGCAGACGCTCGCCGTGGCGCACCGCGCGGTCATCCGGACGCTGCGGCAGCGAGCGCTCCTGATCTTCCCGATGATCTTTCCGCTGATCCTGTTCGCGATCAACGGCTCGGCGCTCAGCGCCGCGACGCACATCCCGCGCTTCCCGACCAGCAACTACCGAGACTTCCTGATCGCGATGCCGTTCATCCAGGGCGCGATGTTCGTCTCGATCAGCGCCGGCGTCGACCTCGCGCGTGACATCGAGAGCGGCTTCATGAACCGGCTGGCGCTGACGCCGCTGCGCAGCGAGGCGATGCTCGTCGGCCAGCTCGGCGGCGCGCTTGTGATCGGTGTCATCCAGGCGATCGTCTACCTGCTCGTCGGGGTGGCCACCGGCGTTACATTCGCCAGCGGCGTCGGCGGCGCGATCCTGGTGATCGGCATCTCGATCCTGATCGCGTTCGCGTTCGCGAGCCTCGGCGAACTGCTGGCGCTGCGGTTCGGCACCGGCGAGGCGGTTCAGTCGATCTTCCCGCTGCTGTTCGTGACGCTGTTCCTCAGCTCCTCGAGCCTGCCGCGCAACCTGATCAAGGCCGACTGGTTCCGGGAGGTCGCGACCTACAACCCGGTTTCGTACCTGCTCGAGTCGCTCCGGAGCCTCGTGATCACGGGTTGGAACGCGCAGGCGCTCGAGTTGGGGATCGGGTTCGCGGTCGCGCTGCTCGTGATCACGGTGGCGCTGTCGCAGCGGGTGATGAAGTCTAGGCTGGCGAGGCTATGAGGGGGTTCCTCAACGTCGTCCACGGCGTCGCCTGGCGCTCGATCCACAACACCCTGGTCAACCCCGCGGTGCTCGTCCCGTCGCTGATCTTCCCGCTGTTCTTCCTGATCGCCTTCGCGGGCGGCCTCTCGCGGATCAGCGACGTGCCGGACTTCCACTACGCGGCGGGCTACACGTCGTTCCAGTTCGTGTTCGTGTTCCTCCAGTCGGCGGCGTTCGGCGGCGTGTTCACGGGGTTCGCGATCGCCCGGGACTTCGACTCCGGCTTCGCTCGCAGGCTGATGCTGAGCGCGCCGCGCCGGAGCGGGATCATCGCCGGGTACGCCGTCGGCGCATTGCTGCGGTGGGCGATCACCGGCACCGTGGTCACGATCGCCGCGTTGATCGCCGGCATGAACGTCTACGGCAGCGGGATCGATCTGTTCGGCCTGCTGGGACTCGGCGTGATGATGAACCTGGTCGCCGCGCTGTGGGCGTGCGCGATTGCGATGTTCCTGCGCACCGAACAGGCGGGCGCGTTGATCCAGATGCCGGTATTCGTGCTGCTGTTCCTCGCGCCGGTGTACGTCCCACTGTCGCTGCTGACGGGCTGGATCCACGACGTCGCCAACCTCAACCCGGTGACCGCCGTGCTCGAGGCGGGCCGCGGGCTCCTCGCGGGGTCACCGGTCAAGGTCGGGATCGCGTTCGCGGGGCTGGCGGGCGCGGTGCTGCTGATGGCAGTGTTCTCCCGTCGAGGGCTGGCTTCGGCCGAGCGGGCGGGCTGACCCGGGTGGTTTCGCGGCGCACGATCAGCGCCCGGCCGCCTGGTGCAGCAGCGCCGTGACGTCCGCGAGCGTCCCGAGGTGCCCGAGCTTGTCGGGGTTGATGATCGAGCTGATCCGCTGGACCCGGTCGCCTTCGATTTCGAGAGCCCAGACCGCGATCACGCGCTGATCGCCGTCGAGCAGGAGCGCGCCGGGCCCGCCGTTGACCCCGGCGGGACGAATCGACGCCCCCGGGATCCGCGCTCCGAGCCGCACCCAGCTCCGCAGCGCCCGCGCGACGCGGCTGCGGCCGCCCACCGGGCGCGCGAGTGCCGGCACCTTGCCGCCGCCGTCGCCGGTCAGCACCACGTCGTCGGCGAGCAGCGCCTCGAGACCCGCCAGGTCGCCCTCGTTCACGGCCGCGAAGAACCGCCGGGCGAGCTCGTCGCGGCGCTCCGGCGAGGTCTCGAAGCGAGGACTGCGCTCCTCGAGCTGACGCCTGGCGCGCGAGACGAGCTGCCTTGCGTTGTCCTCGCTCTTGCCGACGACCTGCGCGATCTCGCCGTAGCCGTAGTCGAAGACGTCGCGCAAGAGCAGCGCCGCACGCTGCTCCGGCGAGAGGCTCTCGAGCAGCACCAGCATCGCGATCGAGACGGAGTCCGCGGTCTCGACCTCGAGCGCGGGATCGCCCGAGCCGTCGGTCAGGAGCGGCTCGGGCAACCACTCGCCGAAGTAGCGCTCGCGGCGCACGCGGGCGGAGCGGAGCGTGTCGATCGCCAGACGCGTGGTGACGGTCGCGACGAAAGCGCGGGGCGACTCGATCCTCTCGCCGTCCGCGAGCACCCGGTGCAGCGTCAGGAGCGCTTCCTGCACGACGTCCTCGGCCTCGGCGACGCTGCCGAGCATCCGGTACGCGATCCCGAACGCGGTGGGTCGCAGCTCGTGGAGGAGCTGCTCGTCAGTCGTCATTCGGTGAACCCCTGGCGCCAGCTCGGGTGGCGCGGCGTCCAGCCGAGCTCGCGCTTTGCCTTCTCGTTGGACGCGCCCCGGATGTCGGTCATCATCACCACGCCCGCCTCGCCGGCGGCGAGGCGCCCCACGACGGCCGGCACCCGCCACGGCTTCGGCGCGCCGATCTGACGGGCGAGCTCTGGGAGCCACTCCGACACCGCCGCGGGCTCGTCGTCGACGATGTTGTAGATGCCGCGCTGCCCGCGCTCGACCGCCAGCACCGTCGCCTCGGCGGCATCTCCGATGTGGACGAACGACCACACCCCACCCCCGCCGTCGACGATCGGGTACCGCCGCTTGCGGACCATCTCGAACTGCTCGGCGCCCGGCGCGAGCGACGTGCCCGGGCCGTAGAAGCCGCCGTAGCGCAGGATGATGCCGGTGGTCCAGCCGGCGCCGGTGACCGCCTCCTCAACGTGACGGATCGCCTCGAACGACTCGCGCATCTCCTTCGCCGGGGTGGGATCGAGCGGCGCGTCCTCGTCCTTGACCGGACCGCCGGTGCGGGCGTACGGCCACCCCGTGTAGCTCTGCGCGATGAACTTCCGCACCCCAACGGCGCGGCCCGCTGACAGCAGATGGTCCGTGCCCTCGGTCCGCAGGCGGTTTGTCAGCGCGAAATCGCGATCGAACTTGCGCATGTTGAGCGTCGAGAGCGCGGTCAGTTGGTGGATGATCACCTCCGGCTCGGCCCGCGCGACGGCCGCCGCGACCTGGTCGGGGTCGAGCGCGTCGGCCACGACCGGCGTGGCGCCGAGCTCGTACAGCGCGTCCTGATTTGACCCGCGGCGGGTCATCCCCACGACCTCGTGGCCGGCGGCCACGAGCCGGGGGACCAGCTGCCTGCCCATCGCTCCCGTTGCGCCTGCAAGAAAGATCTTCATCTCCGCTCCTTTGTCGTCATAGCACCCCACATGACGAGACACGCGGGGCGGCTGTGACAGCCGGGCGAAGCGGGAGCTGTGGCGGCGCC
>Ga0187776_10001325_pt1 | contig 12324 bp, 11 predicted proteins | sample 0216_BV02_MP12_2_FD_132426 | JGI IMG/M metagenome (GOLD analysis project Ga0187776, IMG submission 132426) | Tropical peat soil microbial communities from peatlands in Department of Meta, Colombia - 0216_BV02_MP12_20_MG | ecosystem: Environmental > Terrestrial > Soil > Wetlands > Peat | place...
GCGGGCTCGACACCATAGAAGCCCTGGGCGGTCACGCCGATCACCGTGAATGGAACGCCTTTCACGTAAATGGTTTGGCCGATGGCGGAGGGACTGCGGCCGAAGCGCGTGGTCCAGTAGGAATAGCTGAGAACGACGACGCTGGCGTGCGCGGTCTCGTCTTCAAGCGCGAGCCCGCGGCCGCGCGTAAAGGAAACGCCGAGCCCGGAAAAGAAGTTGCCGCTGACCATGTCGCCTTCCGCTTCTTTGGGATCCTCGCCGATGCGCACGGCCACTTTGTCGACGGCTAAAGGCACATAGGCCATCAAGTCAGAAAAAACGGCGTGCTCTTTGCGAAGCGCTTCAAACACCGGGTAGCAGAAAGACCTGTCGCTGTCACCGGTGCTGCTCACGCCGTCGGGCGGCCCATTGGGAAGGCGCAAGAATACGAGTTGCTGAGGGTTGGGCAGAGGAAGGTAACGAAGCAGAACGGTGTTCATGACGCTGAAGACCGCGGTGTTTCCACCGATGCCGAGAGCGAGGGTGAGCATCGCAACGAGCGTGAAGCCGGGGCTTTTGCGCAGCATGCGGGCGGCGAAGAGCAGATCCCGCCACAACGTGTCCACTACGGACTCCCAGCCACCAGAGCGGATGATTTCTTTCGTGCCATCGAGACTCCCACCCTCCAACCGCACTGCCCGAAGCGCATCCTGGCGACTCATGCCCTGCTTCATCTTTTCGTCGGCGGCCATTTCGAGGTATGCGCCCAGTTCTTCATCTAACTCCCGGTTCACCTGCTCCTTTCGAAAAAGGGACCGCAGCCCGCTTCCAAGATTTCGCCACAAGGACATAAGCTCGGCCCTACGATGCCTCCAGAATCCTGGCGATGGCTGCCGCCTGCCGGCCCCATTCTCGCGTTTCGCTATTGAGTCTCTTTCGTCCCTTCTGCGTCAGGGTGTAGTACCTCGCTCGCCTGTTGTTCTCGGTTGGCTTCCATTCCCCATCGATTAGCCCATCCCTCTCTAATCGTTGAATCGCAAGAAATAACGACCCCGCATTGAGATGAAAAACGCCCTTGCTCATCTGCTCGATGCGGACAGATATCCCGTATCCATGCATCGGTTCCAGCGCGAGCGTCTTCAGAACAAGCATGTCCAAAGTCCCCTGAACGACATCGCTTGACTTATCCGGCATAAGAGTTCTCTCTTCCTACTGGCATACAAGAGGAGCATACGCTTCTCCTACTGGTTGTCAAGGGGAGAAAAACCTGACGCATTTCCTGAAAGGCGCGAAGCATTGCCCGATGCTCGGCGCCTGCAACACCAGTAGGGGCGCAAAAAACATCCTCGACTGGTTCGAATCCGACTACTGCAAGAAAAAAAACATCAACGGCCGCACCGTCTCCTCCGTCGTCAGAAAATGGCTCCGCCGTCACGCGGCCGAATAACTCGTCTCACCAACCGTCTGCCACGCGCTAGACCCACATACCAAGGATGTGTTGGTTCAGCCTGAAATGGAGAGAAGGCGCTCTCCGTTAGTGAGTATTCCGCCCCTCGGGCGGGGATTTACAAGGCATGGATACGACTACCAGGCTATCCCCTCACCATGGTTGCGTCCCTGCAGAGCCCGCTTCCGTTTCGCCCGGCAAGATCATTGTAGCTCCTAGAAGCCCGGCTTCCTTGCTTCGTACGGTAACGCAAGCCATATCAGTACTAATCGCTTGAAAAATCGTGTTCCGTTTTACAGAGGAAAGACCGCCTCGCGACGGTCTGTCGAGAAGAAAGATGTTCGCGATCTTCACTACGCGGACGCGGCCTTATTCTTTTGAACCGCGGTCGCGGCTTTTCGGATCACATCTAGCACGAAGTCAGGCTGGGACAACATCGGCACGTGGCTGCTATCGGTCTCGAAGACTGTTGCTCCCATACGCTTCGCGACGAAACGCTCCAACTCGGGCTGGATAGTACGGTCCTTCGTTGCTACGATGTACCAACTCGGCTTCGACCTCCAAGCGGTACCTTCGACCTTCTGATTGAACAAATCGGCTACGGGTGCGCCTTGAGTGGCCCAGATCAGCTCCTGCTCTTCATCGGAGAGATCGCCTGCGAAGGATGGGACGCCGTCCTTTTTCAGCCAAACGCGTCCGTCTGCAACCTCGATATGAGAAAAAATATCGGTTGCTGGAAACTTTTCTTGCAGACTTTGTGTTGTCTCGTCCGCATCCGGGCCAAACGCCGCGACGTAGACAAGCGCTGCAACTCGAGGGTCTGTGCCGGCCGCCGTGATGACCGAGCCACCATAGGAATGACCGACTAAGATCGCGGGGTTGCTTACACGCCTCAGTGTTCTTTTCACGCAATCTACATCGCCGGCATGTGAATCGAGTCCGTGCTGTGAAGCGATCACTTCAAATCCTTCCTTCTGGAGAGTCGGGATCAGTTTGCTGAAGCATGAGCCGTCGGCCCATAGACCGTGAACAAAAACAATGCTTGGTTTGTGTTGCAAGGACATAGGAACCTCCTGACTTTTGGTTGGGACAACAAGTAGCGTTGTCCGTGGTGCTTAATATGATGTTCCTGTTTCGCGGTCGTTAACAAATACTTTGTGTGGTAGAGATATGCCTTGAAAGTATGGGTGGCCGCTATGGAACTTCGTCATTTGCGTTATTTCGTTGCAGTCGCTGAGGAAGGCAGCCTCACGAATGCCGCCGAGCGGCGACTGCACACCGCCCAGCCATCGCTAAGCCGACAGATTCGCGATCTCGAATTGGAAATCGGCGTAAAGCTGCTGGAGCGCAAGGCCCGGGGCATAGCGCTCACTGCGGCTGGGCGGGTATTTCTCGATCATGCGCGGCTGGCCTTGATGCAGATCGAAGTGGCCTGTGAAGCTGCACGTGGCACAGGACGGCCCGAGAAGCCGGGATTTGTCATTGGGTTTTTGCTGGGACAAGAAGCAATCTGGCTGTCAGAGTCGCTGCGGATTTTGCGCGAAGAGGCGCCCGACGTCGAGATTACACTCATGACGAAGTCTTCTCCTGAGCTCGCAGATGGGCTGATGCAAGGCAAGATCGATGTGGCCCTGCTCCGACACGAAACGCATACCGCAGGCCTGGCTTTTAAGTTCCTGAGTAAGGAGCCTTTGATTGCGATACTGCCTGCTCGCCACCGCCTCGCCCGGCACAGGGCAGTGCGGCCGCAGGATCTCGCACGCGAGAGTTTCATCAGCACAGCACGAGTCGCGCCCGTCCTCCGAACCGTGATCGATGACTATGCCGTGAAGGAAGGAATCGCACTGAAGCAGGACTACGACGCCGAAACTCTATCCGGTGGAATGTCGTTGGTGGCATCCACCGGCGGTTTCACACTGCTTCCACTCTATGTGCGAAATGCACTGATCCCGTCGGTCGTGGCTCGCCCCTTGCGCGGCGAGGTTCCGACTATCGACCTGATGATGGGCTATAACAAGTCGAACGCTTCTCCCTTGCTTAAGGGATTTCTGCTTCGCGCTGATGAGCTAGTCAACCATGTTTCTCAGGAAGAGGCTTACTCCCGCTCCTTGAAACGTGGGCACCGGAAGCCATCAGTCTAAAACCCGATGGAACTACTAATCATCAGGGTATGCAACGACGCAAGGCGAGATTGGGCCGCCTAAGGTAAGTCCTCATAAACGGGCTCATCACCACCAATTTCAGAATCGTCGGCAAACTGGAAGTAACCCGTTTTCATCCGTCACGCGGCCTGCTACTGCTTCCTCCGCACCAAGGCGCTTGGCAACATCATCGGGGATATGAAGCGTGACATCCATTGGCGCAAGTCCAGCACGATTCCAGACCCGATTGTGGGACGGCGGGCGCTCGCCAGGGTCGAGGGTGCGGATTTCGCCTTCGCTCGAATCAGTGCTTATCAGTGGGGAGCTGTGGTTTCTTGGGTTCGTAGCGGAGCTCGAAGGAGACGGGCTGCTGTTTCTGCCACTTCCCAGGCTTGTCCGGTTTCTGCAACATTTTCAGCAGCGATTTGCCGGCTTCGGCGAGCGTTTCCCAATCTTCCTGCATGACCATCTCACGGTAGAACTTCACGGCGTCGCCTTTCCGCAGCTTGCGGCACAACCGGCTGAGCGTCTCCTGCTCCCGCCCGTCGAGCGCGCGCATCAGCGCCTTCACCACTTTCGCGTGACTGGGGAAAACGTGCAGCACCCACTTCGCTCCCTCGGGCGTCAACGTCATCTGCATCACTCGCCGTCCGCGGCCCTTCTGCGGCCGCCTCGATCTCGAGATGCGCCGCTCGGTCTCTTTCGAAACCTCCAGGTTGCTCGCCTCCCGCTGGATCCATCCTTTTCGCTCCAGCAACCGCACGTACCGCTCGAGCAAGTGCGGCGTCGTCTGGAGCCACCGGGCGGCCTCGCTGGTGTACAGCGGCCCCTGGCGATAGACCAGCTCCAGCACCCGGAACTCCCACAGCGTCAGCTCAAACGTCTCGAGCTGGTCCCGCACCTTCCTACGGAACCACTCCGCCGTGTCCAGCACATCCTGATAGGCCCGAAACGCCCTGTGCGCCTTCCCGCGCTGGCTGATGTATTCGTTCATGGGTGGGTCTCCTTCCGGGGTGCTCCCTGGGACCTCAGGTGTTGCTCCGCGTGCTCTGTGTTCGTGTTTTGCGCTGCCCCTGCAGCAAAGCCGCTTTTTTTGCGCGAAATCGCGCGTAAACAGGCCCTAAAACCGCGCCGAATCTGTAAAAACGCTCAACAGATGCAACAGAAAAATGCTCCTAAATCTTCGCCTAGCCTTCGCCCGAGCCGCGAAACCGCCGGATTTGACGAAACCAGTCCTAGTCCTTTTTTTGTAGTACCCGAGGTACGACTGGCCCATTTTCAATCGTTTGTGTTCAGTTAGTCTATACGTAGATTTTCGGTAGCTCTTCGCTGTACTTCGAGAAGCGGAGAGGAGGGGAAGGAAGCCCATGAAGAAGATCCTGATTCTAGCAGCAGCCTTGCTGGTTGCGAGCACGGCCCGCGCGCAGATCGGCGGCGGCTTTGCCGCAGGAAACTTGACTGCAAGCAACTTCACCAGCGTCACCCATGTCGGCAACATCTGCAATCTGGGCACGGGCGTGGACCAGCGCGCCAGCGTGGTGACCAGCGCAAAGAACGACGGGCCGTTCCTGCCCACCTCGTTTCAGTCGTACGACGAGGCCATCCAGGCGGGCCGGCAAATGCTGAATTCCAAGCCCGCCAACCTGGGCGAGATTGCTCGCAAAGCTCGCGAGGAAAAGAAAGCAGCGACGCAGACGGCGATCCTGGTTGTGGTGCAGGATCAGCGGGGCCGCATGATTGCTGCGACGCCGCAACCGTAGGCTCCTCGCGCCCTCCGAGCTCCTATTGGCCGTGCCGCCGTCCCCGGCGCGGCTGCCAGCCGAGACTGAGCCGAAAATCCGCTGCTAGCCAAGGCCGCGGCCTCCCGTCTATCATCCTGAATTCCCAACAACCTGAGGAGACCGCCCATGAAACCACTGATTGCCGTGCTCCTGCTCTGCCTGCCCGCTTCCCTTGCGGCTCAGACAAAACAGCCTGTAACGCTGCGAAGCATCCTGCTGGAGCAACTGCGCACCACTCACAATGAGAAGGACTGGTTCGTGGACGGCGACACGGCCGTCGCTGGCCTGACCGCCGAACAGGCGAACTGGAAGGACGCCAGCGGGAACCATTCCATCGGCCAGCTCGTAAACCATCTCGTCTTCTGGAACCGGCAATCGCTGGCAAAGTTCAAAGGCGAGACGCCGGAGAAATTCAGCGGCAACAACGAAGAGACATTCACCGGCGTTGACGCCAAGCAGTGGCAGGCTTCGGTGCAGGCGTTTGACGACGTGATGAAGGAATTGGAGAAGCTTGTGGAGACGGCGGACGAGAAGAAGCTCGAGGCATGGGCTAACCAGATCGCGCACATCGGCACGCACAACGCCTACCACATCGGGCAGATCGTGGTGCTCCGCCGGCAGCAGGGTTCTTGGGATCCGTCGAAAGGCGTGAAGTAATTCCTGAGGCGTATTGCGCAGCTCCTGACTCTACGGCAGGAGCTGGACGCGGCGGGTGACCAGGGTGACGTCGCCATCCTGGGACTTCGTCGCCGTCAGCGGGCGGGCTTTCAACAGAAACGAGCCTTCCAGCGGCAGCGAGTACGTCTTGTCCACGGCGTATACTTCGACGGGCTTCCCCACCGGCAGCGTGAAACTCAGCTCCACGCCCTTGGCGGGCATCGTGGCGCAACTATAGTAGGCCCAGCCGTTCAGGAACTGGCGCTCGCGTTCACCTTGCGGCTGGAGCGGCTCTCCTTCCATTCGCACCGAGTCGATCCCTGAGCCCGGCGGAAAGAACACCGAGGCATCCGGGGCGGCGCGTTCGGAGCGCAACAAAGTGCGGTAGGCGCGCCTGTCTCCCGCGACGGACGAATCGAGAATGGTGAAGGTAGGCGGCGCGAGATCCGGAAGGCTCGGCGCGTCGGCGAGGAATGCAGACCGCGTGGTCCAGGGGAACGCGCCTTTTTCCACGCGATGGAAACTGGTGGCGACGCGGATGGGCTCTTGCAAATGCTCCGAAGCCGCACGCACAATCCACTGTGATTTGCCGGAATCGCCGTCCTGCCAATACTCGATATTCACGCGCTCCGGGGACTTGGCCGAATAGGCCGGGACGACTAGCGCAATCAGAATTGCCAGCATGGTCGCGGCCGTGGCAGCCGAGGGCAGAGCGATGCGCGAAAGCCCGGCGACGGCTTGAAGTTCGGCGCAGAGCGGCGCAAGCGGCGTATACAGCAGGCACGCCACCGCCGCAATTCCCAGAAGCGCCGGAGCACCCAGGCCGTCGTAGAGCATCAGGAGTGGAGCAAAACCTACGATTCCCGCAGCGGCGAGTGGGAGAAGCACGGCGAGCTCGGAAAAATCATCGCCTTCGTGGCGCTGGGCGACAAAGGAAATTCCACCGAGCACTGCGAAACAAGTTGGGACAAGCAGAATGTAGCTGAAGCCAGGGTTCTGAACGGCGATGGCAATGGTGAACAGCGCCCACCAGGTCCAGACAGCCGCCCACATGCCGGATGGAGTCGTCCAGCGGCCGAACACGAGGCCGGCCGAGGAAACAACCGCCATGCCGAGCAGCCAGAATGCTGCGAGGATGGCGAATGGGTGGGCAATCCATTCCACCGGTATGGCGCCGGCTCTGCGAGCAATCAGTTGCAACGCGAATGCCAGACCGGCAGTGACCGCGATCATCACAGGCCAGGCGAGCAGCCCCCAAAGGTAGGTCCGCAACACAAGGCCGCGCTTCAGAAACAGCCAGACAATCTCAAGAGCCAGCAGGATGGTCGCGCCGATAGCCAGCCACAGGGACCAGGAAATCGGCCACCAAACGGTCCAATGGCCGAAAATATCAAAGTACACGGCTTCCCGCTGCGGCGGGTTCGCTAGGTTGGTATTGGCCAGCGCCAGAAGCGTGGCGAGAGCGCCGTCGCCCATATGCTGAAGGCTCGCCGGGCTGGAATTCTCGAGGTTATCAAGCGGCGTGTGGTAATGAGCGACGTCGCCGATGAAGGCGAGATTCGCACCTTGTGCTCCGGCGGCTTTGAAAACGGTGAAGTCAGTGTCGTTGGGGATCTGCTTGTACACAGTGTAGAACAGCGAGCTCGTTCCGGGCCGGCGGACCGCTTTCGCATAAAGGCGCACGAGCCATTCATTGGCGCTGCCGGTTTCAAACATCAGCGCAGGGCCGGAGGTACCGCGCGCGTCCACATTGGCGGCGGCGCGGACCTGCTTGGCCCACGGGTGACGGTCCACAAAGGCGTGGGCGCCGAGCAGGCCGGCTTCTTCGCCTTCGTCGAGGAGCAGAATGATCGAGTGGCGCAGCTGAGGCAGCGATTTCAGCGCGCGTGCGATTTCGAGAACCGTGGCGGTGCCGCTGCCATCGTCGGATGCGCCCGGGCCCGCGGGAACGGAATCATAGTGCGCGGCGAGCAGCACGGCATCGCCGGGCTCGGAGCCGTCGAGGCGGGCGAGGATGTTCTTCACTGTGCCGCAGACGCCAAATTCGTCGCAGGCGAAGCCGGTTTGCAGGTCCGGGCTGTAGCCGGAATCGGTTAACCGCGCAAGAATTTTTTCACGCACCGCGTCGTTGGGGCGGCTGCCGATAGGATGTGGAACGCCGTCGCCGACAAGAGCGCTCAGCGCGGCGCGGGCGCGGGTGGCGGAGAATTCCGTGGCGGGGGCATCCGCAGGTTTTGGCGCGGGAGGACGAAGTCCCCAAAGCGAAAGCAGGAAGACCGCAGCCAAAACGGCCCCAGCGAGCACAATTCTAGTGACTGCCCGGGTGCTCCCCCCTGACACATACCCCTCCGTGCGCGCCATGCTAGGGCGTGACCCGCCGCAAGTCAATCGGGTTTAATACTTTGCGGGACTGGCAAACACTTGCGTCTCGAATGCGGCATCACTCATCCGATGACCCGGAGGCACGGCATGAGCGACGTCTTGCTTAAGCGATTTGATAACCCGGACGAGGTGCGGACCTTTGAAAAGGGCAAGTATGAAGTGATGACGCTGGGAGGAATGACGATCGGGCGGGCAACGTACGAGCCCGGATGGAAGTGGTCGGTGCATGTGGGGCCGCTCAGCGGGGCGAAACTGTGCGAGGTCGAACATGTGGGGCTGGTGCTGTCCGGGCATGGGAAGGTGCTCATGCGCGATGGACGTGAATTCGATATTCGCGCGGGCGATCTCTTCTATATCGCGCCCGGCCATGACAGTTGGGTGGTGGGAAACGAGCGATACGTTTCGCTGCACTTCCACGGCGTGGAGCAGTATGCGCAGAGACAGAAATAAGCGGCGCGGTGGAGTCCAACCGCGAAATTCGGATAGTGCGAGCCGGGGGCGCGCTTCAAACTAGCAAACGTGCAAGTTATGGAAAACTTAGTGAAGACGGCTTGCGTGCGGGAAACTGTCGCGAAACGCATCGCGCGGCTCCCCTGGGCGGAAATTCGCGCCGGTCTGTGGGAACGGGGATTGGGACGGCTAGGAGTCGTGTTGACGCAAGCAGAGTGCGAAGAGCTGCGCTCGTTGTATTCGCGCGCTGAGTTGTTCAGGAGCCGAGTGGACATGGCTCGGTTCCGATTCGGTCGCGGCGAGTATCAGTATTTTGCGAATCCCCTGCCCACCACCGTTGCGGAACTGCGCGAATCGCTCTACGGACAGCTTTGGGAAACTGCCAATGAGTGGATGGCGGCTCTCTCATTGAAGGGCGAATTTCCTGACAATCTGGACGCGTTCCTAAAGCGCTGTCATGCGCGCGGGCAGAAGCGGCCAACGCCGCTTCTGCTACAGTACCGCGCAGGCGACTACAACTGCCTGCATCAGGATGTGTATGGCGAGGTGGTGTTTCCCTTCCAGGTGATTTTCTGCTTGAGCAAGCCGGAGGCTGAATTTTCCGGTGGCGAGCTGCTGCTAGTCGAGCAGCGCCCGCGGGCGCAATCGGTGGGTCACGCCGTGCGGCTGGAGCAAGGCGAGGGCGTCGCAATTACCACGCGGTGCCGGCCAGTGAAGGGCGCGCGAGGATTTTACCGTTCAAATTTCCGCCACGGGGTCAGCGAGATTTTGAATGGCCGACGGTACACGCTGGGGATCATTTTTCACGACGCGGCCTGAGGATAACCATGCATCCGCTCGACAACCCGATCTGGAAGGCGCTGAACACGTCGCTGGCGCGTTTCGCAAAGGTGGGCAGCCTGGCGCGGCGCTTCCTGTATGACGTGACTCCCCTGGGCGGATTCGAAGAGGCCACGAGCGAAGCCTACGAATCGCTGGCGTCGATCTTGGACAGCGCCGGCCCCATCGGCCTGTTTTTCGAATCGCCTGCCCAGCCGCCGGCGGGTTGGGGCGTGCTCGGCGGTGGCCCGCTGCTCCAAATGATCTACAAGAACGGTCATTCGGATGGGGCGGTGAAGTGGCGCGTATCGGCGAATGAAATCATCGAGTTGACGGCCGCCGACGCTCCCGAGATGCTGGCGCTGGCACAATTGACCAAGCCGGGGCCGTTCGGGCTGCGCACGCATGAACTGGGAACCTACATCGGAATCCGGCAGGAAGGGCGGCGATGGCGGGGGAAAGAATGCGCGTGCAGGGGTTCACGGAAGTCAGCGCGGTGTGCACGCATCCGGATTTTCTGGGGCGGGGGTACGCAGGCGCACTGATGACAATCTTGATGGACCAGATTCGCAGCCGAGGGGAAGTGCCTTTCCTGCACGTGCGGGAGGAAAATGCGCGCGCCATCGCCCTGTACGAGCGGCTCGGCTTTGAGAAACGCGCGCTACTGCAGTATCTGGTCGCGCGCAAACCCAGCGAGTAGGGCGATTTACCGCTCCAATGTGCCTTGTGGACACTGCACATTCATCGAATCTCGCTTTACACGATTCATTCGCCGTGCTAAGTTCTCCTTCGTAACCGCCGATCCGAATGCGCCAGGCGGCAGGGCCAACTAGCCATCGACCCTCCACGCGTTTTTGTCTCGAAAATACTCCTTCGAACGATAAAATTGAGGCTTCCGCTGTGGTTCCGGCGGCGGAGCGGAATCTGCGAGGGTCTGGGTGCTGAAACTCTGTAAGGTCGAACTGCTGGGGTTCAAGTCGTTCTGCGAGAAAACTCCCATCACATTCAGCGGCAGCGGCATTACCTGCATCGTCGGACCGAACGGCTGCGGAAAATCGAATGTAGTTGACGCCGTCTCCTGGGTGCTGGGCGAGCAGAGCCACAAGATGCTGCGCGCCGAGCGCATGTCGGATTGCATCTTCAATGGAACGGCCAAGCGCCCGCCGATGGGCCTTGCGGAAGTGACGCTCACGCTGGTGGACCCTGAGCTGGCGGAAGCGGCCGCGAAAGTGTTGGACGCGCCGGATGACCCTCCCGCCGAGCCTCTTCTTGTCGTGGAGGGCGACGATCCGCCTCCAGCAACGACCGAGTCCTCCGAAACCCCGGCAGACGCATCCACTGAAGCAGAAACTAAGGACGAAACGGCAGGCGGCCGGAAGCCCTGGCGCAAGCGAGGTGCCGAGAAACCCCCGATGGCGTTGAAGCCGGGCGAGGTGGTGGTGGGCCGCCGCCTCTACCGCTCGGGCCAGAGCGAATACCTGATCAACGGCCGCGTAGCGCGGCTGCGCGACGTGCAGGAAATTTTTATGGGCATGGGGCTGGGCCCGGACAGCTACGCCATCATCGAGCAGGGCCGCATCGGGCAAATCCTGAACTCCAAGCCGATGGACCGCCGCGCGATTATCGAAGAAGCCGCAGGCATCACCATGTACAAGACCAAGCGGCGGCTGGCAGAAGCGAAGCTTGAGGCCTCCAAGCTGAATCTCTCGCGCGTGAACGACATTCTGGTCGAGGTCGAAAAGCAGCTCGCCTCGCTGAAGCGCCAGGCGTCGAAAGCGCGGCGCTACGCGGAATTGCGGGAGCAGATGCGCGGTTTGCTCCGAACGGTGCTCGCGAGCAAGGCGCAGCACCTCGATATCGAGGCCGCGCGGCTGGAGAAGCTGCTGCACGAAATGGGAACGGCGGAGGAACGCGAAGCGCGGTCGGTGCAGGAACTCGAAACCGAGCAGGAGCGGCTGAGCGCGCGCACTTACGAGCTGGACGCCGAATTGCGAACGACGCAGAACCTGCTGGGGCAAACGGCGCTCGAGCTCGACCGCGCCGAGAATCGCATCACCTTCAACCGCGAGCAGGCTGCACAACTGGATTCGCGCGCCGCGCGCGTGGCGCTCGAGGTGGAACACGCCGAAGCTGCGGCGAAGGATCTGGTGGCGCGGATGGTCGCGCAGCGCGAGTCCGTAGCTGCGCTGCGAGAGCAAACCGCGGCGCTCGAAGCCAGATTGCGCGAAGCAACGGAGACAGTCACAGGCAGCGCCGCAGAACAGGACCGGTTGGAAGCCCGCATGGTGGAGCTGCGTCTGCTGGCCGGCCGGTTCGTGGAAGAATCAGCGCGGATGGAAGCGGAATCGCTGCAGGCGGAAGAAGCAGCAGCACGGCACACGGCTGCCGAAGAAGCGCGCGCCGAAACGCTGCGCACGCTGGGCACGGAATTAGCCGCGCTGATGCTGAAGGTGCAAGGCGAGGAAGAAACATACGAGCGGGCCGAGCGGAGGGCGCAGGAACTCGGCGCGGCGACGCGCGAGGCGCAGGCGCGGCTGGCTGGACTGCGGAGCACGCAGCAGGAAACCGCGCGCACGCTGAAGGAAACCCGCGAAGCTCTTTCCGCAGAGCGGGCGCGGCATTCCGCCGTCGACCAGATTTTGAGCGATCGCGCCTACACCGCCGACGC
>Ga0187776_10001326_pt1 | contig 12317 bp, 20 predicted proteins | sample 0216_BV02_MP12_2_FD_132426 | JGI IMG/M metagenome (GOLD analysis project Ga0187776, IMG submission 132426) | Tropical peat soil microbial communities from peatlands in Department of Meta, Colombia - 0216_BV02_MP12_20_MG | ecosystem: Environmental > Terrestrial > Soil > Wetlands > Peat | place...
GTGCCACCGGCCTACTCGGAGTGGTCCGGCACCGGTTCGGCCGGCGGGGAAGACTACAATCTTGAAGCTTTCGTCTCAGCTGAGACGACTCTCGCCGATCATCTGGCGGAGCAGATGACGCTCGCGATTTCCAATCCGGCCGGCCGCATGATCGGTCAATACCTGATCGATATGGTGGATGAGGCAGGTTATCTCACGGGCGACCTCGAAACCGTGGCCGGTAAACTCGGTGCGCGGCGCAGCGACGTCGAGCTTGTGCTTGCAGTGCTGCAGACATTTGATCCACCCGGCGTTTGCGCACGCAATCTGACCGAATGTCTCGCGATCCAGCTCAAGGAACGCGACCGCTACGATCCGGCGATGCGAACTCTCGTCGAGCATCTCGATATGCTAGCCAAACGCGATCTCGCGGGCTTGCGCCGTTTGTGCAATGTCAGCGAGGAGGATCTCGCCGACATGATTGCCGAGATCCGCACGCTAAATCCGAAACCCGGATTGGCTTTCGGCTCGACAATGGTGCAGCCGATCGTTCCCGACGTGTTTGTACGCGCCGCGCCCGATGGAACGTGGCAGGTCGAACTTAACAGCGACACGTTGCCCAAGGTGCTTATCAATCAGAAGTACTACGCGCAGGTGTCGAAAACGTCACGCAGCGAGAAAGAGAAAGCCTTTATCGCCGACTGTCTGCAGACCGCGACCTGGCTGGTCCGAGCGCTCGATCAGCGCGCAAAGACGATTCTCAAGGTATCGAGTGAAATCGTGCGCCAGCAAGACGGTTTCTTCGCCAGAGGCGTGCAGTATCTGCGGCCACTCAATCTCAAGACCGTCGCTGACGCCATCGGCATGCATGAATCGACTGTGTCGCGTGTCACCGCCAACAAGTACATGGCGACCATCCGTGGCATCTTCGAACTGAAGTATTTCTTTACTTCGGCGATCGCGGCCGCCGATGGCGGTGAAGCGCATTCAGCCGAAGCGGTGCGTCATCGCATTCGTCAACTGATCGACGAGGAAAGCGCCGAAGATGTTTTGTCCGATGATACTATCGTGGAGAAACTGCACAGCGCCGGAGTTGATATTGCACGCCGCACAGTTGCCAAATATCGCGAAGCAATGCGCATACCGTCATCGGTGCAACGGCGGCGCGAGAAAAAGGCGACCGGCATCTAGACGTGTCGCGCCACATTGACGTCCGGAACGATTCTAAGCTGAAATCTTTAGTGGCGGGCGGGTCAACGGGGCCGCCGTACGCGTTCATATGGAGCCACGAGAATGCCATTACGCGTTTCGGGACGAAACATCAGTATCGGTGCGGCGCTGCAGCGGAAGATCACTGAACGGGTCGAAGAGGCAACCTCGAAATATGTGCGCGGGCGCTACTCAGGCCACGCGACCATCGGTCGGGATGGCTTCGGGTTCCGCACGGAATGCGTCTTGCATCTTGATTCAGGGGCGCTACTTGAGGCCGAAGGCATGGCTGCGGATGCCTACGAAAGTGCCGAACAGGCCGCGATTCGCATTGAAAAGCGCCTGAGGCGGTACAAACGCCGCCGCAAGGACCACACGGCTCGGCGCGGTCGCTGAATAGCCGAAAAATGCGAGGAAAATCGGAAACTACAGCTTGAGTTCGCCCATTGACGGCGGGCCGGAGCGCCCCTATGGTCCGCCGCCTTCAACACCCCCTGCAACTTCGGCGCAGTTATCTCCGATCATCGGACATGTCCATGACGCTCACCGACCTCGTCGCGCCGAACGCTGTTATTCCGGCTCTCAAAGTTAACAATAAAAAGCAGGCCATCCAGGAGCTGGCCGCCCGCGCGTCTGAACTGACGGGACAGAGTGAAAGGGCGATTCTGGAAATACTGCTTCAGCGTGAGAAGCTCGGGTCGACCGCTGTAGGCAGCGGCGTTGCCATCCCGCACGGCAAACTGCCCAAGCTCGGCCGGTTGTTCGGTCTGTTCGCGCGGTTGCACCGGCCGATTGATTTTGAAGCGCTCGACAATCAACCGGTCGATCTGATTTTCCTTCTGCTCGCGCCGGAAGCCGCCGGCGCTGATCATCTCAAGGCCTTGGCGCGCATCGCGCGGCAGTTGCGTGATCCGGAGATTGCGCGGCGCTTGCGGGAATCCAACGACGCCGACGCGCTCTATGCTGTGCTGGCAATGCCGCCGGCAAGCACTGCGGCATAACTCTCGACGTCTGCCGTAAAGACGCGCATACCCGGCACACGTGCGTGCGAAGCACGCCGTCTTTCCGGACGACCATGGCCGGGCATGACAACTTTTGTGTTGGGCTATAGCGCGTCAGTGCACGCTGACTGGCTCGAGCTCCTGGCTCCAGGCATTTGCCAGCGCGGCTTCGCGCGTATCGGTCAGCATGATCGGCGTGCCGTCAGCTGCGTGCAGCGCGAAAAGCTTCATGCCTGGCGCAATCTTCGGCGCCTGCGGAAACAGGCTGGCAACGTCTTCGGAACGTATCGTCTTGACGTAAGCCAGACGGCCATCGCCGAGTTGCGCCAGCGCCTCCTGACTGATCACAGGACTAGTCGTGTTCGGTTCAATCTGTTTGTCGGTGGTCATGGCCCTCGACTCCTTTCTAATTCAACGCTTGACGCGGTCGAGTCCTGCTTCACGAGTCCGTCATTCCTGTTCATTGATCGAGATGCTTTTCACGATCCGTTCCGGCTGCGGCCGGGTGAGATCGATCGATAACAGGCCGTTTTTGAGATCCGCGCCCATCACCTCCATGCCGTCGGCCAGCACGAAAGTGCGCTGGAACTGACGCGCGGCGATGCCGCGGTGGAGGTATTGGCGGGTCTTGTCGTCCTGCTGCCGCCCGCGGATCACCAACTGGCTCTCCTCGGTGCTCACATCGAGTTGATCGCGGGTAAAACCGGCGACGGCGAGCGTGATCCGCAAGCGCTCCGGGTTTTGCGCGTCACGCGGCAGCCGCTCGATGTTGTAGGGCGGATAGCCGTCGGCCCCCTTGGCAACGCGGTCGAGCACGCGCTCGATCTCATCGAAACCCAAGAGGAACGGGCTGGACAGGGACGGAACTCGCGACATGGTCTCAAAGCCCTCGCTTGAAGCGACTTTGAATGGAGCCCCTTTCAGGCACTCCAACCGTCAGGCAACCGCCCGGCGGTCTACTGTAATATGGGCAGGGCGGGTTAAGGGTTCAAGAACAAGGGGAATCCGGTTCAAACGGCGTTATAGTGGCATATTTCACGGGTTTTCATGCCAAATCGGCCTTCCATACCATCGCTGACCGTGCGCGCCGTTCGCGGAACGCCGGTTGAGGTTCCGCTCAATTTCGTGCTCGGCACCAGCGCCGCCGTCGTACGGCAGGCGCCTCTGTTGCTGGTCGATGTCGAGACCGAGCAGGGGCTGACCGGGCGCACCTGGCTGTTCTGCTATCTGTCCGCGGCGGCGCCGGCGGTCATGAGTCTGCTGAATGAAGTCGAGCGGCTGACAAAAGGCGAAGCCGTCGATCCGGGCGCGCTCTGGGCCAAGCTGGCAAGGCGATTCACGCTCGTTGGCGTGCAGGGCATTGTGCGCATGGCAATGGCGGGCTTCGACACTGCTTGTTGGGATGCCTTGGCGCTTGCCGCCGGCGTGCCGCTCGCGACTTTTCTCGGCGCCAGCCCTCGGCCGATCCCCGCCTACAACAGTTGTGGCCTTGGTCTAAAAGACGATCTCGGTGAGCTTGCCGACGAGGCGGATAAACTGCTGCAGGCCGGCTTTCGCGCGATCAAGCTGCGTCTCGGCTATCCGACCCTGCAGGCCGACACTGCCGCGGTGCATGCTGTCCGCAAGCGTATCGGTGAAAGCATCGCGCTGATGGTCGACTATAATCAGGCACTATCCGTCGAGGAAGCGCTTGTGCGCGGACGCGCGCTCGATGCGGAAAATATCTACTGGCTGGAAGAGCCGATCCGCCACGACGACTATATCGGCGGGGCAAAACTCGCGCGCGAGCTCAAAGTGCCGATCCAGATAGGCGAAAACTTTTCCCTGCCGGCGGCGATGGAAGTTGCGATCGCGCAAGAGGCGGCGGACTACGTGATGCCGGATCTCGAGCGCATCGGCGGCGTCACTGGGTGGCGCCAGGCGGCCGAGATCGCCAAAGCGCGCGGCATGAAAATGTCTTCGCATCTTTTCCCGGAGGTGAGCGCGCATCTGCTCGCCGCAACGCCGACATGCCACTACCTCGAATATGTCGACTGGGCGAATGTGCTGCTCGAGGAGCCGCTCGCAATTGCCGATGGCCGGGCAATGACGCCGTCGCGTCCCGGCAACGGAATGGTCTGGGACAAGAAAGCGGTCGAGCGCTATCGCATGCGCTGAGCTAGCCCAGGGGTAACTTGAACAATTTGATAGCGTTGCTGCGGCCGATCTTGGCGCGATCGGCCTCGCTGATCTCCGCCCTGTCGAACCACGCGGCGCCTTCGCCCACATCTTCGAACGGCCAGTCAATGGAGAACATCACGCGGTCCGAGCCCATCACGGCCATGGCGTTGACCAGCGCGGGTGTGTCGAAGTTGCCCGACGTGGTGAGGTGAAAGTGTTTGCGGAAATAGTGCGCGACAGCATGCTTGGCCGGATATTTGTGCGGCGCCTTCATCCAGCCGTTGCGGTGGTCGATGCGCCACAGATAGACGGGAATTCCCTCGCCGATATGGCCGAGCACGATCTTCAGTTTTGGATACTCGTCGAAAATTCCGCTGCCGATCAGGCGCAATGCATGTACCGCCGTTTCCGCCGCAAAGGCCCAGTTCGGGCCCAGCATCCAGTTGTGGCCTTCGTAGAACCTGGTCCAGCTCCGCAATGGATTGCGCGGATGCAGATAGAACGGCACTTCGAGCGCGTCGACCGTGCGCCAGAACGGGCGGTATTGCGGCAGATCGTAGTAGATGACGTTGTCCGGCGATCCGATCTGCGAAAATCCGTTGACCAGCGCGCCAACCATGCCCAGTTCCTTGACGCAGCGGGTAAGTTCGCGGCTTGCCGCCTCCGGATCCTGCATCGGCAGCGCGGCGAATGCGGCGAACCGATCGGGTCGTTTGCGCACTTCGGCGGCCAGCGCATCGTTGGCCTGTTTCGCAACGGCGATTGCGTTCTTTACGTCGTGGATTGCCTGGATCGCCGGTGCGTTCAGCGACAGAATCATCATCTCGATGCCGTGCTTGTCCATCTCGCCCAGACGAGTCTCCTGGATGTCGAGCAGGCGATGACTCAATTCTTTCCATACGTGTGCGCCGAACACCTGTGAGTCACCGAGCGTCGGCTCGATGGCGAAGTGTTCTTCAAGCGCAATCTTGCCTTGCATGTCGTTTCCTCGGTTGCCGACGCATCATTCAACTAGGATTTCTTTCGTTCAAGGCCATGCGGACTTCGCGTGCAAAAGAGATCAGCGAAGCAGTGAACAGGCCAAGCGCCAGGGTAAAAAGGAGCGCAGCGGCAGGCTCATGTCTTGCGCCAAAATACGCGCTCGCAAACGCAACTATCATGAGAAGGCAGGTCGAGATCCCGCTGCCAACCGCCCAGTAGATTGCCCGGTGAACCAGAATGGCGCGAAAGTGGAGGCTCGACCAAAGGGCATGCGACTGAGCTTTTTGGGCGTCATCCGCCATTGCGTTCATTGCATGTAATCGATCAGCGATGCGGCTCATGTGCGACACCAATACAGACAGAAACGATGCGATTGCACCAAGCAGAAAAGCGGGTGCTGCAGCCTGTGAAATTACCAGCGAAAGCTTGTCTGCCGTGATCAGTTCATTCAACATCGAAAGGTCCTCCCTTTTTTGCGCCTGCCTGCTTATCGGTTAGGCTCGATAAGACGTTCGAAGAACGCGGCATGGCATTGGGGCTTCATTGATTATGAATGGCAAGAGTGAACAGGCAATGGCCTCCCGGTTTGGAGCGTTGGCTCCGCGCCCGTTTGAGAGAGCCATCATAGCCATGACCTCGCATTTGCCGAACAATTGGCTCGGGCTGCGCGTTGCAATCGGTCTGCGAAAGCTTGTGATGAATCCGCACGAAGGCGACTTCGGTTTGGACGTCGAGCGTTGGGGACTGAATCTGCGCCTGTATCCGCGATTTAACGGTTGTGAAAAGAACTTGTTGTTCACACCGCAGATGTACGAAGCCCTCGAACGGACAGAGCTGATTTTGGAAATTGACAAAGCTAAAAAAGCAGGTCGGCCTTTTTGCTTTCTCGACATTGGAGCGAACGTCGGGTTGTTTTCGTTTTTCGTAGCCTCTCTCGCTGGCCCGCGCGCAAAAATTATTGCCATCGAACCTGAGCCAACAAGCTTAAGCCGGATGCGTTTTAACCTGGCGGCGAACCCGCATGTCCCTATTCAAGTTCTCGGCATGGCGCTCGGCGAAACCGCTGGCTATGTCTCACTCGAGGTGGATCGAAGAGATCGAGGTGGCACACGGGCCGTACCATTCGATGAGCACAAACCAGGGGATGCGATCGAGTGTCGGCCGCTGTTGGAGGTCATTAGCCGTGAGCAATTGCAATACATCGATGCTCTCAAGATAGACGTTGAGGGTTCCGAGGACAGAATTGTGGTTCCATTTTTCCTGGGCGCACCTGATGCGCTTTGGCCCAATCTCATTGTTATTGAGGACACCCGGCATTTATGGCGCACCGACCTGCACTCTTTCCTTGCCGAACGCGGCTATCGGGTTAGTTCGCGAAGCAAACTGAACGTGATGTTGCGTCGGACTCGGGAATAGACGGTCGCTATAGAATTATCCGTTTCTGGCCCTCAGCGGGCTCGAAGATTGCAGTGCAACACGTTCGCGAATGGCCCAAAGGGCAATTCCAAAGATGACGCCAGCGCTAGCACTGGTGTTTCTTTACGGAAGGATAACGGACATGGCGACGAAGCCGGGCACGAGGCCCAAGAACGAATTTGTATTTTTCGACGTGATTTATGAGGACGGCTCACAGCGCTCCAATCGGCGCGTGCCGGCCGAACTGCTCGGCGGCCCAGAGAAAGACGAACCCGCGCGTGGCTTCCTCATCGAACAGGATCGGAAAATCGCCGAGAAATCAGGACGTCCACCACTGCCTATCAAAAGCATTCATCGTGCCGGCGCAAAGAAAAAATAATTGACCGCCGCGTTTTTCTTGCCATCCAATTACTTTTTCATCCGCCACAATTGAAACCCGACATCGGCGATGGATGCCTCAATTACGTCGCGGCTCAGATTATGGGGAGGCGCGGACTCCGGGCGAATAACGCCAATCGCGTGCCAGGGTCGGAATTGCGCCGGCAGCTTATTGCCATCCTGATCGTCCGAGAATGCACGCAAGTCGGGGTTTGCAGCCGATTTGAAAATAAAGATACGCATGGTTCAGTATCGTTCCTTTGTGTAAGAGGAGGTAAGATTAATACACGGCAGAGGGTACTGAAAATGGCGCTGAGTAATTGGGCATTTGCTACGACATTTGTGACCGCGGTCGTCGGCTGTCTGTTGGTCATTCTAGTTGTGTGGTACCGGCGGCCGAAGCAGGACGGTTGACAAATCCGGTGCTACCGGCGGAACGGTTCCAGCTGATCACTAAAGTAAGCGACAGGAGAAAACAGTGGAAATCGCGACATTCCGAACGTGGTTGATCGAGCACGGATGCCGGGTCGACGCTGGTGAGCATCCCCGGGGACACGAAGGTCACGGCGAAATGACAGTACATCGGGAGGGGCGAAGCACCCGGATTCCGCTCAGTGGTCCGCACCAAGCCGTTGATCCTCGGATCGTGCGCCGCGCCTGCGAAGAGCTCGGTCTGGATGTGTCTCAATCGCCGGGTCCCAAGAGCCGCGTTTAGGCGCTGATCAATGTCCACTTTCGTGTCAGGAAGAGCGGACACGGTGACATAGGGTCGCACTACGCGGGTCATGTCCGCTTCTGCACCAACGCGGATAAACAAAATCGCGCCGACCAAAATCTGCTTCTGATGAATAACCAAACGCGGTTTCGCATCGCACCAAACGGAGAACGAGCGTCGCAAAATATACGAGATCGTGATTAGACACTTGCGGAGCGTCCGATACGCTCGACTCATCAAAGGAGCAGTCGGAGAGGACTAGCACTATGTCGCGACCTCAGGTCTTCGACCCAACAAAGCCGCCAGTTGGTCAGCGACGATGCCCGAAGTGCGGACTGCCAATGTTTGTGTCGCAGACCGCGTCGGCCGAGAGGACGCACGAGGACCAACGCACATTCGAGTGCGTGCAGTGCGCCTACGCCGAGACCGGCTTCGTCCAATTCAGCTGAACGTCGAACTCAATTCGCTAGCCGGGCGGCCATTGGCGGACTTTGCGGACGGCCGGTCCTTAAGCGTGGATGATTTCGGTAGTGTGCTCCTGCGTATCAACAACCGTAACTACCACGACTGGATAAGCCTTCTTAATTTTAGCTCCGGCAATTACTGCCGGTTCTTTGCTGTTGAACGAACGTTTTATTTGTGCGTCCACTCTTAAGAGGTAGCGCTCTTCAATAGGTCTAGCCTGACCCTTTGGCCTGGCTGACTCATCCCGATCTGGCCGATCCGGCCGTTTCAACGTAGGTCGTGAAAGCATTGCTGCCCGACTTTCCGGAGCGTCAATACTTTCCGAAGAGTTATTTGGTCCGCCGACCATTAGCTATTAGACGCCGGTTTGGCCGGCGCTGCAATGCAGGCAGCCACGCGCGCCAATCAATGTCCGCTTTCGGAGGTAAAGCGGACATGCCATTTTGCACCGCAAAGCTTTTAAGGGTAAAGCCGATATAATAAGGCTCAGCGCAAGATAGTCACACCGTCTTACTGGCGTGACAGCCTCGCTGCTCACTTCGGATCGAGTCCTCGATCAGGCGACACACGATCTGCTTGCTCGTCTTTCTCCCAGACAAATCGAATGACGGCGTAGGTAATGATGCCTACGAGCGGCGGAATGATCAGTATCGTCAGGAGCTGACCCATGACGGTGTGCTCCCATGTGAGATTAAACCGTTTAAAAAGTCGCCCGCAGTCAATAAGATGTGATAATATCTAACGGGGCTGAGGGCTTCCAACTAGGGAGTCCAGAAATGTGTGACTTTAGCCTCCAAAGTGTACGTTCGCGACCGGCCAAGGTCGGCGACAAATTGGTGACCCGTGACTTCGGTACTGGAACGCGCGGCTTCGCCGCCATCGACGATTCCGAACTGGCAGTTTGTCTGATGCCAGGGACGGAATTGGCGTTCACCGAAGAAGTTGCCACCCTTCCGTATGGGTTACTTGGGTGGCGGAAGAAGACAGTCGGCCACCGGACTGCAATCTTTCGACAACTCAACAAAGACAAGTTGACCGCACATCACGACGCACTCGAATTTCCGGATGGACGGACCGAGTTGCTCACGCTCTTGTGCGAGGGCCAGATAGCAACTGTGCTTCAACTGCCTGCACAGCCAGCGAGCGCGGCCGAAGCAGAGGCCCAGTCGCGGGTCGCTTACGTGGGCTGAACCTCAGAAAATCCTATTTGGTTCTATGTAGGCTGCCGCAACTGTGGGCAGCCTACTTTTTTCCGCTTACCCAAAGTGTTTCGCCTGCCATTTTCGGACTGGGCCTGCGTAAACCTGTGCCATGCGCGGGTCTCCTAACCATCAGGAAAACACCACGCCATTAACACCCGGGAGAGCCCGTAAAAATTCAGATGATGCCCATACCCCTTTTCCTGCGCATGATCGAGCCGCTACGATGCTTTTGTCTTGCGGGGGAGATAATGAGGCGGCGCGATTTTATCAAAGTTATTGCTGGCTTATTACCAGCTTGGCCGCTTGTGGCGCGCGCGCAGCAAACGATACGACGAGTGACAGTGGTGCTGGGCTTCGCGCAAGACGATCAGCAGGGTCAGATCCGTTTTGCGGCATTTGTGGAGAAGCTTGCGCGGCTCGGCTGGAACGACGGGCGCAACATCCGGCTTGACGTCCGCTGGGCTGGCGCAGACATGGCGCGCTATAAAGTGGTGGCCGCTGAAGTGGCCGCAGCTTCACCGGACGTCGTCGTGGCGATGACGAATCCTTTCGTCACGCAGTTGCAGCCCCTCACGAAGACAATCCCTATCGTGTTCACTCAAGTCTCCGATTCGGTCGGCGCCGGATTTGTCAGCAGCATCACGCACCCCGGCGGCAATATCACTGGATTTGAGAATTTCCTCGGCGATATCGGCGGTAAGTGGCTGGGACTGCTTAAGGAAGCCGTGCCAACGGTCACGCGGGTAGGAATAGTCCTCGATCCAGATAATTCCTCGCTCGCTACCCTACGAAAAGCCATCGAGATGGCAGCGCCGAAGCTCGGCGTGGAGACCGCCATACTGGGCATACACTCGACTGCTGATATCGCTGATACAATCAACACATTTGCCCAACAGCCGAACGGCGGGCTGATTGTTCTGGCGAACCCGGTCACGATCCGCAACCGCGATTTGATCATCATGCTTGCTGCACGCCACCGCCTTCCGGCGGTCTACATGTTGCGTTATTTCGCCACCAGCGGCGGGCTCATCGCTTACGGGATCGACCAGCTTGAACAGTGGCGCGCCGCTGCTGAGTATGTCGACCGCATTCTCAAGGGTGAAAAGCCGGGAGACCTCCCGGTGCAGGCGCCAACGAAGTATGAGTTGGTTGTCAATCTCAAGACCGCAAAAGTGCTGGGCCTTACAATTCCACCCGCAGTGCTCGCCCGCGCCGACGAGGTGATCGAGTGACGTGGTTTAACAGCCCCTAACGGATAGGAATTGCCAATAGACGTATCTCACCGGCAGCCATCCTCGATCTTCGAGATTATGGTGCATGCGATCGTCGGTGGCTTCGCCTGGAGAAGGTATGCGCGCCCGCCTTCTTTGACCCAAAGCGGACATGCAGCAATATCATTGCAATTCATGGGCAGTGTGGTTATGTAAATGAAGTTCGCGATTGCGCCTGACCTTGCAATCGGCCTTAACGGCCTTCCCCAAGACACGCAAAATCCCGGATGTGAGAACCCATGCGAATGATTTGCATGGGAAACCACGCCTTTGCGCGTTTTTATGAGGAGGCCATTGATGGCCACAGGTACAGTTAAATTCTTCAATACCCAAAAGGGATACGGCTTTATCGTTCAGGATAACGGCGGCCCGGATGTGTTCGTTCACATTTCGGCGGTTGAGCGAGCCGGTATGTATAGCCTCAACGAAGGTCAGAAGCTCTCGTTCGATGTGCAGGCCGATCCGCGGAGCGGCAAGTCCGCTGCCGCAAATCTACAAGCGGCGTAGCTTCCCGCTCCGAAAATGGCGCCAGCGCGAAAACGCTGGCGTTTCACCCCTGAGGCAACGGTGAAGCGGAATAGCTTATGGCCCCTAGCGAATCCGGCCGCTTGACTGCCGGTCTTTGCAGAGCCAAGGCGCAAGAGTGCGTTCAGCTTTCAGGCGAAACCCTGTCGGCTCTGCAGCGTATCATGTTAGAGCACATTGCTAACACCTGGCAGCGAATTGCCGACAGCTTACCGGCCAATGATGCATAAATATTCAATCGGCCAGCTTGTCTACTTCGAGGGGCCGTTTCAGTACGACGCCGCACGCGGCGAGTATAAGATCGTCAAATTGGTGCCAATCGAGAAAGACAATAAGGTAATTTATCGAATCAAGAGCGCGACGGAAGCGTTCGAGCGCACCGCGGAGGAATACCAGCTGACTCTTGCCCCCACGTAATCTTTCCGCTGCCGTTTCTACAGTGTGGCCCGACGATTCAAATTGCGTTTCTTCTGGCTAAATGCGCCGCTCCTCTAATAAAAGGAACATCAATTGCAGATTTTTGTGCGCGACAACAATGTCGATCAGGCTCTCCGTATCTTGAAAAAGAAAATGCAGCGCGAAGGGATGTTTCGAGAAATGAAGCAGAGGAGAGCCTATGAAAAGCCTTCCGAGCGAAAGACTCGGGAAAAGTCTGAGGCGATCCGTCGCGCGCGCAAGCTCGCGCGCAAGAAGGCACAACGCGAAGGGCTCGTCCCTCCCGACCCCAGCAAGAAGAAGCTGCTGGAGGCAAAAAAGCCCGGACAACGGCCGTCAAGGCCGTTTCCGTCATTCTGAGGAAGTGGGTGCTCACGAGAGATCAATGACAGATCATCCCGATTTTTCCGTTGCCGTGAAAAACAGGGGCCGCCTTCCCACTCCCTGGAAATGGGAGATCTATCGCGCCGGCAGGAATAGCCCGGTCAAACAGTCAGAGGTCTATTTCAGCACTGTAAGTGAAGCCAATCGCGCCGGCAGGAAAGCACTCAGCTTGTTCTTAAGCGAATGCCACGATGAA
>Ga0187776_10001327_pt1 | contig 12314 bp, 11 predicted proteins | sample 0216_BV02_MP12_2_FD_132426 | JGI IMG/M metagenome (GOLD analysis project Ga0187776, IMG submission 132426) | Tropical peat soil microbial communities from peatlands in Department of Meta, Colombia - 0216_BV02_MP12_20_MG | ecosystem: Environmental > Terrestrial > Soil > Wetlands > Peat | place...
CAGGCCGGCTTGATCCTTGAAGAGCACGCATACCTGCCGTGCGAGGGTGTCGGGCCCATCGGCCAAGTGGTAGGCGTAAGGTGATACGAAAGGCACGAAAAACGAGCTCGCATCGAGCCCTGGCGCATTCGACAGGGCCATGCTGAGCGCCTCGCCTGTGCGGTCGCCGGTAACCGACAGCAACACACTCACGTCGAGGGTGCGCGCCGCACCTCCGGCGGTGAGGTCGGCGGGATCGATGGGAGGGAGCGCGGGCGCCTTCGGCGCCCTAGCCGCGCCCTTCGCGGGACCCGGCTCGGCGACGATCGGCTTGCCGCGGCGCGCTTTCGCGGACGCCGGCGCCGGGGCGCGCTTCGCCCCCGCCGGCGCCTTCGCGCCGCCGCGCTTGGTCTTCGAGACCTTGATCGTGACCTTCTTCTTCTTCGTCGCCATGCGCTAATGCACCGTCGCGTTCTCGTCGCCCTGTCCGTCTTCGCCGATCCCCGCCCCCTGGAGGAGCATGCGGAGCTCGTCGATCCCGATGCGCCCATCGAGCTGCGCGAGCGCGCGGTCGATGAGCTGCTCGAGATCATCGGCGCTCACGAGCCCGGCACCCCACAACGACATGAGGTGACCCCAGGCTTCGGGAGCGAATCGGGCCCGTTCGTGCGGGCCCAGCACTCGGAAGGTCAATCGTGCTCGCGGTTAGTGGCCATAGGCCAACGGTCAGGGGTCAGCGCTGACCGCTGACCTCTGACCCGTGGCCTGAATCATTTGACACTCCAGACTTCCATCCGTCACCGAAAAAGCGCCGGTGGAAACGGTTCCCCCGCCCCCGGGCCTGTGACGGACAATAGTATAGTAGGGACGTCAAGACGGGCCCGAAGGTATCGGAGGGGTCAACCCCCGGCAAGGCGCACGATCTCGGCGATGAGCGCGGAGGGCGTCAGCGCGGCGACGTCGAGCGTGTGGTCCGCGCTGCGATAGGCGCGCTCGCGCGCGGCGAGGAGCGCGCGCATCGTCGCGAGCGGGTCGGCGGTGAGGAGCAGCGGGCGCACGCGCTTCGCGTTCCTGAGGCGCGCGAGCGCCGCCTCGGGGCGCGCTCGCAGGTATATGATGATGGCGCGCGGGCGCATGAGCGCGAGCGCCTCCTCGCTCGTCACCCAGCCGCCGCCGGGGGCGAGCACCATCCCCTCCTGCGCCGCCAGCTCGCGCGTGAGGGCGAGCTCGAGCGCGCGGAAGTGCGCCTCGCCGCGCTCGGCGAAGATCCGCTCCACCGGCATCCCCTCTCGCCGTTCGATCTCGGCGTCGAAGTCGACGAAGGGACGCGCCAGCTTGCGCGCCGCGCGCCGCGCCGCCGAGGACTTCCCGACCCCGGGGAGCCCGACGAGGATGAGGTGCCGCCTAGCGGCGGTCGCCGCCGACGCGTCGGGCGATGCCGGCGACGTACCCATCGTAGTTCCGCTTGGTCTCGCCCAGCGAATCGCCGCCGAACTTCTCGAGCATCGCCTGCGCGACGACGAACGCCGTCATCGCCTCGGCGATCACGCCCATCGCGGGGACGGCGGTGACGTCGCTGCGCTCGGCGACCGCCTCGGCGGGCTGGCCGGTCGCGATGTCGATCGTGGCGAGGGGGCGCATGAGGGTGCTGATCGGCTTCATCGCCGCACGGAGCACGATCGGCTCGCCGTTCGTGATGCCCGCCTCGAGGCCGCCGGCGCGGTTGGTGCGGCGGCGCACGTTGCCGGTGCGCGCGCGGCCGGGGAGGAGCTCGATCTCGTCGTGCACGTCGGCGCCGGTGCGGCGCGCGTTGGCGAAGCCGGGGCCGATCTCGACTCCCTTCACGGCGGGGATGGACATCAGCGCGGCCGCGAGGCGGCCGTCGAGCTTCACGTCCCAGGAGACGTGACTGCCGAGTCCGACGGGAACGCCGTCGCAGATCACTTCGACGATCCCGCCGAGCGTGTTCCCCGCCTTCTGCGCTGCGTCGATGGCGGCGACCATGGCGCGCTCGGCCTCGGGGTCGAGGGTGCGGAGGGGGGAGGCGTCGGCGGCGGCGTTGAGGTCCGCCGGGAGAGGATCGGGGAGCTTGGCGTCGATGCCGCCGAGGTGGATGACGTGACTCGCGATTCGTACGCCGAATTCGCGCAGGAAGCGCCGGCAGACGGCGCCGGCGGCGGTGCGCGCGGCGGTCTCGCGCGCGGAGGCGCGCTCGAGGAGGTCGCGCGCGTCGGTGCGGTCGTACTTGAGGAGGCCGGAGAGGTCCACGTGGCCGGGGCGCGGGCGGGTGACGGCGCGCTTCCGCGGCGCGGGGTCGCCGTCGCGCGGCGCGGGATCCATGATCTCGACCCAGTTCTTCCAGTCGGCGTTGGCGATGCGCATCGCGATCGGCGAGCCGAGGGTCTCACCCGCGCGCACGCCGCCCAGGAACTCGATCGCGTCGTGCTCGATCTTCATGCGGCGGCCGCGGCCGTAGCCCTGCTGACGGCGGGCGAGGTCGGCGTCGACGTCGGCGGCGAGCAAAGGAAGACCGGCGACCATCCCCTCGAGGATCGCGACGAGGGACGGGCCGTGGGATTCGCCGGCGGTGGTGAGTCGGAGCAAGGGCAGTGCGGAGAGAGTGCGAGGGGACGCGATCCTACGAGAACAGAAGTAATAGTGCGAAGGGGGCATAAAGGCGAACCGCCCGGCCGATGGCCGGGCGGTTCGCCTTCCGTGCGTCAGCCGCCGATCACGGGCAGGCGGCGACCATCTGCGCTTGCGGGATCGTGACCACGACGACGCCGAACCTCGTGGCGCCGACGAGCATCGTCGAGCCGCCGGCGAGGAGCGCCGACTTGATCGGCCCGATGACCGGGTCGCGCGTCGGGACCGTGAGGCAGAGCTGGTACGTGTTCGTGTTCCAGACCTGGATCTCGGGGTTCGTGGACGACGTGAACATCATCTGCGTGCCGCCGGTGCCGCCGGGGCGCGGGATGCCGAAGTTGTTCGGGTGGAAGTCGAGCCCGACGTTGCCGCCCGAGGTCTGGAGGAGCCCCTGCAGGCGCAGCGTCTTGTCGAAGAGATAGGTGGAGTCCGCGCGCACGGCCGACGTGCCGCCGTCGAAGTTCGTTGCGAGGCCGGAGATCGAGGTGGAGGTGTTGGCCACCCAGTCGGAGACGTCACCGGGGCGGGAGATGCCGCTGTCGATCACCGGCACGGGCAGCAGGTACTTCACGCCGCCCTTGCTCACGAAGCTCTGCTGCATGCCGGTGTTCACGTCGTAGGTCATCACACGCGCGTTCGGCACGCCGGAGACGCCGGCGATCGCGCCGCCCTCGCCGAAGGCGGAGTGCGCGAAGTTGCCCGAGTTGCGCGCGAAGGTCGTGTCGCGGAAGCCGACCGTCGGCGTGTTGGTCGTGACCGAGAAGAACGCCGTGTCGACGGGGAAGACGCTGATGAACGGCCCCTGGATGAAGGGGACGAGCGTCGAGTCGCTGCCGAATCCGGCCGCGGCCCAGCGGTCGATCTCGATGGTGTCCACCGTGACGGCGTCGCCCTGGCCGATCGCCTGCTCGAAGAAGAAGTGCGACGACTGCCGGGTGATGTTCTCGTAGCGGATGGTGCCCTTGTTGGTGAAGGGCGTCGCCTGGCCGGCGGTCGGCGTGGTGGTGTACGCCACGTAGAGGTCGCCGCAGGCACCCAGGCCCTTGCAGCTCGCCGCCACGTACTGCGGGCGGTCGCTGAAGTCGTGCACGGTGCAGTGCTCGACGAGGACGCCGTTGCCGAGCACGACCGACGTGCAGGTGTGGAAGATGATGTTCGGCAGCGCGTACCGGTACACCTCGTGCGCCGTCGCGATATTGACGTCGACGAAGCTCAGCAGCGTGCCGCCCGAGTTGGCGACGATGACCGTGTCGGTCATGTTGCCGGCGTGATCGGCCGGGCGCCCCGCGATGCCCCACGGGCGCGACCCGACGGGGATCGGCGCGTGGAACTGCGAGTCGGCGAGGTCGAACACCTCGAGCTGGTTCTTCTGGATGTTCGTGAGGTAGAGCCGGTTGGTCGGCGGATGGTAGAGCCCGTCGGCCACGAGGCCGCCGTTCGGCAGCGGGCGCGTGAGCCCCGCGACCACGGTGACCGTGTCCTTGCGGATGAAGCCCGTGGTGCCGGTCGGCACGCGCGCCGAGTCGGTGGTGCCGCTCAGGTTCCGCGCCCACGCCTCGACCTGGACGAGCGTCGGGAAGTTCACGATCGGCAGCGCCATCGTGAAGGTGTGGATCGCCGTGGTGAAGTTGCCGACGACCAGGAACGAGTCCTGCGCGATGATCGCGTTCGACGGCGGCATCTGCCGGATCACATAGCCCAGGGCAGCGACGCCGGCGCGGTCGGTGGCCGTCACGTGGATCGTGTCGGTGACCTCGACGCGCTTGGTGATGCCGAAGTTCACCACCGGCGTGGTGCCGGCGCCGACGCCCGACACGACGACGATGCGCACCGGCGGCCCCGTGTAGATGGCGCCGAGCGAATCGTACATGAACGGGGTGACCGTGGCCGTGCCGGCGACGGCGCCGACGAAGGAGACCGCGGTGTCGACCGAGACCGAGTCCTTGAGCGGCGAGTTGAAGACCACCGAGTCGACGAACGGCACGGGGAAGATAGGCCCGGTGACCGCCCAGCCGATGACGTGCACGTGCCGCTGCGTGCGGCCGCTGATCGAGAGCGCGGTGCTGAAGCCGATCGGCACCGTGTCGTGCATGTCGAGGGGCGCGGTGATGACCACCGTGGAAGGCGTACCGCCGCCGGTGACCATGAAGATCGTGTCGACCGGGGAGATGTTGTGGTTCCCGTCCACCGACTGGCCGAGGATCATGACCGTCGTGCCGATCGGCACGGCCGGCGGAACGCCGATCGTGCAGGTGCGCGAGTAGGTGGTGACGGCGGTGTGGAAGGTCGTGTCGCAGAGGGCGGCGAGCCCGGGGCCGACCCCGACCGCGTCCACGTTCAGCAGGCCGAGGTTGTCGGTCGCCGAGATCGTGAAGGTGAGCGAGGAGTCGGTGGCGGCGCCCGCGGAGAGCGAGACCGTCGGCGGGAAGTGGTCGCCCATGCCGTTGTTGACCTCGGACGCCACACAGGCGGCGAGCACGGAGGCGAGCCCCACCGCCATCAGGCGGAGGGCTCGCGAGCGGCCGGGAGCGAGGGTGCGGTGGTCGAGGGACGGCATCATAAGGGATCTCACCGAGGAGGCGATATCAGCGTTCAGCGTTCGGAGCCGGGCGCACCGAGGGCCTCGCCCTCGTCGACGATGTGCGGGGTGACGAGGATGATCAGGTCATCCTTCACCTCTTCCGTGCGCGTCTCCCCGAAGAGCTTGCCGATGAAGGGCAGGTCCACGAGGATCGGGATGCCGGTCTTGTCCTGGTTCACGTGCGAGTCGGTGAGGCCGCCGATGACCGCGGTCTCGCCGTCGGCGACGAGCAGCTCGTTGTCGGCGCGCTGCTTGTCGATCACGTAGCCGAGGTCGGCCGACGCCGGCGTCACGATCGAGCGCTCGGCGTGGACCATGAGCAGGATCTGCCGGTTGTTCGTGATGTGCGGCGTCACCTGCAGGATGATGCCCGTCTCCTTGAAGGCGACGGTCGCGCGCGGCGCGGTGGCCTGGTTCCCGCCCTGCGTAAGGGACCCGACGTCCACGACGCGGATCGGGACTTCCTGCCCCGACATGATCTCGGCCTTCTTGTTGTCGAGCGTGACGACGCTCGGCTCCGCCTGCACGTCGGCGAGCCGCGTTTCCTGCAGCGCGTCGATGAAGGCGGTGAGGTTGAACTTGCCGATGCTCGTGGTGAACAGGAGCTCGAGCGCCGGGTTGACGACGCGCTGGTTCGCGTTGGTGACCATGGCGAGCTCGTTGCCGCCGATGTTCACGATGGTCTCGTTGCGCGGATAGCCCTGCGAGGTGATCGCGTCGGGGACGCCGTCACCGTTGGTGTCCACCGGCTGGAAGGTGGACGGGTCGGGGCGTTGGACGAGCTTGTTGAAGAAGGTGTTCGCCGTGCCGAGGTCGTAGGAGATGCCGATGTCCTGAAGGCTCGTGCGGCTGATCTCGATGATCTTGGCCTTGATCGCGACCTGCGGGGTGCGGATGTAGAGGTCGCGGATGTAGTTGGCGATGTCCTGCAGGCGCGAGGAGACGTCGGTGATGATCAGCCGGTTGGAGGCCGAGTCGAAGGTGACGTCGCCGCGGGAGGCGCAGGCGCCGCCGTAGCCCGGGGAGGCCTGCACGGTGCCGGCGTTGGAGCCGCCGGTGGCGATGCCGCCGCAATCCTTGGAGAGGAGCGACTTGATGGACTGCATGAGCGAGGAGGCGCGCGCGAAGTTCACCGACACGATCTGCGTCGTGAGGGGCTCGGCGGCCTGCTGCTTGCCGATGTTGTCGAAGGAGTCGACGGTGATGATGCCGTCGGCATCCTCCTTGGCGGCGAGGCCCTGGCTCTGGAGGATCGCGCGGAGCGCGACGTCCCAGGGCTGGTCGCGGACCTCGGCGGTGACGGTGCCGGTCACGCCCTTGCCGACCACGATCGTGCGGCCGGAGAAGAGGGCGAAGGCGGCGATGACGTCGCGGATGTCGGCGTCGACGTAGGTGACGGTGATGCGCGGCTGCGACGAGGAGCTCGTCGCCGCGGAGAAGGCGGTGAGGTGGACGGGCTCGACGTGCGTGCGCCCGGTGGTGCGCGGCGCCGAGGCGTCGGCGGCCGCGGCCGGGACGACGGCGGAGATCGCCGGCGTCGTCTGCCAGGAGGCGAAGTTGCCCGTCGGCGCGCCATCAATGGCCACGTGCACGGCGCCGGCGGCGCGCGTGAGCGTGTACTTGTGGTCGCCGTCGAGCTCGATCACCACGCGCACGACGTCGGGCCGGTACTGCGCGACGCGGATGTTCGTGACGCCGCCGCGCGGGACCTTGTCGTAGAGGCGCGAGGCGCCGGTGAACGTGGCGCCGTTCAAGTCGAGGATGATGCGCGGGGGATCGCTCAGCGCGAAATCCTGCACATCCACCGACCCATCGACGGCGATCACGACCTCGGCCCGTCCGGCGGCCGGGACGATGCTGAGGGCCTTGACCGTGCCCCCCGTGGACGCATCGCCCGTCGTGGCCGCGCGGCTCGCGGGCGCATACGCGCTCAGCGCCGCCGCGGCGAGAGTGATCAGGATCCGAGTACGGCTCATTGCGCCCTCGCGGTCGTGGTGGCGTTCATGCCGAGCGTTTCCTGCCGCGTCATGCCGATCTCTTCGATGGTGAAGACGACCTGCTGCGGCCGGATCTGGTTGACGCGCATGCGGCCGAGCGTCTGGCCGACGCGCACGCGGTACTGCTCCTTCGTTTGCAGGTCGCGCAGGATGGCGACGCTGCGGCCGGCGGGGTCGTAGATCACCGCGACGAGGCGGAGGTCCGACACCATCGGGCGGAGGTCGCCGGTGCGCATCAGCGAGAGGAACGGATCGCGCCGTCCCTCCGCCTGATACGTGAACGTTTCGCGGAGCAGCTCGATCTCGGACTTGCCGCCGCGCTGCGAGACGGTGCTCGACTGCTCGGTGCCGGTGGCGGGCGACCCCTTCACGGGCGGGGCGCCGGGGGCCGGCGGAGCGCCGGGCTTGGCGGCCTGCTGCTGCGCCGCGGCGGGAGCGCCGGGCTTGGCGGCAGGGGCCGCGCCGGGCTTCGCCGCCGGCTGCTGCGCCGGGGGCGCGCCGGGCTTGGCCGCGGTCTGCGGCGCAGGGGTCGCGGGCTTCGGCACGGGCTTCGCCGCCGGCTGCTGCGTCGTACTCTGGCCGTAGGGCTTGGCGCCGGCCGGCGCGCCGCGCTGCGGCTGCGGCTGCTGGCTCTTGGGCGGCTCCTGCCCCGTGTTCTGCTCGGCCTGGATGTGCGCGTTGGTGGCGGCCGCCGCGTTGCTCGCGGCCGTCTTCGGCGCCGTGATGTTCGGCATCGACTGCGCGCGCGCCGCCGTGGCGGCGGCGAGCGCGAGGAGCGCGAGGATCGCGCGGTGGCGGCTCATCGCTTGGCTCCCGGCTTCTTGGCCCCGCTCGCCGACGACGCGGCGGGGGGCGGCTTCGCGACGAAGGTCTGCAATTCGAACTTCGCCTCGACGAGCGCCTGGTCGGACGTAATGCGCGCCTTGCTGACCGCGTTGTTCGCCGGGAGGTTGAGCGAGAGGTTCACCGGCAGGATGATGCGCGTCAGGTTGCCGACGTTCGTGAAGAACTCGGCGAGCGCGTTGTAACCGCCCAAGACGGTCATCTTGTAGCGGTAGGTATCGTAGTTGTCCCCCTCGACGACGGGCTGCGGGTCGACGGCGGAGACGTCGAGGCCGGCGCGGCGCGCGGCGGTGGAGACCTGCTCGAGCAGCGCCGGCACCTCGTTCCCGGAGGGGACGAGGGTGCGGATGAGCACCAGGTTCTGCTGGTACTCGGCGAGCTGCACGCGGAGCTGGTCGACCGAACCCTTCGCCATCTCGACCTTCGCCTTCTGGTTCTTGGCGTTGAGGGACTCGACGCGGTCCTTCGTGCCCTCGAGGACCTTGGCGTTCGGGTTGTAGACGAGGTACCAGTACGCGCCGATGGCCGCCACGGAGAGGACGATCACCAAGAGCATCACCTGCTCGCGCTGCCCCTTCGGAAGACTGGCCATGGCTACCTCACCGCGAGCGAAACGGGGACCGTCTTGATCGCCGACGGATCGGGCACCTGGTAGAACGCCGTGAGCGTGAACTCGGTGACCTCCTTCCCATCGATGAGGATGATCGAGGACTTGTCGAGCTGGACGTCCTCGAGGAAGGGCGAGGCCTCGAGCAGCTTCATGAAGCGCGTGAGCGCCTGGATGTCGACGGTATTGCCGACGAGGCGGAGGCGCACGCGCGGCACCGAGCTGCTGTCGACCTCGGGGAGGTGCGCGGTCACGGCCTTGTCGCCGGGCTTGGGCGCGACGGCCTGGCTCTGCGCGGGGGCCGCCGTGCTCATGTTCGTCTGCACGATGGAGGTGATCCACGTGTAGGGCGGCAGTGCGCGGCTGACCTCATCCATGATGTGCGGCCAGACGAAGCGCTTGTTGTCGAAGCTCTTGATGAGCTCGACCTGGCGCACGACGGAGTCGCGCTCGGACTCGGCCTTGTGCTTCTGCTTGATGACCTCGGAGAAGCGGGTCGAGTCCTGCTTCGCCTTGTCGAGGGCCTCGTTGACGTCGGCGGTCTGCGCGCGCTGGTACCACCACATCGCGCCGACGAGGAGGCCCGCGACGAGGACGCTGCCCACCGCACCGATGAGGAACGGATCCTTGACCCGCGCGGCGAACGCGCTGGCGGCCGCGCCGACGTCGACGCCGGCGGCGCCGCGCCCGCGAGCCTTGGGCGTCTGGCCAGGAAGTAGGTTGATCTCGATCATGTCGCGGCCTTATCGCGAGGGTCAGGCGACCTGGCGGAGCGCCAGCCCGATGGGGAGCATGAGGAGCGGAGCGACATCATCGAGGACGAGCGATTCGAAAGCGTCGTCACGATAACGGAGGCGCTGCAGCGGCGTGGCGAGCGTGACGGGAATGCGGAGCCGCGCGGCGAGCGCCTCGTTGAGGCCGGGGACGCGCGCGCCGCCGCCGCAGGTGTACGCCGCCTTGAGCTTCGCCGCCGAGCGCGACGAGCTCGCGAGGAACGCGGCGGCGCGCTCGACGCCGACGGCGATCTCCTCGCCGCGCGTCTCGGTGACGGACTGGAGGTGCGGCGACTTCTCGTACCCCTGCAGGAGCGCGTCGGCCTCTTCGGCGCTGAGCCCGCGCTCGCGCTGCAGGTCCTCACGGAAGCGGCGCGTGCCCACCGCGATGTCGCGCGTGAGCAGCGGGACGCCGTCGTCGAGGATGTTGATGTTCGTGACCTCGTGCCCGATGTTGACGAGGCAGACCACGCCGTTCATCGCCTCGGGGTAGTTGACCTCGAAGGCGTTGTGGAGCGCGAAGGCGTCCACGTCGACGATGGCCGGCTGGACCTCGGCGTCGGTGAGGAGGCGGATCTTCCCCTCGATCAGGTCGCGCTTGGCGGCGACGAGCAGCACGCTCATCTCGAGACCGTCGGCGTCGGGGTCGAGGATCTGGAAATCGAGCTCGACCGACTCCATGTCGAAGGGGACGTGCTGCTCGGCCTCCCAGCGGATGAGCTCGCGGGCCTGCTGCTCCTTCACGCGGTCGATCTGGATCTTCTTGATGATCACGTCGCGGCCGCCGACGGCGGTGACGACGCCCTTCGTTTTGACGCCCGTGCTCGCGAGCGCGGTGCGGATCGCGTCGGCGACGATGCCGGGATCCATCACTTCGCCCTCCACGATCGCGTCCGCGAGGAGCGGTGCGATCGCCACCTTCACGAGCTCGGGCTCGCTGCGGCCGTGGTCCACGACCGCGACCTTGATGAGACCGGAGCCGATATCGAGCCCGATCGTCGTCTTCTTCTTGCCGAAGAGCGCCATGATGGGAGCCGCCGTTAGGTGGAAGCGAAAACGCACGCGGTGGTCCGCGTGCTGACGAGCGCGAAGAGCCTCCGGCACCGAAGGGTGACCGACCGATGCCAAGGCCTTGTCCGCTAGTCACACGAACGGGCGGGGCTGAAGTAACACGTCACATAGGCCGGCTAAGTGCTTTCGTGAGTCGGAGCAAGCGACGCGAGCGACGGACGAGGGCAACGACGGACGAGGGGCGATCAGGGCAGCTCGGCCCAGGAGTGGTGGAGGGAGGGATGGGGGTGGAGAGCGGAGTCGAGGGTGACCAGGAGGGAGACGCGGGAGCGGGCGGAGAGGGGGGTCGGGGAGAGGGATCGGGATTCGGATATCAGCAGGAAGGTGCCGGGGGTCAGCCGAACGATCCGGACCGTGTCGACGAGCCCAGGGAGGGAGTCGGGGAGGGTCGCGATGAGGCCTGCGGGGCCGGCGGAGCTCCACGTGCCGTTCCAATCCGCGACGGCGAGGGTGAGGCCCTGCTCCGCCGCCGCCATCGCGCGCACGCGATCTATGGAGCCCGCGGCGTCGCGCATGGATCGGCCGGCGGACATGACCCCGCCGGCGGCGAGCGCGCCGGCCAGGAGCAGCGCGAGGAGGACCAACGCGAGCGCGACGCCGCGGCGGGTGCCCCGGGCCATCGATCAATCCCGGACGGCGACGGCGGCGCGGAGGGAATCGCGCCAGACGCCGCCGTGAACGCCCGCGCCGGGCGCGTTGGCACGGAAACTCAGGTCGATGAGCGAGACGAGCGCAGGGGACGCCGCGGGCGCTCCCGATGAATCCATGAACGCGAATGCGACGCCCCCCGGCTCATACGGACCCGCGACGGGCTGCACCGTGGCGCACGGCGTCGCGCGCGTGGCGAGGCAGTCGAGCCAGCCGAGGTACCACTTGGAATCGGCGGCGCGATAGAGCTCGAAGCGCGCGCGGCGGAAGAAGCGCACGGGCGCGCCGGCCGGAATGGAGGCGGCGAGAGGGGGCGTGATCGCGATGCGCCAGCCCGCCGAGGCTTCCGCGGCACTTGCCGTGAACCCGGTGGCCACGGGGCACGGACCGCCGGGGGCCGCATCGGCGGTGAGCACGTGCCTCGACCATCGATCATCGCTCGGCCCCGGCGCCCCCGCATCGAAGACGAGCATCGTGTCCCCCCGCACGGGCGCGGAGACCCACGCAGTGAGGCCGAGGCCCCCCGCATCGCGGAGAGGGGGGAGCGTGGCCGCATCGCGCGCCGGGGGGATGGTGCAGAGCACCGAAGCGCCGATGAGCATCCGGAACTCCACGCGGTCGCTCTGCGCGAGGTAGAGATCGCCGTCGGCGGGAGCGACACCGCGCAGATCCGACGACAGGATCGCGGCACCTTGCGCGAGGGAGGTGCGCGCCGCGGCGATGCGCGCCGAGTCGGCGAACCAGCGCTGTTGGCGCACGACGGAATCCATGGCGGCCGCGGCGATCGTGCAGGCGAGCACCATCGCGACGAGCAGCTCCGCCAGCGAGAATCCGGGGCGCGCGGTCATCGGCATGGGAGCGCCGCGGCGACGACGACCGGCGGCCCCGAACTGCCGCCCGAGGGCGGGAGCGCGAGCGAGTCCGCGGCGAAGGTGAGTGCCGCGGCGGAGGCGACGCTCCACGCCTCCGCCAAGGGCCAAGGGGCCGCGCCCCCCGAGCGCGACGCGCACGGGAGCGCGCGGAGCCGCTCGAGGCGCGCCCATCCGAGCGCGGCCGCTTCGGCCCGCCACGCCGCCCCGCTCGCCAGGCGCTGCACCGCGAGCGCGGTGCCGGCGAGGCCCAGGAGCCCCACAGTGAGGAGCACCGCGGCCACGATGCACTCGGCGAGC
>Ga0187776_10001328_pt1 | contig 12313 bp, 13 predicted proteins | sample 0216_BV02_MP12_2_FD_132426 | JGI IMG/M metagenome (GOLD analysis project Ga0187776, IMG submission 132426) | Tropical peat soil microbial communities from peatlands in Department of Meta, Colombia - 0216_BV02_MP12_20_MG | ecosystem: Environmental > Terrestrial > Soil > Wetlands > Peat | place...
CGCGCCTCGAAGCCGTCCCGCGCGGCTATACCTCCGAGACGGGAGGGCTCCAGGAGATCCGCAAGCCGGAAGTCGTGCGCGACTACTGGGTGCAGGACGCTTCGGGCACCTGGTACCGGGTCACCCTCGAGCAGTATCAGAAGGCCCAAGTCGGACAGAACCTCGAGCTGTGCCAGTAGTCGGCAGGAGGACTCCATGTCCGCATCGCCGGCATCGCACGGTCGTGTGCTCCTGGTTGCGCTCACGCCCGAGTCCAGGACCGCGCTGGGGGCATCGCGGGCGGAGATCGAGCGGTTCCCCTATCGGGTCGGCCGCGAATCCCGGGGCATCCAGCGCACCGCCCAGGGGTTCATGAGCGAGCGGCGGAGCCCGGGTTCCCGGCCCTCCAATGACCTGTATCTGGTGGAGCACGACGAGCCCATGAACGTGAGCCGTGCCCACTTCCATATCGATCGCGACGACAGCGGGGGCTACGTGCTCGTGGATCGCGAGAGCACGTGCGGCACGATCGTCGAGGGCGACGTCGTCGGCGGCGGGACCCGGGGCGGCACCGTCGCGCTCCACGACGGTGACGTGATCATCGTCGGGACGTCGAACAGCCCCTACGTGTTCAAGTTCCGGATCAGTGGAACAGCCACGCCATGAAGACCGGCCCCGCCGGGATCAGGAAGCCCGACGCCGCGCCGGGCGCGCCCTCGGTGAGATAGCCGATCACGGCGCCGAGCACCGGACAGCACATGAACGCCCAATACGCTATCTGCATGCCGGCATATACGGCAAACTCCGCTCCAGATCCGGGTCGCTCGATTTCGGCTGAACTTGCCGAATGGTGTGCCAGGATTGCGCATACTTTTTAGAGGACGCGCCGAGCCGATCAGGGAGATTACTTTCCCATAGACACTACGGCGCTTCACGAGGGGTTCGGACAGAATGTCCGGCACCACTCAGCCGCGGCAACGGACACTATGCCCAGCGCGCTCGCATGTCTCCCGCTCAACCTGTCGAAAAGACCGGTGTTCGGTGCCGCAGCGATCTTGGCACTGAATACGCACACCCCGCGGCCCGGGGCAGGCTGCTGTGCGGGAGCTTCGGGAAACCATCGTCACGCTGATCGGACGGCCCGGCGACGTCCTGTGCGCCGAGTGTGTGGCAACCGCGCTCGGCCAGTCGGTTGGTTCCGTCATGATGGCGATCCTCGGGCTCGCTGGCCAAGTCACGTCGTCCCACGGGGTGTGCTCTCGCTGCCATCGGCGAGCCTTGGTCATCGGGCGCGCCGCGCCGGGCAATCACTCGATGACCTGATCCGCCCGCCCCAACAGTGACGGCGGGATCGTCAGTCCGAGCGCCCTGGCGGTCCCGAGGTTGATGACCAGCTCGAATCTGTCCGACCTCTCGACCGGCAGCTCCGCGGGGCTGGTGCCGGAGAGCACGCGGTAAACGTACTTCGCCGCCAGCCGGCCGACTCCGTAGTAGCTCGTGCCATAGCTGGCGAGCCCTCCCACGGCCACGCTGGTCCGCTCGAAGAATATCGTGGGCAGCTTCTTGGTCCTCGCCGTGTCGGCGATGAGCTGGGACTGGCTGACCACCATCGCGTCCCACACTACGATGGCGTCCACTTCTCCGGCCTTGAGCCCTCGCAGGCTCGCGCGCAGCTCCTCGACCGAGCGGACGTGCCGCTCGACCAGCTCGATTCCGAGCCGCCGCGCCGCATCGCGGGCCGCCGCGGCGCTCTCCCGCAGTGCGGGGCTGTCCGGGTTGTAGAACGCGCCGACGCGACGGAGCTTCGGGACGACCTCCTTCAGGATCTCGAGACGCTTGCCTATGAGATCCGCCTGGCGCGAATGGACCCCCGTGAGCCGGCCGCCCGGCTTGGCGAGGCTCTTCACCAGCCCGACCTCGACCGGATCGACCCCCGCGTAGAACACGATGGGGACCTTCGTCGTCGCCCGCTGCACCGTCACGGTGACCCCGGTGGCGATGGCGTAGATCAGGTCGACCTGCTCCCGCTCGAGATTTCTCGCCGCCTCGCCGACTGCGGTGAGATCCCCATTCACGTCCCGGATGTGCAGGATGTACCGCGTGCCTTCCTCGAAGCCCAGCTCCTTCAGGCCGTCCCTCAACCCGTCCACCGCCGCGTGGTATGGTCCGCCTTCCAGCACGACGCCGACGCGATAGACCTTGGTCGCCGGCTGCGCCTGGGCGACGAGCGGCGCCGCAAGGAGGCCGAGGGCGAGGGCGGCTGCGAGCGCCGCGCGCATGATCGTCATGCCGCGGCCGCGGTGGAATCGACGAGCCCGGCGGTCACGGAGGATCGCGGAACTCCGGGAACACGGTGGTCCGGCTCCCCAGGCTGCGAATCGCCGCGTTCACGTCGGCCACTGCCGTCAGGAACTTCATCACGCCGTCCTTCCCCTGGTCGCGGTGGCCACCGCGCACCCGGTCGCGCCGAGCGCCTGCAGCGTGTCCCGGTACACGGGACTCAGGTAGGCCTCCATCCAGGTATGCACGCCGACGGCGGTGCGCGCATCGCCGGCCACGAGGACGACCCACTGGAGATCGCCGCGCGGGTTCTCGCGGACATCGACCAGGGTCTTCAGGTCGTCGAGCGCGAGAGAGATCGCGGCCACGTGCGCTACGACTCCGTACGCCATCCCGCGCCACCACGATGCCTTGAAGTGACGCCCCACGACGCTCCGGATCTCCGTCTCGAGGTCGCGGGCATCCGCGAACTGCCGGTAGGGCGTGACCAGCCCGACCACGCGATGCCGGTTGAGCGTGCGCAGCTCCCAGAACGTCCAGCCCGGCTCACGCAGGTCGGTGCGGAGGCGCAGCTCTCGCGGCCCGGCCGCCGAGGAGACGATGGCAGGCAGATCTATGGGGGGAGTCATCTCGAGTCCTGGTTCCACCGCCGCGCGCGGGACGATACGCCGCCGCCGCGGCGTCGTCAACTGCCAGCCGCCGGGACCGCCGTCGAGGTAGCTCACCGGCGGCCCGAGGCTGAGGCATGGTCTCCCCTGGTGCGGCGCTACTTCACCACGTCGTGACCACCTGCTCGCCCCGGTCCGCCGAGCAACCTCTCGACCTTGTGTGGTTCCTGGTCTGCCCGCGCGCGGCACCTCGTTTGCACTCACCGGTGGACGAGGAGGTGGCCATGCGAATCGAAGCGCAGCGCCCGGAGGCCCCCGTGCACGTGAGCCCGTCCGGCGAGCTCGTCGAGCTCGGAATCGGCGAGCCTGGGGGGAAGTGGCTCGCCACCACGCTGTCCCTTCCGCAGGCCGAGATGGTGCTGCACGCCCTGGGGCTCGAGGTCGCCCAGATCCGGGAGCGTCAGCACCGCGAGGCTGCGGAGCGGGCACATCTTGCTCAGGTCGTCCTGGATACCGAGGTCCACCGCCGCTGAGCGAACGGTGACGCGCGGCATGGACGGGCTGGCCGGAATCGTCTGGAACCTGGTCACGGAGACCAATGGCGCCCCGGGGGCCGTCTGGGCGGCGGTGCGCGAGCACCTGCGAACCGACCCCGGCATCCTGCTCGACGCATGGGAGGAGCTCGCCGATCTGGGGCTGGACGCCAGGCCCCACGACAAGGAGCAGGTCACGCAGGCGCGGCAGCTGGTCGACGACGTGCTGCACGCCGTCGGCGATGCCGCAGGGGATCGTGGAGGCGACCCTGCTCCCGTGGCTCGAGGCCTCGTCGTCCTCGTGGAGCGCGAGATCGTGGCATACAGGCAGGGGCGAAAGGCCACACGCGGCGCTGCGTCGCGTCCGCGAACGGCTCGGCGCGGCGGCCGCCGGCCCGGCCGCGGCAGGTAGAGACGCGACGATCCGCCGCCGCGCGGGTTACGGGACCTCCCAGATGATCCGGTTCCTGGGGCCGACCGCCATCAACCGGGGAGTGCCGCTCGGCCTCAAGCTCATCAGCAATCGTGCGACTCCCTTTTGATCGAAGAAGTCCAGCGTCGGTTTACCGTCGAGGAGGAGCCCGATGAGGAGACGCCGTCTTCCCGCGGTGTCGTCGAAGCCGATGATGGGCGTTCCGTCGGGGGACACGCTGAGCCCGAGGCGGAGGGCCCCGGCCCGGTCATAGAGATCGATCTGGGACCAGCCGTCCGGCGCCTCCACCAGGCCAAGCCGGGTTGCCCCGGTCTCGTCGCGAAAAGTCAGGCTCGGCAGTCCGCTCGACGTGGTCGTCAACGCGCTTCGATGCTGGCCGTGGCGGTCGACCAGCCAGACGTGTGCTGCGCCGTCCTGCCCGACACCCGTCGTCACCGCGGGCATGCCATCCTGACCTCGGAGCTCCACACGCGGAGAGCCGTCGGGCAGGACGTCCAGCGTGATCCGCGGGCGCTGCCCCCCGTCACGCATCTCGATCGCCGTCGCCCCGTCCGGACGAACCACGATGGCGGCCCGCCCGGTGCCCTGGCCATCGGCGATCTCCAGCCCCGAACCTGCGTCTCCGGACAGCCCGAGCTGAGCTCGAGTCATCCCGCTCTCGTCCACGACGATGAAGCGCCTGGCGCGGACCTCGTCGACTCGAGGCGGGAAGGGGACATGGAGAACCGCGACCGCGCACGCAACCGCGACGAGGCCGGCCAGTCCCACGCCGGCCCAGTAGGCCATTCGGAGCCGGCGAACCTCCCGCCGTAGTCCGGCCAGCTCCTGCGAGATTCGATCTCGCTCGGCGAGGGTCTGACGGAGGTCTGTGATGCGGGCCGGCGCCGCGGACAGCCAGGCGCGCAGGTCGTCACCGCTCATCGTGCTTCTTTTCGAGGAGCTCTAGGAGCACCGCCGAGACGCGTTGGGTCATCCTCTCCCAGTCCTTTCGCAGCTCCTCGATCTCGTCCTGCCTCCGGCCGAGCTCCTGCCGGAGCTGCTCGCATTCCTCCTCCGCGCTGACGATCCGGGCACGCAGGGGGGTCAGCTCCTGTTCGGCGATCTCGGCTCGGGCGCGAAGCTGGGGTCGCTCGTGCACCATGTGCTGGAGAGCGGACACGTGTCCCGGCGCTTCAGCGAGCCACGCGCGGACCCTGGGGAGGGTTTCCGAAGCGACCGGCGCAGGCGCCGTTGACGGCGCGGGTGCCGTCGACGGCGCTGGCCCCGGCGAGTCCGGAGCGATCCGGCGCCTGCCGAGCAGGATCGCGACGACCAGGCCCAGGATGACAACAGCGCCTCCGAGCAGCCACAGGGTGAAGGGCTCCTGGGGCAACGCCGACAGGCCTCAGCGCGCCGGGATCGGATCCTGGTCGTGAAGGCGAGACGACATGGGATCGGTCGTCTCGCCCCGTGGCGAGGATACCGTTCTCGACGCGCGGCCGAGAGGCGGACGCCGCGGTCCGAAGTCGGAGTTCAGGGATCCGCGGACCGGCCAGCTCGACGGCAGCGATGTCAGGGCGTGACGGTTCTCGGCCACGAACTGTTCGAGCGAGCGGAGGCGGCTGGCTTCCTCCCCGATGGCGGCCGAGAGGCGTGTGATCTCCTCGTCGAGCCCGGTGGCAGCCGCGGGGAGCCTCGGGCCCCCATCGGGCCGGGGCGGTTCGACGATGCGCGCAGCCCGCCAGCTCGCGATCTCGTCGCTGATCTCCTGGACCCGCGCACCGAAGCGAGCCAGCATCGCCTCGTTCGAGGCCAGCTGCTCGTTCAGCCCCGTCAGGGTCACCTGCTGCCCACGCAGTTGCGCGTAGTCGCGAAAGACGCTGGCCGTCGTCACGGCGAGAAGGATCGCACCCACGGTCGCGGCCGCCACGGGCCACCGTCGCACGCCGAGCCTCTTCACCCGGCGCTCGTCCCAATCGATCAGCAGCAGATTGATCCGACCCCGCCCGTCTCGCCGCCCGGATCCCGCCTGCGTGCGCGCAGGCCCCACGACCTGCTCGAGAAGGTCGACGATGCGCGGGACCTCGCCGATGTCCTCAGCGGCCGGCCGCGCCGGATGCGCCAGTCGCGCCGACAAGCGCCCGACGAGGAGGCGCAGCTCCGAGCTCTCGCGAGGAGAAAGTCCGTTCATCGGTCGGCGTTGCGCATGCCGCGGCGCTATGAGATTTGCTACCAGCCGATGAGGTAGGGGGCGGTCGCGATGGCCGCGATCACCAGGATCAGCGCCACCAGGCCCACGCGAGCCCAGCTCCCGAGCTGGCCGAGGCCGACGCCACCCGCATCCGACTCGTCGTCGAGGAGCAAGGCGACCTCGTCGTGGATCTGGCGGTTCGATCGTTCGAGGGCCTCGAGTCGCACCTCGAGCTGCCGCTGCTCCGCCAGGGTCCGCAAGACGGAGTCGACCACGCGCTGGCCGTCGGTCAGCCATCGTGCCAGCTGGTCGAGTTCTGGTCGTTCAGGACTCGGTCGAGGACCAGTACGCTTGGCCGATGATCGAGCCATTGGATGTTCCTCCTACAGCCCGAGGATGAATGCCCCCGCTGGGGTGCCCGGAAACCTATGCAACATCGGATCGTTTGTCAAGTTAACTTCCTTCACATATCAGCCAAGTTTCTGTTTTCATGGCTATTCTTTGCTGTGGATAGCTGTGGATAATAATCTTGGCACGTTCTCCTTGACCGCGCAGCGACCCCCGGCTAGCATCGCGCGGGGCGACTGACGACGTGGGACGCTTCCGGCTCGGCATCGACATCGGCGGGACGTTCACCGACTTCAGCCTTCTCGACGAGAGCACTGGCGAGCTCTCCGGCTTCAAGTCACCCACCGTGCCGGGCGATCCCGCCCGCGGCGTCCTCGACGGGCTCCGTGCGCTCGCCGCCGAGCGCAGCCTCGACGCCGGAGCGCTCGGCTACCTGGTTCACGGAACGACGATCGCCATCAACACCGTCATCCAGCGCAATGGAGCCGCGCTGGGCCTGCTGGTCACCGCCGGGTTCGGCGACATCCTCGAGATCCAGCGGCTACGGCTCGCGAGCCCGGTGAACTTCACCGCCACGCGGCCGCTGCCGCTCATCCCGCGCTACCGCGTGGGAGAGGTGACCGAGCGCATCCTGGCCGACGGCACCGTCGACATCACGCTCGACCGCGCGGAGCTCGTGCGCGAGGCGACGCGGCTCGTCGAGCGGGAGGGCGCCGAGGCCCTCGTCGTCTCGTTCATCAACGCGTACCGGACCCCCGCGCACGAGGCGGAGGCGCGGAAGGTGCTCGCGGAGCACTTTCCCGGCGTGCACGTCACGTGCTCGCACGAGGTCTGGCCGCAGATCCGCGAATACGAGCGCACGATGGTGGCGATCCTGAGCGCCTACGTGCAGCCCCGCGTGGACCAGTACCTGGGGCGGCTGGAGCGCGAGCTGGGCGAGGCCGGCGTGCGGGTGCCGCTGTACATCACGAAGTCGAACGGGGGCGTGACGACCGCTCGGGATGCGCGCCGCGCGACGGCCGAGACGATGCTCTCGGGCCCGGCCTCCGGCGTCATCGGCGCGGCGTCCGTCTGCGTGCGGGCCGGATATCGCGACCTGATCACCTTCGACATGGGCGGGACCAGCGCGGACATCGCGCTGGTCCGAGATGGCCGCCCCGTGTACTCGACCGACGAGACCGTCGGCGACTTCCCGATCGTCATGCCGGTGGTCGGCGTCTCGTCGATCGGGGCGGGTGGAGGCTCGATCGCGTGGCTCGACCCGGTCGGGGTCCTGAAGGTCGGTCCGCGCAGCGCGGGGGCCGATCCGGGTCCGGCCTGCTACGGCCGGGGCGCGACCGAGCCGGCGCTCTCCGATGCCTTCCTCCTGTGCGGGTTCCTCAACCCCGACAACTTCGTCGGGGGGCGCCTTCGGCTCCATCCGGACCGGGCCGCCCGGGCGATGCAGCCGCTCGGCGGCGCGCTCGGCCTCGACGTCGACGCGACCGCCGAGGCAGTGATCGAGGTCGCCACCTCGAACATGTACGTGGCCTTCTCGAACGTGCTGGCCCGGCACGGGCTGGATCCGCGCGACTTCGCCCTGGTCGCCTTCGGCGGCGCGGGCCCCATCGAGGCCTGCTTCCTGGCCGAGGAGTTCCACATCCCGCGCGTCATCGTGCCGCCGTCGCCCGGGACCCTCTGCGCCCAGGGCGCCATGATGGCCGACGTCAAGAGCGACTACGTGAGGACGCTCCACCGGAGGCTCTCGTCGACCTCGGGCAAGCTGCTCGCCGCCGAGTGCGCGGAGCTGTCCGAGCGCGCGAAGCGCTGGCTCGGTCAGGAGGCGCCCGCCGTCTCGGAGAGCACGATCGCCCACAGCGCCGAGCTCCGCTATGTGGGCCAGGCCTTCCAGATCGAGGTACCGATCGACCCCGCCTGGCTCGAGGAGACGGGCACCGAGCGCCTGCGCGCAGCCTTCCACGACCGCCACGAGCGGCTGTACGCACACGCCGATCGCGCGGCCGACGTCGAGCTGATCGACCTGCGCGCGACCATCACCGGCACCACGGCGAAGCCCGCGCTCAAGGCGGTGCCGACGGGCCGGGGCCCGGCCACACCGACGGGGCGGCGCCCGATCCACTACCGGAAGCAGCGGTACGACGCCGCGGTGTACGACCGTCGCGACCTTCTCGCCGGCCAGCACCTGGACGGCCCTGCCGTCGTCGAGCAAGAGGACACGACCACGCTGGTGCCGGCGGGCTTCCGCGCGTCCGTCGACGCGTTCGGCAACCTCGTCATCGAGGCCAGGTAGCCGTGGCCATCGACCGGGTGACGCTCGAGATCCTGCGCAATCACTATCAGGCCGTGGTCGAGGACATGGCGCGGATCATGGAGCGCACCGCCTACACGACCTTCGTGAAGGAGACGGCGGACTTCTCGACCGGGCTGGTCTCGAGCGGCGGCGAGTACGTCGCCTATCCCTGGAACCTGGGAGCCTCGTCGTACCTCGGGCTCAACATGGCCCACACCCTCGCCTACTTCGACCACTACGACGAGGGTGACATCGTCATCTGCAACGACGCCTATCTGTCGGGCCCGCTGTGCACGCATCTGCCGGACGTCCACATCCTCCGCCCGATCTTCCGCGAGGGCCGTCTCATCTGCTGGGGCTACGCCTTCGTCCACTCCTCCGACATCGGCGGCACGGCGCCGGCGAGCGTCTGGCCGCGCGCGACCGAGATCTTCCAGGAAGGGCTGCGGCTCCGGCCCACCAAGCTCTTCCGGGCCGGCGTCCTCCAGGAAGACGTCAAGAACCTGATCTCCGACAACTGCCGCATCCCCGATGTCAACTGGGGTGACATCAAGGCGATGGTGGCGGCGGTCAACTCGTGCGACCGTCGCGTCCAGGAGATGATCGGCAAGTTCGGCCTCACCACCGTGGTCGAGGGGATCGACGCGGTCCTCGACTACGCGGAGCAGCGGGCGCGGGCGGCGATCCGGAAGATTCCCGGCGGCACCTACCGCTTCACCGAGTACATGGAGGACGACCTCCGCTCGGAGGTGCCGATCCGGATCCAGGTGGCCTTGACCGTCGAGGGCGACTCGATCCACCTCGACTTCACCGGCACCGATCCCCAGGTGGCCTCGGCGCTCAACATCGCGAGCCACGGCGTGACGCATCCGTTCCTGTGCCAGGCGATCAACGCCTATCTCGTGACCGAGGACCCGGGAATCCCCAAAGCGTCGAGCATTCTCCGGCCGGTGCGGGTGACGGCGCCGCCCGGCTGTCTCGTGAACGCCCTCTTCCCGTCGCCGATCGGGGTGCGCTACGGGACGGTGCTCCGGGTCTTCGATGCCGTGCTCGGCGCGCTCGCCCAGGCGCTCCCCGGCCGCGTGCCCGCCGCGCCGGCCGGCGGGATCTCGCCGGTGGTGGCCTCGGTCCTGGACCTGATGACCGGCCAGCGCCAGGTGCAGGTCGTCGAGCCGATGCTGGGCGGCGGCGGGGGCCGCCCCGAGATGGACGGGATCAGCGGCGCCGATTCGACCGCGGGCTTCCTCCGGAACACGCCGGTCGAGAGCATCGAGGCCGAGGTGCCCATCGTGATGCGCCGCTATCATCTGATCCCCGACACGGGCGGGGCGGGCGAGTACCGCGGCGGCCTCGCCGTGCGCCTCGACTTCCAGGTGTTCCACCCGCACGCCATCGTGACCGCGCGCGGGATGGAGCGATGCCGCCTGGAGCCCTGGGGCGTCGCCGGCGGCCGCGCGGGCACCATGGGCAGCTGCGTCGTCAACCGCGGCACCCCGCGGGCGCGCGACATCGGCAAGGTCGACGTGCTGCACCTCGAGCCCGGCGACGTGGTGAGCTTCTTCTCGCCGAGCGGGGGCGGCCACGGCGACCCGCGCCGCCGCGACCCCGAGGCGGTGCGGGCGGACGTGCGCGCGGGGTTTCTCGGCGTCGAGCGCGCCCGCGAGGCCTACGGGGTCGTCCTGTCGGCCGGTCGCGTCGACGCCGCGGCCACCGCGCGGCGGCGCGAGGCCATGCCGGCGCCGTCGAACGGAGCGTTCGACTTCGGCGAGCGCCGGGCCGAGCTGGAGCGGCGCTGGCCGCCGGCGATCCAGGATGCCGCCCACCGGGTCCTCGCGAGCGTGCCGCCGGCGGTGCGCGACTGGGGCAAGCACCAGATCTACGAGCGGATCCGGGCGATCGCGGCCGTCCGCCCGCCCACCGTGGCCGACGTGGACGCGGCCTGGGTCGACGTGCGGGCGCGCCTGGTCCGCGCGCTCGGGGAGACCTGATCCGTCGCTGTGACCAATCTCGAGCGGAGGTGCACATGAAAACGCGGGCTCAATCCCTCACCGCACTCGGACTCGTCCTGCTGCTCTCGGCCCTCGGGCCGGTCATCGCCGGCGCCGACAGCACGCAGGGGATCACCGACACCACGATCAAGATCGGGAACATGGGGCCCTACACGGGCGACGCCTCGAGCTTCAGCGCGCTGAACTTCGGACCCATGGCCTACCTCCGCTACATCAACGCCCAGGGCGGCGTGCACGGGCGCAAGTTCGAGATCGTCACGGCCGACGACGCGTGCAAGGAGGCCACGGGCATCGCCGCAGCCAAGAAGCTGATCTACCAGGACAAGGTCTTCATGATCCTGGTCACGCCGTGCAGCGGCGTGGCCATGGCCATCAAGCCGACGCTGCTGGAGGACGGGCTGCCCTGGATCGGCGTCTCCGCCAACCCGAAGCTGACCACCCCGACCGTGCCCAACATGTTCCACGTGACCTACACGGGCGTGTACTCGGGTCGAGCGATGGCCGGGTTCGCCCTGTCCAAGCCGAACGCCAAGAGGATCGTCCTCGTCGCCCACACCAACGACTGGGCCCGTGGCTACTGCGACCCCGCCACCGAGCTCATGAAGGAGAAGGGCGTGGAGCCGGTGATGAGCCTGGCCCTCGAGCGCGGCTCGACCGACGCCACCGCCCAGGCCCTCCGCATCAAGACGGCCAACGCGGACTTCGTGCTGGGCTGCCTGTACGAGGCGGAGTTGGCCATCCTCCTGCGCGATCTGCACAAGTACGGGGTCTCGGTGCCGGTCATCGGCGCCCTCGGCGCCGACTTCGAGAGCACCCACAAGCGCGTGAACAATCCGGCGGCCATGAAGAACTTCTACCTGCCGTACCAGTTCAAGGCGCCCATGGGCAGTCCCGAGATGAAGAAGTGGGAAGAGATCTTCGTGAAGTACCTCGAGAAGAGCGAGCTGCCCGAGAACGGCATCCCCACGAACTTCTACTACTTCGGGCTGCCGACGGCCATCGCCACCGTGGAGGCGTTCAAGCGGGCCGGCCCGCAGCCGACGCGCGAGAAGTTCATCGCGGCCATGGAGTCGCTCAAGGACTTCGACACGGGCGTGCTGGCCGACAAGGTGACGATCACGCGTGACAACCACGTGGGCGTGCACTCCATGTACGCGGTAGGGCTGAACGAGCAGGGCAAGCAGACCGTGTTCACCGCGTGGGGGAAGCCGCTGCCGTGATCGCACTCCGAGCGGGCTGACCGCCGCTCGCGCCGTGCTGGCGCAGCTCGTGGTGGCCGGCGTCGCCCAGGGGGTGCTCTATGCCCTCGTGGCGCTGTCCATGACCATGCTCTACCGAGCCACCACGGTGGTGAACTTCGGCCACGGGGACCTGGTCATGGGCGGCGCGTTCGTGGTGTACGTCCTCGTCGTCTACCTGCACCTGCCGTACCTCGCGGGCGCCCTGGTGGCGGTCGCCGTCCTGTTCGGCGTGGGCCTCGCGATCCACCGGGGGCTCATGCGCCGGATCATGACTGGGCCGCACCTGGCCATCGCGATGATGGCGCTGGCGGTGGGCTACGCGCTCCGCGGTGGCGTCCGCATGCTGTGGGGACGGGAGGTGCTGCCCTTCCCGCGGATCTTCCCCGACCGGGCCTGGAGCATCGGCGACGTGGTGGTGACCA
>Ga0187776_10001329_pt1 | contig 12312 bp, 12 predicted proteins | sample 0216_BV02_MP12_2_FD_132426 | JGI IMG/M metagenome (GOLD analysis project Ga0187776, IMG submission 132426) | Tropical peat soil microbial communities from peatlands in Department of Meta, Colombia - 0216_BV02_MP12_20_MG | ecosystem: Environmental > Terrestrial > Soil > Wetlands > Peat | place...
CTCGCGGGAGCCGATCAGTCCGCGGCCGCGTGCGGTCAGCCACGCTGCCGCCCAGGCACAGCCAGAAAGGTGCGCCCACCAGGTGGGCGCCGGCGCAAGTGCGGTCCTCACCGGCACGCCGGCGACGCGCACGCCGGCCCGCGTCGCCACGAACGCGAGCCCTGGCCGCGAGTCATCGGATGGCGCTCGAGCCAGCCCTCGCGCTCAAGCCGCCGGGCGTGACTGCGAGCCGCGACCTCGCTCCAGCCCATCGCACATCGCCACGCTCCCAACGGAGCCGGCCCGACCCTCGCCAACCAGGCCAGCCCCTTAATCGACGCCGGCCCAGGACGCAGGTCCCGACCCATCACACCACCCCTCCCGGCCGCCAGCTGCTAGCAGGGAAATCAATCGGCCGCCATTCACATCCGCCATTCCGGCTCTCCACCGGATCATCTGAGGTCCCGCAATTCTCGATCAACTGTGCCCGCATCGCCCGCCTCCGCCCCCGCCGCTCAAGCTCACGATCAGAGGTGCGCATGACTACCCGAACCACGCTACGTGGGGGGCGGGTAGTCATGCGCACCGACTCCTCCAATCCCCAATAGTGGCGGGGGCGGAGGCGGGCCGAAGTGCAGAGCTCAGAAACACAGCTCGCGAAACACTTCGCGCCGCACCGTGTGAGCCTCTTCGGGCTTGGCATCGGCGTTGTCGTCCACGGGCCTTTCGCTGCTACCCAGCCGGTTGCAGCTTGCCACCCAGTTGCGACCCGCTCCCGGCGAGCGCCCCGCAAATCCGCGGTTTTCCTTTCGCAGCCCTTCGCACCTCTGCAACGAAAATCGCCCTGCATTTCGCTGCTTTTCGCAGCTCGGCAGGGCGATTCGTACCAGTGGAGACGGCGGGAATTGAACCCGCGTCCGCGATCGCGTGTGAAGTGGCGTCTACGAGCGTAGCCGGCGCTCTGATCTCGCCCTCTACTCGCCTCGCCGGCGGGGTTGTAGAGGGCCAGCTCCGAAGGATGTCCTCGGTGTGGCCGGAACCATCCTCACCGAGTGAGCCTGCTGGCTGATCCCGGCTACCGCCGCAGGCAAGCGACAGCTGGGCTCATGATCAGCCGCTAACTAGATAGTCGCGGGGATCGTGAAATTGTGGGTATCAGGATTCTGATCCGCACTTATTTGTTCCCGGGTGTTTTACGAGGCCTCCCGGGACCTCGACTCGCAACCACCCCCACGATCCGACCACGTCGAAGCCAGTCGTCCCCGGGGGTTATGTACGCAGAGAATTATATCGGCGGGTCGTATGCGGATCCGCACAGGGCCGTGCGGGCGATGCGCCACGTCGGACCAGCGCCCAATTCGCCGGGGAGCACGAGGCCCCGGAAACCCCACCGAAGAGCCTCGTAAGACCCGCCGGAAACGCCCCGGCCCGCTGTCAGACTTAACGTCGAGATGGAATCGTCGAATACTGGATGGTGGCCGGCGCCGGTGCCGGCTCCCCCCGCCGCCCCGGTCGCCCCGGAGCACGACCACGGCTGGCCTGAACTCACGGAGCCCGAGCAGCCGCGCAAGCATCCGTCCTGGCGCAAGCGCCGCCTCGGGCCGGTGCTGGCGGCGATCGTCGCGTTTCTCGCCAAGTTCAAGACGATCATCCTGCTGCTCCCGAAGCTGAAGCTGCTGACGACCGTCGGCACGATGCTCGTCTCGGTGGCGGCTTACAGCTTCGTGTTCGGCTGGTCGTTCGCGGCCGGGTTCGTGATCCTGCTCCTCGTTCACGAGATGGGTCACGTGATCGCGCTTCGACGTGAAGGCATCAACGCCAGCGCGCCGATGTTCATCCCGTTCCTCGGCGCCGTGATCAGCGCCCGCTCGCTCGGCGAGAACGCCCTCGCCGAGGCGAGAGTCGGACTCGCCGGCCCGGTTCTCGGCAGCATCGGCGCCGTCGCCTGCATCGCGATCTGGCACGTCACCGGCAACGACATGTGGCGGGCGCTCGCGTTCACCGGCTTCTTCCTCAACCTGTTCAACCTGTTGCCGGTCGTCCCGCTCGACGGGGGCCGCGCGATGGCGGCGATGGCGCCCTGGATGTGGTTCCTCGGCTTCGCCGCGATGATCCCGCTCGCCTTCGTCTTCCCGAACCCGATCATCTTCCTGATCCTGCTCATCGCCGGGCTCGAGACATACAAGCGCTGGCAGCTCCGCAAGGCGGGCGGCGAGCAGCAGCGGGCCTACTACAAGGTAAGGCCGCTCGATCGCGCGCTGGTGGCCGCCGTCTACCTCAGCCTGATCGCGTTGCTCGTCGTCGGCATGCACGCGACCACGCTGACGCGGACGTTCGCGTAGAACGCCAACTCGCAGGCGGAGTCGGGCTCAGGCTGCCGGTGGCGGGTCGTACGGCGGACGCCGTGCCACCCGATCGTCATACGGGTACGCGGTATGCCGTGACCAGATGAAGGTGTAGAGGATCGCCAGCACCAGCCCGATGATCCCGACGACCAGTACGACCGTGCCGGCTGTCTGGATGTCGAAGCCGTTGACGTGCGCCGTGACCGCCCACTTCATGACGGCACCGATCGCGATCAGCACTATTGCTGCCCCGATAGTCATAACTCGGGTCTACCCGGTTTCACGGGTATTACTCGCGCCTATCGCCGGGCTTCGCGCAGCTCGCGCTGGATCTCGCGCGCCGTTTCGCGGCGGCGAATCGTCTCGCGCTTGTCGTGCACGTCCTTGCCGCGTGCGAGCGCGATCTCGACCTTTGCGCGCGACCCAGACTCCGAAAAGTAGACCCGCGTCGGGACCAGCGTCAGCCCGCGCTCGCGCGTGGCGCCGATCAGCCGGTCGATCTCGCGCCGGTGCATCAGCAGCTTCCGCGGACGCTCGGGATCGTGGTTATCGCGCGACGCCGGGCCGTACGGCGCGATGTAGGTCCCGATCAGCCACACCTCGCCGTCGCGGATGACCGCGTAGGAATCCTTGAGCTGGGCGCCGCCCTCGCGCAGCGACTTGACCTCGGTGCCGGTCAAGACGATCCCGGCCTCGAAGCGCTCGAGCAGGTTGTAGCGAAACGACGCCTGACGGTTGGTGGCGACGTCTCCCGGCGCCGCCTTGCGCTTTCTTCCCTTGGCCACGGTCCTAATCCTCCTCCCAGGCGGGTACCAGGTCGACCCGGCCGCGCGGCGCGTCAACCCCGTCCACCCGCACCCGCACCGGATCGCCGAGCCGCACCGCTCGCCCGGTGTGGGCGCCGACCAGCATCGTCCCCTCGTCGCCCAGCTCCCACCAGTCGCCGCGCATCCGCCGCACGGGCAGCATCCCCTCGAACAGCAACCCGGACCCGAACGCGACGAACGCCCCGGAGCCGACCAGACCCACGACTTCGCCGTCGAACTCGGTCTCCCACCCCTCCGAGGACAGCCGGCGCTCGAGCAGGAAGGCGAGCGCGACATCGTCCGCGTCTCTCTCGATGGTCATCGCCTCCCGCTCGCGCGCCGAGGTCATCGGCCCCGCCACGGCGACGAACGACGCCTCCGGCGCGGGCACGTCCCCGCTAACCGCCGACAGCAGCGCGCGGTGGCAGATCAGGTCGGGGTAGCGCCTGATCGGCGAGGTGAAGTGGCAGTACCGGGGCGACTGCAGCCCGGCGTGGCCGAGGTTCCGGTTGTCGTAGTAGGCCTGCTTGAGCGAGCGCAGCACGAGGCTGGTGAGGGCGCGGCGGCCGTGGCCGCGGGAGCTGACCCATTGCTCGACGACCTGCGAGGCCTCGCCGATCACGTCGGCCGCCTGCTGCGGCGTCATCGCACCGCCGGGCACGGCTGGGGTCGGCACGCCAAGCGAGGCGAGCTGCGCGAGCAGGCGCTCCGCCGCGGCGCCGTCCGGGCGCTCGTGGACGCGGTACAAGGTGGGCACCTGGCGCGCCTCCAGGAGCCCGGCTACCTGCTCGTTGGCGGCGATCATCAAGTGCTCGATCAGCCTGTGCGCTTCAGTCTGCTCCACGTCCTTGGCCGCCACCACGTTGCCGTCGCGGTCGAACGAAAACTCCGGCTCCGAGGAGTCGAGGACAATCGCGGCGCGCGCGGCGCGGCGCGCCGCCAATCCCGCGGCCGCCGCGCGGGCGGCGGCCAGCGGCTCCGCCCACGGCTCTCGCGCCCGCTCGCGGCCCTCGAAGATGCTGTCGACCTGGTCGTAGTCGAGACGCTTGTCCGAACGGATCACCGATCGGTGAAACGCACTGCGCGTGACCTGATCGCGCTCGATCAGCAGCTCCACCGTGACCGCGAGCCGGTCCTGGCCCGGGACCAGCGAGCAGGCATTGTTCGACAGCGCCGCCGGCAGCATCGGCTCGACCGCCCCGGGCACGTAAACGCTCGTGCCGCGGCGAAAGGCCTCGCGGTCGACGAGGTCGCGGGGCGTCACGAAGGCCGAGACGTCCGCGATGTGCACCCACACCCGCCATGCCTCGTCACCTTCGCGCTCCGCCGAGATCGCGTCGTCGAAGTCGCGCGCGCTGGATGGATCGATCGTGAACGTCGTCATCGAACGGAGGTCACGACGGCCGCCCACGGCGTCCGGCACCGCCGATGCGACGGCGGCCTCGCGCGCCTCGTGTTCGACCGCCGGGTCGAACGAGCGCCGCAAGCCGCGATCGATCATCAGCGCTTCGATGACGTCGCGCGCAACGTCGGGGCGCCCGATGCGCCGGACCACGGTCGCGCGGCCGCCGGGCCGGCCGCCGCCGCGACCGGCGCCACCCGTCCGCACCACGACCAGATCCCCAACGCCCACGCCGCGATCGCGTGAGACCGCCATCCGCGGCCCGGACTCGAAGAACGGCTCGGCGACCAGAAACTTGCCGCGCCTCTCGATCACGGCCACGCGCGCCGCGCCGGCCGGCGGCGCCGCCGTGGAGGGCCGGGTGGCCGCGGGGCTCACCGGGTCTTGGCCGCGACCACGCGCTCGGCCACCTGCAGCTGATGGTCCACGGGCGCGTTCGGGTTGCCGCTCGTGACGTACACGTTGGGTGCTATCCCCGGCCCCTCTTTCACCTCGCTCGAGCTCGCCGCGCCGTCCGCGGCGCCGAGGTTCGTGCCGTTCGGCGTGAAGTACTCGCCGACCGTGATGTCGAGGGCCCCGCCGTTGGACATCGGCTCGATCTCCTGGAAGACGCCCTTCCCGTACGTCCGCGTTCCAACGACGACTGCCCGGCCCCTGTCCTTCAGCGCGCCCGTCACGATCTCGGCCGACGACGCCGTGTCGCGGTCGACCAGGACCGCCATCGGGATGCTCGTGGGGATCGCGCCCCCCTTGGCCAGGTACACCTGGCGGGACTGGCTGCGTCCCGCCGTGGAGACGACCGTTCCGTCGGGGATGAAGATGCTCGCGACGTTCACCGCCTCCTCGAGCAGTCCGCCGCCGTTCTCACGGAGGTCGAGAATCAGCGCCCGGGCGCCCTGGTGGAGCATCTTCTCGACGTCGGTTCGCAACTGCGCGCCCGAGCCATCAGTGAACGCGGTCAGCCTGACGTAGCCGATCTTGACCCCGTGATAGGTGACGAGCCTGCCGGTGGCGACGGGCACGCTCTGGTTCACGCGCGTGATCGTGACGGTCCGCGTCTGTTTTCCGCGCAGGATGGTGAGGACGACGCGGGTCCCCGCGGCACCCTTGATCAGATTCGTCCCGAACCCCGAAGAGCGACCGCCGAGCGAGGTCGAGCCCACCTTGACGATGACGTCTCCGTGCTGGAGACCCGCGCGGGCCGCGGGATAGCCGGGATACACGTCGATCACCCGCAGGCCCCGCGGGTCGGGGAGGACGTCGATCCCGATGCTCACGTGCGGGTTGGTCTCGTCCAGGAACGACCTGTACGCCGCCGGGCCGTAGTAGTGCGAGTACGGGTCACCCAGACTCGCGACCATCGCCGCGAGCCCCTTGCCAAGCAGCTGGCTGCGCTTGACGGGGCGGTAGTAGTTCCGGGAGATGAGGTTCAGCTCCTCGTCGACGATCTGTGCGCTCGAGTCGTCGACGAAGGCGCTGCGGATCGACGACGGGATCCAGCTGGGATGCCCGCCGAGCCAGATACCCACGACGAGCAGGATCAATCCTCCCGCTACGAGCAGGGGCCAGCGTGGACGTTGCGCGCGGCGCGAGCGCATGATCTGAGAGTAGCCGGGCGGTCGCGGCCGACCGCGCCTATCGGCCGCTTGCGCGAGCCGTCACACCCGGAGGAAGCGGCGCAACGACAGACCCGAGCCGACCGCTGAGACCAGCGCGCTGGCGCCCAGCAGCACCGCGATCAGCGCGGGGAACGCGATCGTCCTGATCTGGTTGACCAGCGACCAGCCGGAGAACAGCGGGTCGAGCAGCGCGACCTTGGTGATCGCCAGCACGACGATCGCCAGGATCCCGCCGGCCGCACCGACGATCACGCCCTCGATCACGAACGGCCAGCGAATGAACCAATCGGTTGCGCCCACCAGCTTCATCACCTCGACCTCGCGGCGCCGCGCGTACAGCGACAGCCGGATCGTGTTGGCGATCAGCAGGATCGAAGCGATCGTCAGCAGCACCGCGAACGCCAACCCGCCCCACTTGACCGCGGCGGTCAGCTCGAGTGCCTTCTTCGTGTAGCCCTTCTTGTTGGAGACACTCTGAATCGAGGGATCGATCGTGTCGCCGTTCGGGGTCAGGGCCGCGTGGATCGCGAGCACGTCAGTCGGGTTCTTGGGGAAGACGTGGAAGGTGTCCGGAAGGGGGTTGGTGCCGAGCAGCGCGTAGGCCGCGGGGTTCTGGCGCGACTGCTGCGCGTACGCCTGGGCCTTGGACTCGAACTGCACCGCCTTGACCCCCGGGACCCCGAGGATCTCATTCTTCACGCGCGCTTCGTCGCCGGCGGTGGCGTCGTTCTTCATGTAGACGTCGACGATCAGCCGGCTGCGGACGGTGTTGGCGGCGCTGTTGGTGACCTCGACGGCGGGGATGAAGACGCCGACGACCAGCATCGTCACGAGCACCGTCGCGAGCGCCGCGAAGCTCGGAGCGGCATTGCGACGCATCGCGCGAGTCGCCTCGCGCAAGAAGAACGTGAGCCGCATCGTCAGCGGCCCTCGTCGCTGACCGGTTCGCCTTGTTCGACGTGCGAGTCGAGGTCGACGCCAGGAGGCCGGCTCGACGGCGCGCGCATCCGCTGCGCGAACTCGCGGGTGGTCTCGTCGCGCGTGTAGAGGCCGGTTGCCTCGTCACGCACGATCCGCCCGGCGGAGAGCTCGAGCACCCGGCGGCGCATCTTGTCGACCATCGCCTGGTCGTGAGTCGCGACCAGCACGGTCGTCCCGGTGCGGTTGATCCGGTACAGCAGCCGCATGATGTCGATGCTGGTCTCCGGGTCCAGGTTCCCCGTCGGCTCGTCCGCCAAGAGCAGCGGCGGGTGGTTGACGAACGCCCGCGCGATCGAGACGCGCTGCTGCTCGCCACCGGAGAGCTGGTCGGGGTAGTTGTGAAGCTTCGTCGACAGTCCGGTGAGCCTGAGGATGTCGGGCACCTTGCCGCGGATCTCTCGTCGGGTTCCGCCGGTGACCTGGAGCGCGTAGGCGACGTTCTCGTACACGGTCCGGCTCGGCAGAAGCTTGAAGTCCTGGAACACCACGCCGATGTTGCGCCGGTAGAACGGGACCTTCCGGCGCGGGATCCGCGCGAGGTCGTGTCCGGCGACCCGGATCGTCCCCTCGGTCTGCTCGATCTCCTTGATCAGCAGCCGCATCACGGTCGACTTGCCCGAGCCGGTCGCCCCGACCAGGAACACGAACTCGCCGCGGGTGATGCGGAGAGTGGCGTGCTCGAGCCCGACGTCGCCGCTCGGGTAGCGCTTGGACACCCCCCGGAACTCGATCATCGCTTGGCCGCCCGAGGAGGGCGCGGAGGGCTTGCGGGCACGCGGATCCAAGTGCGTTGCCGCGGTCCCGCTACGGATCCTGTTGCGAGATCGTGTTGCGGGCATGAGGTTCGGCAGACTATCGAGACCCTTCGCCGGACGCCCCGCCGAACTCGCTCTGCAACGCCCGTTGCACCCGGTACCGTTGGAACCGTGCCTGCAATCGCCGAAACCACGCTCGAGACGGGGATGCCGCTGTTCCGGATCCCGATCGAGGGAACGCGCGCGGTCACGATCCTGATCGCGTTCGACGCGGGTGCCAGAACCGAGCGCCCCGAGGAGAACGGGATGGCCCATTTCCTTGAGCACCTGGTGTTCAAGGGCGGCGAGAAGTTCCCCACCTACCGGGACGTCAACCAGGCCGCCGAGGCGATCGGCGCGGTGCTGAACGCCTACACCAGCCACGATCTCGTCGCATTTCACATCACGGCTCGGGCCGAGCGAGCGTTCGAGGCGCTCGACCTGCTGACCGACTTCGTCGGCCGCCCCCGCATCGACGCCAAGGAGCTCGACCGCGAGCGCGGCGTGGTCGTGCAGGAGATCGCGCGTGCCAACGATCAGCCGGCGGTTCTGGCCGAGCATCTGATCGATGAGGCCGCATTCGGCGACCACCCACTCGGCCGGCCGGTCCTCGGCACGACCGAGCGCATCCAGGACCTCTTCACGCGCGAGGCGGTGGTCGCGTTCCGCGAGCGCCGCTGGGCCCCCGTCCGCGGCGGCGCCCTCCTGGTGGGCAACCTGGGGAGCCTCAACGGCCAGGTCGACGAGCTGTTCAAGCGATTCCCGGCGCCCCCGGTCCCCGAGCCCTACGAGCCCGCGCCCCCGCAGGAGCCGCGCGTTCTCGTGCAGGAGCGCGATTCCAACCAGTCCCATCTGCGAATGTCCTACCGCCCGGGGGTCGAGATCACCGATTCCCGCCGCCGCGCGGCGCTACAGATCTACTCGACGCTGCTCGGCGGGTCGATGGCGTCCCGCCTGTTCGACGAGATCCGCGAGCAGCGCGGGCTGGCGTACTCGGTCAATTCGGCCGTCCACGCCTACTCAGACGTGCCGGTGCTTCAGCTGTCCGCGGGGCTCGAGTCGAGCAAGACCGTCGACGCCTACCGGCGGATGCGGGAGATCGTCACCGAGCTGCGCGAGAACGGACCGACCGAGGCCGAGGTGGAGCGGGCCCGGGCGTTCGCCGCCGGCGCTCGAGCGATCGCCTTCGAGAACACGGGCGCGGTCGCCCGCTACGCCGCGCAGCAGCGGATCGTCTATGGCGAGGACGTCGACCCCGACCGCGCTATCGCGCTGCTCGACGACGTCACCTTCGACGAGGTTGTCGAGGTCGCGGGAACCGTCGAGGACCGGCTGTCGGTGGCGTGCGTGGGGCCGAACCGCGTGGAGGACTTCGCGTCGGATTGAACCGGGCGATGAGGGCCAGGGGACTGGTGGTGCTCGCGGCGCTGCTGGCGGGCTGCGGGTCGGCGAGCAGATCGACCACCACCCACCGACAGCAGCCGGTCACGTCTGCGGCGCGGCGGCCGACCGCCGCCGCGACTGCGACAGCGCCGACAAGCGCGCCACCGTCCCCCGCCCTCTCTGCGCTGCGGGCCAAGCTCGCCGGCGCGCTCGCCGCGGCGGGGCCGCAGACAGGAGCGCTCGTCTACGACCTCACCGCCGATCAGCAGCTGTTCGCGCAGCGCGCCGGCGTGGGCCGCCCTCCCGCTTCGGTGGAGAAGCTCTACACCTCCGTCGCCGTCCTGAGCACGCTCGGACCGGATGCCCGCTTTCAGACCTCCGTGCTCGGCGCCGGCCACCTCGGCCCCGGCCGCGTCTGGCACGGAGACCTGTACCTTCGCGGCGGAGGCGATCCAACGCTCGGCGGCGGCGGGTTCAATCGTGTGTGGGAGGAGGGCTACGGCCCGACCGCCGCGGAGCTCGTCCGCCAGCTCCGCGCGCGCGGGATCCGCAAGGTGACCGGCCACGTGATCGGCGACGCGTCGCTATTTGACTCCAGGAGAGGCGTGCCCTCGAGCGGTTACGCGCCCGACATAGGAGACCTCGGCGGCCAGCTCGCGGCGCTGACCTACGACCACGGCGCCACCCTCGGCAGCCTCAGCCCCGGCGCATTCGCAGCGCGCGAGCTTGCGCTGACGATGCGCGCTGATGGGATCGGCGCCAAGGCCATCAGGCGCACGGCGCCCACCCCGGCTGCCGCGCAGCCGCTCGCCGCCGTCAGCTCGCCCCCGACGTCGGTTCTGCTGAAGCTGACCGACGTCCGCTCCGACGACTTCTTTGCCGAGATGCTGACGAAGCAGCTCGGCGTCCGCTTCGGCGCGGGCGGCACGACCAGCGCAGGGGCCGCCGTGATCGCGAGTTCCGTCGCCGCGCTCGGGATCCATCCGCGGATCGTGGACGGGTCAGGACTCAGCCGCCAAGACAGCTCCTCGCCGCGCCAGGTGGTCGATCTCCTGCGCGACGTGTGGCGCACGCCGAATGGCCGCGTACTGCACCCGGCGCTCCCGGTGGTCGGTGTCAGCGGCACCGTGCAGCAGATCGGGCTCTACTCCGGCGCCCGCGGGCGCTGTGTCGCCAAGACCGGGACGCTCAACTACGTCTCGAACCTCGCGGGCTACTGCGACAGCCGCGGCGGCCACACGCTGGCGTTCGCGCTACTCGTCGACGGTCCGGACAACGTGGCCGCGTTCAAGCTGATCGGGAAGATGGTCGGGGCGATCGCCCGGTACTGAGGCACTCGGAAACGGTTGCGCTTCGACCGCAAGGCGCGCGACAATCTGGCTAGGTGGATGTGGGGGCAGTCAACCGGCGCGAGCTGCGCAGGTACCTGGACCGGATCGGGGACCGCTGGCCGATCGAGCAGGCCGTGCTCGGGGGCGCCCGCGTCGCCGATGAGCGCGGCGCGCCGCCGCAGCGCGAGCGCGGGCCCGAGTACGTCGTGATACTCGTCTCGGATGCCTACAACGGGATGCCCTGGCTCGAGCGCGTCTATCAGGCCGGGGCGCTGTGGGACGCGCTCGAGATGGGCGGTCCGGCCGACGTCCACTGCTACACGCCCGCCGAGTTCGAGCGAAAGCGCGCCGGACTGCGCGTTGTCCGTGAGGCGTCCGAGCAGGGGCTCGACCTGCTCGCGGTCGACAGTTGATCGCGATGCGTCGGCGCGTCGCTTGCGTCGGAGTGCTGGTGGGGCTGCTTCTCGCCGCCCCCTCGGCTCTCGCCAGGCCGACGCTGTATTGGGGCTCGCCAACGCCGGTCAGCACGGGCGCCGGCGAATTCTTGATCGCGTTGTCGTGCCCGTCGGCATCCCTTTGCGTGACCTTTGACAACCTCGGCGCGGTCTACACCAGCTACCCGGTTGCCGGCGCGACCGCCGCGTGGAGCCGTCACCAAAGCGTCGACCACGACGCCGTGCAGGCGCTCGCGTGCCCCACGACCAGATTGTGCGTGGCCGTCGACGCGGTCGGGCACGTGCTGACCTCGACGAACCCAAGCGCCGGCGCCACTGCCAGCTGGAAAGAAACGTACGTGGGCCGTCCCGAGCAGCTGATGGACATCTCCTGCCCTTCCGCGTCGCTTTGCGTCGCGGTCGATCAGGCGGGCTATGTTCTGACCTCGACCGACCCCGCGGCTGCCTCGGCTGCGGCCTGGAGGCGGGAGCGAGTCGCGGCCCTGAACACGAACTACTCGGGCGCGGCCGTCGACTGCCCAACGAGGAAGCTGTGCGTCGCGCTCGGCAACACCGTCGTGTCGTCGGCGGACCCGGCCGACGGCGCCTCGGCCAAGTGGGCTCCGACGAAGGCGCGGTACCGCGGTGCTCCGATCACCGGCGATGACATCTCCTGTCCTTCAAGCACCCTATGCGTGATCGTCGGCTACCCCGATCCCGGGCGCGCCGTCGCCTACCACACGGTCACATCGACCAATCCCGGCGCGGGCGCCGTCGCGACCTGGAGCGTCGGGGCCGGGTTTCAGCCGGTGCCGCTCGCCCATCCCGTGATCTCGTGCCCGTCGCGCTCGCTGTGTGTCGCGGTCGGCAACGTCACCGGAGAAATCACTCCTGAGACCTTCACAACGACCGACGCCGGCGCGGGCGCACGCGCGAGTTGGACCGCAAGTACACGCGCGTTCGGCGTGGTCGTGTCCTGTCCGACCCGCGGGCTCTGCGTCACCGCGGGCGGCCCTCCGGGCGGCGGTGGGGTCCAGGTCGGAACGGCCTCACCGAGTTGGAGCCACGCGATCGCGGACGGACCGGCGCCTCCGCTCAGCGATCAGCTGATGGAGACCATCCGCTCGATCGGCACCCTTGCCCTGTCGGCGGTCTCTGTAGGCACCTTGACCTCGTAGACGCCAGCGCGCAGCGAGTCGCGGAGCTTCGGCAGCGTGATCATCTTCATGAAGCGGCAG
>Ga0187776_10001330_pt1 | contig 12310 bp, 14 predicted proteins | sample 0216_BV02_MP12_2_FD_132426 | JGI IMG/M metagenome (GOLD analysis project Ga0187776, IMG submission 132426) | Tropical peat soil microbial communities from peatlands in Department of Meta, Colombia - 0216_BV02_MP12_20_MG | ecosystem: Environmental > Terrestrial > Soil > Wetlands > Peat | place...
TCGAGCACGAGAACCGGCCGCTCCTCCGGCCCGGCCTCGGCGACGGGGAGCGGAACGACTTCGCCCATCAGTGCCCCGTCCGGTAATGCCGCCGAGTCTCTCGGTCGCGAGCACCAAGCCAGAGTTCGCACTTGGCCGCGGCAAGGCTGGGCTGCCTTGCCAAGGTCAAGGGTGGGCTCTGGCGCAGCGTGATCGCGGGCGAGAGGCCGGCATGCATTGCTGGACGGGGCACTAACCCATGCCTACGTGCTGGGCCTGCTGCAGCGACTTGCCCTCGGTCTTGATCGCCGGGGCGAGCATCACCTCGGCCTTCTGGAAGTCGTGGATCGACTCGTAGCCGCAGGTCGCCATCGACGTGCGCAGCGCGCCCATCAGGTTGAGCGTCCCGTCGTTCTCCGTCGCCGGCCCGATCACGATCTGCTCCAGCGTCGCGCTCTGCTCGACCGCGACCCGCGCGCCGCGGGGCAGCGTCGGGTGGAAGGTGGCCATGCCCCAGTGGAAGCCGCGGCCCGGCGCCTCCTTCGCGCGCGCCAGCGGCGAGCCGATCATGACGGCGTCCGCACCGCAGGCGATCGCCTTGGCGATGTCGCCACCGGTGCGCATGCCGCCGTCGGCGATCACGTTCACGTACTTGCCCGTCTCGAGCAGGTGCTGCACGCGCGCAGCGGTCGCGTCGGCGATGGCCGTCGCCTGCGGTACCCCGACGCCGAGCACGCCGCGCGTCGTGCACGCCTGGCCGGGCCCGACGCCCACGAGGACGCCCTCCGCCCCGGTGCGCATCAGGTGCAGGGCCGTCTGGTACGAGGCGCAGCCGCCGACGATCACCGGCACGGGCAGCGCCGCGATGAACTCCTTCAGGTTGAGCGCCTGGCCGTTCGACGAGACGTGCTCGGCCGAGACGACGGTGCCCTGGATGACGAGGATGTCGAGCCCCGCGCCGATCGCCGCCTCGTAGTGGTCGCGCACGCGCTGCGGCGTCAGGGAGCCGGCCGCCAGCACCCCGGCCTTCTTGATCTCGCGGATCCGGGCCGCGATCAGTTTCGGGTCGACCGGCGCCTCGTAGATCTTCTGCATCCCGGCCGTGGCGCGCTCCTTCGGCAGCTTCGCGATCTTGTCGAGCTCGCGGTCGGCGTTCTGGTAACGCGTGAAGATCCCCTCGAGGTTGAGCACGCCGAGGCCGCCGAGCTTGCCGAGCCCGATCGCCGTTTGCGGCGAGACGACGCCGTCCATCGCCGAGGCGAGCAGCGGCAGTTCCAATAGGTGCGGCCCGAGCTTCCAGCCGATGTCGACGTCCTGCGGGTCGCGCGTCCGCCGCGAGGGCACGATCGCGACGTCGTCGAACCCGTAGGCCTGGCGCGCCTTCTTCCCGAGGCCGATCTCTACTTCCACTAGCAGCCGAGGTGTCTCAAGGTGGACGGCGATGGTAGCACCGCCCCTGGACGGGACTTACCTGCGGCGGAAGTAGGGCACGCAGAACGCGTTCGGGCAGTGCGTCGAGACGATCGCATTGTTCGTCTTGTCGCGGTACGTCACGAACGGAAGGCCGTCGGAGCCCACCGTGATCGACGTGCCCGAGCCGACATCGCCCGCGCTGTCGACGGTGGTGGTCGTCGCCGTCGTGCAGGCGACGTTCGAGCAGTGGGCGACCTTGAGGTCGAGGTCGGAGGCGGAGTCGTCGTAATAGCTGATCACGGCGAGGTTGTCGGCGCCGATCGTCGCCGAGCTGAACTCGCCGACCAGGCCGGTCGAGTCGATCGGCGTCAGCGTCGCGCTCGAGCAGGTCGCGTCCGAGCAGTGGGCAACCTTGAGGTCGGCGTTGCCGTTGTCGAAGTAGCTGACCAGGCCGAGCCCGTCCGCTCCGACCGTCACCGAGGTCTCGAAGCCGACGCCGGCGGCATTGTCGACCGTGGTCGCGACCGCGGACGAGCAGGCGACGTTCGAGCAGTGCGCGACCTTCAGATGGTCGTTGCTCGTGTCGCGATAGCCGATCAGCCCGAGGCCGTCCGCGCCGATCGCAATCGACGAGCCGGAGCCGACGTCGCCGGCGCTGTCGACCGCCGTCACCGACGCCGACGAGCAGGCCGTGTCGGCGCAGTGCGCGACGTCCAGGTTCCCGTTCGTGACGTCGTAGTAGCTGATCAGGCCGAGCCCGTCGGTGCCGACCGTGACCGAGACCTGGCTGGGGCCGGCGTTCCCTGACGAGTCGACGGTGCCGACCGTGAACGAGCTGCAGGCGAGGTTCGTGCAGTGCGCGGCCTTGAGCAGGTGCGAGCTCTGGTCGACGTAGACGACCAGCCCGAGGCCGTCGGCGCCGATGGTCGCGGCCGGATAGGAGTAGATGTGGCCGGAGTCGACCGGCGTCGTCGTCTTCGAGCCGCAGACGGCGTCGGCGCAGTGCACGACGTCGAGGGCGTTGTTGTTCGAGTCGTCGAGGGCGACGAGCGGAAGTCCGTCCGCACCGGACACGGCCGACGCGTAGTCGCCTCCGACCGCGAGCGTCTTGCGGACGAGCGTGCTGCGGCCGAGGTTCAGGAGGCCGAAGCCGCCGGGCGCGCCGACCTGCCCCTGCGGGCCGGTCGGGCCCTGGACGCCGGCAGGGCCGGTCGAGCCGCGCAGTCCGGTGTAGCCGCGCGGCCCCGGAGCTCCCTGCGGGCCGGCGGGGCCGGCGGGCCCCTGCGGCCCCTCGGCGCCGGGCGGGCCGGCACCGCCGTTCGGCAACACGGATTTCGGGAACTTCCCGCCCTTGCCGAGCGGGAAGAGCTTGCCGGCCTTCGGCTTCTTCGAGGCGGCGATGTTCCCGACCTTGCCGGCGTTCTTGGCGAAGAGGGCGACGCGCGTGATCTTCTGGATGGCTGCGCCGCCGAGCGGCGTCACGCCGAGCACGGCGATGAGCAGAGCGGCCGCAGAAAGGGCCATGGGCAGAGCCCGGCGAATCATCGCCTTTCGGTTATCGACCGGGCGGCAGCCGGTCTTTAGCGTCGCGCAGGCTCGAGCTGGGCGATCTCGATGCCCGCGACCAGGCGCCCGGCCTCCCGCGGCTCGAAGCGGCCGGCGCCGAGCTCGAGCGTCGCCGCCGCGCCCGTGGCGACTGCGGCCCGCAGCGCCTCCTCTTCCGAGCGCTGCTCGAGCAGCGCTGCGACGAAGGCCGCGAGCAGGACGTCCCCCGAGCCGACCGCCGAGACGGGGTCGAGCCTGGGCGCGACCGCGTGGTATCGCCGCGGCTCGCGCTCGGACCGCAGGAGCCCCCAGCAGCCCGACTCGGCGGTGATCAGCACGTTGCGGGCCCCCAGCTCGGCGATCGCCTCCAGTCCCTCGAGGAAGTCCTCGTCGTCGTGGAACTCCTGGCCGACCAGGCTCTCGGCCTCCCGCTCGTTCGGGGAGACGAGAAACGGCTCTGCCTGGGTCCCGAGACGCAGCGGCTCGCCGTCGGAGTCGAGGACGGTCAGGACGCCACGGCGGTTCAGGTCGCGGATCGCCTCCGCGTAGAAGCCGTCGTCGACGCCGCGCGGGAGCGAGCCCGCGAAGACGACGTACCCGGCGCCGCGCGAGAGGTAGACGAGCTTCTCGAGCAGGATCTCCAGCTCCTCCGGCTGGACGTGCGGGCCCCACTCGTTCACCTCGGTGTAGCTGCCGCCGGTCGGGTCGACGATCGCCGTCGAGGTGCGCGACTCGTCCTCGATCCGGACGAAGTCGTTCAGGATCGCCTCGGCGGTCAGCTCCTCGACGATGCGCGTGCCGGTCTTGCCTCCCGCGAGGCCGGTCGCGACGACCGGGGCGCCGAGCCGCTTCAGCGCGCGGGCGATGTTGATCCCCTTGCCGCCCGCGAGGGTCAGGCCCTGGCTGGCGCGGTGGCGCTGGCCGCGCTGGAAGTTCGGAACGGTGAGCGTCCGGTCGATCGCGGCGTTCATGGTGACCGTGACGATCAGCTGAACCACCCCAGCATGTCGTGCAGGGTACGTGTCGCGTACCAGCCCACGCGGCCGGCCACTCCCGGGCGCGAGGACGAGCGCGAGGCAACGAGCGGCACGACGGCCAGCAGGCGGCCGCCCTGGTAGACACGGACCTGGCCCAGGGACTGTCCCTCGGCCACGGGCAGCGAGACCACGTCCGGGAAGACCACGCGCCGGACGAGCGGGCGGCCCACGGGAACGACCAGCCTCGGCGTGGCCGCGGCGACGAGCGCGAGCGGCCCGTGGCCGTAGCCGAGCAGGGCGGTCGCGTAGGCCTGCCCCCTCACCACCGGCCGGACGGCGACGTAGCGCGAAAAGCCCCAGTCGAGCAGCTTGACCAGGTCGGCGTTCCTCGTCGAGCGGTCCGGGCTCCCGAGCAGGGTGGCGTAGATCGAGACGCCGCGCCGGTGCGCGGCCGCGGTCTCGTTCCAGCCGGCTCCCGAGGTGTGCCCCGTCTTGACCCCGAAGATCCCGGGGTAGTTGTAGAGCAGGTCGTTCCAGGTGTGCAGGATGTGGCCGTCCGAGATCGTCGCGACGCGCATGCGGACGATCTGGCGGACGATCGGGTGATGCATCAGCAGCCGTGCGAGGAAGGTGACGTCATGCGCGCTCGAGAGATGGCCTGGCGCATCGAGCCCGTCGGGCCTGACGAAGTGCGTCTCGCGCAGGCCGAGCTGCTTCGCCCTCGCGTTCATCATCGCCACGAAGCTCGCCTCGCTCCCGTCGCCGACGTAGGACGCGAGCGCGTCGGCGGCGTCGTTTGCGCTGGCGATCAGCGCGGCCTCGAGCAGCTCGCGCACGGTCAGCCGCTCGCCGGCGCGGAAGGTGACGGTGGAGTCGCGCGTGGCCGCCGCCTCGCGGCTGACGGTGACGACGTCGTCCAGGTGCGTGTGCTCGAGCGTGAGCAGGACTGTCATCAGCTTCGTCAGGCTCGCGATCGGAACGGGGCGGTTCGCGTTGTGGGCGAGCAGCACCTGGCCCGTGGAGCCGTTCTCGACCAGCCAGGCCCGGCCGGTCACCTGCGGCGGTGCGCCGAGGACGGGCGAGACCAGGGCGAGAGCCGCGATCGCCGGCACGAGGAGGCGGCACTTCACGGAGCCGCAATCTACCGGTGGCTGTCCCTGAGCCTGTCCGTTTGGCCGTCCCCGGCGGGCTCAGCGAACGCGGATGCGCTGGCCGACGATCAGGGCGGTCGGCTTGACGTGCGGGTTGAGGGCGAGCAGCCGGTCGACCGTCGTCGAGAAGCGGACGGCGACGTCGCTGAGCGTCTCGCCGGCGCGGAGCTTGTAGTAGCGCGGGCCTCGCTTGACGGGCGCCGTGGTCGTCGTCCGCACCGTCGTCGTGACCGGCGCCGGCGCCGAGCGCTGTTGGAGGCCGGACCTGACGAGCAGGACGGCGATCGTGACCGCGAGCAGGAAGACGAGGGGCGCGCCGTAGCGCTTCAGCTCAGCCCGCCAGCCGCGTTTCACCTACAGCACCGCTTGCGGTGCTGTCACCAGGACGCACGAGCTTTGCTCGGGCGTCCGTCTGAAATGACCGGTCGACACACGCTGATCCGTCACCAGCCCTTTACCAGCCGGAGACGGCCCAGACCTCGCGCCGAAGCCTGGCCGCCTCGGCCGCGGCTGCCGTGCGCCAGTCCTCGCCGCTCCCGCGGAAGGCGTAGAGCACGCTCCGCGAGGCGCTCACGAGCGCGCTCGCCGGGCCGCTCGTGAAGGCGCGGGCGAGATCGGCAGGCGTCGCACCCTGCGCGCCGACGCCCGGGAGCAGCAGAACGGCCTGCGGCATCAGCCGGCGCGCCTCCCCCACCGCCCGAGGATGCGTCGCCCCGACGACCGCGCCGACGCTCGAGAGCCCGCGCGTCCCGGTCAGCTCCTGGCCGAGCTCGTTGACCAGGCTCGCGACGTTCTGCCAGAGCGGCCGGCCGTCCGAGAGCGCCAGGTCCTGGACGTCCGCCCCGCCCTCGTTCGAGCTCTTGACCACGCAGAAGAGCCCTGCGCCCTCACGCCGGCAGGCCGCGAGAAACGGCTCGAGCGAGTCGCGGCCGAAGTACGGGTTGACCGTCATCGCATCGGCCAGCGGCGGCGCACCGGCCCGCGGTCCGAGGAAGGCGGCCGAGTAGGCGCGGGCGGTCGAGCCGATGTCACCGCGCTTTGCGTCCGCGAGCACGATCAGCCCGGCCGCCCGGGCGTACGCGCAGACGTCCTCCAGCGCGCGGGCTCCGTCGGAGCCGAGCGCCTCGAAGAAGGCAAGCTGCGGCTTGACCCCGACGACATGCGGTGCGACCGAGTCGATGATCCCCCGGCAGAAGCGCGCGCAGCCGTCGGCGGCGGAGGCCCGGTCGACCTGCGCGTCGCCGACGAGCTCGACCGGCAGCAGGTCGGGACGCGGGTCGAGCCCGACGAGCAGCTGGGAGCGCTTCCGCTCGACCGCCTCGGCCAGCCGGTCGGCAAAGAGCGAGGTGGCCAGGGCCGGCTCGGCGCTCACGCGACAGAGGCTAGCTGCAAGTCCGGCCGTCGATGGACACAGCGCGAGGGCCGCTCGCGCGGCCCTCGGCTCGAAACTCGTCAAGGCGCCGACTTCGCGGCGCCGACCATGGAGGCCGTGCGGGCTTTGCCCGTGCGGCCGTGTGATTTGCGGACGGGCTAGTAGCCGCCCCCCATGCCGCCGCCGGCCTTGACGGCCGACTTGAGCGTGCTGCCGGCGGAGAACTTCGGCACGGTGGCCGCCGGGATCGTCACCTTCTGGGACGGGTTGCGCGGGTTGACGCCCTGGCGCTCCTTCCGGTGCTGGGTCGAGAACTTCCCGAAGCCTGTGAAGTTGATCTCTCCACCCTGGGTCAGAATCTCTTGGATCGAGTCGAGCACGGCGTCGACCGCCTCGGCCGCGTCCTTCCTCGAGCCTCCGGTCTTCGACGCCACGCGGTCCACGAACTCTTGCTTCGTCACGTTCGCTCCTCTCTTCCCAGTTGTCGTTCCACCAGCGAAAGACCCTAACAGGTGAGCGCTTTCCGCTCAACCATGCGGTTTTGCGGCGCTTTTAGGAGCGCCGGCGAGCTCGGAGGCGAGGAACAGCGGCCGCAGGCGCACTCCGGCTGCGGCGAGCGCCTCCGCTCCGCCCTCTTCCCGGTCTACCACGCAGACGGCGTTCCGCACCTCGAGGCCGACCTCGCGCAGGGCCTCGACCGCGCCGAGCAGGGCTCCGCCGGAGGTGACGACGTCCTCGATCAGGCAGACCAGCTCGCCCGGGTCGAAGGCGCCTTCGATGCGGTTGGCGGTGCCGTACTCCTTCGCCTCGTCCCTGATGATCACGAAGGGCAGGCCGGACGCAAGCGACGCTGCCGTCGCCAAAGCGACCGCGCCCAGGACGGGACAGGCGAGCCGAACCGCGTCGGGCTCGAGCTCCCGCGCCGCGGCTGCCAGCTCCTCGCCGAGGGAGCGCAGGACGTCCGGTTGCGTCTCGAAGCGGAACTTGTCGAGGTAGTAGCTCGAGCGGCGGCCGGAACGGAGGACGAAGTCGCCCTCGAGGTAGGCGTGCTCCCGCAGGGCGGCGGCGAGGTTCACCCGCGGGCGGTCGCGAGCAGCCGGCGGGCCGAGGAGAGCAGGCGGTCGGCTCCGGGGGAGCCTGCGGAGAGCGTCACGAGCGAGCCGTCACCGAAGTAGAGCTCGACGCGCTCCCGCCGCCGCGCGGCGCGCCGGCCGAGGGCGATCGCGCCCGCCGCCGAGCCGGCCGCCACCACCAGGCCCGTGACGACGCTACGTCCCCGCATCGTCCGCCTTCTTGCGCGTGCTTGTCTTCTTGGCCGGCGCGCGCCTCGCCCGCGGCTTGGCGGCGGCCTTGGGCTTCTCCTCCCCGGCGAGGGCGCGCAGGCAGCTCTTGAGGTCGTAGAAGACGAGCCCGGCGGTCGGCTCGGGCCCGGTCGTCGCCGTGATCACGCGATCGCCGTCGGCGACGAGGAAGACGACGCCGTCCCGAAGCGCGACGTCGAGCTGGACCAGCGACTCCCCCTGCTCCTCGGCCGCCCCGAGCAGCTCGAGCGCGGCGCCGGCCAGCCTCCCGGCGCGCTCGTCGTCGAGGGTCGAGGCGACGACAGCGCCTTCGCGGTCGAGGACGACGGCGGCCTCGATCTGGGTCGAGATCTCGGTCAGCTCCCTGAGCGCGTCCGGCGTCTGGGCCATCGGCCTGACGCTACCAAGTTGAAGATACTCCAGGCATGCCGCTGCCCCAGCCGTTCCGGAAGTTCTTCGCCGACCGCGGGCCGCACCTGGCCGCGATGATCGCGTACTTCGCGCTCCTCTCCTTCGTGCCGCTGCTCTTTCTGACGGTCTCGCTGCTGGGCCTCGCCGGGCGCCCCGACGAATCGAGCTACCTGGTCACCGAGCTGAAGCGCGCATTCCCGAACAGCTCGGTCGCGAGCATCGTGCACACGGTCGACGCAGTCCGGAAGCACTCGACGGCGCTCGGAATCGTCGGCGCCGCCGCGCTGGTCTGGGCCTCACTCTCGCTGTTCAGCGTGCTCGAGTCGGCGATGAACATCGTGTACGGGCAGCCGAACCGCTCCTTCCTGCGCGGCAAGCTGCTCGCCGTCGGGCTGATGCTCCTCTCGCTCGTGACGATGTTCCTCGGGCTGCTCGCCGGGTCGTTCGGATTCGACCTGCTCCAGCGCTACGCGGCCGGGTTCGCCGGCAACTCCTACGTCGCTTACGGGCTCTCGGTCGCAGCCTCCTTTCTGGGCGTGTTCGCGTTCCTGGTGGCCGTCTACTACTTCCTGACCAACGTCGAGCACTCGCTGGTCGACGTGCTGCCCGGCGCCGTGCTCGCGGCGGTCGCGCTGGAGGCGAGCTTCCAGGTCCTGCCGCTGTACGTGCGCTACTCGGACAACGTGATCGCGCTGAAGGCGTTCGGCGGGCCGGTGCTGCTGCTCGTGTGGCTCTACGTGATGGCGAACGTGATCGTCTTCGGCGCCGAGGTCAACTGGTGGCTAGCGGCCCGCAGGGCCCGCCCCGAGGAGGCCGCCGGCCTGGCCTGATAACGCGAAAGCTGCTCGGGCCCGGTGGGAGTTGTGCGACTTCCACTCGTTCCCGAGCTCTGCGACGGTCCGCTCTTCGCCGTCGGGGATGAAGACCGGGTCGTAGCCGAACCCCTCCGAGCCGCGCGGCCTCTCCGCGATCCGGCCCTCGAGCACGCCCGAGCCGCGCAGCTCCCCGCCGCCCGGCCCGAGCAGGACGAGCTCGCACACGTAGCGGGCGCCCCGCTCCTCGACGCCGCGCAGCTCGGCGAGCAGCCGCTCGATCGCCTCGCCGCCCTCCGCGCCGTAGCGGGCCGAGCGAATCCCCGGGGCGCCGCCGAGGGCGTCGACCTCGAGCCCCGAGTCCTCGCCGAGCACCCAGGCGTCCGGCCTGACCTCGTGGCCGTAGCGCGCCTTGACCCGCGCGTTCTCGAGGTAGCTGTCGCTCCCCTCCTCCGGATACCCGTCGGCGCCCAGCGGTTCCAGCGGCCGGCCTAGCAGCGCCGAGAGCTCGCGCAGCTTGTTGGCATTTCTAGACGCGAGAATCAAGCAGCGTCGAGAGCCAGCTCCTGGGCCTCCCGGATCGTCGCGATCCCGGCGGCGCCGAGGTCGAGCAGCTCGTCCAGCTGCTCCCGCGCGAACGGCGCGCGCTCGGCGGTCGCCTGGACCTCGACCAGCAGCCCTTCGCCGGTCATGACGACGTTCAGGTCGACCTCGGCGCCCGAGTCCTCCAAGTAGTCGAGGTCGAGCAGCAGCTCGCCGCCGACGATCCCGAGCGAGACGGCGGCGACCGAGTCGCGCAGGACGCGGCCGAGCCCGGCACGGTCGAGAGCTCGCGCGGCGGCGACGTATGCGCCGGAGATCGCCGCGCAGCGGGTGCCGCCGTCGGCCTGGAGCACGTCGCAGTCGAGCCAGAGCGTCCGCTCGCCGAGCGCCTCCAGGTCGGCGACCGAGCGGAGCGCGCGCCCGATCAGCCGCTGGATCTCGACCGTCCGGCCCTTCTGCCGCCCGGTGCTCGCCTCGCGCGCGGTGCGCTCACCGGTCGACGCCGGCAGCAGCGAGTACTCGGCGGTCAGCCAGCCGCGCCCCGAGCCGCTCAGCCAGCGCGGCGTCCGCTCCTCCAGCGAGGCCGTGCAGAGGACGCGCGTCTTGCCCTGCGCGTAGAGCACGGCGCCCATCGGCTGCTCGAGGTAGTCGACCTCGATCTCGAGCGGGCGCAGCTCATCCGAACGACGGCCTTCTCTCATGCGACAGCTTCCAGGTCGGCGACGGCGACCTGCTCGATGTCGCCGAGCGGCAGCTGCAGGAAGCGCTCGCCCAGCTCGCGGAAGAGCGAGGGCTCGCCCGTGGTCAGGAAGCGGTAGGCGCCCTCGCGGCCCTCGCCGTTCTCGATCCCCTTGCGCGCCAGTGTCTCGGCCACTTCGCGCGCGGTCTCCTCGGCCGAGAAGACGAGCGTCACGCCGCGGCCGAACACGCGCTGGAAGATCGGGCGGATCAGCGGGTAGTGCGTGCAGCCGAGGATGACGGTGTCGACGCCGGCCTCCTTCAGCGGCGCCGCGTACTCGCGCACGGCCTCGGTCGTCTGCGCGGAGAAGGGGTCGTCGCTTTCGATCAGCGGCACCAGGCGCGGGCAGGCGACCGGCACGAGCTGCACGCCCGCGTCGAGGGCGTGGACGAGCTCCGCATAGCGGCCGGCCTCGACGGTGGCTTCGGTCGCCAGCAGCCCGATCCGGCGGTTGCGCGTCGCCTGCACCGCCGCGTGCGCCTCGGGGGTGATCACGCCGACGACCGGAACGCTCAGCTCCTCCTGGAGCTGCGGCAGCGCCGCCGAGGTGGCCGCGTTGCAGGCGACGAGGACGAGCTTGACGTCCTGCGCCGCGAGGTAGACCGCGATCTCGCGGGCGAAGCGCCGGATCTCGTCCAGCGGCCTCGGCCCGTACGGGAGCCGCGCGTGGTCGCCGAGGTAGACGAAGTCCTCGTGCGGCATCGTCACCAGGCACTCGTGCAGGACGGTCAGGCCGCCCACGCCCGAATCGAAGACGCCGACCGGCCGGGAATCCACAACGCGATTCTAGGAGAGCTAACCTGGTGGCCGTGGGTCGCCGGGGCATCGCAGCACTAGCCTTCGCCGTTCTCGCGCTGGCGATGGCCGGCGCGGCGGCGCCGCGTGCAAACTCGCCGGCGTTCACGAGCCAGGAGATGCAGCTGAAAATGGACGACAGCAAGTACCTCGCCGCCACTCTCTACACGCCCACAGGAGCTCCGCCGGCCGGCGGCTGGCCGGCGCTCGTGCTCTTCCACGGCCTCGGCGGCAGCCGACACGATCTCGACGCGATCGCCGAGCACTTCGCCGACTCGTTCGTCGTCCTCTCCTTCGACGCGCGCGGACACGGCGAGTCCCAGGGGCTCACCTCGATCGACGGGCCACGCGAGATCCAGGACACGCACACGGTCTTCAACGATCTCGCCGGCCAGACGGGGGTCAACCCGCAGAAGATCGGGGCCTGGGGGATCTCGCTCGGCGGGGGCGCGGTGCTGCGGTCGCTCGTCGAGGGCGTGCCGTGGGCAGCGGTCGAGACGGTCGAGACCTGGACCGACCTCTACAGCGCGCTCGCGCCGCAGGACCTTTCGAAATCGGGCGCGATCTACCAGTTCCTCAACTCCGTGCCCGCCGACCATCTCGACCCGTCGGTGCTGGCGATCAAGGACGACGCGCTCGCGAGCAAGAACCTCGACGTGCTCAAGCAGTTCGCGGCGCAGCGCTCGAGCCGCTCGTCGCTCGCGCAGGTGAAGACGCCGGTCCTGCTCTTCCAGGGCCGCCGCGACTTCGCATTCGACATCTCGCAGGCGACCGCCGGCTACCGGCTGCTGCAGGGCCCCAAGGAGCTCTACGTCGGCGACTTCGGCCATTCGCCCTCGACCTTCCCGGGACCGGACCTGAACGAGGTGCTCGCGGTCGGCGGCGCCTGGTTCAAGCGCTGGCTCATCAAACCGCCCCCCGGGCTGGTTCCCGCGATCCTGGTCTCGCCCGATCCGTGGCGCGGCAAGGCGCGGGCCTTCAAAAGCCTGCCGGCCACCCGTCCCTACAGGCATGTCTTCGGCGGCGCGAACACGCTCACCGGGATCGGCAAGGCCACGCGCTCGAGCGGCAAGCTTCCCGGGCCGCTCGAGACCTTCGGCCCCGCCCGCGTCAGCGTCACCGCGAAGCTCGCCGGCGGCTGGTCGCGCGTCGTCGCCGTCCTGACGGCGCGCACGCCGAAGCGGAAGACGATCGTCGTCAGCGAGGGCGGCGTCAACACGGCGTCGCTGACGGGCAAGCATGCGCTGACGATCCGCCTGCTCAACGTGGCGA
>Ga0187776_10001331_pt1 | contig 12307 bp, 11 predicted proteins | sample 0216_BV02_MP12_2_FD_132426 | JGI IMG/M metagenome (GOLD analysis project Ga0187776, IMG submission 132426) | Tropical peat soil microbial communities from peatlands in Department of Meta, Colombia - 0216_BV02_MP12_20_MG | ecosystem: Environmental > Terrestrial > Soil > Wetlands > Peat | place...
CGTCGAGCAGCAGCAGATCGTGCAGGCGCCCTCCGGCATCGACCAGCGGGAGATGGCGAATTCGCCGCTGGCGCATCATCGCCAGTGCCTCCGCGCGCGTGATGCCGGGAAGGCCGACGATGGGCGTCCGGTTCATCGCCTCCACCACCTTGGCGTCGAGCGCCACACCTCTCAGGATGGCCTTGCGCACGTCGCCATCGGTCACCAGGCCGGCGAAGGTCGCGTCGCCGGTGACGACCAGCACGATCTGCTTGCCGCTTCGGGTCACGAGCTCGAGCGCCTCGCGCAACGACGCAGTATCAGGAACACAGACCTCGGCGAGGTTCACGATCCACTCCCCGCGTCGATGAATCGCTTTCGGACCAGCCGCGGCGTCAGCTCGAGCTCACGCAGCACGCTGACGATGCGTGGCGCCGCGCGGCCGTCACCGTAGGGATTGGGCAGCGCACGCAGTCGCGCGCGCATGCCCGGCGCCAGCGCCGCCTCGATCGCGCGCAGGATGTCGTCCCGCTCCGGCTCGACGTCGATCACGTTGGCGCCGCGGAGTCGCCCGGCTTGACGGCTGCCGATGTTGACGACCGGGAGCCCGAAGGACGGCGCCTCGATCAGACCGCTCGACGAGTTGCCGACCATGGCGGCGGCATGCTCGAGGAGCGAGAGATAGACGCGGTCGCCGAGGCTCGCCGCCAGCTTCACGTTCGAGTGACGTCCCGCGAACTCCTCGAGCCGGTCGATGATCGCGCGCCCGGCCGTGTCGGCGCCAGGGTACGTGAGAATCGTGGCCGTCTCGAGCTTGTCGAGCGCCGCCAGCAGCTCGTCCACGTGACGCTCGGTGTCGCGATATTCCAGGGTCACCGGGTGGAAGGTGACGATCAGCCACGGACCATCGCCGGGCAATCCTAGCGCCGCGGCCGTCTCGCCGCGCGACATGAGCTCGCTCGGACGTATGCGATCCAGTCCAGGGGCGCCGGTCGTGTGGATGCGCCACGGCTCCTCGCCCATCCGGGCGATGCGACGGGCGTGAGGCTCGGCAGAGGCGAAGTGCACGTGCGCGAGCTTCGTGATCGCGTGACGGATCTGGTTGTCGATGGCGCCCTCGGATTCCTCGCCGCCGTGGATGTGCGCGACCGGCATTGCCAGCGGCAAGGCCGCCACCGCCGCTGCCAGCATCTCGAATCGGTCGCCCAGGACGACCAGCACGTCCGGGCGCCGGCGCGCGAACACCCGCGCGAAGCCGTCGACGCCGCGGGCAGTCGCGGCGGCGATCCCGACGGGCGAATCGTCCGCGTCGAGCATGTCGACCTCGGCCGCGACGGACCACCCGTCGGCCCGGACGAGGTCCACGGTGCGGCCGAAGCGTGGCAAGAGATGCGCCCCGGCGACGAACAGGACGAGCTCGAGATCCGGCGCGGCCTGGATCTCTCGCAGCACCGGAAGCAGATGGCCGTAGTCCGAGCGACTCACCGTCACGACCCCGATGGCGCGCGCGCTCGGAGTCAAGGCGTCTCCAGCATGGCCCAGTCAAGGACCTCGTCCGCCATGACGTCGCGGCGGACTCGACGCCCGAGCGCCGAGTCGAGGGCCGAGGGCGGAATGCCGGTTCCGGGACGCTTGATCGCCACCGCATCCGACGTGAGGACCTCGCCGGCCCGCAGGGCGCGCGCGGCGACGAGGCTCTTGCGCGCGACCCTCCTGACATCCGCCTCGCACGGCATCGGGCGCTTGTCACCATCGCCGAGCGACGCCTCGATCGCGCGAATGCCCCGCACGAGCTCGGCGAACTCGCCGGGCTCGAGCGAGGCGCGGTGGTCGGGGCCAGGCAGGCTCTTGTCGAGCGTCAGATGCTTCTCGATGATCGCCGCGCCGCGGGCGACGGCCCCCAGCGCGACTGCGATCCCGAGCGTGTGATCGGAGAACCCGACCGGGCACCCGAACCGATCGCGCAGGGTGCCCATCGCCCGAACATTGACCTCGTCAACGGGCGCCGGGTACGCACTCAGACAGTGCAGGAGCGCCAGGGGTGGGTCACCCGCAGCCCCGATCGCATCGACCGCCGCCGCGACCTCGTCGAGCGTCGACATGCCGGTCGAGAGGATCACCGGCTTGCGCTTGGCAGCGATCCGGGCCAGCAGCGGGAGGTTGGTGATCTCACCCGAGGGCACCTTGTAGAGACTCACGCCCAGCGCGGCGAGGACTTCGACGCTCGCCTCGTCGAACGGCGCCGAGAAGAAGACGAGCCCCTGCTTCGCGCACCGATCCCTCAGGTCGACATGCTGGTCGAACGAGAGCTCGAGGCGCGAAAGCATCTCCGCCTGGCTTCCGGCCTCACCGGTCGTCGCGCGCTGGTAGGCGGCCTTCGGCGCGTGGCGACTCACCAGCGCGTCGCTGCGGAACGTCTGGAACTTCACCGCGTCGGCGCCGGCTTCCCTGGCGGCGTCGACGAGGCGCCGGGCGAGTGCCAGGTCGCCGTTGTGGTTGACGCCGGCCTCGGCGACGACGAAGACCGGCGCCCCGTCGCCGATCACACGCTCGCCGACGCGGAAGCTGCGGCGCGAAACGCTCACGGCGCCCGCCGTCCGGCCGTCTCGGCGCGGATCTCGGCGATCGCCGCCAGGAGACGGCTCCCCAGCGCGCCATCCGCGGGGTGGACGTACCGGGCCGCGAATTTCTTCGCCCGCTCCACGAGGGCCGTCCGCGCGTCCACATCGTCGAGCAGTCGTCGCAGCGTCTTGGCCAGGCCGTGCGCGTCGCCCATGTCGACGTGCTCGACGACGTTCTCGCTCACGTAGGGTGGCATCTCGACGCCCTCGAAGTCCTTCCCGGCCGTCTGGACCGCGACCACCGGGCAGCCGAGCGCCATGGCCTCGATTCCCGCCATCGAGGTCACCATGATCGCGGCGTCGGCGGCCGCGAAGAGCCGATGGATGTCGAACGTCTTCGTGAATACCGAGCCCGGCCACTCCCATTCGCGCGCCTGCCGGCGGACGAGCGCCTCGTCCTCGTTGGGATGGATCTTCACGACGGTGTTCACGGCCGGCAGCTGCTCGAGCGCGCCGGCGACCGTCCGATAGAACGCCTCCTTCTCGGAGGCCGCGAAGAGGAGCGAGACGTACTTCGACACGAGGACGAGCAACGGCCGGTCGGGCGGAAGGCTGAACTCTCGTGCGATCTCGTCGCGCAGCCGCGCCGGCGTCACGCGGCGGGCCGCGTCGGAGCGCGGATCGCCGACCACCGCGATCCGCGGTGGCTCGACGAGCTTCGCCGACAGCATCCGCTCCCGCAGATACTCCCCGATGACGAGGACACGATCGCCGAGATCGAATCGATTCGAAGGATCGCGACTGAACAGCAAGGTCCCTGGAAAGGAGACGCACGGGATGCGACGAACCCGCGCCGCCAGCGCCAGGCTCCGCTCGGCGTGACGGCGGTTGCCCGTGATCACGACAGCAGTCGGCTGGATCGTGGCGAGGGCGCGAAAGGCAGCCGCCTGAGCCAGCAGCGCCGACAGGAGGCTCTGCGTCACGGTGTCGCGCAGAAACGGCCACGCGATGTCGGCCAGATCGATGCCGTTCCACACGAGTCGCGTTCGGAAGCCCGGGTCGCGCCCGATGCGGCGCCACAGGCCACGAAAGACTGGACGATAGTCGCGAACCAGGGCGGCGGCGACGTCGGCCGTGAGGTGGTCGAGGAAGCCGCTCGACGCTACTCCCCCCTCGTCCAGCGCCGACCGACGCATGTGCGTCTCGGCATCCGTCGCTGACGCGACGACGTGCGCCTCGGCCCCTGCCGCCTGCACGGCGTCGGCCAGCGGATCGACGACGTAGTGGTGTCGCGGCCGGCACGTCACGAAGAGCACGCGCTCGCCAGCGGGCGACCGAGTCGGTGTCACGTCGGCTCGCGGCTGCCCGAGCATGGAGCGCAGTCGGAGTCGCTCCTCCCGAGGCGAGAGCGCCGCCGCGGCTCGTGCGTAGACCCTGGGCCACACGAAGCCGGGAGCCTGAACTCCGACCGGCCAGCCCTGGCGGCGAGCGACCGCGCGCGCCAGGCGCTCGGGGATCGACGCGCCCGTCAACAGGGCCACGCGTTGCGGAGTGACGTCGTCACAGACTCTCAGAATGGCCGCCAGCGGCTCGGCGATCTCCAGCCGCAGGACGATCCCTCGGCCGACGGTCAGCACGTCGGGCAGCCAGACGCCGTGGAAGTCGAGCGAAGGCTCCTGGCCGCGCTCCGGCCACACGACCGACTCGAGATGGTCGGTGACCCGACCCACGGTCTCGGCCGTCACCCGGAACGACTCGTCGTCGAAATAGCGGAGCGTGACGCTCGGCGGCAGTGTTTCCGGATCGACCAGCTCGCGCGAGGTGAGAACGATGGTCTCGGCCTCGCGCGCAAGGCGCCGGACCGCGGCGCTCAGCTCCCGGCGGAACCGAGCGACGTATCTCCGGTAAAGCGCGCGCACCCACGGCCGCCCGAACTCTCCCATCGAGCGCGTCGACTGCGTGACCAATAGGACGCGGCTCACCGCGAGCTCCCCCGAGGCCGGGCGGGAACACCGGCCACCGTCTCGCCCGTGCGGACGTCGGCCAGGACGACGGCGCCGGCCCCGACGATGGCGTGCTTGCCAATCGTCATGCCCGGCAGGATCACGGCCCCGGCGCCGACGAACGCGCCGACCTCGAGGACGACCGCACCCGACAGGACGACGCCCGGAGAGATGTACACGTGATCGGCGATCCGACAGTCGTGCTCGATGATCGCGCCGCTGTAGATCACGACGTTCTCGCCGACGGTCGTTCCCGCGCCGAGAACTACCGCGGGAAAGACGACCGATCCCAGGCCCACGCGCACCGAGCTCGAGAGCGTCGCACGGGGGTGCGCCAGAATCGGGATCGGCAGGCCCGACTCACGCAGCCGATCGAAGAGCTCACCTCGCCGCCGGAGAGCCGAGTTGCCGAGGCCGATGACCCCCGCGTCGATCGAGGCCGACCGAGCCAGCGCCGGCAAGTCGTCGTCGTTCCCGAGCACGCGCGGGTCGGCGCCCGGGCGATCGGTAAAACCGGCCACCGTGAAGCCGCACGCGCCGGCCAGATCCGCGACGGCGCGACCGTGGCCTCCGGCGCCCAGGATCAGGAGGCGGCGGGACATCCTCGCCTATCGCCGCTCGGGCGGGATCGGTGCCCGGGCCCGGCTGAGCAGAAGCTCGGCGAGCAGGAAGTCCCACTCCGTGTCGATGTTGACCGAGGACTCGAACCCCCTCACGACGGCGCGGTTGTCGTGCCCGAGCACGCGGCCCTCGTGCATCAACACGTCGTAGCTGGTCACGTAGACGGCACCCGAGGGCTGGTAGACCGGCGGCGCATCCTGGCGGCGCACGTACTTGTGGCCCTCGTGAAACAGCGGGACCGTGCGGTCGCCGTCGAGCGTTTTCATGAAGAACGGATGATACGAGGCCTCGGTCACCGTCTGGGCGGAGTCCGAGCCGGTCTCGACGATCTTCGCAATCGTCTCGTCAATGTCGGCCCCCACCCGGAAAGGTGAGGTCGGCTGGATCGTCACGATCAGATCTGGACGGATGCCGGTCGTTTCGAGCCACCGCACGGCGTGCTGGAGCACCGGCACCATACCGGCCTCGTCGGTCGCGAGCGCTGCGGGGCGCATGAACGGGACCTCGGCGCCGGCGGCACGCGCGGCGTCGGCGATCTCCGGGCTGTCGGTCGAGACGATGAATCGCCCCAGTCGTTTCGATTCCCGGCAGGACGCGACCGCATGAGCGATCAACGAGAGCGATCCGAGCGCGCGAAGGTTCTTGCCAGGGAGGCCTTTCGAGCCGCCGCGCGCGGGGATGACCGCGAAGGCGTAGGGTGCGGCCATCGGGCTAGACCTTGACCCAGCGTCGCTCCGCGGAGGCACGGCGCGCCGCGTCGATGACTTTCATCGTCTTGAAGCCGTCCCAGCCGTCGCAGCGGGGCACCGCCTCGCCGCGGACGCACGCGACGAAGTGGCGCGCCTCCTCGACATACATGTCGTTGAGCTGGCACGCGAACGGATAGATCTCCCAGCGATTCGCCTTCGGGTCGAAGAGCCTGATCTCGTTGTCGAAGCGCCGCCACTGGACGACGCCGTCTTCGCCCATCAGCTCGAAGTGGCTGTGCATGTTCCAGGCGAAGAGATTCATGTGGATGTTGCCCACGCATCCAGAAGCGAAGCGAACGGTCAGGTCGGCGAGGTCGTCGGTGTCCATCTCGAGGCTCGAGACGTGGTCGACGACCGCGCTCACCTCGACGATGTCACCCAGGAGCCAGCGCATGTAGTCGATGGCGTGGCTCTCGTCGAGCACGCACCCACCGCCGTGCTTGGCCTGCGACATGTAGAACTGGCGGTAGTCGCGGCCGGGATAGCGGTGAAACGGCAGATGGTAAGCGTACTCGGTGCGGCCGGCGCGAACGGCGCCGATACGCCCTTCCTTCAGAAGCTGCTCGACGAGCAGCATCGGGGGCCAGTAGCGCCAGTTGTAGGCCGTGAGCACGCGGAGGCCCCGCGAGTCGGCCGCGCTCAACACCTCTTCGACGCCCTGCACGGTCTGGGTGAGCGGCTTCTCGATCATCAGATGCTGCCGGCGCTCGACCGCCATCCGCGCCAGAGCGAGGTGCGCATCCGGCGGCGTGCAGACGATGACGCCCTGCGCGCCGTCCAGCGCCGCCTCGAGAGTCGGCGTGATCGTGGCGAACGGGAACTGCGAGGCCGCGGCCTCGCGCTGCGCCGCAACCGCGTCGTACGCGCTGAGTGACTCGACGCCGACGGTGTGGAAGTTGCCCAGGTGGCGACGTCCGATGGATCCGAGCCCGATCACGGCCAGTTTCACGATGTCGTCCTCACGGCGTGGCCGAACCGACGCGTCCACGCCTCCTTCTCCCCCGCCAGGGGATCGATGGGATGCACCCGATTCCATTCCACCTCGTACTCGGAGAGGCGCTTGAGGTCGCGCAACACCATGAGCTCGCGAAGCCCGTAGAGCTCGACCGCGTTGAACTTCTTGGAGATCACCGCGGTGACCCGCGTCGCGTCGCCGACGTCGAGGATGAACGCCTCGAGATCGCCGCCGTACTGCTCGAGGATCCGATGCTTGTACTGCTGGTACCACTCGGTCCCGGGGTACGGCGTCGCGAAGAACGGCTTCACCTGCAGGCCGAGCCGGTTCCAGGCCAGCACGTTGTCGCGCAGGCTATCGAAGTCCTCGTCCGGGAAGCCGATCATCTGATTCGGGATCGGGCGGATCCCCGCCTCCAACGTCCAGCGCAGCGACCGCTCGTTGGCGTCGGGCGTGGCGCCCTTTCCGATCGTCTTCATCACGCGCGGCGAGAAGGTCTCGTACCCGTACACGAGATGCGAGCAGCCGGCCTGCTTGATCGCACGGAGCACCTCCGGGCTGCAGAGGGTCGCGTGACTGGTACCGCCCCAGTGGACACCCGAGCAGCGCTCGGGATCGTGCGGCACCCCGTCGCGAACACACTGGGGCTGGAGGCCCTCCTCGATCCACAGCCGCGCGATGTCGGTGAGCCAGCGTTTGCCCGAAAACTGGTGCATCGTCATGAGGTTCTCGTCGAGAAAGCCGACGAAGTCGATGCCGAAGCGCGAGCGCGCGTACTTCACGAGCTCGATGACGTAGCGCGGGCTGTGATAGCGAATGACACGCTGGTGCGTGAACGTCACGTCGCGCTCGCCGTTGTTCGTGACTTGCTTCAGGTCGCCGGCGATGCCCAGGTGGAAGCAAAACCGGCAAATCAGCGAGCATCCGTAGCTCGCGTTGATGTCGAGACGACGGCGCGCCAGCATGCCTTCCTCGGAGAAGAGCGCCATGCTGTTCTTGAAGTACACGTCGAGCGGAAACAGCTCCCACGCCGGATACGGCAGGGAGTCGATGTCCTGGAGCAGCGGCTGCTCGGCGTTCAGGTGCGTGCGTCCGTCGGCGGCGCGCCAGACGAGACCGGACACCCCCGCCCACTCTCGCCCTCCCGAATCCACCCGGCGCAGCACCTCCGGGAACGAGACGAACCCCTCGCCGACGACACCGATATCGACCTGAGGCAGGAAGCGCATGATGTCGCGCGGCATGCTGGTGATGAAGCCGCCGCCGGCGACGACCAGCGCCTGCGGCGCGAGTGCCTTGGCCATGCTGACCAGGTGCTTGATGGACCGATAGGCCGTCGTGATCCCGCCGAGCGCGATCACGTCCCAGCGATCGGCCCTGAGCACCTGGGCGGTGACGTCATCGGAGGCCCGCCAGGCGTTGGCGTCATACACCTGAACCTGATGACCCTCGCGCATCGCGATACTCGTCAGGAGCGCCAACCCGTACGGGACGTGTCGAGGCTCGTCCTCCTCGCGGATGACGGGATTGATGAACAGGACCTTAGCCATGTCGGCACTCCTCCACGAATCGTTCGAGCGTCTCGGTGTCGATGCCGGGCCCGAAGAGGACGCCGCCCTCGGTGCAGTTCACCGTTCGGCACGAGGTCGACGCGACCATCTCGAGGAACACGTCGCGGAACCAGTAGTAGGCCGGGTCAGTGAACCAAGTCTCGCCCAAGACAGGATTCTCGAGATGAATGTACGCCTCGGGGTGCCGATCGCCGAACATCTCGAGCAGCTCGGGGTAGTACTGTGTCTTCGCGTAGGGAGTGCCGGGTGCGTAGCCGAAGTCGAGACCGAGCAGGCCGACGCGCGTCTTGCCGAGCACCGCGTGGCTCACGACCCAGGCGGCGGTGCCGACGTTGCCGCCGCCGTTCAGGCACGGAAGCCCATTGAGCCGGTGGAGTCGACGCGACAGGCTGCCGGGCTTTTCGTAGTCGTCGTACATCGGGTTCCACCAGTAGAGCCGCATGCCCGCCTTCTCGCACCGATCCACGACCGCCGGCGACGCCGAGGTTGCGATGGCGACGCGGAGGGCGGGGCCATGGCGGTCTACGAGCTCGAGTAGCGCCCGGTTCGCCACGACCTCGTCCACGGCGTGCGTCGGATCCATCTCCTGGCGGCGGAAATAGTCGTCCGCCGGCGGGATCGTCATGGCCGGGTCGCCGAACCACCGGACGATGCGGTCAGGGTGCGGATCGACGGTGACGACGACATCGGGAACGATTCCGTGGCGCAGGCAGGCCCCGAGCGCGCTGTCGACCGCCACGACGGTTCCGTCGAAGCCGGAGCGGGCCAGACGCTCGAGGCTGCCACGCCGCGCAAGGCTCGGCCCCGCCCCGATGACGAAGGCGGCGTTCCCGGCTCGCAGCGGAACGCCTTCGAGCTCGAGCAACGAGTGGCGTATGCGCGGAGAGTTCAGCTCTGCGTTCGCGAAGCCGGCCCCACCGACCCGCTCCAGGGTGGCCGGACCGAGGCGTGCGGCGATGCGGCGGCCGAGCCTCATCGCACGCTCATGCGCGGCGGATCGCCGAGCCGGGCGCGGGAGCCCGCAAGGTCAGAATCTTGGCGGGCGGCACGCCGAAGCCGACGAGCTGCGCGGCGTGCGGCTCTGGTCGATCGAAGGTCGCGATGACCACCGCGTCGAGCGATTCATCGGCCAGCTCGGCCACCGGCTTCACCGGCATACCGAGAAACGTCCCGCCGCCGGCGGCGGTGTAGATGCCCAACGGCTCGAGCTCGAGCTCCTTGAGCGTCAGGTATGCAAGCTCGGCCGCCTCGCCGGTGCCGTAGAGCGCGACACGCTTCATCCCGGCCCCGGGCAGCTGGCTCAACGAGTCGCGCAGGGTCTGGCGCGCACGGCGGTATAGATTGAGGGCGTAGACCATGTGGTCGTACGTGAGGCGGGTCTTCTCCGCGATCCCCCGCGCGGTGAGCAGATACTGCAGGCGCTTGCGCGCGGCCGGCCGGCGCGGGAACTCGGCGACCTTGATGTAGCCCTTCTTGGCCAAGCGCTTGAGATAGAGGTTGGTGAGCCCCAGCGCCACGCCCAGCCGGGCGGCCAGCGCCCTCTGGGTGGTGGAGTCGCCCTCCGCGATGGCCGTCAGGATCTCGAGCTCGCGCTCGTTTCGCCGCTGCATTGAACTGTTCAATAAGTGAACACGTCGGGCGAAAGGGCGTCAAGCTAAAAGTGCACGGCTCGACGTCGTCGCTCGCCTGGGCCGCCACCCCCCGACGCTTGACACTGATGGAACTGATCGAATAAGACAGACGCAGGTCGATGAATCACTACGACGATTTTCGCCCGGACGTCGAACAGCTGCTCAAGGAGCAGGACGCACGGCTCCGGCCTCCGTTGCCGGGCGCGCGGAGTGGCGCCGCCCTGGGGGCGGTCGGCCGCCTCGCCAGCCGCGCTCGACTCTACGCACTCGGCGCGCTCGTCAAATCGGGGCTGCACCGTCGGCTGATGTACGCGAACCTGCGATTGGCCTGGTTCTACGAATTCCAGCGCTATTGGGTCACCGAGCTCGGTAACCGGCCGATCCAGCCCCACGACTTCTTCTTCCTTCACGGCGTGTACCGTCAGCGCTTGCAGGACATGCGATTCGATCACATGGCCGATCCCGCGCTCGCCTCCGACGACAAGCACCTAGAGTCCTGGCGCGACTCTCGCGTGGTCTACCACCTGTTCGCGCACGCGTACCGGCAGGCGCTCTCGCCGCTACGCGTCCATCCATTCACCAAGTTCGTGCCGCGCGGCGGCCGCGTCTGCGAGTACGGATGCGGGACCGCTCCGATCCTGACCGGGCTCGTCCGTCACTACCGGCACCTCGATCTCGAGTGCGTCGGCGCCGACATCCCGCACTTGCTCTTCCATTACGCGCGCTGGAAATTCAGGGACGACGACCGCGTCACGATGGTCGCGATCGAGCCCAACAACGACGCGCCGCTCCCGGGGAGCTACGACACCATCTTCTGCCTGGAGGTCTTCGAGCACCTGCCGAGGCCGGTCGCGACCCTCGAGCATTTCCATCGCGTGCTCAAGCCCGGCGGATGTCTCGTCTTCGACTACATCCACTCCGATGGATCGCCGCTCGGGCTCGACACCGCTGCGGCGCTTCGGGACCGTCCCGAGGCCCTGCGATTCGTGCTCGACCACTTCGACATCGTGCAGGGACAGGTGAGCACCGACGGCTCGGACGTCGAACCTTCGGTCGCGCGGAAGCGATAGCGGCCCTTCTGCGAGGTGGATTGCCGCCGACCGGAGTAGCCCGGTCGGATCTCAGCTCAGGGGAATGTTTGTCGGCCGATCAGCGGCTCGAACGGGGCTCGCGCTACTCGCCGATCACCTGGATGGAAATCTCCCGCTTCCGGGGACCATCGAGCTCGGCGAAGATGACGGACTGGAAGCGGCCGAGCGTCAGCTCGCCGTTGTTCACGCCGACCGCGATGTTGCGGCCGAGCAGCGCCGCCCGCAGATGCGAGTGGGCGTTGCCGCGCTCGCAGTCGGACACCCGGGGGTCGTCGTGGCGATAGCCGTCGCGCTCCGGGACGATCTTCTCGATCAGCGAGCGAAGGTCGTCGATCAGCGCGGCCTGGAACTCGTTCACGAACAGCGCGCACGTGGTGTGTAGCGTGTTGACCAGCGCGACGCCGGTGGTGACGGCGAACTGCTGGACCGCGTCGCGAACGAGCTTGGTGATGTCGGAGATCTCGGTCTGCTCGTCCGTCGACAGCGTGAAGGACGTGTTGTAAACCTTCATCGTCGTGCTCTCTCCGCGGCGCGCCGCTTGGATTCCCGGAGTGACATATTCCCGGCCGGGCTACGCCCAAAAGATCAACCGTTACGATACCGACATGTTTCCAGAAAAGTCAATCTTCTTTAGGTCCCACGGGCCGAAAGTCCACGACTTCCCGAGTCGATTTCGATCGCACGCGGCGGCGCTCGATCACGCCGTCTTCGGGTCGAGGAGATCGCGCAGCCCGTCGCCCAGGAGGTTGAGGCCCAGCACGGTCACGGCGATCGCGCCCCCGGGGAACACGGCGAACCATGGGTTCAGGGACAGGAAACTCTGCGCCTCGCGCAGCATGAGCCCCCAGGACGGGTGGGGCGGCTGCGTGCCGAGCCCCAGATAGGCGAGCCCGGCCTCGGCGAGGATCGCGATCGGAAAGCTCGTGGTCGCCTGAACGATCAGCGGCGCCAGGGTGTTCGGCAGGATATGCCGCGCGATGAGCCGGCGGTCGCGCGCGCCGAGCGCGCGCGCGGCGACCACGAACTCGCGCGCGCGGAGCTCCAGGAAGCCGGCGCGGGTCAGCCGCGCGAACGCCGGCACGAACGCGATGCCGATGGCGACCATGCTGATCACGATCCCGGGCGCGAACACCGCCGCGAACAGGA
>Ga0187776_10001332_pt1 | contig 12304 bp, 11 predicted proteins | sample 0216_BV02_MP12_2_FD_132426 | JGI IMG/M metagenome (GOLD analysis project Ga0187776, IMG submission 132426) | Tropical peat soil microbial communities from peatlands in Department of Meta, Colombia - 0216_BV02_MP12_20_MG | ecosystem: Environmental > Terrestrial > Soil > Wetlands > Peat | place...
AGGGGTTATGGAAATGGGGGGGGACCTATGAGCCAGACCGCGCCGATCTCGGTATTGCTCGTCGAGGACGAGGTTCTGATCAGCAATATGGTCGCCGATTGTCTGAGCGCCTCCGGGTTTGCCGTGCACGAGGTGACGAGCGGTGACGAGGCGCTGCAATACATCAATTCCGGAGCAAGGATCGACATCCTGTTCACTGACGTGAACCTGCCGGGCGGTATGAACGGCGCCGAGCTCGCAACGCGCGTGCGTCAGATGCGCCCCGAAATGCCGATCGTCTACGCCTCCGGGCGCTACAAGCTTTCCGATATCACGCCGCTGGTGCCGCGCTCGCTGTTCATGGCGAAGCCGTTCGACCCGGCCGATGTCTGCGCATTGCTCAGCCGGCTGACCGGCGGAAATCCGCCGGCCGCCTAGGGCTCCATGCCGCCGCGGGCGAGGAACTGCTCCAGCCAGTGGATGTGGTAGTTGCCGTCGATGACGTCTTTTTCGCGCACCAGCGCGCGGAAAAGGGGCAGTGTCGTATCGATGCCATCGACAACCACTTCATCGAGCGCCCGCTTCAATCGCATCAGGCATTCGGTGCGCGTCTTGCCGTGTACGATCAGTTTGCCGACGAGTGAATCGTAGTAGGGCGGGATGCTGTAGCCTTGGTAGACGGCAGAATCGATGCGCACGCCGAGGCCACCGGGTGGATGGTAGTGCAAGATCTTGCCCGGAGAGGGCCGGAAGGATACCGGGTTCTCGGCGTTGATGCGGCATTCGATGGCGTGGCCGTGGAATTTCACATCACCCTGCCGGATCGTCAGGTCGCTGCCGGCCGCAACGCGGATTTGTTCAAAAATCAGGTCGATGTCAGTGATCATCTCCGTCACCGGATGCTCGACCTGGATGCGCGTATTCATCTCGATGAAATAGAACTTTCCGTCTTCATAGAGGAATTCAACGGTGCCGACGCCGAGATAGCTGATCTCGCGCATAGCTTTCGCCACAGTTTCGCCGATGGCATCGCGTGCGGCGGAGTTGAGCGCGGGCGAGGGCCCTTCTTCCCACACTTTCTGGTGCCGCCGTTGCAACGAGCAATCACGCTCGCCGAGATGAATGGCGTTGCCATGCCCGTCGCCGAGCACCTGGATTTCGATGTGGCGGGGCCTCTCCAGGTATTTTTCCATATAGACCGCGTCGTCGCCGAATGCGGCCCTGGCTTCGCTGCGCGCGGTCGACAGTGCGGTTAATAGCTCGGTTTCAGCGCGCACAACCTTCATGCCGCGCCCGCCGCCGCCGGCAGAGGCCTTGATCAAAACCGGATAGCCAATGCCGCTCGCAATTTTGGCGGCCTCACTATCGGAGCCGATCGCACCATCCGAGCCCGCCACCACGGGAATCCCGAGCTTTTTAGCGGTTCGCTTAGCCTCGATCTTGTCGCCCATCAGGCGGATGTGGTCGGGTTTTGGACCGATGAACTGTACGCCATGCTCGGCGAGGATTTCCGCAAAGCGGGCATTTTCCGACAAAAATCCATAACCGGGATGCACGGCGTCGGCGCCGGTGATCTCGCACGCCGACAATATCGAAGGGATGTTGAGGTAGCTGTCTTTCGCTGCCGGCGGGCCGATGCATACGCTCTCGTCGGCGAAGCGCACGTGCATTGCGTCAGCATCGGCGGTGGAATGGACGGCCACCGTCTGGATGCCGAGTTCCTTGCAGGCGCGCAGCACGCGCAGGGCGATTTCGCCGCGGTTGGCAATCAGGATTTTATCGAACATGCATCGGTCTCATGCTGAGGAGCGCTCCGCAGGAGCGCGTCTCGAAGCATGGGGCCGCCGCCATCCTTCGAGACGGCCGCTTCGCGGCCTCCTCAGGATGAGGGCGGAACGAGACGGCGCGTTTGCGCTTCACTCGATAACCACCAGCGGTTCGCCGAACTCGACCGGCTGACCGTCTTCGAACAAGATCTGAATTACGGTGCCGCCGCGCGGAGCCGGAATCTGGTTCATGGTCTTCATGGCTTCCACGATCAGCAGCGTGTCGCCGGCCTTGACCTTGCTGCCGATGTCGATGAAGGGCTTGCCGCCGGGCTCGCCCGCCGCATAGGCGGTGCCGACCATCGGTGAGATCACGACACCGGGGTGCTTCGACGGATCGAGCGGAGCGCTCGCGCTCCCGGTGGCTGGTTGCGGCTTTGCCACCTCCAGCCGGACAGCGGCGGCCACGGGTGCAGGTGCGGGAGTTGCGCCGCGCGCGACGCGCACACGTTTTCCGTCCTGCTCGATTTCGATTTCCGTGAGACCGGTCTCGTCCAACAGCTGGGTCAGCTCGTGGATGAGTTCGTGATCGACGATGCTCTTCGGCGATTTGGCCATAACGGACTCAATCTTTTTTCCTGACGCCGATCAGGCCGGCGAGGCCGGTAATGGCCAGCTCATAACCGTCCACGCCGAACCCCGCGATCACGGCTTTCGCCGCCTTGGAGACGTACGAATTGTGCCGGAAGGCCTCTCGCTGGTGGATATTGGTTACATGAATCTCGACGGTGGGTACCGTCGCCCGCACTGCGAGCAGCGCATCCAAGATTGCAATCGAGGTAGTCGTGTATCCTGCGGCATTGAGTACGATGCCTGCCGCTTTTTTGGCGTGCGCTTCCTGGATGAAATCGACCAGTTCGCCTTCCTTGTTCGACTGGCGGCAAACAACCTCGAGCCCGTAACGCTTCGCGGTGTCGGCGCACAACTTCTCCACGTCGGCAAGAGTAGCGCGGCCATACTTTTCCGGCTCGCGGGTCCCCAGCAGGTTCATATTAGGTCCGTTGATGACGTAGATTGTCCTTGCCATTTTGTTCCTGCCCCCGCGCGCGATCGTGCGCGTGAAACCGTTGCGCTTTATAGGTGGCCGCGAGGTTAAGGGGAAGCCCGGAGAACCCGAGCTTATGATGGGTTCACGCGCGGCAGCGCCCGGGAAGCGCCTGGGTCTCAGCCGCCGCCCAATCGATCACATCCTTGAGCGCCGTTAACGGCCGCCGGCCGGCCCGCCTGGCCTTACGGAATATCTCGATCTGGCGGTTGGCGCTGGTGCCGTGCGCAACAATCGCGTGGAGATGCTTGATCTGCTTGGTGCAGTCGAGCGCGGTGGCATCTGTGGCGATGAAATCGATGACCTGGTCCAGCCATTCCCGCACCGTGAGCGGTGAACGCGAGAACGGTTCGACAAAAGTGGCGCCGATGCCGTAACGCTGGGCGTGCCATTTGTTCTCTTGCGTGATCGCGCGGCCGACACGGTCAAATCCTGCATTGAGCGCGCGGTCGCGATCGAGCGCGCGGACGAGACAGCGAAACAGCGCGGCGATGGCGATAGCATCTTCGAGGCGCGTGCAACTGTCGGCAATGCGCAACTCGATGGTGGGGTTGTTGAGCGAGGGGCGGATCGCCCACCAGATGTAGCTCGCGTCGGGAATGATTTTGGCCCAAGTCAGCGCGGCGACATACTCGCGATAGTCATCGTTGGTACGAAACAGCTCGGGCAATCCCGTGCGCGGGAGTTCGTCATAGGCAGCAAGACGATAGCCGACCAGCCCGGTGAGATGCCCCTGCCAGAAGGGCGAGGAGGTGGACAGCGCAAGCAACAGCGGAAGATAGGGCGTCAACCGCATGAGCAAGTTGATGCGCGAGTCAACGTCAGGCACCGCTACATGCACGTGCATGCCGCACAGCATGTTGCGGTAACCGATCATCTGAAGGTCATCCATGATTGCGCCATAACGCGCTTTCGGAGTAACGGTCTGCTCCGGCCAGAAGGCCAGCGGAAAGGTGCCCATGGCGGCGAGGCCGAGCTTGTTCTCGGCAGCAGCCTCGCCGAGCGTGCGGCGGTAGTGCGCAAGGTGCCCGAACGCTTCGTCCATGCTGTTACAGGGGGGTGTGGCGACCTCGAGCTGCGACTGCAGCATTTCGGACATCACATGATCGCCGAGCTGTTTCTGCGCGCGCGAAAGGAATTTCCGGTTCGCCCGCCGCAGCGCATTGCGCGTCGCCCTGTCGAACAGGAAGTATTCCTCTTCCATCCCGAATGTATACATGCGCGCAACAACCGCCCCGGCGGAACTTGGTTCCGTAATGCGCGATCCAGTCGAAAAACACCTATTCTTGTCACAAAATCGGCCGCCGGACGATCACGCCGCGGCGGCCGATGATATTTCAGCGAAGCGGCGTGCTCAGCAATTCGGTTTGCCGCAACGTGCGGTATTCACCTTTTCCTTGAGCGCATCGAGGCCGACTGCGCCGATCACCACGTTGTCGCCGATCACGTAGCTTGGTGTGCCATTAAGGCCGAGCGCCTCGGCGAGCTTCATGCTCTCCTGCAGGGTCTCCTTGACCTCGGGGCTGGTCATGTCCTTCTCGAGCCGAGTCATGTCGAGGCCGACGTCCTTGGCAACTGCAAGCGCGCGCGCACGGTCAGCCTGACCGCGGCCGCCGAGCAGCTTCTGATGGAATTCCAGATATTTCTTGCCGGTCTTGTCCTGCATACGGACCGCGACCGCCACCTGCGCGGCTTCAAGCGAGCCCGGCCCGAGCACGGGGAATTCCTTCAGGACGATCTTGAGCTTGGGGTCGTCCTTGAGCAGGGTCAGCATGTCGTTCATGGCGCGTTTGCAGTAGCCGCAGTTGTAATCGAAGAACTCGACGAACGTGGCGTTGCCAGCCGGATTTCCCAGCACCACCTGGCGCGGCGAGCTGAACAAGGCTTGCGAATATTTCTTGACGGCTTCCTTGTGCTTTTCGGCGTCGGCCGCGGCCTGCCGCTTCTCGAGTTCGGTCATCGCATCCTGAATCAGCTCCGGATGCTCGATGATGTAGTCGCGGATAAGGCGCTCGACCTCGGCGCGTTGACCGGCGGTAAGCTCATCGCCGGCACGCGTGGCCTGCGGCGCGGCAATTACCAGCATCGCCGCAAATGCCAGTGCTAGGGAGCGCGAAATCAATTTCATGGTTCTTTCCTTTGTCGCTATTGGGCGCCGGCTTTGATGTTCGGCGGTTTAACGTTGACGATATCGTCGGCACGCACCCATGCAGGAGAGCCGATAGGTAGGCGAGTCTTTGCGCGCGAGGCAAGCTGGCGCGCGGTTTTGACATCGCCGCGCGCAAACGCGGCCTGCGCGGAGGCGAGGTCGGCGTTGGCGAGATCGCCTTTGCGGCCATAAGCCATGGCCAGCTGCGAATACGCGTTCGGAGCCTCGGGTTCGCGCGAGATTGCGGTGCGCAGCAAAGTGACCGCCTCCTCGGCGAGCTTTGGGTTGTTGGTGGCGTTGAGTGCCTGCGCGAGCAGAATTTCAATCAACGGTGTGTTGTGCGAAAGTTGCACGGCTTGACGCAGCGGCGCGACCGCCTCGGCGGGATGGCCGCCTTCAAGCAACGCCTGGCCTTTGAGTTCGTAGAAATACGGATTGTGCGGCTGCGCCTGAATGAGTCCATCGATCTGCTGGATGGCCTGCTGCAATCCGGCATTGCGATAGGTCGAAATCGCGCGCGCATAGCGCGCCGGCAAGCTCTGGTCACTCGGCGGATAACGGCGCGCGATCGTGTCCGGCCGCTCCATGTAGCCCGACAGTTTCGCCCGCATCAAATCATGACGCAGCTGCAGCTCGGGTGGATCCTTGCGCTCCCAGTAAGGACTGCTTTTCGCCAGGGTCTCCAGTGCGGCAACTCGATCGGCGGGCATCGGGTGGGTCTGCATATAAGGATCGATATAACGCGAATTGAACAACACCTCGTTGCTGAGACGTTTAAACAATTCGACCATGCCGCGAGGCGACTGGCCGGTGGCATTCAGGAATTTCACGCCGGCATGATCGGCCTGGTCTTCTTGGGTTCGCACATAGGCCAGAAGCGAGCGCATAATTGCTGACTGCGGCGCCATAATCGCGGCCATCCCAACGTCGCTACCTGCGCCGGATTTTGCGCCGGCGACGGCCGCGCCAATTCCCGCGAGCAACGCCACGATCGAGGCCGTCTGCGCCGAGGCAAGCTGTTCACGCAAACGCTGCAGATGCCCGCCCGCGAGATGTCCTGTCTCGTGCGCGAACACGCCGATGATTTCATTGGGCGTCTTGGCATCGAACAGCGCGCCAGCGTTGACGAAGATGTGCCGCCCATCCATGACGAAAGCATTAAATGAGCGGTCGCCGAGCACCACGACCCGGACATTCTGCTGGGCGAGCCCCGCCGCGCGCAGGATCGGCTGCGCATAATCCCGCAGCAGCTGCTCGATCTCGGCATCGCGGATAATGGGGAGGCCGCGCAGTGCCGGGTCCTGCGCGCGCGCCGGCGTTGAAACAGGTCCGCCGCCGGCTGCAGCCACCGCAATAGCGGTTAAAAGTGCAACCGCGCGGGCTGCTGGCGCCCTGTGCCGCGTCCTGATAGGTCTGCCTTCCAAGGACATGTCGATGTGCGCCATTAAATTGGGCGTGAAACTAGTGACGCGCCTCCGGGCGGTCAATGAAACTCGCGATCACGACTGAGTCATGAAAGCGCTGTCCGCAAGCAATCCGTTGAATACGGCAACAGCGGGGCGAGGGTTCGGCGTCGGATGGGCCAAAATTCATGCTTGAAGCGGCAAAACAGCTCCTGATCCCATCCAAACGCAGCGATGTCCCGCCGTTCATCGTGATGGACGTGATGGCGGCAGCGGCGCAGCGGGAAGCGCAGGGCGCCCACATCATCCATATGGAAGTTGGTCAACCGGCGGCGCCGGCGCCTGCAACAGCGATCAAGGCGGCGCAGGCTGCACTCGCGCTTGGCCGTATCGGCTACGCCGAAACACTTGGCATTCCGTCACTGCGTGCGCGGATCGCCCATCACTACAAGGACGCTTACGATCTCAATCTCGATCCGGCGCGCGTGGTTGTGACGACTGGCTCGTCCGGCGGCTTCATTTTGGCCTTTCTATCACTGTTCGAACCGGGTGATCGGGTGGCCTTGGCCAATCCCGGCTATCCACCCTACCGGCACATCCTCAGCGCGCTTGGCTGTGAACCGGTGCTGATCGACACTTCGGCCGAGACGCGGTGGGCGCTATCGGCCAAGGCACTTGTTGCCGCTCATCGGCGCAGCCCACTCAAGGGCGTCGTCATAGCAAGCCCGGCCAACCCGACCGGCACGATGATGGATGCCGATGCGCTCGCGCGGCTTATCGCGGTTGCGGAGGCCGAAGGGATACGGGTCATTTCCGACGAGATCTATCATGGTCTCGACTATGCTTTTGCGGCGGAAACTGCCGCCAATATTTCCGACCGTGCGGTGGTGATCAACTCGTTCTCGAAATACTTCTGCATGACGGGCTGGCGCATCGGCTGGATGGTTGTTCCGGATGTTCTTGTACGCACGATCGAACGGCTCCAGGGCAATCTCGCAATTTCGGTACCGACGCTGGCGCAAGTTGCCGCCGAGGCTGCTTTCGATGGGCGTGAGGAAATGGAAGCCGTCAAGCACGGCTATGAGGAAAACCGCCGGGTTCTTAGCGAAGGCCTCCCGAAGGCCGGGCTCGACAAATTCCTGCCCGTCGACGGCGCGTTCTATCTCTACGCAGATATTTCGCGTTTCTCCGACGACAGTCTCGATTTCGCAAAAAGGATGCTGAACGAAGCGAATGTAGCGGCGACGCCCGGTATCGATTTCGATCCGGTTGATGGCAAGCATTTTCTTCGCTTCTGCTATGCGGGGTCAGCCGCCGAGATGCATCAGGCGGTGGAGCGGATCGGGAACTGGCTGAAGCGGTAGTTTTACGTCCGTTCCACTCGCGCCGGAACGTTATTCGGTCACTTCTTGAACGCGCCGAGTATCGATTTCAGCCTCTGCGCGCTCATGTTTTCCGATGGTCTGGTCTCGCGCTCATCGGAAAGCCGCGCGTCGCAATCGACGTAAATCGAGGACACGATTTTGCCGCTGCGGTTGTCGAAGCGGCGTTCCTCGCAACGGCCTTTTCTATCGGTCTCGACCACTATTGCCGCCTCCCGGTGGCCCGCTTCGCCGCCAGGCGAATTCATCAGGGGCGCAATCTTCGAAATAACACTATTGGGCTGGCGCTCCGGAGAAAAATAGGAACTCACGCTAACGAAAATCGCCAGCATGAAAACGGTGGTCAGTCCGACCGCGACGATCAAGCCCCGACGGTTTTCCGCCGCAGTTGCCTTGGCTTTGGCGCGGCGCTGCTTATCCTTCGTGTGGTCGGTGGCCATGGCCGTCCCGTCCTGAATCGCTTTAACACGTTCAGTTTGTTCGTAAATTTTACGCCAGCCGATTTGAAGAAATCTGAAAGAATTATTTCAATTTGAGCGAAATGCCGGGAAATCACGGCGGTATCTTCCATTTCGGCGGGTCCGTTCCTACATGCGCTGACGTCCACAACACCCGAAAACCCAATGCTCGATTTTACAACGCTGTCCGATGTCGGGGACATCGGCGAAGCGGCGAGCCCATCCGCCCCCGATACCGAGATCCTCGATGCCTATTCTCACGCGGTGACCTCCGTGGCTGACGCCGTCGGCCCGGCGGTCGTGCGCGTCGAGGTTCGCAACAGGAATGGCCACCCCGGCGGAGTTGGCTCCGGCGTCGTCATCGCGCCGGATGGTCTCGTGCTGACTAATTGTCACGTCGTCGAGGGCGCGAAGGAAGTGCGATTGCAGGATGCGGAAGGCCGCGTCATGGACGCCCGGCGTCTGGGCGAGGACCCCGACACTGATCTGGCGCTCCTGCGCGCGGGTTCGGCGCGCGATCTGCCGAGTGCAGCGCTCGGCGACTCCAAGAAGCTCAAGCGCGGCCAGCTGGTGGTCGCGATCGGCAATCCGCTTGGCTTCGAGTCGACGGTCACTGCGGGGGTCATTTCGGCGCTCGGCCGATCCTTGCGGTCACGCAATGGCCGGCTGATCGAAGACGTGATCCAGACCGACGCGGCTCTCAATCCCGGCAATTCTGGCGGGCCATTGGTATCTTCTCGAGGCGAAGTTATCGGAATCAATACTGCCGTCATCATGGGCGCGCAGGGAATTTGCTTTGCAGTTGCCAGCAACACTGCACAATTCGTGCTGAGTGAACTGATCCAGCATGGCCGGGTACGACGCGCCTACATCGGTGTCTCGGCGCAGACGATCGCTGTGCCGAGTCGTCATGCGCGCGCGGCCGACGTCGATAATAATTCCGGGGCGATGATTACCGCGCTCGAGCCGGACGGGCCGGCCGCACGTGCGGGGCTGATGAGCCTCGACACGATCGTGCGCGCCGACGGCGAGAGTGTGACCGGGGTAGACGATCTAATCCGGCTGCTGAGCGGCGAACGGATCGGCAGGCGAATTCGGATCGACGTCTTACGCCGCGGCGTGCTGCGCGAGTTCGACGTGATGCCCCTGGAGCGGCCGCCGTCACGCGCCGCCTGACCGCCCATTTCGATTGGTTACTGCGGTTTCGGAGCTGACTTGGCGTTCTTGCGCGCCGGCGGCTCATAATTGCCCCCCGCCATGCACTTCTTGATGAAAGCAGTGCGTTTGGCCCCCTGGAGCTGCTGGCTATCCGCGCCGATTTTGCAGGTTTCCATCTTTTCCTGGGAGGTGACGGCTGCGGCGGGCGGCGCCACGAGCATGACGGAGACGAAGGTAATGGCCATGTTTCGCAGCATCGTGTCGGTTCCTTTTCTCGTGATAGGCATGAGATAGCACGGTGCGGATGCGTCAGCTCTTGTCGCCGAGCAGGCGCTTGCCCCACCAGCCGCGTTTGGGTGCCGACTCCTCCGATCCGGTGGTGGAAATCACCGGCGCCGGCGCTGGACTCGGTGCGTTCTCTCCAGTGGAAGACACTGGCTCTCGGATCGTCGAGCGGCGACGTAAGTGCTCCGACGCACCGGTGTTTGTCGCGGAATATTCTGACGGCGGCGGGGCAGGGAGTGCTTCGGGGGGCGGTGAATAGGCGGGCGCGCTCTCGTAACCCGGTGGCCGGTCCATATCTGCGACAGCCTGGTGCAATTCCGGCTCGGGCCCGGTATCGCCCGACCGGAACGGCGCCTCGCCGTTGCGCTGTCTGTTGCGCCGGCCGCCGCGCCGGCCGCGCCGCCGCCGACGGCGTCCTTCGCGCGGCTCATCGGCCGCCGCGCCGCCTTCAGGGCGCGGCTGTGGCTGATCGAAGCCGTTCTCTTCCGGCGAACCGGCATCGTGATCCTCGTGCGCGATTGCATGCTCGGGAACGGTGTCATGGGTGAAGGCCTGTTGCATTCCTTCACGCGGCTCACTGTGGCGGCCGCGGCCGCCACGCCCCCGGCGCCGCCGCCGCCGCCCGCCTTCGCGTCCGGTTTCGCCCGGCATTTCATTGTCCGCTTCGGCGAATTCCGGTTCTTCGGTCTCTTCGGCGGGCTCAGCGATCTCTTCGTCGATTTCCTCGACCGGCGAGATCGGTTGCGGTTGCTGGGCGGCAAGGTTGCGCGCCGCTTCCGGCGTGTGCACCTGTTCGCCACGGTCGATCACATATGACTGCTGTCCTGTCACGGCGGGGTCGGCGGACACCGTGATAACGATGCGGAAGCGCTCCTCAAGCGCGCGCAGGTGTGCGCGCTTGTGGTTGAGCACGTAAAGCGCAACCTCGGCGCGGGTGCGCACAATCAGATTGTGCGTGGCACCCTTGATCAACATTTCCTCAATGGCACGCAGCAACTGCAGCGCGACGGATGAGACGGAGCGCACATGTCCGCTGCCTCCGCAGACAGGGCATTTTTCGGTCGAGCTTTCCAGCACCGAGGTGCGGATGCGCTGGCGCGACATCTCCAGCAGGCCAAAATGCGATATACGTCCGACCTGAATGCGCGCGCGGTCGTGTTTGAGCGCTTCCTTGAGGCGCCGCTCAACTGTGCGATTGTTGCGGCCTTCATCCATGTCGATGAAATCAATGACAATGAGACCGGCGAGATCGCGCAGCCGAAGTTGCCGGGCGATTTCCTCCGCTGCCTCGCAATTCGTCTTGAGTGCTGTATCCTCGATGTGGTGCTCGCGCGTGGCACGACCCGAGTTGACATCGATAGCGACCAATGCCTCAGCCTGATTGATCACGATGTAACCGCCAGAACGCAATTGCACGACAGGCGAGAACATGGCGTCGAGCTGACTTTCAATCCCATAGCGGGTGAACATCGGCTGCGTATCTTTGTACTGCTTTACGTGCTTGGCGTGACTCGGCATGAGCATGCTCATGAAGTCGCGCGCTTCCTTGAAGCCTTCCTCGCCGGAAACAGTGATTTCCTCGATGTCCTTGCCGTAGAGATCGCGGATCGAACGCTTGATCAGCGAGCCTTCCTCGTAAACCAGCTTGGGCGCGGTCGACTTGAGCGTGAGGTCGCGTACCGTTTCCCACAGCCGCAACAGATATTCGAAATCCCGTTTCACTTCCGTCTTGGTTCGGCTGGCGCCCGCCGTGCGCAAAATCACGCCCATACCCTCCGGTACTTCCAGCTCTTGAGCGATTTCCTTGAGCCGCGAGCGATCTTCGGGGGATGTGATTTTGCGTGAAATTCCGCCGCCGCGCGCGGTGTTGGGCATCAACACCGAATAACGGCCGGCGAGCGACAGATAAGTCGTCAAGGCGGCGCCTTTGGTGCCGCGCTCTTCCTTCACGACCTGCACTAGCATCACCTGCCGGCGCTTGATCACTTCCTGAATCTTGTACTGGCGTCGGAAGCGCGGCAATCGCTCCTGCACCTCTTCGAGTGCGTCGGCGCCACCAACGGACTCAACCGCTTCCTCCTCGGCATGCTCATCGCCATTGCCACTTGAAGCCTGCGCGGCGGGAGCGTCGGTGGCTTGTGCGAAGTATTCTGTCTCCCCGGCGTCCGGAGCAAACGCGCCCTCGGTTTCGGCGAATGAGCTTTCGGATTCGGTGGTTGACTGTATCGGTGGATTGTTTGTCTCGACCGGAACAGATTCTTCGCCGCTGGTGGCAAATTCAGTCGTTTCGCTGGCCTGTTCGTCGGCGATGAACTCGGACGGGGTCGTTTCCTCCACCGGGATATCCCTGGCGATCTCGGCATTCTCGCCGGGCAGCGGCGATCCCATGCCCATTTCACTCGGCGCGCTATCAACGGAATCTTGCGCCGCTTCAGCGGCCGGAAGTGGTTCGCTTCGCATCACATCGCGGTCGCGGTGGCGTCCTGCTCCGCGATGGCGATGGCGATGGCGCCGGCCGGCGCGGTTCTCGGCCTCAGCGTCGGCAGCGCGTTGGTCGCGCTCTTCCTGCGCGATCAGAGCCTGCCGGTCGGCGACCGGAATTTGATAGTAGTCGGGATG
>Ga0187776_10001334_pt1 | contig 12285 bp, 12 predicted proteins | sample 0216_BV02_MP12_2_FD_132426 | JGI IMG/M metagenome (GOLD analysis project Ga0187776, IMG submission 132426) | Tropical peat soil microbial communities from peatlands in Department of Meta, Colombia - 0216_BV02_MP12_20_MG | ecosystem: Environmental > Terrestrial > Soil > Wetlands > Peat | place...
GCGGTGGCACGGCGGTCGCCCAGGCCGAGGTTGTATTCGGTCGAGCCGCGCTCGTCGCAGTGTCCCTCGACGGTGAAGCGGATGTTGGGATGCTGCTGGAGGAACGCCGCATCGGCCATCAGGGCCTGTTGCGCGTCGGGACGGATGTCCGATTTGTCATAGTCGAAGAACACATCCTTCACGTTCTGGTTAAAGAGTTCTTGGTCGCTGGGAGCGGCCGCGACCGACGGTGGTGGCGGCTGGGTGACCGTGACCCGCGCCGTGGCTTCCTGCGTCCCGCCCGCGCCCTTCGCTGTCAAGCGGTAGGTGGTGGAGTCCGTGGGCGTCACCTCCCTGGAGGCATTGGCTTCAACCGCTCCGATGCCTTCCAGCATTACGTTGGTGGCATTGGTGGTCTGCCAGGTCAGGGTCGTGGACTGGCCCCGCTGGATGGTGCTGGGATTGGCCGTCAGCGACGCGGTTGGTTGCGGCGGCGGCGGTGGTGTCGGCGGCGGTGGCGCTACTTCCTTCTTCTTGCAGCCCGCGGTGGCCAGGAGCACCAAGCTCGCCAAGGCCGCCACGATCGTCATCCACTTCATCCTGCTGTGCTTCACCTCATCCTCCCTGCGAGAAAGCTCGCAATCGCGTTCCTCCAGGTCCGTCCTGCCCGGATGGAGTCAAGAATGAAAAATGAGCCCCGTGAAGATTTATTTCCAACTCCAGTTCGGCATTGAGTTGGAACCCGTGAATGTTAACTGGCGTTGCCGGCTGCCGTCCGCCAGCATAGTCCAGATCTGGTCGCTGCCGCTGCGGTTGGATTGAAAAACAATGTGACGACCGTCGGGCGACCATGATGGAAAATCATTCCGCCCCTGGTTCGTCAGTTGCACCCATTGGCGGCTGGCGGTGTCCATTATATAGATGTCCTGTCCGCCGGGTTCTCCCGGTCCCCATTTGCGACTCCAACTGAATAACAGGAATTGTCCATTTGGGGACCAGGAAGGCGAAACTGCATAGCCGCCATCGGTCATGCGCTGCACGTTGGCGCCGTCGGCGTCCATGATGTAGATCTGCGGCAGCCCGGAGCGATCGCTCACCCAGGCGATCTGTCCCGTGGTCTTGGGGTTCCACACAGGGGAGATGTCCACGCCCTTGTAGGCGGTCAGCCGCTTCAAATGTGCGCCGTTGTCATCCACCACATAGATTTCCGGATCGCCGTTGCGCGAGGATGAAAACAGCAACCTGGTGCCGTCGGGCGACCACGCCGGCGAAGCGTTGGTGCCGCCGAACTTGGGGAAGGTCAGGAAGCGGTTAAGCTCCAGCGACCAGATCACGACGTCGGGCGAGCCGTGGGCGTAGGTGGTAAAAGCGAGGCGATTGCCGTCGGGCGAGATGCGCGGCGAGAGCGAGATCGAGCCTAGATGGGTGATTTGGTGCTGGTTGGCGCCGTCGTAATCCATCTCCCACACTTCCTTGTGGCCGCTGCGTGAGGAGATGAAAAAGATCTTGCTCTCGGTGACGCTGGGGATGCCGCCGCCCAGGCGGAAGATGATCTCGGCCGCAAACTTGTGCGCGATGTCGCGCGCGCTCTGCACGCTCGACGGCTCCTTGTACTGTTTGCCTAGCACCTGCGGAGCGCTGGCGTTCTTGGCGTCAAAAAGCCAGCCCTGCACCTGCAGGTCGGCCCCGGTGACTCCGAGGTTGCCGAAGGCCACCATACCGGCGTTAGGTGGTGGATTGCCCCACGCCGGGACATTAAGTTCCTGCGGCGTGCCCGGCGTCTGCAAGGGGTAGAAGCTCTTCGAGACCATGTCGAAGATGCCGGCGTTCGCCAGGTCGTTCCACAACACGTCGTCGAACACCTGCTGGAGCTGCGGATTGGAGGCGTCGGCGGTCGCGACCTTGAAGTCCGAGACAGCCAGCCGCACTTTCTCCACCCCCAGCCCGGTGCCAGTGCGGATCCAGTCCTGGGAGAACGTGGGCAGGGTGGCCAGAATGAACAGCAGAATAAGTAGCGCGGACGCGCGCGGTTTGAGGGCGCGCGTCTTCAGCCGCGCCGTAAAGGCGTCATGAGTATCGTCGTTCCGAGGGGCTTTAGCCACAAGGGACCCCCTTTTCACAAGTCCATCGAGGCGTAACAAATATCGCATAACGATGCACAATCAAACTGCTTCGATTTGTCTATCTCCGATAATCGAACCAAAACTCCACCGAGACCTTGCTCCCGTTATATTCGTTGGGCAGGGCGCCGAAGGTGTCGATTCGCTGGATGGCTCGGCTCGCGGAAACATCCAGGGAAGGCACCCCGCTCGACTGCTCCACCTGCACGTTGGTGGGCTGACCGTTGCGCAAGATGTCGAAGGTGATGTAAACGCGCTGCCCGCTGCTGACGCGCGGATCAACTTCGTACTTCATCCAGTTCTCCGAGATCTTGCGCCGCACCACGTCCACGTACCAGCCGAAACGGCTGCCGAAATCGCCACCGCCAGAGAAACTCAATCCGCCCTTGGCGCCCCCCGCAGTGAACGCGCCATAGGGCCCGCTGATGGGGCCGCCCTGGCCAAAGGGGATGATGTTTTCGGGTTCCGGAGGAATATTCTTGGCGACCGTTGAACGCTCTGGCTTGGGCGGCTTCCTCATCGCACTCTTCTCGGGAATGGGGATTGCTTCTGCTGCCTTCTCCTCCTGCCGCGGCAGCGATCTTGAAAGTCCCGGCGACTCGTGTGCCACGATGCTCTTGCCCATTTCGTTGGGTGGGAGCGGAATGGCGGATGCCGAGACCAGCGTAGCGCTCATGGCGCCCCCGCCGGTGCCCCCGGATCCCCAACTCTCGCCGCCCATGCCGCTGATCAGCCCATAAGCTATGATGCTGGCGAACAGGCAGAGGTGGAGGGCGACCGACCAGCCCAGCGGGCCTCGCCATCCCTCGCGTTCGGTGAAGATGTCGGCTTGCGCGGACATTTCTACCGTCCCTGCTGTGCTCCCGGCGAACTCTGGATGGGCTCGGTGACGATGCTGACGTTGGTGATTCCCGTCTGCTTCACCGCGTCCATCACCGTGGCGAAGGCGCCGAAGGGCACGTTCTGATCGGCCCGCAGGAAGACCGACTGCCGGCCCGGATCGCGCAATCTCGAGCGCAGCCGGGCCCCGAGTTGGTTGATGTTGATGGGGTCACTGCCCAAGTACACACGCTGCGAACGGTCGATGGTGATGACCAGCCGCTCTTCCGTGATTTCTTTCACCGTGCGCGTCTTGGGAACGTTCACCTCAATACCCGATTGCAGGATGGGGGCGGTCAACATGAAGATGATCAGCAGCACCAACACCACGTCCACGAAGGGGGTGACGTTGATGTCGGCGAGCGACGTCTGCGTCCGTCCCTTGGCGCTGGTGAAGGCCATCTAGCGCGGCTCCGGTGGGCGCTCGGCGGGGCGTTCGACCGCGTTCAGAAATTCCAGCATGAAGTCGTCCATGCGGGAGCCGAATTCGCGGATCGTGCTGCCGAACTGGTTGTAGGCGATGACCGCCGGGATGGCGGCGAACAAGCCGGCGGCGGTGGTGATCAGCGCCTCAGAGATGCCGGGGGCAACCGCGCGCAGTGTTGCCGCGCCCGCCGTGCCCAAGCCGTAAAAGGCGTCGATGATGCCCCACACCGTGCCGAAGAGGCCGATGAAAGGCGTCACCGCGCCCGTCGTTGCCAGCCAGGGCAGGCGGCGCTCCAGCCGCGTCAGCTCTTCCGAGGATGCGATCTGGGCCGCGCGCTGCACGGCCACAGAGTTCTTCACGATGCCTGTAGGATTGCCCACCTGTCGGCGATACTCTGTGTACGCGCCTTCGAACACCGCCACCAGCGGGCTGGGCTTGAACTGTTCCGCCACCGCGGCCATGTCCTGCAGCCGTACGGCCTTGCGGAAGGCGCGCAGGAAGCGCCCGCTCTGGATGCGCGCGCTGCGGAAGCGGCCCCACTTGGCCAGGATGATCGCCCAGGAAAACAAGCTGAACACGAGTAGGATGAGCAGGACGATCTTGGCGACAACGCCGGTTTGGCGAATCAGGGTGGCGATTTCCCCGGCGAGGAAGACACAGAAGAGGTTCGAGAACACCATTTCTCTCCTGACCGTAGCACCAGCGGCAGGATGCCGTCAACGTTCCGGGACCGCAAGAGACAATGTGAGGAGCACAAGGACGGTATGGCGAGGGCGCGTGGTGAAGTCGCGCCAGCGGTGACGAGTTGGCGTCATGGAAAGAGCGCCGAAAGGGTGGGGCAGGCCTTCAGGTCTGCGTTGAGGCGATTCACTAAGCGACCGGCTTCAGCCGCTGAGGAACTTTCGGGGGTTGTGGTTCAGATTTCTCCGTGCCTCGGTGTCTCCGTGGCGTCCACGGCTGTAGAATCGATTGGGATGAGAAGAGTTGATGTGATTCTTGCCGTTCTGCTGTTGCTCGGCCTGGCGGCGGCCGGAGATAAGCCACAGCAGGGAGCCGACCTGAAGTTCGTCGTGCTCAAGGACTACAACGGAAAACCCGTCCGCAACGCCAGTGTTATCCTGCACCAGGTAGACTCGCGAGGACGTCAGGGCCATGGTGGTCTCCAGGTCAAGACCGATAATGACGGCATGGCCTTCTATGCCGGCATTCCGTACGGAAAACTGCGCATCCAGGTGATTGCTCCCGGTTTCCAGACCTACGGCCAGGACCACGACATCAACCAGCCAGAGCAAGAATTTGTCATCAGGCTCAGACAACCGCAGGAGCAGCACTCAATCTACAAGTGACCAGGCGTAGCCTGGACGCCAGCGTGAAAGCAACGCAGCAAACGGTGCGCTAATTGATGCTGGCTAGCGCCACGGGATTGGTCACGACCGAGAAGACAGGCGGACCGACCTGCGTCAGCGCTCCGCTCGAATCGATCGAGAACACGGAGATGGTGTTGTTGGGAGTGACGCTATTGGGACTGCCGTTGGCCACAAACAGGAAACTGCCGGAGCTGTCAGTCGCGACGTACGAAGGGCAGGGACCGGCGGCAAATGGCGAGCCGCTCAGTGGCGCCAGCGCGCCCGAGCTGTCGATGGAGAACGCGGCAACGTCGCCATTCACGCAACTGGTGGTGCCAACCGTCAAGCCCTGGTTGGCTGTGTACAGGAACTTTCCCGAAGGATGAACCCACACGTTGAGGGGTGTCGGTCCGGTCGAGACCGGCGTGCCTACGGGTGCAAGCTGTCCCGAGCTGCCGATACTGACCACGGCCACCTTGCTTGCGCTAGAGTCGGTCATGAACAGAAACTTCCCGCTCGAATCCATGACCATAGCCGACGGATTCAGACCTACCGCCGTGGTGGACGCGGCGGGGGTCTTCAGAACCCCGGTGGTGGTGTCGAAAGTGTACGTGGAGACCGAACCGGATCCCGCCGTGGATTGGGCTACGAACAGCATGTTTCCGGTGGTCGCCAGCCCGGTCGGTGACACCGGCGCGATGGACAGTGGGCAGGATCCGGGATTGTTGGCGGTGCAGGCAAGCGGTATGGGCGGGACCGCCGGCGGGTACTTGACCTCTGTCAACGTCCCGCCGATCTGGTCGATCATGAACACCGAGATGCTGTCCGACCCCTGGTTGGCGACGAACACGAACGTACCGCTGCTGTCGACGGCGATGGCCAGGGGATTAGTCCCTGTTACCACCGGCGTTGAGGACGTCGCGGTTCCGTTGGTCGAGGAGAACGTCGCCACGGTCAGTCCGCCGGATTTTGAGTTCATCACATATTGCCAGACGCCTCCGGGCCCAATGCCGCCGGCGGAACTGACAACGTAAGCGAAGCGATGCCGGGGGTCGATGCCTATCGCGTCCGGCGCCGACCCTGTGGTGACGGAGTCCGTTGGTGTCAGCACGCCCGCATTGGAGATCGTGAAGATGGTCACATTAGGACTGCCCAGACCGAGGGCATAGAGTACCTTTTGCCCACTGCCGCCGCCGCAGCCGCAGAGAACGCCCATCACCAGAGTTGTCACACCCACGGCGAGCCTACGGACCCTCAACATTCGTTCTCTGCGCGCCACCAAATAGAAATGCACGAATGAATTCCCCTGGGAACAAACGTGTACCGCCGTCCTAAGGTATTGGAAAGCCCGAATCTTGACAAGCCATCAGGGACTGAGCCATTGATCGATCGACTCATAGATCCATTGCAGAAACGACAAGCTTTCGCCGAACGGGCTAATGGGCCAATGAATGAGTCAATGAATCAATGGAAGAGAAGCGGGCCGAGCCAGCGCGAGGCAGCGAAGCCGATCACAAAAGCCAGTGCCATCAGGCAGAGAACCCACCACCTCCGTCCTCGCGCGTCGCGCTCGATGCTCTTGCCGCGGAGCTCGCCCATGCGGCTCATGGTTAGCACCACCACCTTGGCCATGCGCTGCAGCGCCTCCGTATGCTTCTTCTCGAAGGCGTGAGCGCGGGTGGAGAGCAGCTCGAAGATGCCGACCAGCTTGCCGTCCTTAATCAGCGGCACCACGCTGATGGAGCGGATGCCGGTCTCGCGGGTGAGGGAGCTGTCCACGCGAGGATCGCTTTCCGCGTCGTCGCAACGCAGGGAGTGGCCGGTGCGCACGCACAGTCCCGAGAGGCCGGAGCCGGGCTCCAGGCGCGTACCTACGGGCGGCGCGTTGCTGCCGTAAGCCGCGCGGCACACGAACTTGCCGCCCTCCGCCAGGGCAAGGGCGGATCCGCTGGCCCCGGTCAAGGTGGCTGCACTCTCGACCACCATAGCGAACACCGTGTCCGGGTATATGCCCGGGCGCATGAGTTCGTTGAAGATGGAGTTCATGGCCGAGACTTCCTGGGCATCTCGCGGCTGCGCGGCCTCGCCCAGTTCGTTCTTGAAACGTTCCCAGGCTGCAGGCGCGGCCGGCCCATTCCCGGGCGTGGTTTCCTCGAGCACGGAACTGCCGGTGTCCCTGGGAACCTCCTGCGCGGTTTCTGGAAGATCTTGCACGGGCCTCACTCCTGGAAAATGTAGCCGCCTGATTTTCGGTTGGGATCTGGGAGCCCAATGCCGCAGCGGGGGAAGAGCGAACGAGCGATTCTGCCTCCCGAGCCCACTCCTGTCAAGCGATTCGGGCCGCTGCTAGCAGGCGGATTTCAGCCTTTGATGTCACCGGCGGGAAACTGTGGGCATCCTCCTTTCCTGTGGCGAAAATCCTCCGGGACGAGCACCATGTCGATCGCCATCATCAAGCCGTGTTGTCGCGCGCACTCATAGCGGGCAGGCCAGAGTCCTATACACAATGGCTCTGGCAGGACTTTCTGCCTGAACTCGAGGCGGCAGCCGGTTTCGTGGAGCGATTCTTCAAGGGGCGGTTCGCGGCGGCGCCCATGTTGGAACGCATGGTCCTTTTCGCGCCCTGCTGTGCGACCTTTTGCCGGTTCGCAGGGTGATCGCGGGCTGAGTCGCCGCGCTTAAAGCATGCTTGTGAGGATCCTGGTGGAGATAGTAGGAAGTTCGGTCAGGCCGCAACGGCCAACGACCAACGACAGCCCTCTAGCGCACCGCGACCGCCTTCGCCGCCTGCTTGCGGTACCAGGCCACGGTGCGCGCCAGTCCTTCTTCGAACCCCACTACCGGTTTGTATCCCATCAGCTTCGCGGCCAGAGAGATGTCCGCCAACGAGTGCTTGATGTCGCCAGCGCGCTCCGGACCATAGCGCGCTGAGCCAGAGTATCCGGTCATCTCTTGGAGGATCTCGAAGGTCTTGTTCAGTGTGATGCGCGTGCCGGTAGCGGCGTTCATCACGCGTCCGGCGACCTGCGCCGCAGGTGCGGAGCAGGCCAGCAGGTTGGCGGCGACGACGTTCTCAATGTAAGTGAAGTCGCGGCTCTGCTCGCCGTCGCCGTAGATGGTCGGCTGCTCGTCCTTGATCATCAGCATGATGAACTTGGCCAGCACGCCCGAGTACTGCGATCCCGCGTCCTGGCAGGGACCGAACACGTTGAAGTAGCGCAGCGTCACCGTCTCCAGGCCATAGACGCGATAGAACGACGTCATGTAGAGCTCGCCCGCCAGCTTTGTTACTGCGTAGGGCGAGATCGGGTCCGGTGCCATGTCCTCGCGCTTGGGCAGGGTGGGCGATTCGCCGTAGACCGAGGACGACCCCGCGTACACGACGCGCTTCACCTTGGCGTCGCGGGCGGCGATCAGCAGATTCACGGTGCCTTCCACGTTGGCGCGGTTGCTCCCGCCCGGATCGGCCACCGATTTCGGTACCGAGGGAATGGCCCCCTCGTGCAACACGTAGTCCACGCCACGGCAGGCTTCGGTGACCGACGGGAGGTCCAGCAGGTCGACGTCGCGGAAATCCATGCGCCCCAGGTCGGCGATGTTCTCTGGTTTCCCAGTGGAGAAGTTGTCGAGACCCCTGACGCGCTCGCCCCGTTCAAGCAGGGCCCGGGCCAGGGAAGAACCGATGAACCCGGCAGCGCCGGTAATCAGGTAGGTGGCCACGATCTAAAACAATAACATGCGGCGGGAGGGCACCGGCAGTAAGAGGTCAGTTTCGAGGAAGGCACCCAACGCGTCCGGTTGGACGCAATCCCATTTCACAAGCAGCGCGAATAGGCGAAGTAACATGTTTAGCTGGAAGTTGACCCACGGCAGGTGACCCGGCTCACAGCGGAATCCGCGCTCCAGGAGCGTATAATTCATCGGTTTGCCCGGAGGCCCTGAGGTCTCAAGGAGGATGCCCCCTCAGGGGGCGCAGCAATCATATGAGCGGAGCAATCGCAGCGAAACCAGCAGAATTGCGTCTGGCCAGGCGCATGGCCCGCCTGGGTACGGAAACTGCTTTTGAAGTTTTGGTGAAGGCCCGCGCGCTTGAGGCCAAGGGCCGCGACATCGTGCACTTGGAAATCGGCGAGCCGGATTTCGATACGCCCGCGAACATCATCGAAGCCGCCACCACCGCCCTGCACAAGGGATGGACGCACTACGGCCCCTCGGCCGGCCTGCCGGCTTTACGCGAAGCCATAGCGGAAGAGATAAGCCGCTCGCGCAAAGTCCAGGTCAAGCCTGAAGAGGTGGTTGTCGTACCCGGCGGTAAGCCAATTATTTTCTTTACGATTCTGGCTTTGGTTGAGGAAGGGGATGAGGTCATCTATCCCAACCCCGGCTTTCCCATCTATGAGTCGATGATTAACTTCATGGGCGCGAAGGCGGTGCCCATCCGCCTGCGCGAGGGGATGGATTTCCGCCTTGACGTGGGTGAACTGGAGCCCCTGATCAACGACCGCACCAAGCTTATCATTCTGAACTCGCCGCAGAATCCAACCGGCGGCGTGCTCACGCGCAAGGACGTGGAGGCCATTGCCGCCGCTATCGGCGACCGCGACATTATGGTGCTCTCCGACGAGATCTATTGCCGGCTCATCTATGAAGGCGAGCATTTCTCCCCGATGTCCGTCGACGGCTTCAAGGACCGCACCATCCTACTCGACGGCTTCTCCAAGACCTATGCTATGACCGGCTGGCGCCTGGGCTACGGCGTCATGCGCGCCGACCTGGCCACCCACGTCGCGCGCCTGATGACCAACTCCAATTCCTGCACTGCTAGCTTTACGCAGGTGGCGGGCGTCGAGGGGCTGCGCGGTCCGCAGGGCTCGGTGGACGTGATGCGCGAGGAGTTCCGCCGCCGCCGCGACCGCTTCGTCGAGCGCATCAACCAGATCAAGGGATTCTCCTGCAGGTTGCCCAAGGGCGCGTTCTACACGTTCCCGAATGTCACCAGCACGGGATGGCCGTCGAAGAAGCTTGCCGACGCGCTACTGGAAGACGCCGGCGTGGCCGCCCTTTCTGGTACCGCCTTCGGTGAGTTCGGGGAAGGATACTTGCGGTTTAGCGTGGCCAATTCCATCGCCAACATCGACAAGGCTCTGGACCGCATCGAGCAGTGGGTGAAGAAGAATCTGTAGAGAAGCAGCAAGTTGCGTCTCTCGTTTTGGATGTGTGTGGGGAGCCGGCGGTCGTGCGGCTGAACAGACAACATGAGCAACAACTCTTTTCGTGTCTTTGTCACCTGTGACATCGGCGAAGAAGCGTTGAATGTACTGCGCAGCCGTGGATACCAGGTCGAGGTTTATCCCAAACCCCAGGCGCCGTCCAAGCAACTGATCCTCGAAAAGCTGCGCTCCGGCATCGACGGCCTGATCACTACCATCCGCGATCAGATCGACGCCGAGGTCTTCGAGGCAGGAAAGGGCACGCTGAAAGTCATTTCCCAGCTCGCCGTCGGCTTTGACAACATCAACCGCGCCGACGCCAACCGCTACAAGGTCCCTTTCACCCACACCCCCGACGTGCTCACGGAGGCCACCTCCGAGTTCGCCTTCTTCATACTGGCTGCGCTTGCCCGCAGGCTGTGGGATGCAGAAAAGCTCGTGCGCGAGAACCGTTGGGACTACTGGCATCCCTACCTGCCGTTCCTGGGCGACGAAGTGACGGGCAAAATCATGGCCGTCATCGGCACTGGACGCATCGGCCAGGCCATCATCAAGAAGTGCACTGGCTTCGACATGCACATCCTGTGCTACGACCCCGTGTTCCAGAACACAAAGTTCGTCCAGGCCATCCAGGAGATCAAGGACGTGCGCTACAAGCACGGCCTATACCACGAGCGGATGACAATCAAGTACGTGACGCTGGAGGACGCGCTGCGCCAGGCCGATTACGTCACCATCCACGTGCCGCTGATCCGCCCGGGCGAGAGTGACACGCATACCTATCATCTCTTCGACGAACGCCTGCTGCGTATCATGAAGCCCACCGCCTACCTGGTGAACACCTCGCGCGGGCCAGTCGTGGACGAGGCCGCACTGGCCAAGGCCCTGCGCGAGCGCTGGATCGCCGGCGCCGCCCTCGATGTGTTTGAGCAGGAGCCCCTGCCCGCCGATTCGCCCCTTCGCGATCCTGCGATCGCCGACCGCTGCCGCCTCTTTCCTCACTTCGCCAGCGCTGGCAGGATCACCAGGCTCTCTGCCGATCCCAACAAAGGCATGGCTGGCCGCTGCGTGCAGGGCCTGGTTGACGTGCTGGAGAAGAATTACGGTGGCGACTACACCAAGATGCCCTGGGTGGTGAACAAGGAGGCTTTCGACCGGGCAGCGTAATTTCTGGGGAGTGAGGTTTTCCGCCTCTAGAATGATGTTTGCGGAGTTTGCCCAGCGGCGTGGAGGGAAGGAAAGGCAAGGTAGACTTTCGATGACGATCACGATAAGTGGCAAGCGCAGGACAAGCCTGGCTGTCGTGGCAGTGCTACTGGCAACATTCGCCGGCGCCCAGCAGTCGTCTCAGTCATCAGACGTGAAGGCGGAAGCCCAAGCCCAGCCGACCGTCGTCCGCATCGGCGTTCCGATTATGGGAAACACCTCGACGCGGTCAGTGAACCGCAAGCTAGAGCGCGACTGGCTGGTGCTCGCCTTCCAACCGGATAAGAAGAACAAGAAGAAGAAAGGCAAGCAGCCCGAAACCCAGCGCATCGAAGCGGTGGCGCTGGACAGCGATTCGCCCGCCGACGCCGTCGGCGAAGCACGCGACAAGAACTGCGACTACGTTCTCTATACGAAGGTGGTCGAGCTGCGCGAGCCGGGCGACCCGCAGCGGCGCAACCAGCCGGGCTCGGTGACCATCGGGCGTGATCCCATGTCGGTCTACCCCGACCCGACCGTCATGCACGACCCCGTGCACTATGCCGTGGTGGAGTACCGCTTGCAGCGCGTTGGGGATCCCGAGGCGCGGTTGGCGCAGAGCGTCTCCGGCGAGGAGCACACCGACGAAAACGGCACCGTACAGCGCCTGCTTTTCCTGATTGTGGACCGCATCAAGGACGAATTGCGCGAGCCCAGCCCCACCAGCCCAAAGTGACTCGCGGGTGGCTTCTTGGAGACTGACCAACGACCCCCAAACGAGGATAGTCGGACACGAAAGATCAGAGTTGCGCGATAATAGCCGGTCGGCCCAGTGCCCGGCTGTGCCCGGTTACTAGAGGAGAGATTATGAGCAAGCCCGTTTATATCGCCGCCTACAACCAATCGAAGTTCGGCAAGCTGATGGCCATGACCGTGCCGCAGATTGTTCGCAACGCTATCGAGAGCGTCTGTCGCCAGATCAACGTCACGCCGGCGGTCATCGATGTTGGCTCCATCGGCGCCGCCTGCAATTTCTCGCTCAACCACCAGGGCCTGCTTTCCGGGCTGATGGCCATGGTGCCCGGCATGGAATCGAAACCCATGGAGATGGTGGAGAACGCCTGCGCCTCGGGCGGCCA
>Ga0187776_10001335_pt1 | contig 12283 bp, 12 predicted proteins | sample 0216_BV02_MP12_2_FD_132426 | JGI IMG/M metagenome (GOLD analysis project Ga0187776, IMG submission 132426) | Tropical peat soil microbial communities from peatlands in Department of Meta, Colombia - 0216_BV02_MP12_20_MG | ecosystem: Environmental > Terrestrial > Soil > Wetlands > Peat | place...
CAATTGATCAATGACCGGTACGGAACGGCTTGGGAAAAAATCTCGGTGGTGCCGTGCAGTATCGATCTCGCCCGTTTCAACCCGGAAACTGTCACCCGCGAGCGTATTGAGGCGGTGCGGGCCGCGTGGGGCATCAAGCGCGATACCAAGGTCATTCTGATCACCGGCCGTATCGTGCGGCGCAAAGGCCATAACGTCGTAGTCAAGGCCGTAAAGCGGCTCAAGGAAGCAGGGCTGAAGAATTTTTTGTGTGTGTTTGTCGGTGAGGACCGCGGACGCACACGTTATACTGGCGAGCTATGGGACCTTGTGCTGGCGACGGGGACAATGGACGTGATCCGCATGGCGGCGCCCATTGCCGACATGCCCGCGGCCTACACGGTTGCATCCGTCGTTGTATCGGCTGCCGTGCAGCCGGAGGGCGTACAGCGTGCAATCCTCGAAGCGCAGGCGATGGCACGTCCCGTTATCGTGTCCGATCTTGCCGCCGGTCCTGATGTGGTGCTCACCGCACCTGCGGTACCCGAAAGCCGGATTGCCGGCTTTCGTTTCCAAACCGGTGACGACGCGTCCCTGGCGGCGGCCCTGCTGCGGCTCTTTTCCATGCCCGAGCAAAACCGTGCGACCATCGCCCGCCGCGGTCGGGAATGGGTGGTCGATCATTTCAACCCCGAGATCGTTGCAGAGCAGACGCTGCGGCTTTACGGCGAGATCGCCCGGCGCCCCGCGGTGCGCAAGTCCAACAAAAATTAAAGCAACTTAAAATCGGAGCAATTTGAACACTTTGACGGCAGATTCCGATCCAACCGTCGAGAATCATGGCGGAACTACGTTGACTTCTTCCCCGTTTCTACCAATCTTTCGCTATTCCGGCGGCACGCGCCGAACTGCGCCAAAGGACAGTCGCAACAGCATAAGGAGCAAAAAGCCATTCGTCGTCCGATGAAGTCTGCGCTGCCCGTTCAGAAGGACGGCCCGCGCGTCAACGAGGAGATCCGCGTCCGCGAGGTCCAGCTAATAGATGCCACAGGCCACAATCTCGGCCCCACACCGATCCAAGCCGCGCTAGACATGGCGCAGGCCGCGGGGCTCGACCTCGTCGAGATCGCCCCCAACTCGTCGCCCCCCGTCTGCAAAATCCTGGATTACGGCAAGTACAAATACCAGGCGCAGAAAAAGGCAGCCGAAGCCCGCAAAAAGCAAAAAGTCGTCGAGATCAAGGAGATCAAGCTCCGGCCCATGATCGACGACCACGACTATCAAGTGAAAATGCGTTCGATGAAGCGCTTCTTCGAGGATGGCGACAAGGTGAAGATCACCTTGCGCTTCCGCGGCCGCGAAATGGCCCACCAGGAGCTCGGTTTTAAACTGCTGGACCGAGTGAAATCGGACACCGGCCCGCTCGCGAAAGTCGAATCAGAACCGCGGTTTGAAGGACGGCAGATGATCATGGTGCTGGCGCCGCGCTAGCTATCACTCGCAGGTCGAGCAAACGCGCCACCCAGGGATTACAGTGGCGCGTCAGTGTTTTAGCGCAGTCTCACCGCGCGCGGCGGGTGGTTGCATGGGCATGCGGCCTCTGCCATAACGCCGGCCATCGCCGCCCGGCCAGTAAGGGCTGCCGTGGCGGCGATTAACGCTCAATCCCGAGCACCCGCTCCAAGGCACCAGTGCCTTTCGAGCATATTCCGGCCGTGCGGGCTCGCCCGCCATACGCCGATGAGGAGAGCCAAATGCCCAAGTTGAAGACCAAATCGGGCGCCAAAAAGCGCTTTAAGATCACCGCGACCGGCAAAGTGAAATACCAGCAGACCGGCAAACGCCACGGCATGATCAAGCGGACCACAAAGACGATCCGCGAGCATCGCGGCACGAAGGTGCTGTTCAAATCCGACGGCGACAACATCAAGAAATATTTTTTGCCGAACGGCTAACCGGTTCCGCACGGCCGCCCGATTGCGGTCTTGTCAGCTTCCAAACGTACTGCAAGGAGATTTTCAATGGCCCGCGTCAAACGTGGTGTCACGTCGCACGCCAAGCACAAGAAGGTCCTGAAAGCCGCGAAGGGCTACTACGGACGTCGCAAGAACACGATCAGAATTGCCAAGCAGGCGGTCGAAAAAGCGAATCAATATGCGTTCCGCGACCGCAAGCGGCGCAAGCGCACTTTCCGCGCGTTGTGGATCCAGCGTCTGAACGCCGCGGTGCGCCCGTTCGGATTGAATTACAGCCGGTTCATCGCTGGCCTGGCCAAGGCCGGGTTGACCGTGGACCGCAAGGTGCTGTCCGACCTCGCCATTCGCGAGCCTGCGGCTTTTCAGGTCATCGTGGAAAAGGCCAAAGCGGCGTTGCCGGCGTGAGGTCCTGGTCGCCAGCGGTGTCCGTTCGTCCGCAAGAATGATGATCGGGGAAAGCTGATGTCCGACATTGCAAAACTCGAGATGGAAATCTTGGCCAGCATCAACGCGGCCAAAGACGAAGCCGCGCTCGAACTCGTGCGTGTTGCAGCGCTTGGCAAGAGCGGCTCGGTATCCGCGCTGCTCAAGACGCTCGGCGCAATGACGCCGGAAGATCGCAAGACGCAAGGGCCCGCCATCAACGGATTGAAGGACCGCGTCACCGCCGCCATCGCGGCGGCGAAGAATGCGCTTGCCGCGGCAACGCTCGATGCCCGGCTCAACAGCGAAACCGTCGACGTCACTTTGCCGGTGCGCGAGGCGCCCGCCGAAACCGGCCGGGTGCATCCGATCAGCCAGGTGACGGACGAATTGACGGCTATTTTCGCCGACATGGGTTTCGCCGTTGCCGAAGGGCCGGATATCGAGACCGACGACTACAACTTCACCAAATTGAATTTCCCGGAAGGCCATCCAGCGCGGGAAATGCATGACACGTTCTATTTCCCGGCCAAGCCCGATGGCTCACGCTTGCTGCTGCGCACGCACACTTCGCCGGTCCAGGTGCGCACGATGCTTCGTCAGAAGCCACCGATCCGCGTGATCTGTCCTGGCCGCACCTATCGCAGTGACTCGGATCAGACGCACACGCCGATGTTTCATCAGGTTGAGGGCCTTGTGATCGACAAGAGATCGCACCTTGGCCACCTCAAATGGATTCTCGAGGAATTCTGCAAGGCCTTCTTCGAGGTCGACAATGTGAACATGCGATTCCGCCCGTCGTTCTTCCCGTTCACCGAACCGTCGCTCGAAGTCGACATTCAATGCCGGCGCGACAAGGATGAGATCCGTTTCGGCGAAGGCAACGACTGGATGGAAATTCTTGGTTGCGGCATGGTGCATCCCAACGTGCTGCGTAATTGCGGACTCGATCCCGACGAGTATCAGGGTTTTGCCTGGGGCTTGGGAATCGACCGCATCGCCATGCTCAAATATGGCATGCACGATCTGCGCGCGTTCTTTGAAGCCGACGTGCGCTGGCTTGCGCACTATGGCTTCCGGCCACTCGACTTTCCGACGCTCGCCGGAGGCCTGAGCCCGTGAAATTCACGCTTCCATGGCTGAAGGAGCACCTCGACACCGATGCCTCGTTGGCGGAGATCGTCGGCAAGCTCACCATGATCGGGCTCGAGGTTGAAAACGTCGAAGACAAGGCTACCCTGCTCAAGCCCTTCATCATTGCCTCGGTCATCTCCGCAGAAAAACATCCCAACGCCGACCGGCTGCGCGTCTGCATGGTCGATATCGGCGACGGCAAGCCGATCCAGGTCGTCTGCGGCGCGCCCAACGCGCGCGCCGGCATGAAGGGTGTTTTCTCGGCGCCCGGCACCTTTATTCCCGGAAAGAATATCACCCTCACCGTCGGCACCATACGCGGCGTCGAGAGCCGCGGCATGCTGTGCTCGGCGGCCGAACTGATGATTTCCGATGATCATGAGGGCATCATCGAGCTGCCGGCCGACGTCCCGGTCGGCAAGTCCTATGCCGAATGGGCTGCGGTCAGCGATCCGGTCATCGAAATTAATCTCACCCCGAACCGGCCGGACTGCACCGGTGTTGCCGGCATTGCACGCGATCTGGGCGCTGCTTCCATTGGCACCTTCAAGAACAAGGTCCCGAAGCCGGTGAAGGGCGCGTTTCCCTGCCCGGTCAAGGTCACGCTCGATTTCGGCAAGACGCCGTCGCTGTGCCCGGCGGTCGGGCTGCGGTTGGTCAAGGGCGTCAAAAACGGCCCCTCGCCCGATTGGCTGCAAAAGCGCCTCACGGCGATCGGCTTGCGGCCGATCAATGCACTGGTCGACATCACGAATTTCATCACCTTCGACCGCGGCAGGCCGTTACATGTGTTCGACGCAGCAAAGGTGCACGGCAATCTGACGGTGCGCCGCGCCAGGAACGGCGAGAAGCTGCTCGCACTCGACGGCAAGACATATACGCTCGATGAGGCGATCTGCGTGATCGCCGACGAAAACGGAGTCGAGTCGCTCTCCGGCATCATGGGTGGCGAAGCGACCGGCTGCTCGGAGAAGACCACCGACGTGCTGATCGAGTCGGCTTTATGGGACGAGATCAATATCGCGCAGACAGGGAGAAAGCTCGGCATCAGCTCCGATGCCCGTTACCGCTTCGAGCGTGGCGTCGATCCGGCTTTCATGGTGCCAGGTCTCGAGCTGGCGACGCAGATGGTGCTGGACCTGTGTGGCGGCCAGCCATCCGAGATCGTGGTTGCCGGCGATCCTTCTCCGAAGGAGAAGATCATCGATTTCCCGTTGAGCGAATTGCCGCGGCTTGCCGGACTGAAATTGTCGCTTGCCGACGTACGGCGCGTTCTGGAAAAGCTCGGATTCTTCGCGGCAGGACAGGGCGAACGCGTCAAGGTGGCGGTGCCGTCGTGGCGTCCTGATGTGCATGGCCGCGCCGATGTCGTCGAGGAGATCGTGCGTATTGTCGGAGTTGATCGTGTCCCTTCGACGCCGTTCGCGCGCGAGCATGCGCGCAGGCCGGTGCTCACCGTAATCCAAAATCGCACCCGCAAGGCCAAACGCGCGCTCGCAACGCGCGGGCTTGTTGAGGCTGTTACCTGGTCGTTCGTGTCGAAGGCAGAGGCTGAACTGTTCGGGGGCGGTAAACCGCAGCTTGCGCTCGCCAATCCGATCGCGGCCGAATTGTCCGACATGCGGCCAAGTCTCATCCCCGGCCTGGTCGTGGCGGCGCAGCGCAATGCCGATCGCGGCTTCCCCGACACGGCGCTGTTCGAGGTCGGGCAAATTTTTACGGGCGACAGGCCGGACGACCAGCTCACCGCCGCCAGCGGTCTGCGCCGCGCGCTTGCCAAGCCCAGCGGGACTGGCCGTCATTGGTCGGAAAAGGCCCAGCCGGTCGATGCTTTCGACGCCAAGGCCGACGCTTTTGCCGTGCTGGCCGCGGCCGGCGCGCCGATGCAGGCCCTGCAACTCGTGCTCGGCGGCCCGGCCTGGTTTCATCCCGGACGTAGCGGCACCATCCAGATCGGCCCGCAGAATATTCTGGGCCACTTTGGCGAATTGCATCCACGCGCTGTGGCCGGACTGAAGGCCGAGGGCCCGCTCGTCGGTTTCGAGGTCATCCTGGAGAAAATCCCGGAACCGAAGGCGCGGCCGACCCGCGCGAAACCCTTGCTCGAGATGTCGCCGTTCCAGCCGGTCGAGCGCGATTTCGCATTCGTGGTCGATAGCGCGGTGAAAGCCGTGGATATCGTACGCGCGGCGCAGAACGTCGACAAGAAACTCATCACCAACGTGACTGTGTTCGACGTCTATGAAGGCAAAGGCATCGAGCCCGGCAAGAAGTCGATCGCGATCGCGGTTACCATTCAGCCGCGCGAGAAGACCATGACCGATCCGGAAATCGAAGCGCTTTCCGGAAAAATCGTCGCCGAGGTCTCGAAACGCACCGGCGGCGTGTTGCGCACTTAAGCCGGAAGCAAGTCCGCGTAGGCGAACCCGTCACGCTCGACCGTTTCGCCGAGATTGACTGCAATCTTTCCCTCCAGCATCGGGCCCGCAGAAACAAAGGAATGGAATTCGCCATTTTCGCCGCACGGATCGGCGCCGGCGGGCAGCGCATCGAGCAACGCGGAATCGAAGCAGCGCCCGGCAAAGCTGGCCGGCAATTTCTTCAGATCTATAGTCGACAAATACGCTTGTACGCCTGCATCGATCATCTCGCGCGCAAGCGTCCTCGTTGGCCTCTGCCACAGCGGAAACACCGGGGTGATGCCGGTGCCGGTGAGTTGCCGTTCGCGGTACGCCCGCACGTCTGCCAAAAACAAGTCGCCAAAGATCATGTGCGTAACCCCAGTCGACCTGGCACTATCCATCGCCGCCGCCATTTTGCGTTCATAGATCTCGTTTGGGCATGGATAGGGAATGCGCACCACGCTCGCCGGCAGACCAACGGCCGCGAGTTGCGCCAGCAAGAGTTCCTCGCGCACGCCATGCATACTGACCCGGCCGAACGTATCGGTCACCGTTGTCAAGGCGCCGACGATGTCGAAGTCGCCGGCGCGGCGCACCTCGTGCAGCGCCCAGGCGCTGTCCTTGCCGCTCGACCAGGCAATAAGGGCTTTCGGTCGTCTTGCCATGCGGTGCCGGTGCTTTCAGTGAGACATCGCCTAAGCCCCGATATGGTATCCAAAAGCTTGCCGGGCGGGGGGATTCAATTGCCCACCCCTCGCGGCGCGCGCGGACCTTATGGCTAATGATCGGTAATTTCCGCCACGCGGCTCCGCCGAGGCGCGCGCGATGAACCAAATTGCAATGACTTCTCACTAGCGTCGTTTGCTGCGCGGCGGGGAACGAGCAGCCCGCAAAGGGGAAGGTCTTACGGCAGGAACTGGCGCCGAGAACCGATCATGAGCTGGATGTTCGATGGGGTTGGGCGCTTTCTCGCCCACTATCTGGAGAAGCCGGTGCAGGGGTATGAGCCCTTCACGCCGACCGATCCGCAAGCTCTTCGGGCAACTTTGCAGCCAGGCGACGTGCTGCTGGTCGAAGGCAACAACCACATCTCAGGCGTCATCAAATACCTGACCCAATCCACGTGGTCGCACGCCGCACTCTACGTCGGCCCGATCGGCGACCGTGCCACTGAAGACGGCGAACCATTGGTTCTGGTGGAGGCCAATATCGGTTGCGGCGTGGTGGCGGTGCCTCTGTCGAAATATGCGCGCTTCCACACGCGCATCTGCCGGCCAACGAAACTCGATGACGAGGACCGCGAGCGCGTCTGCGCTTACGCGACGGAGCGCATCGGTTTCGACTACGACCTCAAAAACGTCATCGATCTGATGCGATACCTGTTCCCATTGCCGGTGCCGCAGCGCTGGCGCCGGCGCATGATTGCGCTGGGTTCCGGGCATCCCACGCGCATCATTTGCTCCGCGCTCATCGCACAGGCATTCGAAGCGGTGCGCTATCCGATCCTGCCGAAGATAACGCGCCTCGAAAGCGAGGCGGCGCGGCAGGAAATTCTGGAGATCAGGCACTCTTCCCTTTATGCGCCGCGCGATTTCGACATTTCCCCATACTTCGAGGTGGTAAAGCCGACCATCGTGCGCGGCTTCGACTACAAGGCCATGGCCTGGGCGCATCTGCCGGCGACTGATGCTGACGACATTGTGTCGCTGGTACCGGCGGACGACGACACGCTTTCACCGGTGGCGTAGAGACCGGCCTTGCCCTGCGGCGCGGGCGGGCTTACCTGTGCCGCCATGTTCGAAGCCGCCTTTAATGCTCTCGCGCAAATGTTCGCGCCCGCCTTGCGGCATGTGCTGCTGAAAGCGGTCGGGCTTGCACTGATTCTGATTGTCTTCATCGGCATCCTGATGCATCGCGTGCTGGCGGCCTGGGCGGAAACCGGCGCCAACTGGGCCGAGCAGACCTCCGGCTTTGCACCGCACGCGGTGTGGGCCGCGCTGGCCTGGATCCTGTCGATCATGGCAGGCCTCGGCATCATCACCGGCGCGTTGTTTCTGATGCCCGCGGTGTCCGCTTTCATCGGCAGCTTCTTTGTCGACGAGATCGCCGACGCCGTGGAACGCGAGCACTATCCGGCCGATGCGCCCGGCAGGGCTTTGCCATTTTTCCTCGCGCTGATCGAAGGCATCAAGGTCGCCGCGCTGGCGTTGCTGGTTTACCTGTGCGCCTTGCCATTTGTGTTGTTCGCCGGACTTGGCGTGATCATGCTGTTTCTGGCGAATGCCTATCTGCTGAGCCGGGAATATTTCGAGCTCGCCGCCATGCGATTTCGTCCACCGCGCGAAGCAAAAGCCATGCGCAAGGGCAACGCGATGTACATCTTCATTGCCGGCTTGTTCATTGCGATGTTTGTGTCGATCCCTGTCGTCAATCTGGCGACGCCGATATTCGCCATGGCTTTCATGGTGCACATACACAAGAGATTGTCAGGTGTGCGGCGCGAACTGGTGGAACCGCCACGCGCAAGCTGAAGCAACGCTAGATTTTTCTCTGCGCAGCGTTCCAGTACTTTTCAAGGTTTGCAATAAGCGCGGGACTGAAATGGCAATATGCCTGCTCGCGGCAATACACCGCCATGTAACGGCGGAAAGTGTCGAGCGGTTCTTCCCAAGCCCGAAGCGCCCGCCGATTGCTGGCCGCACTGACCACGCCCGAGCTGGTGAAATTATCGATCACCTGCGCAATGCTTTGTTCCATCTGGTCTGGCGGCACGATGAGATCGCAGATCCTGCGTCCTTCGGGGCTGTCGCACTCCAGGCGGCGTCCCATCATGATCGCCTGCCGCGCCACGCGCGCGCCTAAAAACCGCGTCAGACGCAGATTGGCGGCACCTGGAATGATTCCTTCCTTGCGCGCGGGAAGAGTCATGTAGGCATCGCTGCCGGCGACGACATAGTCCATCGCCAGCAGGTACTGGCAGCCGCCGCCGATGGCGAATACGTCAAGGCCGGCAATCCACGGCTTCTCGTGAGTCCCGCCATACATTTCATCCGGACTTGCACGGCCTGTTGCAACCCCGCGAAACATCTTGTTCACGACTCCCATGTCGCGGCGGATGTACCAGAGAAGCGGAATCTTGCCGCGATAGAGATGGGTGAGATTGATTCCAGCCGAAAAAATCTTGCGGCCTTTGTATTTCGGGTGGTCGACGATATCGCCGCGCAGTACGCAAATTTCGCTCGCCGGATCGAGGATGGCGACATCGGTGGCAATTTCCGTCTCCTCGAGCGTGTCGTCGTCTTCGGCGTTGAGGAAACGCGGATTGCACACGGTCACGACCGCGGCCTTGCCCTGCCGCTCGACCTTGGCCGGACCAAAATTGATCGCGCCATTCCGGAGGAATTCGGCGCTGCGTTCGACCGATTCCGGCTTTGGCAGCAGCATCGATTGGCAAAGGTGCATGCCGGCATCGGGAACGGCGAGCACCTGCGCGAGAAAAATCCCCTGGTCGATTTCGACCCCGTCTTTTTCGCTTTGCATCACCGCGCTTTCGGCGCCCACCTCTTTGCGCGTCGGCGTCAGACCGGGAACAAGTTTGGCGGCGTCATAGACGAGATCATCGACGCGCCGGAAATTCGCGAGATTTTTGGTGAGTTGGCGATAGACGGTTTCCGCATGCGATTTGAGAAAATCCTCGCGCGCCCGACGGCAATCACGGAGGATCGATTCGGCCGCCTGCTTTTGCTCGACGCTGCGTTTCGGTTTACCGGGCAGCTTTGCCAGCAGTTCGGCACCCGCACGCCAATATTTGCTGGCGGCCGCAACGTCGCGCTTGTAATTCGCGCTGGCCCGGAAGCTGGCCTTCTGCCACGTCGCCACTGGCCTAGGAGAAAGGCCGGCGCGTTCAAAACAGCTGTTTGAATCGGCGTTACCGGCGAGTTTGGCCTTGCCGCGACCGCTGCCTTCCATACGCATTCTCCCGACGCAATTTTTTATTTTACGACTGTCTTGCCCGGCCAGCGGCACAGATCGTTGATGATACACTTTTCGCACAAGGGCTTGCGGGCGACACAAGTGTAGCGCCCGTGGAGAATAAGCCAATGGTGCGCATGGCGCTTGTATTGCGCCGGCACCACTTCGTCCAGTTTCATTTCGACCTCGAACGGCGTTTTACCGGTGGCAAGGCCGGTTCGATTTCCGACGCGGAAAATGTGCGTATCGACCGCGATTGTCGGCTCGCCAAAGGCGATATTGAGCACCACATTGGCGGTCTTGCGGCCGACGCCGGGCAGCGCTTCCAGCGCTTCACGCGAACACGGCACCTGTCCGCTATGTTCGGCCACCAGCTTCTGCGACAGCCCGATCACGTTTTTCGCCTTGGTTCTGAATAGTCCGATTGTCTTGATCAATTCCCGTACACGCGCTTCGCCTAGGGCAACCATTTTCTCGGGCGTATCGGCGAGCGCGAACAGCGCAGGTGTCGCCTTGTTGACGCCGGCGTCGGTCGCCTGCGCCGACAAGACGACGGCCACCAAAAGCGTGAACGGATTGATGTGCTGCAACTCGCCTTTCGGATCTGGATTTGCTTCCTTGAAGCGGCGGAACGCTTCCTCAATTTCCGCAGTTGTCCACTGCTGCACCGCCCCGGCCGCCGCCTTGGCATCTGCCGCCGCGCCCTTACGCGCAGGCTCTAGTTTGGCGCGCTTCCGCCTGAGCGCCGTTTTCTTGCGCGCCTTCGCCGACGACTTGCGGCCCGGTTTTTTTGCCATGAATTCGGTATACTGAGCGCAATGACCATCGACAACGCCGGCGATCTTGAACCCACCATCTTTTCGGAAACATTGACGCCACACCGTTCGCTCGGCCGCGTGGGGTTTCTGGTTCTGATACTGCTGTTCGGCGCCGTGAGCTTTGTCACCGGCATGCTGTTTCTGGCGCTCGGCGCCTGGCCCGTCTTCGGCTTTTTCGGTCTCGATGTCTTGCTGCTGTATTGGGCGTTCCGGTTGAACTACCGGCACGCCAATGCTTACGAGCAGGTGACCGTCACATCATCGGTACTCAGGATCCGCAAAGTGAGCCATCTCGGGCACGTGCGCGAGTGGGTGCTCAATCCGCTTTGGGTTAAGTTGGACAAGGTCGAGATGGAAGAGTTTGGTATCGACCGGCTGTTTCTGGTTTCGCGCGGCAAGAAGCTCGCGATCGCGACTTTCCTCGGCCCGGACGAAAAAGCGGGTTTCGCCAGGGAACTCGGGCGGGCGCTCAGCGAAGCAAAGCGCGGCCCCACACGCACAGTATTTGAATAGACAGGAATCGGGTGGTTTGGTGCCCCGCCACGCTCTAGATAGCGGACATGACAATGAGCCTGGCAAAATCGAGCGTGATCGACCGTTTCACCGAGTTCGCGCCGCTTGCAACGGCGGCCGCCGACTACGACATCGTCCGGCGTGCCATCGCGCATATTCGCGGGAATTGGCGCGCGCAGCCCGAAATCGAAACCATTGCCGACGCGGCCGGTGTCACACCGACCGATCTGCATCATCTGTTCCGGCGATGGTGCGGCCTGACGCCAAAGGCCTTCCTGCAGGCGCTCACGCTCAACTATGCGCGTGAACTGCTGCGCTCATCGGCAAGCGTGCTCGACACTGCATACGAAGTCGGCCTGTCGGGTCCCGGGCGTCTGCACGATCTATTCGTGACCCATGAAGCGATGTCGCCGGGCGAATGGAAAGCCGGCGGTGAAGGTCTCACTATCACATACGGATTCCATCCCTGCCCATTCGGCATGGCGCTGGTCATGACGACACCGCGTGGCCTCGCGGGTCTTGCGCTCGCCGATGCCGGCAAGGAACGTGCAGCGCTTCGCGATATGCGCGCGCGCTGGCCGAAGGCCCGCTACGTGGAAGACTTCGCGGCCACCGCCGCAACGGCGCGGCGCATCTTTGATCCCGCCTTGTGGCGCAGGGATCAGCCGCTGCGCGTGGTGTTGATCGGCACCGACTTTGAAGTGCGCGTGTGGGAAAAGCTGCTCGATATCCCGATGGGCAAGCTCGCCACGTATTCAGATCTCGCCGCGAAAGCCGGCTCGCCCAAAGCCGCGCGTGCGGTCGGAGCTGCGGTTGGGAAAAATCCGATTTGCTTCGTGGTGCCGTGCCACCGCGTCATCGGCAAGGACGGCGATATCACCGGCTATCACTGGGGTATCACGCGCAAGCGCGCCATGCTGGGCTGGGAAGCAGGTATGGCCGCGGCGGCCTAGAATTATTTGTCCCGGCCGGAGTGCAGCACACCGCAAGTCGCATGTTTCCGACTTGCGGCCATATTTAGAGCACCGCGCTGCATCCGGGGAACATGAATCACTACGCCGCCAGA
>Ga0187776_10001336_pt1 | contig 12268 bp, 8 predicted proteins | sample 0216_BV02_MP12_2_FD_132426 | JGI IMG/M metagenome (GOLD analysis project Ga0187776, IMG submission 132426) | Tropical peat soil microbial communities from peatlands in Department of Meta, Colombia - 0216_BV02_MP12_20_MG | ecosystem: Environmental > Terrestrial > Soil > Wetlands > Peat | place...
TCGAGTCTCGAAAGCGCGTTTTTTACGTCCTTTTCTCTCTCCCTGACATCCCTGACAACATCATTGAGCTTCTCCTGAAGGACCTTGCCTATCTCGTCTATTTTCGCCTTGGTCTTGTCGTCAAGTGCTTCGTATTCTTCCTCTGTCAGCGGCTCCCCGCCCTTCTTTACCGGGACTATCATAAGCCCGCTGACGGCCTTCCTTACCGAAAAACCTTTGCTCTGAGCCTCTTCCTCGAGCCCCGCAAACATCTCTTTCTGCTTCTGCTGGAACCCTTCGAGGATTTTGTTCTTCTGCCTTTCGTACTCCTTTGACTCGAATATCTTCGGTATTTCAACTTTCAGTATCTTTATGAGTTCTTCCATGTCTTTATGGAAAATCGACGCCTTTCCCGGTTCCATAGAAATCGCCAGGGGAATATCAGGGTTTTCGAAATTGTATACGTAGCACCAGTCGGCGGACACCGGCTCTTCCGCGGCCTTCTTGCTCAGGAGAGATTTTATGGTTGTCAGTTTTCCTGTACCATTCTCGCCGAGGATAAAGATATTGAATCCCCTGCTGTCGAGGTTCAAACCAAAATCTATAGCGTCCAGCGCCCTCTCCTGCCCGATCGTTTCTCCTAACTCAGGAAGTTCGTCCGTTGTCTTGAATGTAAAAACCGACGGGTCGCAACAGGAATATAATTCGTCACTGCTCAGTGGTTTGGGCATCTCTACCTCCGTTCTTAGCCTGGTATGGTAATACCATATAGGAATAGAATCTAATTTGCAATATGCGAAATTACTTTTTCTTCCTCGCCGCGAGCTTGTTCAGAGCATCGATGTAAGCCCTGGCAGCGGCAACAATGATATCCGTGTCTGCGCCGTTGCCGCGCACAATCCTGTCATCTTCTTCCAGGGTAACGGTCACCTCTCCCAGGGCATCCATTCCACCCGTAATGCTCCTGACCTCGAACTTCTTCAATGTGCTCCGGGTGCCGGTTATCACTGATATCGCCTTGTATGTTGCATCCACAGGCCCGTCTCCATGCTCCATCCTGTCGAATATCTCTTTTCCCGCCTTCATCTTCACCGTAGCAGTCGGTTTTTGAGAGACACCGCTCGTGATGCTCAGGTCTATGAGATTGTAAACCTCGGGGGTCTTTGCGGTCGCCTCCGAAACAAGCGCCTCTATGTCTTCATCATAAATGTCCTTTTTCTGGTCGGCAAGTCGCTTGAACCTTTCGAACGCGCTTTCTACCTCCTCGGGACTGAGCGTGTAGCCCAGCTCCTTAAGCCTCGTCTTGAAGGCGTGTCTTCCGGAGTGTTTTCCCAAAACGAGCTTCGTGCTCTGCAGCCCTATGTCTTCGGGCTGCATGATCTCGTACGTCGTCTTTTCCTTCAGAAGTCCGTCCTGATGTATTCCCGATTCATGGGCGAAGGCGTTGGCCCCTACTATGGCCTTGTTCGGCTGAACAGGGATGCCTGTTATCTTCGACACGAGCCTGCTTGTCCGGACAATCTCTTTCGTGTTGATATGCGTTGCCGCCTTGAAGAAATCCTTACGCGTCTTTAGGGCCATGACTACCTCTTCCATAGAGCAGTTTCCGGCACGTTCACCGATGCCGTTGACCGTACATTCCACCTGCCCAGCACCGTTCAACACGGCCGTCAGGGAGTTTGCAACCGCCAGACCGAGATCATTATGACAGTGGACTGAAATTACGGCGATTTCCCCTATCCTGTCCTTTATGGCCCTGATAAGCTCGCCGAATTCAGCCGGCGTCGTATACCCCACGGTATCGGGAATATTCACTGTGGAGGCGCCCGCCTTGATGACAGCCTCGATAACTTCCAGGAGATATGAGACGTCCGTCCTTGTGGCATCCATCGGTGAGAACTCCACATCTTCAACAAAACCCCGCGCCAACGCGACCATCTCCGCCGATCTCTTCAAAGCCTCCTCCCGGCTCACCCGGAACTGGTATTTCAAGTGTATGTCGGATGTCGAATGGAACGTGTGAATCCGCTTCTTCGGAGCTTCTTTCAGAGCTTCCCATGCCCTTTTGATGTCCTCTTCCCTGGCCCTGGCCAGGCTGCATACGACGGGGCCTTCAACTTCGTTCCCTATCCTCTTTATAGCTTCGAAATCCCCGGGTGAACTTATCGCAAATCCCGCCTCGATGATATCAACCTTGAGGACTGCGAGCTGTCTGGCCACCTGAATTTTTTCATCGACTGTCATGGATGCGCCGGGCGACTGCTCACCATCGCGCAGCGTAGTATCAAATATCCTTATCATCCTCATGACCTGACCTCTAATGCCTGTTTCTGTTTTTTGTAATACAGATATATATTCTCAATAATGCCCTCAGCCAGGTAAATCATCGCAAAAACGAATAGTGCAATAGCCGGATGAATAACGATAATCACGGAGACAAATACAAAGGCGACGAGTATCCAGAAGGGCTTCCTTCTTTTAAAATCGATCTCCTTCAGGCCATGGAATCTGAGCGTGCTCACCATGAGTATCGAGAGGGAGATCGTCATAAGTAAGATGAACACGTTCTTCTCGGGCAAGGCAGCCCATATTTCGTTATAGAATACCACAAGGGTGGCTATTATCGTCGCCGCTCCGGGGATCGGCATCCCGGTAAAAGCCTTTGACTCGGTGGAACCCATTTGCACGTTATACCGCGCCAGCCTCAGGGCGCCGCAAGCAGTAAACAAAAAAGCGGAAGCGAACCCTATCCTGCCGAAGGGAGCTATCGCCCAGTTATACACGAGTATAGAAGGCGCGACGCCGAAGGCGACAAGGTCCGAAAGTGAATCGAGTTCGATGCCGAACCTCGTCGTGCTGCTTGTGAGTCTGGCCACCCACCCATCGAGGCCGTCAAAGACATCAGCGATCACGATCGCCCACGCGGCATGTATATAATTGCCCTTTATGGAAGAGAGAATCGAAAAGAACCCGAAAAACATGCCGCAAAGCGTCAGGCTGTTCGGGAGAACGTAAATCCCTTTTTTCATAGATGTAATTATAATAGAAACACCGTAATTTTGCGTCAAAAATCATATTTTTCGAAGGCATGAGAAAATCGCTTCCGATAGCTTTTTTGAACTTCTGTTCCCTGAAAAGAAGAGATGTGAGAGAATGATGAAAGGATTAGATTCTTCCTATTATTGTTTCGCCGGCTCTTACTTTATCGCCCAATGCTACTGAAATCGCGGTATTCTTCGGAAGATAGACATCCAGTCTCGAACTAAATTTTATTATCCCGTATCGTTCTCCCATCCTGAGCAGATCCCCTTCCTTCTTCCTGCACACAGCGCGCCTCGCCAAAAAACCTGCCACCTGTCTGACAAGAACGTCACCGTTTCTTGTTTCGAGAACCATTTCAATATTCTCATTTTTTACTGAGGCTTCATCCTTGTAAGCGGCCGTAAAACTGCCCCTGTTGTGTTGAACCCTCTTGACCTTTCCATCGCAGGGCGCGCGGTTCACGTGTACATCCAGAGGTGACATGAAGATGCTGACTTCTTTCATATCGGCCCTCAGGTACTCTGATTCGAATACGTCCCTTATCACGATTACCCTTCCGTCAGCAGGCGACGCAAACGCGTTCTCAGCATCCGGTATAAGCCGCTCCGGGTCCCTAAAAAAATAGAGCATAAAAAGAGTAAGGAGAAGTGGAATAACTGCTCCATAGAGACTAAAGGCAGCGGTGATAACCGCAACCCCAGCGAGGCCGAATATAAACGGGTAACCCTCAGGAGCGAATTTAGGCATTCGTATTAAAGTTGAAGACGAACCACGGCTTGTAATTAAAGGCTGTCATTCCCGCTTGTCGGAAATCCTTCCGAAGTAAAGAGAGATTCTCGCCCCGGTGAGTCGCCGAGGAGACCGGACATGTCGGAATGACAACACTTTGGCGATATCCGTGCCGCGTCCTCTCACTTTTTAGGCCTTTGACTTGTCGACGAGCTTTCCTTTCTTGAGCCATGGCATCATAGCTCTGAGCTTCGCTCCGACCTCTTCTATGAGATGCCTCTCACCTTTCTTTGTGAGGGCATTGAAAACAGGCTTATTCGCCTTGCACTCTAATATCCATTCTCTTGCAAAGGCACCGTCCTGGATCTCCTGAAGGATTTTTTTCATCTCCTTTTTCGTCTCTTCGGTTACAACTCTCGGCCCCCTGGTCAGATCACCATACTGCGCTGTATTACTGATCGAATATCTCATCGTGGAAATCCCACCTTCGTAAATCAGATCAACGATGAGCTTGACCTCATGAAGACACTCGAAATAAGCCATTTCAGGGGCGTATCCTGCCTCAACAAGCGTTTCAAAGCCGGCTTGAATGAGAGATGTCAGGCCGCCGCACAAAACCACCTGTTCGCCGAAGAGGTCGGTCTCGGTCTCCTCCCTAAAACTTGTTTCTATAATACCGGCCCTTCCCCCTCCTATTGCAGAGGCGTAGGCAAGCGCGATATGCTTTGTGTCCTCGGAAGGGTCCTGATAGAGCGCGATAAGACAAGGGACCCCGCTTCCCTTTGTATATTCCGACCGCACCAGATGGCCCGGGCCTTTAGGAGCCGCCATAAAGACATTGGCATCGGCCGGCGGTACAATCTGCCCGAAATGAATATTGAACCCGTGGGCAAAGGCAAGATATACCCCCTTCTTCATGTACGGTGCTATATCGGCCTTATAGATATCGGCCTGATATTCGTCGGGAAGAAGTATCATAATAACGTCGGCAACTTTAGCGGCTTCGGGTGGGGTCATGACCTTCAGTCCGGCTTTTTCGGCCTTGTCCCAACTTGCACCCTTTCTGATGCCCACGATAACATCCATCCCGCTTTCCCTGAGATTGTTCGCATGCGCATGTCCCTGACTGCCATATCCCATCACCACTATTTTTTTCTTCTTGAGAACTTTCAGATCCGCATCTTTATCGTAGAAGACCTTTATCATGACTCCCTCCTGAAATAATTGAGTAGGCTGATGAAGCAGAATTATTATATTACAATCGCTTGGATTTTTCTATTTGAACGTGCCCAAATAAAATTTTTCTTACGTTCTATAAAAAAGAAGAAAAAATCACCTATATAAAAATTACACAGTCATATATAGTTTTTATATAATTATCCGGTTTCCCTGCACAATCGGTTCAAAAATATCCTGATAAATCAATGACAGTCCTCTCCTTTATTCGTGGCATTTACTTTGCTACCATCTTATCACATTCTTGAACCTCCTGAGAATGAAGGCATCCGGAAATAAACGGGAGGGTTTACATGGGCTGGGGGCGGGCTGACAAGTTTCATCACCGTTTCTCGAAACTGTCAGGAATATGAGTTCCGGTCAGAGCGTGTGGAGAGGGGATCTAAGCAGCCTGACCGGATCTCATATGCCAGCTCTGGACCGGCCAATATCTCCCTGAAACACCGAAACAAACCAGTCTCCAGAATAAGAATAGACTTCTCGAATCCACAAGAGCTGGTATATCCAAAAGAAACCTCCTGTAACCCAAAGGCAGTTAAGCATTGAGCATACCGGCTTATAATCATTGAGAACCCGAGAACCGTGTGATATCATTATCTTGTATTAAAAGGCGATTCTATGTAGCTATACGGAACATCATGATCCCTCAAATCTCAGACCTCTCAGAAAGGATGATTGAATTTGAATAAACAGTCAGTGACGCTTTCTCGAAAAAAGCTCAGGCAGATCAGCTGGGACATCGGTCATATGTATCCTCTCCCTCAGACCGCTGACTATATCGTTCTTTCCATGATCAATCCCCATCTCGGCCATGTGCACTGGCACATCACGAAAGGATCGGAAGATTCGCTTATGCAGCGAAACGGTAGCAAAGCTCGCTTCGTTGTGCGGATCTATGATGTTACTGACATCATTTTTGACGGATCCAACTCCCACTTTTTTTTTGATCTCGACGTGGGAGGATCTGAAGGAAGTTACTATTTCGGAATTGATCGACTTCCGAGGAACTATCTTGCAGAGATAGGGATTCAGAGCGGAAACGTCCGCCATGTATTTGCAAGATCCAACAGTGTATTCTTCGACCGGGACCGCCGTTCGGGAAATTACCAGGTCGCCGGTCTCTTTGTCGGCGGCGCATTGAACAGGGTCTTTGCCGTCGAAAACATATTTGACGCCCCGGTCTATGAAAAGATGAACGGGGAACTCGCCGGGATAGAACGCGAAGAGGCGCTTTCGATAGCCGTAGTATTTCTCTGTATCGAAGGTATATCGAGTCTGGAAAGCCCTCTCAGGGTTCTCATCGAAACTGTATCCGAGAGATTCACTAAATTCAGGGGGAGAGCACAATTATTCTCATCGCACACGGGGGTCTCGATCGATTATGCGGATGAATTCTTGCTCGACCGAATACATTCCCTCTCAGAAAAAATCGTCGATGATCTGGCCTCTGTGCATAAAAAGAACCCGTTTCACTTGATCCATTGCCATGATTGGTATTCTACCGTTATCGCCCTCGCTGCGGCGCGGGAATTTCATCTTCCGATGATACTCTCACTGCACTCGACCGAGCATGAGCGGTCACACGGAAACAGAAGAGACCCTCTTTCCACAGCAATTTGTTCGTGGGAAGAGAGGGCGGTGCAGTCGGCTGAACTCCTTATCGTGCCACATTCTTCAACTCGCCAGCAGGTCGTAAACCTCTATAATGCTCGTCCTGAAAAAGTCTTCATCATTCCCGATGTTCTGACTGAAGGGCCCTCTTCAGTCCCTGCCGACTCTTCTGACGCAAAACGTCGGTTTGGCCTGAATACGGAGGCCCCTGTCGTACTTTTTGCAGGAGAAATTTCTCACGCTTCCGGCGCGGATCTCCTCGTCGACGCATTGCCGACTGTCTGCCGCAACCATCGTACGGCACAGTTCGTGTTTGCAGGAGACGGCCCCCTTAAGGCAGAGCTGGAGTCCCGCGTCCGGCGCACCGCCGTCGGTCATCGGTGCCGTTTCTTCGGAGATGTCCCGAGAGAAACCTTTGAGGTACTCCTCGCGGCCTCAGACTTTGTCGTCATACCCGCCCGAGTGTGGCAGGACGAGGGACTGGCCCAGATGGCTATCGGCGCGGGCAAACCGGTGCTGACCACCCGCCAGGCGGGAATCAACTGCGTGGTCCACGGCGAAACCGGGCTGGTTACCTTTGATAACCCCGGCTCCATCGTATGGGGAATCCAGGAACTGCTGTTCAATCCTTTGCAAGGGGTCATCCGTCTGGCTGCAAAGAAGAACGCAAGCAAGAGTCCTTCAATGGAAAACATCGCGGCCCAACTCTATATGCATTATGAAATTGTCCTCAAGAACTTTCAGGGAGCCAAGAATGCCTAAAGGGTATCTCGCCTTTGTTCTCCACGCTCATTTGCCTTACGTCCGCCACCCCGAACATGAGAGATTTTTGGAGGAGCGATGGCTCTTCGAGGCTGTCACAGAAACCTATATTCCTCTTATCAGGTACCTTAACCGCCTCATCGAAGAACGTGTTTTTTTCAAACTGACTCTTTCCATTTCCCCATCCCTCCTTGCGATGTTGGAAGACCGTTTACTCCAGGAACGATACGGAGCGCATCTTTTAAGATTGATCGAACTGAGCGAAAGAGAGATGGACCGCACGCGTCACGAGCCACATTTCCGCTACCTTGCAGAGACATACCACCATTTCTTTAAGGAGGCCCTGGACATTTTCGTCAAACAGTGCAGTGGAAAACTTTCATGGGCATTTAAACAGTTTCATGAACACGGCTCCGTCGAGTTGATTACGACAACAGCAACACACGCCGTTCTGCCTCTTCTTTCTGCCCAGCCCAAAGCAGTCGCTTCGCAGATCATTACCGGTCTGGACTACTTTGAAAACATCTTCGGTTTCCGTCCGCAGGGTATATGGCTTCCTGAATGCGGCTACTATCCTGGAGTCGATGAACTGCTCAGCAAAGAAGGAGTGCGCTTCTTTATCCTGGAATCACACGGCGTAGAGCACGCCAGCACAACGCCCTTTCACGGTGTTTACGCTCCTCTCTACACGCCCTCCGGCGTGGCGGCATTCGGCCGAGACCGTGGGAGCACGCAGCAGGTATGGTCGGCCCGTGAAGGGTTCCCCGGTGATCCGGCCTACAGAGAGTTTTATCGGGACATCGGACATGATCTCGATTTCAATTACATCCACCCGTACATAGAAGGAAATATCCGCGTCGATACCGGCATAAAATATTACCGGATTACAGGTCCTACATCTTGGAAGGAGCCTTATCATCCGGACGCCGCGCGAGAGCGGGCCTCACAGCACGCAGGAGATTTTTTGCATAGGAGGGCCGCACATATCGAGTACCTGAGTTCCTTAATGCATACCTTGCCGATCGTCGTCGCACCCTTCGATGCCGAATTGTTCGGCCATTGGTGGTTCGAGGGCCCTCAATGGCTCGATTATGTTATACGAAAGGCGGCCTTTGATCAGGATACTCTCGAACTGACCACCCTCTCCGGCTATCTCAAACGTCATCCCGTTCACCAAACGGGAGTTCCCTGCACTTCCACCTGGGGGCATAAAGGATTTTTTGAGACGTGGCTCAATGGGAAGACCGACTGGATTTATCCCCAGGTCTATGAATGCTGCCGACGCATGGAATCTCTCGCTGCCAGATACAGCGCCGGTAGAGTCCCTGATCTCATTCTCAGGGCCCTCGCCCAGTCTATGCGCGAACTCCTCCTGGCCCAGAGTTCGGATTGGCCGTTCATTATTAACAACGGCACCTCTTCCGAATACGCTGTCCGCCGCGTGAAAGACCATGTGGCACGATTTCACTACCTTGCCTCTTCAATAGAAAACAACTCACTTAACGAAGAATATCTTGCCGCTGTGGAAGAGATGGACAACATTTTTCCGAATGCAGATTATACGCTCTTTCAGTAAGAACAAACTGGTTCCGAATTCCTGTGATTACAAGAAATGGTGCAAAAAAAGTGTATGTTGTTCTCTTGCTCCAGCTTTTCGCGCCAATCACTGGAGGGAAATCAGCCGCTTCATATCGGGCTCACGGTCCGCTGTCACCCGCGAAAATAGCATGGAGAAGAGCTGATAGCGTTCAGCATCCTCCTCCTCTGGATTACTTCGTTGCAGGCGTTGGCCGTGTTGGATAATGTTTTTCGACTTCTTTCAGAATATCTTCCTTCAGCTTTGTGATCTCTTTCTTGAACGCATCGTTAGCAAGCATTTCATCGGGCAGTGCGTCGAACCTTTTCGTGATCGTCTCACGCAGAAGCTCACTGACCTGTCTGACCTGCCGGTCGATCGAGGTTTGGGTATTCACAGTGGCCTCTATAAGCCGGTTGACCTGATCGTTGCTGACAGCCAGTCTTTGATCGATCGAGGTAAGGGAAAGGAGCAACTGATCGAGCTTTTCAGCACTCTGCCGGGCGGAAACAGCAGTGAGCTGAGAAAGACCCATCATTTGTCCCTCGCAAACACCCGACAAATTAACCTCTCTCGGCGGAACCCATCTGCCCAGACAAACTTGCGGTCCCGTTACAGTCCTGACAATTGTATATCCTTCAAGCTCTTGGGTTTGGCACCGGACTGATGACAAACCCACGATGAAAAACACGAACCAGATTGTAGTAACACCAATTAGTATCTTCATGGCTCCTCCTACTTAATGCGACAATTTGAGCAAAGTCCCGAATAGCCCCTCATAGCTATTTATATCACAGAACAGGTGACCTGTCACCAGTTATCGATGTCGGCTTTCATTGGTCTCTATCGTGAGACGAGATGCAAGAACGGGTGAGGTTTCTCCGGAACGACAGCCTGCAATGGTAGGGATATGAAGCCCCGGAGAAGAAGACAATTCATCACGTATTGTTCTACAATTACATCCATGGTCGACGTCAGGTCCAGATTAAATCCCGCTCAATATAAGGCCGTAACGATGACCGACGGCCCGGTGCTTGTAATCGCCGGCGCGGGTTCTGGAAAGACGAGGGTCATAGAATACCGGGTCCTCAACCTCGTTCAGAACGGGATCGGTCCGAACTCCATCCTCCTTCTGACTTTTACAAGAAAAGCGGCCCAGGAAATGATCTCACGCGCATCCAGGCACGATCCCCGATGTACGAACGTCGAGGGAGGAACGTTTCATTCCTTTGCGTACAAGAATTTGAAAAGGTACTCGAAGGCCATCGGTTTTCCCGGTTCCTTCGTAGTTCTTGATGAGAGCGACGCCGAGGAGGCGATTCACCGGTGTGCAGCAAGAATGGGCCTCTATGAGAGGGAGAGGAGGTTCCCGAAGAAGGATACCCTGAGGTCCATCATCAGCATGTCGATAAATAAAAACGCTCCCATAGGGGAGGTCATAAAAAAAGAGTATCCCCATTTCATCGAAGACATTGCTGATATAGACACCCTCAGACGAGAATACGCGAAATACAAGATCGACAAGAACTACCTTGACTATGACGACCTGCTCGTCTTCCTCCGCATCCTGCTCGAAAACGAAGATGTAAGGGACAGACTCTCACGAAGGTATCGATACATCATGGTCGACGAGTACCAGGATACAAACAGGCTCCAGGGAGATATCGCACACCTCCTCTCTCAAAAAAACGGAAATATCATGGTCGTCGGTGACGACGCCCAGAGTATCTACGGGTTCAGGGGCGCATCACATGAGAATATCATGGAGTTCCCGAAAAGGTTTCCAGAATGCACGATCATCAAGCTCGAAGAAAATTATCGCAGTTCGCAGGCTATTCTCGACGTGGCGAACGCGGTGATGGAAAACATGAAGCACAAATATTCGAAGTGCCTCATCTCCGCAAAGAAGGAGACGGGACAGAAACCACGTCTTCTCTTTTTCAGAGACGCTTATGAGGAAGCCGAATGGGTTGCAGACAGCATTAAAAAACTTCTTGATGAAGGGGTCCCGCTCGGCCACCAATGCGTGCTCCTAAGGTCTCTCTATCTGTCTATTCCGCTTCAGTCCGAACTGAGCAGAAGGAATATCCCCTATGAGACGTTCGGGGGGCTTAAATTTTACGAGACAGCTCATGTCAAGGATGTATTGGCCCATCTGAAGGCGACCGTAAACCCGAAAGACGAGCTCGCCTGGAACAGGGTCTTGATGCTCATAGGAAGGATAGGCCCAAAGACCGCCGGAAAACTCACCGATGAATTCACTATCCGGCCTTCTCTCGATAGAATTCTGAAAGAAGTCTTTCCCCGGTACGTAAAGGGATATTCGTATTCAGAGGGACTTGCGCGCCTCCAAAAAGCGCTCGGGGTCTTATCCCACGAGAAGACGGAGGTCGGAGAAAAATTCGAGGCCGCCCTTGACTATTATTTCCCGCTCCTCAAGGACAAATATGATGACTGGCATGTGAGGCTCAACGACCTGCAGGCGTTGAGACAGATAGCTATGCGGTACGGTTCACTCGAAGACCTTCTGGAAGATTTTGCGATCGAACCGCCTGAACGGGGTGTTTGGAGGGTTGAGCCCGAAACAAAAGAAGAAGAAAAGCCCCTGGTGCTCTCCACGATCCATTCTGCGAAGGGCCTCGAGTGGGATACCGTATTCGTCGTGGGTCTTGCGGACGGCGTATTGCCGGTAACATTTGCGCTGGATAGCGAGGACGAGATCGAGGAAGAGCAGCGACTGTTTTATGTCGCGGTCACGAGGGCAAAGAACAGACTTTCCCTGACATTGCATCATGAGGGCGTAAGGGGCGGCATTGTCCAGTTCAATAAAATCTCAAGGTTCGTCGACGTCCCTAATGTCCTGTCGACACTGGACTTCAAAGGCGACGTCGCATCCAAAACAAAGGGATATCGGGAAAAAGGGGCGGAAGGGGCCGCGTTCATATACGACAAGGACTCGCTCCTGAAAAAAATTACAGACTTCTACAAGTAACCGGACATTTACCCAGCATGACGCAAAAAGAAAAAATTTCCCCCGCACCGTTGCAACCTGCTTTTTTTTGTTGTATGATTTTTTTGAGGAAGATGTTGCGGGCGAAAGGAGGTGAGGAGATGAAAAAACCTCTCATAATCGTTCTTGCATTGAGTATTCTTTTGGTCTTATTTTCGGGATGTGCCTCAAAAGATTACGTCAAGCAGCAGATCGATCCTTTGGTTGACAGGATCAGTAAACTTGAGGCAAGGGTGTCGGCACTCGAAGCGAAGATGGCCGGCATGAGTGCGGTATCGCCGGAGGCAGAACAGGCGAGGAAAGATGCTGCAGAGGCAAAGGCA
>Ga0187776_10001337_pt1 | contig 12268 bp, 15 predicted proteins | sample 0216_BV02_MP12_2_FD_132426 | JGI IMG/M metagenome (GOLD analysis project Ga0187776, IMG submission 132426) | Tropical peat soil microbial communities from peatlands in Department of Meta, Colombia - 0216_BV02_MP12_20_MG | ecosystem: Environmental > Terrestrial > Soil > Wetlands > Peat | place...
ATGAAGATCGCACTGAGGGTCAGTCGCCCGCGTCTCATTTGGGAGCCCCGGCCGCGGTCGGCGGCGGCACGAAATCGCTGTGCGCCGAGGGTTGACCGCCGTGCGAGAAGGTATGCTCAAAGGCCATGACCTTCCAGCGATCTTCTTCCGAAAGCTTTTCCTTCCAGGCCTTCATCTTGGTGTTCGGCACCCCTTCCGAAATTCTCCAGAACCAGAAACTGTCCGAAAAGTATTTTATATTTTCTGCCTGACGGAAGTCCCGGGCGCCCTTTTTAACCGGTTTGCCGTCTTTTCCGTGGCAGCTCGAGCAATTGACATCAATATTCGCCTCGCCCATAAAGATTTTTTTCCCTTCCTCGACGATCTTTGGATCCGCCCACCAGCCGTCCGGCATGTGTTTGGCAGCGTACTCCGCCGGAACCGGAGGAAACTCGAGAGGGCTTTCCCCTCCGCCACCGCACGCCGCCATAAAGCCCATCATACCCATGAATCCCAATATGCATGCGAACCTTTTCTTGATCAACTTCATAATCAAACCCCGCTCCTTTCCGTCTCGTTTCAAAGGGGACTAGCGTCGCCCCTGCCTATGCAGACCCTACCCTTGCCCTGTCGTCGCGACCCATAAAAAAACGCTTTCACCCTCACGGTTCATGGGGGAAAGCGTTATGACCGACACCGACCTTGGATATGGCTCGTTCCTCCGCGCCCTCAACGTGAAACCCTACCGTCCTTTCTTTAGCGATTTCTGAGAGGCCGGATGCCGACGTCCTTTGCCCCGACGAAAATAAACGAAAACGACACCCGCACCCACCGTCAGGGCCACTCCGGCCAGCACCGGGGCTCCGAACCACCCGGATGCCGGATGGTCGGTTCCCGGCGATCCAAAATCCACACGGGCTTTCCGAACGGTGACCTTGTCGTTCGGATCGAACTCCGCCCTGATCGATTTCCGTCGATCGAGGGCCGTTACGATGATCTCATCGCCCAAATCGGTATTGTGGAGATGCAACAGCGCTTCATAATCGCCGTTACGATCGGTGAAGGACGTCATTCCTTCATCCAATCGAGGATCCACCACGATGACCTTGGTATCCGCTACGGGATGGCCTTGTTCATCGTGAACCGTCCCATAAACCGTAAAGCGGTGGTCGGTCTCATGCGTCGCGTGGGCCGGTGATAATGAGAGAACGAACAAAACCAGCCAGGCTCCTCCTCCCCAACTCCATCGACCGATCAAACCACGACCATCCTCAAGCTTCCGGCGACTCCTCGCGGTTGAAATACGGCCGCAGGAGATCGCGCATCGAGATCATTCCGACCACTTTTCCATCCTCGGTCACGGCGAGGTGACGAATCCCATTCTCGACCATCTGCCGCCCGGCTTCCTCGAGTTCGGCGTCCGCTTCGATGCTCATGAGGGGAAAGCTCATCACCGCATCCACGGTGGTGATCTGCGGACTAAGGCCTTGGGCCACAACTTTATGAACGATGTCCGTTTCCGTAATGATCCCGAAGATCTGATCTTCTTCTTTAACTAAAAGGCTGCCGATGCCATTTTTTTTCATCAAATCGGCTGTCTCTTTGATCTTAAATTTTTTGGTGATCGTAAACACACTCTTGGCCATCATGTCTTTAACCTTGACCATAAATGCGATACGCCTCTTTTCGGAAGCGGTCCTTCTCGGAAGAACTACCGTGGAAGGCATGATCTATAAACTTGAGGGTCGTATTGTTAACATAAAATATAGGACTTGTCAAACATTTTTTGCGGCATTTTTTGACGGTCTGGGGGGTTACATTGACAAACCGGAGGAACGTGTTTAAAATGATTTGAATTGCTTGTTTCACCGATGGTTACAGGGATTTCCGGAATGCCAAAATGAAAAAAATCGGGATCATTGCCAAACCGCAGAACTCTCATGCCGTGAAGAAAATTTTGGATGACCTTCTCCCCTGGCTGGCCCAGCAGGGAAAAGAGACGTTTCTGGATACGGACACCGGTTCCATTGCCGGTCTGGCCTCTCCGCACCAGAAATCGAAGATCCCTTCCCTTGTCGAAATGGTGATCGTGCTCGGCGGCGACGGTACACTGCTGAGCGTCGCCCGCTTGGTGGAAGGAACCGATGTTCCCATCCTGGGCGTTAATCTCGGGGGACTGGGCTTTCTGACGGAGGTCACGGTTGAAGAATTGTTCAGCACGTTGACCAAGATCTTCAAGAACGAGTTCGTCACGGACGACCGCCTGATGCTGAAGGCCGTCGTCCATCGGCAGGGTGAACGGGTGGCCCAGTCCCTGGTTTTAGACGATGTCGTCATCAGCAAGGGGACTCTGGCCCGGATGATCAAGTTGGAAATCTTCATCAATAGTCAATTTGTCACCGCCTTGAGGGGAGACGGGCTGATCGTCGCCACGCCCACCGGTTCAACGGCCTACTCCCTGTCGGCGGGCGGACCGATTATTTATCCTACGCTCGAGGCCATGGTGATCACCCCCATCAGCCCGCACACCCTGACCAACCGGCCGATCGTGATCCCAAACAATATCCATGTGGAGGTCGTTTTGAAAACGCGAGAGGAAGGGACGACGGTCACTTTTGACGGTCAGGTCGGCTTTTCGCTGAGACACGAAGACGTGGTCGAAATTGAAACGGCCGAAAGCAAGATCAAGCTGATCCGGTCACCCCAACGAAACTATTATGAAGTGCTTCGGAGAAAACTGAAATGGGGAGAAGGGTAAACAAAACCCAGCGGGAATTATGACAATCGTTTGCGCTGAATGGCTGACAACATCTGTTGATTGGTCGGAAATTTAAACCCTTCGATAATCCCTCTCCGCTTTCCTTCCTCTTCTTCCATTTCCAGGAGCAATCGAAGGTCTTCTTTGCGTACCGCGTCCGGTTGTCGTTTTCCGATGAGGCGTCTCAACTTTTGGACTTTCTCCTCGATCACGGCCGGCTCCAATGGAGAGCGGGTGGCCAGATACCGATTGAGGACCTCGCTGCACCAATCCCCGTCTCGCTTAGCCACGCCGACCAGCCCTTCACTGGCCTTGCGAGCCCAGCCGGTCAGGAAGACGCCTTTGAGCACCTGGCCGGTCTGGGCGTCGTACGCCTGAAACAGGGCATCGTCCGGCTCGTTCTGGGTTCGATTGGGGTTGGTCAGAAACGATCCGTTCTTGAACGGCAGGCCGAGTGTTTCATCCACTCGGTCCCCCACCGCGAAGATGACGCTGTCGCATCCAAATTCGCAGTAGGTCTTTAACCCGACGGCGGAGAAGTCCTCCCCTTTCGGTTCCAATTTGGTGTCTTCCAGTTCCAGACCCCGAATGCGATTTTTCGAATCGGTCAAAACCCGGCGCGGTGAGGAGAGGAAACGGAAGCGCAGCATCGTTTCGCTGCCAGCCGGCTCGCATTTTGTCATCTCTTCCATCATCGCGGACATCAGATGATCGGCGTTCTGGCCAACCGCTTCCAGACGCGGACGGATTCGAGAAAATTCCTGGCTCAGATCCTCTTGATCGATATTATCGCAGACCGCGCGAACCTCCTTGGGGTTGTACTTCCGCTCCGCGGGGCCCCGTCGCGCAATGGCCGTGACCTCTTTCACCTTTTTGTAACGGATCAGCCAATGGGCGATGTCGACCATCACATCGCCAATCCCGATGATGGCCACCCGCTGGCCGAGCTCAAACGGACGCTGGCTGAACCCCGGCAATAGGTTATAATGGTAAACGACATCCTTGGCATGGAAGACGCCCATCGCGTTATCCCCATCCACGCCGATCGTTTTGGTCCCCTGGGCCCCGGTGGCAAAGACCAGAGCGCTGGCGTCGATCACGTTTAGATCGGAAAGCATAACGTCGTTATTCTTGCCGACCGTCACATTGCCGAAATAATCGACATTTTCCCTATTCAGGATATCCCAATATCCTTTCTTGAGCCCTCCCCGGAGCCGATGTTTGTTCGGGAAAATCCCGTATTCGGCCAATCCGCCGAATTTGATGTCGCGATTTAACACCACCACGCGGTGGCCTGCTTTGGATAGGTTATTCACTACCGCCAGTCCAGCCGGACCGGCCCCGATGACGATGATGAGGTGTGAGGACTGATTTTTGGATGCCATATATCGCCGTTTTCTTCTTCGTCCCTTGATCGCTTCGTGACTGCTAATTGGAGAACTATTCCCGAACCCGCTTCCGGAATAATAACGAATATGGCAAGACAAAATCGTAGCCAGTTTAGCATACCAATTCAGGGATTGTCAAAAACTATGTTTTGCATCTTAAGTGATCAGTATTGAGGAAGTTTTACAGGAGAGTTAAGAACAAAGGACGGTTATACATTGTGAAAATATGGCAGTTGAGGGACATGAGCCAATTAAAATTTGGTGGAGCTGGCCGGGATTGAACCGGCGACCTTCTGATTGCGAACCAGACGCTCTCCCAACTGAGCTACAGCCCCACGCAAGCTTTAGGATATTTTATTTGAAATTAATGACGGGTTCAAGCCGTTCCTTAAAAATTCGTTCTAAGCGCGAGCGATAGATCCGATCAAACAACTCTCCCCCATCGGGAAACAACTCCAAAACGTGTTCCCGGGCCGCGATAATGCGCTTGCGGGCCTCTGTATCGGAGCCCGTTCTCCAACGCAGATCCGCGGCCGCCTGATCCACGATCCGTCGTAGCCGCTTGAGTTTGAACTCTTCCGCAAGAAGATCGAGCAATGGATCCGTCATGACAATACGGGCGTGCGAATCTCTTTGTCCTTGGGTCGAAGACGCGACGTGATCAGCCCCAGATATTTGTTCAGCAGATGGCTGCGCGTCAGGAAACCCAGAACCGGTTTACGGCGAACGCCCAGTTTTCTAAGCTCCGCCAGAATTCCGGGGTCCTGGTTATCAATCTTCAACCCTTTGTACAGCACATCGACTGCGCTGGATCGACGATTTGCCGTAAGATAGACGTGCGCAAGGTTGATATAAAACTCCGAACGATAAAATTCTTTCTTGATCGCCGTTGTGCAATAGGTTACGGCCTCCTTGATTCGGTTTTCCCCCAGCGCCAAGGCCAATCCGAAATAGGACAGCAATTCCGGCGGAACCACAGAGGATGGATCCTCTTCGTAGGCCGATAACATACGGCGAAAGTACGACAGCGCTTCCGGGTAATTCGCTTCTTTGAGATAGGCGCAACCCAGTAAAAATGTGTCATTGAGCAACATGGCCGTTGATCCTCCCATTTATGAGAATATATTATAGGTCCTTATCAGAGACCGATCTCGATCATGGGCGATATGGTTTCCGCCCCGGTCATTTTTTGAGCCGACTTTAGAATCACCCGCCGACCCGAGACTTCCAAACGTTGCTCCGCAAAATACTGAATGGCCTGGGGAAGGATCCGATGCTCCTGCTCCAAGACCCGTGCCGCCAGCGTTTCTTCGGTGTCACCCTCGAAAACCGGCACCGCGGCTTGAATGATGATCGGGCCCTGGTCCATCGACTCATCCACGAAATGGACGGTGCAGCCCGAAATACGGACGCCCCATTCCAAGGCCTGTCGGTGAGCGTGAAGCCCCGAAAAAGCCGGCAGAATGCTGGGATGAATGTTGATGATCCGATTCTTATACGGCCCGATCAATCGGGACGTAATCAAACGCATGTAGCCGGCCAGGATAACCAAATCAACTTGGTGCTTGCGCAACCGATCAACGACGGCTTCATCATACTTTTCACGATTCGGGTAGTCTTTGGGATTCAGATAAATGGCCGGGACTCGGTTCCGGCGGGCATGTTCGAGAGCCTGGGCCTGCGGTCTATCACTGATGACCACCTCCACGCTTGCATCGATCTTGACGGCCGTGGCGGCGTCCATGATCGCCTGAAGGTTCGAGCCGCGGCCAGAGACGAGAACCCCCAACCGAAGCTTGGGTCTATTCATAAACGACCTTTTTCTCTCCCCGGATGACCTTCCCGATTAAAAAAGACGGCTCACCCAGACGTTTGAGTCTGTCCATCGCCCGATCGGCCTGCTCGGTATCGACCACGGCCACCATCCCGATTCCCATATTAAAGACCCGATACATTTCTTCGATCGCGATCCCGCCCTGTTTTTCAAGCCACTCGAAGACAACCGGGACGGGCCAGCTTCCCCGTTTAATTTGCGCCTGACAACCCTCGGGAAGAATGCGCGGAATATTACCGGTGAGACCTCCGCCGGTGATATGGGCCAACCCCTTTACATCCAGATCGCGGACCAGATGCAGGATGGATTTGACATAAATTTTTGTCGGGGTTAAAAACTCTTCGCCCAGACGATGGGTCCATCCGGAAATCTCATCCGTGAGTTTATGGCCCGCCACCTCAAAGGAGATCTTACGGGCCAAGGAAAACCCGTTGCTGTGCAAACCACTGGAGGCGAGACCGATAAGGACATCTCCGGTTTTGATGCGGCTACCATCAATAACCCGGCTCTTTTCAACCACACCCACTGCAAATCCGGCCAGATCGTAAACTCCCTCTGGATAGAAGGAAGGCATCTCGGCCGTTTCTCCGCCCAGCAAGGCGCATCCGGCCAAGCGGCAGCCTTGGACGATCCCGCGGATGATTTCGACGGAGATCTGGGGCTGCAACTTACCGGTTGCAAAATAGTCCAGAAAGAAAAGCGGCTCGGCGCCCGTCACCACGACGTCATTGACGGACATCGCCACCAGATCAATTCCGATGGTATCGTGTTGATTCATTTCGATTGCGATTTTGAGTTTTGTCCCGACTCCATCGGTCCCGGAAACCAGTACGGGATCCTTATACTTTTTAGCCTCCAGTCCGAATAACCCGCTGAATCCGCCGATATCGGTCAGGACTTCAGGACGGAATGTGGAACGAACCAACGGCTTTATCGTCCGGACAAATTCATCACCGGCTTCGATATCGACACCGGATGTCTTGTAGGTGAGACGTGGCATGTTCAAGATTGTACCTTTAAACAGTGCATCGTAGTAATGATACAAGAAAAGTCAAAAAAGATCAACTGCCTCACCTCGCTGAAAATGGGCAAATTTAAAAGATTTTCCCCCAATCCGTGGTTAACAAGGTCTGCCTGCCCGAACAAAGAAAGAGGCACGGCACCTTACGGTACCGTGCCTCGTTTTTTAAAAAATATGGACTACTTCTTCTCCATCTTCATATCCATCTTCATTTCTGTTGCTTTGATGGATTTTGCGTGTCCATTGGCTTCATCCACTTCAACATTAGCACCGGCTTTGATATCTCCGGTCTTCTGTGTTGAATTATCAAAATGGATCCGGTGCTCTTTCCCGTCCTTGTCTTTGACGACATAGAACGAACCGTCAATCTTGCTCAGTTCGCCCGCGATCATACCGGCCCAGCTCATACTGACAAAAGACAGAGCCGCAACCGCGATGATCAAACCCAATAATATCCGCTTCATGATGTTTCACCCCCTCTCCAGAACTGAAAATTAGCATGAATTCTAATCGGGACTCATTATCACCCAAGGATCCACATCCGTCAAGTAGATTCAGCCGGAAGGCTTTCTGCCTAAATTCACCAACACTACTTCTTTTTTGTGGCAGGCTTGGCTGCTGGCTTTTTTTTCTGGAGTTCCGCGAGCTTTGCTTTAAGGTCTGCATTCTCCTTTTCAAGATCGGCATTCTTCTTCTTCAATTCGTCCACCTGAGCTGTAACCTGACTCATCTGGGACTGCATCGCCGCCTTGTCCTTCGTCATGGTATCCACTTGCTGTTTCAGCCGTGCATTCTCATCCTTCAACTGTTTTGATTCACAACCGGACAAGACAGGTAAAAACAAGAACGAGAGAATTACCGCCGACACGATCATTTTCCGCATATCATTCACCTCCTCTCTACGTCTTAAAGGTTTTTGTGCGTTTGTTTCTCCGAACCCGTACTGACGCGGCAGTATAATCGTTTAACTCAGAGATTACAACTGCCCTGAGCCCATCGGAAACATCAGAGCATTTTTTATGCCACTTTTAAAATAACTTATATTTAAAAAATCTCTTTGAATCTTAAGACGTTGGGTGGAACCTCAACGTTAGCGGTAAAACGTTTCAGGAATGCTAAACCTTTTCTGAGGTCTTGTCTGCCTCATTTGCGGCAAGGACGCCGGGTTTCTTGATCCCGTGCTTCTCCAAACGGTATTGTAACGTTTTATAGGTTAGACCTAGGAGTTTCGCCGCTTTCATGATGATCCAGTCGGATTGCTCCATGGCTTTAAAAATCAATTCACGCTCAAGTTCTTCAAGTGAGATCCCTTCGGCGGGCAACTCCAGTCCAAGCCCGGTCATGGGAGACGGCAGCCGACAGATTTCCGGAGGCAGATCGGCGATGCCGATCACATCCTGTTCGCAGAGGAGGACAGCCCGCTCAATGGAGGACTCTAATTGCCGAACATTTCCCGGCCAGGAGTACTCAAGCAGTTTGCGCATAACTTCACGACTTATGCCTTGTATCTGCTTCCCTGTTTTTTGGCTATAAATCTGTATGAAGTGCTGAACCAATTCTGGAATATCCGTGCTGCGTTCGCGCAACGGCGGCATCTGGATCGAAATAACGTTCAATCGGTAGTAGAGGTCTTCACGGAACTGATCCTTTTTGATCTCTTGGTCAAGACGCTTGTTGGTGGCCGCGATGACACGGACATCGATGGCGGTCTCTTCCGATCCCCCAATTCGTCGGATCTGTCTCTCTTGAAGCGTGCGAAGCAACTTGCCCTGCAGGTGGAGACTGAGATCACCCACCTCGTCCAGAAAAAGCGTTCCACCATCGGCCGCTTCAAAGAGGCCGATTCGTCGACCGATCGCGCCGGTAAAGGCCCCCTTTTCATAACCGAACAACTCGCTCTCAATCAACGTATCGGGGATCGCAGCGCAATTGATCGCCTGAAAGGGTTTGTTCTTTCGCGCGCTGTTGAAGTGAATGGCACGGGCCAAAAGTTCCTTCCCGGTTCCGGACTCCCCGTTGATCAACACGGTCGCGGTGCTATTCGATATTTTTTTAACCACTTCGAAAACTTTCTGCATCCGCGGGTGATTCCCGATGATATTGTTGATATGAAATTTTTCTTGAAGTTGCTGGCGAAGTCTATTGTTTTCTTTGACGAGAGAAATCTTCTCAAAGGCCCGTTTTACGGCGATTAATAATTCTTCCCGCTCCAGAGGCTTGGTGATGTAATCCAACGCACCCAGTTTCATCGCCTCGACCGCCGAATCGATTGATCCGTGCGCCGTCATGATGATGAGTGAAGCTAATGGGTTCAATTGAAAGATCTTCTGAACGATCCCCAGCCCATCCGTATCCGGCAGCTTCAGATCCGTCAAAACCACATCGTATTCTCCGGTTTGGAATTTACCGATGGCCTCTTTTGCGGTCGAGGCCAGGTCCACTTCATAATTTTCAGACCGGAGAATGAGCGCCATAATTTCACGCTGGGACCGTTCATCATCGATCACGAGGATATTGCCCGGTTTCATGCATGTACTCCTTCCATCGGAAGCGAAATGGTTACCGTCGTTCCCATTCCTTTCACACTGGCGACCGAAATGGTTCCACCGTGCTCCTCTAAAACTCGTTTTGTCAACGCAAGTCCAAGTCCGATACCCAGTTTTTTGGTCGTGAAATAGGGCTCAAAGATCTTTTGAAGGTGATCCGCCTCGATTCCGCAACCGGTATCTTCAAAATGCACCAAGACCCGACTGTTCTCGTCGTCCGATTGGGCATGAATTCGTAATACTCCGCCCTGACTCATCGCTTGAAGCGCATTGACGGTGATGTTCACAAAACAGTTTTTTATCTGCTCCACATCGACCAGCACCCGCGGAAGGTCATTGATGCCCCGGGTCTCAAACCGAACCCCTTGGTCCACGCCTTTAGGAAGGGCCAATTGCAGCACTTCGGACAAGATGGAGGACAATTCGGCCGACTGCATCTGCAATCGTATCGGCTTCCCAAAATCGAGAAAATTTTCGATCATCCGGTTCAAGCGATGGATTTCGGTTTTAATATTGACGACCAGCTTGTCGATTTCTTCCTTATCAAGAAAACGGGCCCGATCCAACTGAATGCGTAAGTGGTCAATCGTCAGGTTAATCAGGTTCAGTGGATTGCGGATTTCATGGGCGATACCCGAGGCCAACTGGCCGACGGCCGACAGATGTTCCGCGTGGCGCAGGCGGCCCTCAAGGGATTTCTGCAGCCGCAGCTTCTCCACCATTTCATTGAAACTCCGAGTCAGCTCGCCAATCTCTTCTCCGCCTCCTTGAACAACCAGCGGCGTACTCAGATCGCCGGCCGCAACGTTCTTGGCCGCCTCCACCACTTGTTTAATGGGTCGGGTGTACCGCCAAGCCAAGTAGAAGGAAAGGAAGATACCCACCGAGAATATCGCGATATGCACCGCCAGACGCGTATAGAAGCTTTGTCGGATCAGGCGGTTGAAATCATCCATGATCATGATGATATGGACATAGCCCAGCTGTTCACCGCCGACGACAATCGGGACCAGGATGTTGTAGGGCTTTTGGTCTTTCTTCGCTCCGGCGTCTTCCCCAATCCGCTCCGTAATGACCAAATCGCGATGCTTGGGATCCGGCGGACGCTCCTTCCGATGAGGGTTGGAACTGGCGATGACCTGATTTTCATTGCTCAGAATAGAAATCTCTTTAACGCCCTTCTTATTAAGTCGAGTGACATAATCCCTTAAGCGGGCCTCATCCGTCGTCCCGTGCGTCGTCAATTGCTCGACGCTGATCTGGATCGCTGTCGTCAAGTCCTCGGTGTCAGCCATTATTTCTTTGACAACCGCTCGTTCCGTCAACCAATAGAACGCCAAGGACGCCATCAGGGACAGAAACAACATCGAGAGCATCATGAGCAGAAGCTTGGTATTCAGACGGAGATTTTCTAATCGGCTGGAGATTTTTCTTATAGCGGAAATCACCATTCATGATCCTCCGTGAGACTTAACCCGAGACAGCCGAGGACTTCCTGGAAAGGAATTTTCCCCTCTCGAATCAATCGAGGAGGATGGAACGAGGTATCCACAATTGTGGAACCTGTCCCGCCGGGGGTCTCACCCCCATCGATTATGAGATCAAGGTGCTCGCCCAGCATCTCCTGGACTTCCGCGGCTGTGGTGGCGCCGGGTTCCCCGGAACGGTTGGCGCTGGTAGCCGTAATGGGCTGGCCCGCAGCGCGTAAAAGACGAAGGGTCACCGGATGAGACGGTATTCGGATTCCGACTTTTCCGGTTCCGCCCGTCAACGTAATAGACAGACGCGACGAGGCGGCAAACAAAAGCGTCAAAGGTCCGGGCCAGAATTTCCTGATGAGCGTCCGAGATTCCTCGGAGACGGTTCCGATGATCCCTTCAACCCTATCGAACTCGTCGATGACAATTGGGATGGGTTTGTCCAGCTCGCGCCCTTTAACGGTAAAAAGCCGTTCAACGGCCGCAGGATTGAACGGATCCACGCCCAATCCGTAAAACGTCTCGGTTGGAAAAGCAATTATTCCGCCCAATCGAATTTTCCTAACGGCCTCTTCAACCGCTCCTTGAGAGGCGACCGACTCAGGATTCAATGGTCCAACTTTAACGACCTGCCCTTTGAATCCGCCTTGCTTTGGCTTCGACTTCTTCTTCAAGTTTTTCTTTATACTCCTTCATTTTACGTGATAAATCCTTATGACTAACTCCCAATATTTGAACCGCTAGAATCCCAGCGTTCTTGGCCCCGGCTTTGCCAATCGCCATCGTAGCCACCGGAACACCGCCCGGCATTTGCGCGGTCGAAAGAAGCGCATCTAAACCATTCAAAGAGGACGAATCGATCGGAACACCGATCACGGGTCGTGCCGTATGGGCCGCAACGGTACCGGCTAAATGGGCCGCCCCGCCTGCGCCCGCGATAAAGATCTCGACTCCTTTCCGCTCCGCTTCGGAAATATACCTCCGCGTCCAATCCGGAGACCGATGGGCCGACGTAATGGCCAGTTCATGGGCCACCCCGAATTCGCTTAACACTACGGCGGCCTGTTCCATCACGGCCATATCCGATTCGCTGCCCATGACGATACTGACCAATGGTTTTTGCAATCGATTGCCTCCTAAAAGCAACATTCTAATTAATAATCGCCATATTGCCTGCTTTAGGTAATATAGCCTTCCCCAGTCTGTGGGTCAAGTCTTCATGCATTGACGGGACGGGAAAAAAATATCCAGCCGAGGCCTCCTA